>Ga0209541_10002539_pt1 | contig 34414 bp, 27 predicted proteins | sample RifCSPlowO2_01_FD_184027 | JGI IMG/M metagenome (GOLD analysis project Ga0209541, IMG submission 184027) | Groundwater microbial communities from Rifle, Colorado - Rifle CSP2_plank lowO2_0.1 (SPAdes) (version 2) | ecosystem: Environmental > Aquatic > Deep subsurface > Groundwater | place...
TGCCTTAAAAATGTCGCCGAGAGAATTTGCTAAAAAAATCGCTTCAAGTTAAGATGAAATTAATTGGTTTACTTTTTGTCTTAAAAATGGGGGACCTTACAATAATAGTAGTGAAGTGCATTTTCTTCGGCTTGTATGTCAGTCCAAATGGTCACTTCGTCAACTTCAATAGGAAGAGTTATTTCCGCTTTCGTATCTCTAATTGTTTGGTCCAGAAGTTCTGCATTTGATATTCCTGGCTTATTTACATCAATATAAAACGTCATAAACAAAAGCAATGTGACTATACCAGCAAACGTCTTCCATCCATCCTTAGTAAGTTTATAAGAAGGGCTAGTAAGTGTCGAAGTAAACTCTTCCATCTTCATGGCTTTATTAATTGAGATCAAAGAAGAAATAAGATACAGAATCACTAGAAAGAATAGTATACCCACCCTTCCGCCAGAATAAAATACCCAGACCAACAAAACCAAAGACAAGCCTATTAGTACTTGCAAATAGAGTTTTATATTCCTATCTATTCCTTTACTTATTCTTTTTCCTAAAACTATAAAAACGATCATAGCCACAACAATTAGGAGGGTCCCAGTTAAATCGCTTACTGGAAGACCTAATTGAGACATATTTTCATCCAAAATACTCCAGATATATAACCCTATGTTACCCGCGATGGTTATCCACCCAATTGCTTGGACAGAATCCCCGGTCGTTTTCAAGTTCTTCTTTATTTTTTCTAGCTTATGTGGTTTGTCCATAGTTATTTAGCTTAACCAACCAAGTTCTTTTAGGGCGTCTGTTAGTTCTTTGAAGCGGAAACTCCAATACCAAAAGTAAATCTTCTTGCTGTAACTGGTTTTGGTGTGATGTATACGTATCCCATATCCAATGATAGGAAAAACTTTTTTAATCTCTATTTTTATTATGTCGCTTTTTGAGAATGCAAGCTCTTGTTTTGTCATTTCGCTCCGCAAAGTCAAAAGATTTTCATTAACCTCTAAGATACCACTCGGCCAAGTTGTAGATAAGAATCCTATTCTAACCCCCCCGCGAAATACATATTTTTTTTCTATCATGTTTTTGTTATTTAATTAATTTATTAATTACTTTTCCAACACCTTCTTTTACAGAGCCAACCGCGTTACTTATCCCTTTACCTATATTCTGGACGTCCTGTTTGATACTTCTACTCATAAGAATTGTGGTTTCTCCCATACCTCCTTTCATATATAGTGGCGAAGATAAACCTATACCTCCACTAATATCTGCACCATTGAGTTTGCCATCTTTAGAAAAGTTTAATCCTGCATCAGCTCCCAATATTAGCTTTCCGCCCGCTCCTACATAGTTATTTTTTCCTTGAGTATTATTCCATGTTTTAGCATTTGAGTAACCAATACCTGCCCCAACCGAAACATCTCCTCCAGCAAAACCGCCAGCTTGCCAAGAAGTTGAAGCACCATATGAACCGTCTGACGCAAACCCAAGTGACCAAATACTTCCACCAGAACCACCTAGCCCAATGTTGGTAGTGAAGTTAATATGAATCTCAAATTCTCCTGTAGGGTCTGAATATTTTAATGGATTACCACTAACATAGCTATAAGAATTTAGGCTCTGTGGTTTTGTAAGATATTCAGTAATTCCTAATTGGTTACCTTGTTTTATATCTCTCCAGTTTGAGTTCCATTTCTTTTCGAAGTTTTGGTCTCCCACCAACAAGAATATTGGATCTTCCGAAATAAACCTACCTTGCTTGTCTTTGTTGTACCTAGCTTCCAGCAAGCCAACGACTATACCTGCTCCCTCACCTTGCTCATCGACCATCTGCCCTTCGTTCAGGGACCAAACAACACACGGAACATTCTGAGAAGTAGTCTGGGTACTTTCTATCTGATTTAAACTCGCTGAAGAGAAACTGCAGCCCAAAGCCATGCCGTCAGTTATTTGAGTTATTGCGATAATTTGGTCATTTTCGCCTCTTATATAGAAAACTTCGCGAACGTCTTTTGAGGAAGAATTCTCTTCTGAAATAGCTTGAAGAATAGTTTCATCAGCAAAAACTGCTACTGGTGAAATCAGAAAGGATAAGATAAAAATTAAAGGTAATAAATGCTTCATATTTATTTGATAAATCAGCTAAATTCTATCATTTTTATCCCACACTGAATAGACAAGATAGACACCATAAAAAAGGGAACATTTTTGTCTAGGCAGATATTATGGCTCTGAACGGAATTTCGAGAGTTTCTAAAAGATAGCTTTCAGTGACAGCAAGTAATTTTCGCTGTTCAGCAGTAATTTGAACTTGGGACGCACCCGGCTGGACTATAAAGATATTCAGTCTAAGATCATATACATCACTCATTCTCATAATTTTATCCATGTCTTCCTTGGTTCCTTTTTCTAAACGGCTATATTCTTTACCTCCGCTCTTTATTGGTTCTCTTCTCATGAAATGAGACAAAAATTTATAAGAATCTTCCTTCCAGTGAGCACTTCGTTGCGCCTGTCCGCATACTTCATACAAATCTTTTATACGGCTACCAGGTGTATCCATACTGGAAAATTTACAGTGATAGAGATTAGCTTCAATATACTTTTCATTCTCTTTTTCAATAACTCGAATAGCCACGACGTCGGCTGCTTCACCTTTACCGTCATCATTAATAATTACATCAAAATTCTCAGCTTTAAGTTTTTCAATGACTCTGAATTGAATAGAGTCTATATCTTTTGTAACGCCTTGTGATTCCTTGCGTATGTTAATACCAGCCCAGTCCCATATATCAATTTTACTATCGGGGAATGCTATTGGATTTGAGTTAAGTTCTGTATAAGTATTACCTTCAAGAGCAGATCCATCCGCGAACCATATTGTTGGAGGATTGTTATAAAAAAATGTATCTGCTGAAATAACTTTACTACCAAGATGTATATTGGAACTATCACGACCTACTTTTTTTATTTCATATGTATCTACACCGTTTGCGTTCTTTATCGATAAAGAAAAATCAACACTTTGATTTTCAGAGGCAACAGAAAACATGATGTCTCCTGACATAGAGAGATCTTTGAGTTCAATATCAAGCATGTACATAGGAATTTTTTTCCCATCCCCAAAATCAAAAGAATGATCTGCTTCAGAGCCTGAATAAATTTCTGTTGGCCAATCAATTCTTATTGGCATTTTGGCTGGCCTCTTGGGTACAACCTTAAGCTTAAGTGTTCCCTTTAGGACCTCGTCTGGATCTATATTTATATCTAAAACTTTCTTGCCGATGAAATTAAACCATCGTGTTAACTCTTCTACATTCACAACTCTGCGAGACCAGATTCTTCCTTTTCTAGTACATCCTATTGAGACTTTTTCTCCTTTCTCATATCCTACTCCAAAAAGATTGGATTTTATAGAATTCTTTTTTAGTGCTTCCGATATGCCAGTTTCAACGTCACTTCCTGCGTGACTGGTAAATGTAATAAGTCGCCCCAGCTGTTTTTTAAGACCTACATTATAAAGCTTTAATCGTTTTACTCCGTGCAAAGCACGAAATACATTCATTCCAGAAATTAGTTCAGGGTTTTCTGTGACCGCTTCAGCAAGAGATTCATAATATCCGGCGTTGCTTGAGCTGTGCACAAAAAGCAGTTTCTGTGCCATATCATAATACAAAATATATAGTTCCCAATCCCAAGTAAAAATCTCACTCTGCCTAATCCAATCAATTGAAACTTTTTTAGCGGTTACTATAATTAACGTATTTTGTACAGGGTTATGGCTATGGTATACCTTGTCGAGATTTTTAATTCCTGAAATACCTTTTTTGAAGTCCTCCGGTTTCCAAGCTTTTCCTGTTGTTTTATATATGGCAGTGCTCGTAGCTGGGTAAAGATTTCTAAGCGGCACATCGTCGGGAAAATCCACGAAGTCTTTTGCAAAGTCATGAAATGCCTGTTCCTCGCCGATTGCTTCCTCGCTACTTTCGTCCAATAGAGCATTCCAGTCAGCATCTTGTTCATATAATTTTTTCAATTCATCGCGTACATCTATGTCAGCAATGTTCGCAATGAAAGTTGCTTCTCCTAAATCAGATCTTGATCTAGTAAATCTTCCTGCCAGTTGCAGAGTGATAGCTAAACTTTTTCTTATATCATGAAAAGCAGCTATTTTTAATTCCGGAAGATCAAATCCTTCGCCTAGCATATCAACGCATACTACTATTCTCGAGTTCCCAGTAAGTAAGGACTGCTTGGATTTTGCAAGTTCAACTTTTGATGTTACCCCCGAGTGGATTTGTACTGGATTAAATTCAGTATATTGTTTGTAGATCTCAAAAATTTCCTGTGCACGAGAAGTAGTATCAGCACGAGCCATAAGTATATGTTTTGGATTATCAGCTCTGAGTTGGCTTATTGCGGTTTCCGCAATAAGCTTATCAACTTTTGTCTCGTCGAATTCATTTACTGGCTTAAAATGTATTTTTTTGAAGTAACCATTTTCAAATGCCTTTCGTAATGGGTATTTAAATATAATTTTTCCATCAACAGCAAGATTATCGTTACGAAAAGGAGTAGCCGTAAACTGAAGCACTTTGTTTTTCTCGAATTTTTTCTTCAGATTACGCCATGTCTCAGCCGCAATATGATGAGCTTCGTCCAAAAACAAATACTTGCATTGTTCAGCCATATATTCTTGCAGTTGCGTATCTAATTGTCCGGCGATATGTATTGTTGTTATTATTACGTTTGAGGCTTTAAAAATCTGCTCTAGTTCAGCACGATTTTTTGGTTTTGTCTTCAACACACCCACAACGGGATGGCTAAATGATGTAGGAATTACTCCCAATTCCTTGAGAATACCGAGTGATCGAAACTTTTTCGCGATTTGATTTCTAAGCGCATCGGTTGGGACAATTACTAATACTTTTGGACAAGATTTTGATACCAAAGCAGAAAGCATAGTTTCAGTCTTTCCTGTTCCGGTTGGCATAACAATGGTTGCCGGATCTTCGCTGACAACCCAATGAGAATGTATGGCATGGAGCGCACCAATTTGTGGAGATCGTAACCCCTTTATTCCTTTCGCTTCATTCTCTTCTTGATAACTAAATGGCTTGTCCCAAGAATCAGTAACCTGTGCAGGTGTGAGAGGATTTCTTTTAGAAACTTCAATTTGTGGATGACTAATCCATTCAGCCCTAGAAAGATCTGCTAAGGTTTCCTTAGTTGGGTCAGCTTCGACTCTGATAATTCTTTTAAAATCTGGTAATTTTTTTCGGGTAGGACCAACTATCAAAATTGAAGCTTCTTCCTCTGTAAGTCCTTCCGTCTGCTCTTTTACAATAAATCCATTAACACCATCATTATTATATACAGCGTGAGTTGCTTCTATCTCTGAAACTGAAAAAGCACGTTGGGTAACGATATTTTTTTCAAGCTCTAAGTAAATTACATCAAGTGGAGGAAGTTTGATTTTCATTTATAATTTTAAGTTCCTTAAGAGCTTCTTCTACGCCCTGAGCATCTATGAATGAATAGTATGCGCGTCGACCACCGCGAGACGTATCCTCTTTTTTTAAAATACCGAAACTAGTCAACAATCTAAGATTAGAAAACTTCATTCCTTTTTTGCTAACACGACCATAAACCCAAGCTCCAGCAAAATCGCCTTTAATTTCTTTTGAAAGCTTCAAACACTCGCTAACTATCGGAAGCCAGTCTGGTCTTTCAACAGCTAAACGTTTAACGGCTTTATACCCTGAAATTTGTTCATTCATACCCTACCATCATATTACATCAAGTGGATGAAGTCAATCATGTATCCCACTCAATGAAAGCAAAATTGTTAAAATGAAGACCGTGCGCTAGAGAGTACTCAAGCCATTCTCTTTGAGAATCTTGAATTACATCTTTCTTCTGTCGTTTGAGTTCAATAAATAAAAGGGTGTTGTCTTTCCAAACAAATACGTCCCAGCAACCGCCAGAGCGACCTATCTTTTTTTGGATGGAGTCAATTAATTCTTTTTGTTTGATCGGAATTTCTACCGGATCAACGACACCAGGTAAACCAGTTCTGTATTTTCTGCCATAAGAATCTACCCAAACTCCATCCCAGCCGTTGGATTGAAATAGGCGCAAAACGGCAAGCTCTGCAAAAAGAGGTTCGCCTTCATAATCTATAACCGCCTTATTCCCGTAACTATTTGGTACTGGAGAACCTCCCCATTTATTAAAATTAAGAAAGTATTTCTGTATTGAAATTTGCTCGCCGGAAGAAAGCGAAAAGATTTCGTCTTCAACTTTATATAGTTTTAGAAACTCAAGATTATTTTCTTGAGGAAAATTTTTGTTTAACATCGTTCGTCGCGATTTTTCCCCGGTAGAGAAACAAAAAACCCGCTACCAGGAAGGTACCTTACGGTATCCTCTACCAGAGTTTCCCCTGGTAACGCGACGAACGCCCTGATAACGGGATCTTTATGTTCGTCGCGAATTTCATGACCATGCCTCAATAAAATCAAGGTTTAGGTCGTCCGATTATTGAATTGTAAAGGTATTATACCTCTTTTCCAGAGGTTCTGCATCCTAGCTTAACCCCGATGGGTTTGTGTAGCGAAACCAAAACATAGCTGTGGATAACTTTATTTACATGCTAACTTAAAAATAAACAGATATTTCAGGGCTGGTTTGAGATATTTTTTGACGCTATTTGCACTACTGACAGTGTTGACACAAAAAAGTGAAAAATAAATTTGCGCTAGACTTTTTTGCTTGATACACTGCAAGCAGTTCTTATCATAAAAAAAGTTTTAAACCTTACTCTTTCTTGAAGAGCAGATAGTCCCAACAAAAAGCCTTAGGCAAAAAAAATTATTGGAAGGGCTATCGAATAGGTTGCGAAATCGAACATGTAAGCTGAAGAGAGTCATCGTACTTGTAAGCATTTACATCAGATCGCAATCGAAGGCGTACTAAAGCATTTAATGTAATTTAGTACCTCTTTGATTGCGATTTTCGTTTTTCAGACGAAAATCAAATCTAGTGAAAGAACTAATTTATTAGTTAATCTAAGAATTAGTTTATGAGTAACAATTTAAAAATTGTGTATGTTCCCATTGCTTCCTTAAAGCCATCAGCTTACAATCCACGCAAATGGAACGAGGTACAAACTAACGCTCTTCGTGAAAGTATTTCTCGTTTTGGTTTGGTAGACCCAATTATCGCCAACTCTGCCCCGGGTCGTGAAAACGTGGTAATTGGTGGTCACTTCAGACTGAAAGTCGCTATTGAATTAGGTAACACAGAAATGCCTGTCGTGTATGTAAATATTACTGATATTGAAAAGGAAAAAGAATTGAACATCCGTTTGAACAAAAATTTAGGCGAATTTGATCTGAATCTCCTTAAAGATTTCAGTGAAGAATTCCTAGTCGATGTCGGATTCACCACCGAAGAACTGGATTCAATTTATGATATTGATCCAACGCCAGAACAATTCGATCTACAAAAAGAATTGGATAAGATGGACATCAAAGAAATCACTGTTCAGAAAGGCGATCGTTATGAAATTGATGGTTCAATACTTATGTGTGGCGACAGCACGGTCGAGGCGGATATGCTCAAGTTAATGGAAGGAGTAAAAGCGGATATGTGCTTTACGGATCCTCCATATATTTTAGACTACTTGCGTGGTAAGACCAAGCAGAAAGATGGGGTTACGGTCGGATTCGGCGCAAAGAAAAATCGTCGATACCTTGAGACAGAATCTTTGCCGGATAATTTTACCGATCTATGGATGGAAAATGTATCGAAAGTCCAAAAGCCGGACTTCTCTATTATTATTTTTGAGAACCCGAAGAATTTAAGAATTATTTGGAACGTCCTAGAAAAATATTGGAAGTATCGTAACACCATTACATGGCATGTGCCGAATCGAATGCAGGGTTTTTCTGCCAAATATAAATTCTTCAATAAAACGGACATAGCTCTCGTTGGCACTGGCGGTGAGACTGTACTCAATCTTGATCCTGAAACCGAGCCGTTATTCCAAAATGAGTACGAAAACGCCCTATTCGCCACCACCGGCACTCCAACTTGGGAGAGTTACGGTAAAGGTAAAAAGTATTGCCCAACAGACTTCATTACCCATATCGCCGCTGACAAGAAATCTTCAGGTCAAGATATTATCTTCGGTACGAAACCATTGGAATTATTAATTCCATATATTAAAGTTCTCACAAAACGAGGTGACTTAGTTTTGGAACCGTTTGGTGGCTCGGGGTCAACATTAGTAGCCTCACTCAAACTGGGTCGAAAATGCCGAATTATGGAAAAGTCTAATGTGTATACATCCATCATTATTAAAAGATGGGAGAAACACACCGGTAAAAAAGTTACCAAGCTTAACTGATAAATCCCATGAATAATTATAATCACAAACTATCTCGTGCCGAAATGAAAAGACGGAGAGAATTCGAAATTCGAGAAGAAAATATAAAAAAAGCAGTTTCATCGCAACTCGATAAGACAATAGACGTACAACCAGTTGAAGACTACTTTACTCTTGAACTTAAATCCATTATGTTGAATGAAAAACTATCCGCCAAAGAAAAACAAAGACTAAAGACACTGACAATTGAGACGGAAAGACAAAAGAAAGCTCTGGTAATTCAGCTTCGTAAAACCCCAATAGTACAGATAGCCTGCGAGCGTAGCGGTGTTGGTCGTTCAACTTACTATAAATGGCGCGTGAAAGATCGCACCTTCGCCAGAGCTGCTGATCGGGCACTGGAAGCAGGAAGATTCTTCATTAACGATTTAGCTAAATCGAAGCTTCTTCAGATGATTAAAGATGGTAACACAACCGCTATTATTTTCTGGTTGAAACATAACGATCCTCAATTCGCTCCAGTTAATAGGATCATCCATGAATATGAAATTGCTACTACCAGACCAAGCGTTGAGGAAAATAATATTGCCGCACAGGAAATATCCAAAGTGCTAGGCGAGAAATTAACACCAAAATTCACAACGGAAGAAATAAAAAATCAGATTGAGGAAGAAATAGAAGAATCAGAGCGCAATGCTCCGTCGGATAAGAGGTTGAAATCTTTTGAAGACGATTCAGGGGAGAAATAGTTACCAACAGTCGGGTCTAGACTATTAGAAGAGATCGCGTCATTCCTTAGGTATATGAAAAGAGCAGTATTATACGCCAGAGTAAGTTCAGACATGCAGAAGAAGGAAGGAACTGTCGAAAGCCAGGTCGTTGAACTACGCAAGCAAATATTAAAAGATGGAAACATCTTAGTGAAGGAATACGTGGACGAGGGTTATGAAGGTCCTCGACTCGATAGACCGGGATTGGAGATGATGCGACAGGATTTAAAGAAGGATGTCTTTGAGACTATCTACTTCCTTGCGGCTGATCGTATTGCCCGAGAGGTGACATTACAAACAATCATTATTGAAGAGATAATCAAGAACAACAAACAGCTCATCATTAATGGAAAAGATTATATAAAAAATCCTGAAAATACATTCTCTCTGCAAGTGCTCGGCGCGGTAGCCCAACTCGAGCGAGCAAAGATTGCCGAACGTGTGGGACGAGGTAAGGCATTAAAATTATCAAAAGGATATCACCCAGGCAGAGGATGGAACATATTCGGATATAACTATGTGCATAAAAAACCCGAGACAGAATCGGCTACACTGGAAATAAATGAACGAGAAGCAAAGATAGTTAGACTGATATTTGAAATATATGCGAACAGCAAGGAGGGTATGCATATGATAACCAGAATGCTTGAAGACCAAGGACATCTCACTAAAACTGGGAAGAAACTTTGGCGGGTAGGGATAATCAAAAACATGCTTCGAAATCACGCATATATTGGTATGATGTATTTCAATAAACTTGAAACGATTACAGAGTATGCAAATCCTTTCTATGGTATAAAGGTGACTTCAAAAAAGATTAGACGAAGAGATAAATCGCAATGGGTTGGCGTAAAAGTACCGGCGATTGTATCAAAGGAGATATTTAATAAGGTACAAGATAAAATTGACTACTATCGAAAGAAGTACAGAAATCCTAGAATACCGCAACTGCTATCGAACCTAATGCGTTGCGGATGCTGCGGAGGAAGCTGCTATGCATATCGAAGATACTATGTAGATAAAAGATCTAAGCCTCACAAGGTATATCACCGGGCATCGTATAAATGTAATTGGACAGTACGCATACTACAGCATTCGATTAAATCCAAATTAAGGAAATGCGACAATAACGAAATAAAAACATCAATCATTGAGGAAAAAGTTTTCAAATTATTTGAAAATATCGTGGTGAAGCCAGAACTACTTAAAGAAAATATGGATATTTTTAAAACCGGAGGTAAGACAGAACAGAATAAATTGCAAAGACAATTAAAGAAACTTGATTCAGCGATCAAGAATATGAGTGCCTCGAAAAAACGAGTACTTGAACTCTACGCGGAAGGAAATATTGGTAGAGCTGACTACTCCAAGAAAAATATGGAATACGATTCCGAACTCGCCAGATTGGCTACTGAAAAGGTTGAGCTGGTAAAGCAAATTCCTTTACTGCATAAGCCAGTAGTGATTGACATGAGCATCGCTCATTACTGTGATGAAGTGAGATCTCGAATAAGGCAATGCAAGGACTTCGAAACATACAGACAATTCTTCTTAGATTACATTGACCATGTTGTGTACTACAAAAATCTGGTTGAGCTACACGCCTATGTACCAATAAAGTCTGCAACACAAAACGAAGACGAAGTTGAAACTAAAATTGAGTACAAAATCATCACCGAAATTGAATGGGCAGAGAGATTTGCTAACTACCACAAAAAGACTAACGGTTCAAGAATTAGTGTAATGGATTTCAATAGTTTAGTTGGGGAAAGTAAGCGAAGAATGCGAGATGTACCTCTCTTTTCAAAAGAGAAACTTACTCAGTGACTGGATGGTCATTCATCAGCTCTTTGTTCAATCTAATTTTTTAAATCTGAATCAATAACTATGTTCGGATTTAAATTACTAATATCATCAATAAACTTTTTGATCTCTTTCGGACCTCGACTGAAGAGAGTAATAGTTATATTTTTCTCTGATTGTTCTTCTCTGTAGTAAAGTTCAATAGATTCAGTATGTGCTAAACCAAATCGCCCTTTAACTATTCTTTCAATATTTTCTACAGGTATTTTTACATCTTTCCGAAGAAATATTTTTCGGATTAAAACATTGTCTTTTATTAAGAAATAAACTCCAAAATATTCCTGAATGAAAAGCAAGACACAGATAATAAAATACCAAATTGAGAATTGAACGATAGATCTTCCAGAAATAATTAGTAAGATAATCCACGGCACATAAAGTGCTCCGTAACGCCAGTATAATTCTTTAGCTCTTATTGGAAGATAGTGGTAATCTTTTTTCATATACTATTGTGGTTTTTGTTGCTTGGTAAATGATGTCAGATATGCTCCAGCGCCTTGAACTACCTGACCAATTTGAGAACGGAATTGCTCTGTGATAGCTCTAAGCCCAGCAACAGAAGTACCAACAGTGGTAGGTGGTCTGCCTACAGGATTAGGTATCTGTTGTCCTATTACTGTTCCAGTAAAACCAGTTACAAAATCAGTCCCCACGGCAGTTAAATTAACTCCATTTGTAGTAGGATCCATAGAACTTCCAGTAATAATTCCTGCCCCGACATTTGCTGTTCCGGCAGTGGTAGCACCAATAATTTGAGAAACTATTTTTGTTGCTCCCCTTGCTAGGGCAGCAGCTTCGGCGGCGACCGCACTTTCAGCCACAGCAATAGTTGCTACAGCATTTTTTATATATCTTCCTGCTGGGTTTTCTCCTCTTGCTTGCCCTATACGATACCAAGGTAAATTGCCTGACCTATAATCTTGTATATTTTGGTATATATCACTACCAGCACTCCATGCTAAAGAAGTAACAAATGCAGCGCTACCAACAGTAAGGTATGAGTTGTTGCCTGTGGGGTCACTTCTATTGATTGGGTTACCTCTGGCGTAAGAATAGCTGTTTAATTGCTGAGGGTCGGAAAGATATCCTTGTAGGCTCTGATTAGCTAGTTGTCTAATTTTATTTTCTTCTCCCAACCATAAGTGGGTCGCATCTTGACTAATGAACCTCCCAACAGCCCCCTCGTAGTAACGAGCATTCATGTAAGATAGTCCTGTCGTTGAGTCAAAGTCCTTGCCTATGTAGCCCTTTCGATCATCCAGGCCATTGGTTTCGTGAACCCTTTGCTCTCCATATGGGAAGTAATCGGTAAGCTCTTTAAGAGCTCCGTTTGTGGCTGTAATGGCCCCAGAACCCCCCAAATGGTCTGTATGCATGTAGTAAACCGCTGCGCTTGCCCCTGTACCTCTTACAGTTGCTACAAGTTGGTTGCCAGCATAGATATACTTCACATCTGTGCTGCCTTCCTTGCTGTAGTATTGGGTTGGGATAACGGTGGTAGAAGTTCCTACAACTTTGGCCCGGCTGCCGTTTTGGTCGTAAGTGTAAGTGGTAGTTGAACCATTGCCCGCGGTAGCCAGTCTGTTTTTGTGATCCCAAGTGTAAGTCCATGTGCCGTCTCCAGTGAGATTGCCGTTGTTGTCGTAGCTATGAGTTACAGAGTTAATAGAGGTTGCCGCATGAGGGTTAGCATTATTGGTGCCAGCGTAAGAATAGTTGCCCACATCGCTCTTATTAGTGAAGTTGCCGATGGCATCATAGGTGAAGGTGTGGGTGTAAGTTGATTGACCGGAAGCCACACTTGTTGCTGTAGCGGAAGTCAAACGATTTAGATCATCGTACACGTAGGCCACCGTTTTGGAAGTAGAAGTTTCAGAAGCATCTATGATTTGGGTGATATTGCCGTTGTTGTCGTAGGTGAAGTTAAGGTCTTGAAGCACGTCAATAGCAGAATCATACATTGTGAAGGAGGCGGTAGAACTCCAAGAACCCTCTGCATCGTCGTCATCCCAGAACTTTATGCGCCAGTAATAGGTGGCACCGTCCAGGGCTAGTGCGGTACCCCCGTAGGCCAATTCAGCACTTTCATTACCTGCAGTAATTTGCGAGCCAAGAGTAGTTTTAGTTGAGTTCCAGAGAGGAGTGGTGAAGTCGGTGGAGGTGGAAACCTGGATTTGGTAGGAAGCGGCTAAATCTCCAGGATTAGGGTCATTGTAGACGGCCGTAAAATCAGGAGTAGTGTCTTGAACAGCTGTTGGCGTAGTTAGGCCTTCTACTTCTAGATTGGTTGGTGCGCTAGGAGCTTGGTTGGGAATGGTGTATGTGACTTCGAGGTAGGGTGGGTACGAACCATTAGCAGTGTAAAACCTTATACCATCCGCGTATAAATTCGGCATTTCATCAACGACATCGTGTCCCTCGCGAAGCCCAAGCTTAGTGTAACCGGTTTTATTAATCCACCCCAGTCCAGTGCTGTTTAGAGTAAATTCCTCCCAGCCTCCGCTACTTGATATGCCAGTGATATCTTTATCGGTTGCACCGGCGGTGGGGTTATCTACTGCACCGATTTGGTCAAAATCCTCCCCAGTCAAAGATGTGCTAGAAGCAGTCGTAGTTTGAACCACCCTAATGAAATCGTTACCGTCATCATCATTATCATTTCTAGAATGAATATTTATTTTTAGTTTTGCCGAGCTGATTTCCGCATCATCAGGGAGCTCCGAAGTATCAATCGGAAGCGCAGCTCTGGATATTTCGCTTTCATTAGACCAAGCGTAATGCTTATCCGATTGAACGAAAGCCGTGGTCCAAGTAGTATTGGAATTACCGGAAGTGGCATCGTGGGCCGTATCCCAAGGATTGGCCGTATACCAGAGATATCCATCTCCTGATCCTGCGTAGTAACTGGTAACTGTGTCAGTCGTGACTGGATAACTTGCCTTCTCTAGCCATTCAACTGGCAGCAGTTTAGTTAGATATATCCCGTCATTTTTCAACTCGTATCGTATATCAATCGAAACAGGTCTGCCGTTGTTATCAACTGCCATAGGAGCCCAGAAGTATGTCTTTACGCCTTTTTTGTTAGTTAGGGTAACTTGTCCGTTAGTGGTTAGAGGTTCGTTTTCGGTGAGAGTAGTACCATTCTCGTCAGTAATAGTTAGATCAGAATCAAGGGTAACTTTGAATGGAATCTCGTAAAACTCTTTACCGCTTAGGCTTCCTAGAGCTTCTTTGCTTTTTATCACTGCTTCCTTTCTTACTGAAGTCGGCAGCGTAGTTATTTCGAGATCTATACTGTTTCCAAGTGCATTAGGATAGGTAACCTTAAATTCGTCTGGGTTGGCTTGACCTTCAAAATTTGAAGTTTCAATAAGCGAGAAGTTAATAGTATTTGTTTCATTTTTGAAAGAGAGGAAAGATTTACCACTTTCAAGTGATTTCTTTACTTTCGCTTCATATGGAGCTTCAGTAACAGTAAATTCTTCTCCTTTGTCAACTGGCTTGGTATCTATTTTCTTCCATTTGCCTACCTTGCTATCGAAGAAATTAACGGGTCCATTATATATTTGAGCAGTAATTACATCCTGACCTTTGTCGTCTTTACCGATACGCTTATATATGCCGTTAGCGGTTAGAAATTCTTTTTTATTTCCGTCTTCTATCACTTTAAGAACTTTCTCTTCAGGAGTTTGTGGTTGTGCTTCTACATTTTGAGTAGTTTTTTGTGCGGGCTCTTCTGGAACTTCAGGAGTTACAACTTCCGGTGCGGGAGTTTGAGCTACTTCTTCTACAGGAAGACCCAGGGCTTCTAAAATTTCTGGATCAAGTTCTCCTAAATCTTCAGGGCCGCCTATGCCCCCGAGCCAGTTGCTAAGAATTCTGGTCAGGCGATAAAGCTTGGCAGAATCGTAAGTGTATTCTGTTGCCGTCTCATTCAAGTTTTCCTGCTTTGTGACTTTTCGGTGAGGGCCGTAAGTGAAGTTAGTAACAACATCAATGTAGCTGCCATCAGTGCTTTCTTTTCTCTGGATCTTTTCCAGAAGGCCAGCGGTGTTATAAATGTATTTGACTTTAGAGCTATCAGGGTTAGTAATTTCCAAAACATTTCCTTGGCGATCATAAGTGTATGAAGTGGTATATCCGGTGCTGCTTATAGTTTTTACCTCACTTGCTACGCCACTATTTGAGTTATATGTGTAGTCCGTATCTACTGCCTGAACCGTATCAATATTACAGAGTTTGCCTGTACCATTTGTACAACCTCCGTAAGTGTAAGTGACTTCTGTCCCTGTACCGCCAGTATAGTTTTCAGTGAGAACTTGGTTTATGTCATTGTAGGTATAATCTATGGTCTGGCTCTTTGGATCAACGGTCTGGGTTAAATTGCCAGCGTCATCGTAAGTGTATGTCCAAGTGCCGAATGAAGCATCACTGGTGGCATGCAGGTCTTCGGCTGAAGTTCTTTTGCCTAGGCCGTTGTAAACGAAGTTTCGGACATTACTTGAAGCATCGGTAATCTTCGTTAGAAGTTTGTTGCCGTTCCATTCGTAGTAGGTGCTGTATGTATTGCCTCCGCTTACTTCATCCACTCTGGTTAGGTTGCCGTAGGCATCGTTGTAGAGATGTTTAGTTTTGCTTCTAGGGTCGGTGATAGTTGTCTTCCAATCATCATACGCATTAGAAGTGGTACCGACTGCATTAACGACAGAAGTTATGCGCTTCATTGGGTCGTAAGAGTAAGTGGTCAGAAGAGCGGTGGTAGTTGTGGCTGTGGTTTTAGATGACCCACTTGAAGTGTATGGCAAGGATTCTTTGTCTACTAGTCCGATAGTGTTGTAGACAATATCCCTCGCGTTGTAGTATCCGGTTTCTTCAGCTTCAACTCTCTCTTGAATCAATCTATTTAAACCATCAAAATACTGATAGGTTAAGGCAGAAGTTGAGCCGTCTAAGTTTTCAGTTTTTAGGATGCTGACTGATCCTGAAGTGTCGGTGTAGGTATATGCAGTTTTGGTAACTGGATCGTAAGGGGAAGACAGGTCAGGAACTTTTTCTGCGGTTACCCGATCCAGACCGTCAAAGATAGTCTGATAGACAAAACTGTTAGGATCGGTAACCTGTTTCGCTTTTCCTGCAGAGTAGTCATAGGTGTAACTTGTAGCTTGGGAAAGGGCGTTCGTGACGGTAGCTGGGTAGAGATAGTGTGTATCAAGAGTATATGTGGTTGTTTTACCTCGTTCGTCTGTTGAGGAAGTCACAACGCCGTAGGTAGTGTTATATGCTTTCTGGGTGTTTACATATGTCGTACCAGTTTTCCATCGCTCGACTTTTGTCTCATTTCCTGCTCCAACTGAACCAAGCGAGAGAGTATCGTAGTAAATTTTTGATTCACGAACTTTGTTGGAGCTCTGATCTGCTACAGTATCTTGGTACGGCAGGCCGACCACATAATTTGAAGTGTTGGCTACATAAGAAATGTCTTCCGTGAATTTATCGGTTCCGGTGTCAGTATATGACCCATCATCAGAACCAGTAACTTCACCCCACATAACTTTTTGGGTTAGGTTGCCGTAGGTATTGTCATAAGTATATTCCTCTGTTTTGTCTTTATGGTCTGAGTCACCGTCGTAAGTGAGAGTAGTAGTGCGAACTAATTTCACAAAATCTCTGCCAGTACCTAGATTGTACTTGTCCCATTTATGAACGGTCTTTTCATAGATGTTCCCAGAGCTATCAGTCGTTTCCGTCCTGTAGATCTTCCCAATTTTGGAAACGTGATCATCATATTCGCCTTGGGAGGAATTGGTGGTATTACCTTGATGATAGTAATTGATCGTTTTGTTGCCGGCGGTGTCCACTTTTGTTACTTTAGAGAATCCAGCTGGTCTGCGATTGTTCCAAGCAGTGAAGTTATATAGTCCGCCTTCGTAAGTAAAGGTCTCAGTTGAAGTAACTCCGTTGCCGTCTACGGTAGAGGTTTGATATACGGTATCAAGCGGAATTGGAAAACTAGGATTTAATACAGTTGATCCGCTTTTGTAGTTTGGAGTACGCTTGTAGGTGATTGTAGTCTCACCGCCTTGAGGGAAAGTAATTTTCTTAAGAGTGTCCGTTGGAGTCGTAGTCTTGTTCTTCCAGACTTTAGTAGTCATTGGATTGGATCCTGACGTGTAGAAGAAATCTAATGTCCCGTCTGTGTTCACATCCACTATATTGACTGGCCCAGTATCAAATTCAACGTTCACGTCGCTCGGAACATTCCAAGCCGAAGCCGAAGTCCAGCCGGAGCCAGTGTTAAGGTGGGTGTTACGGCCAGCGGTCATGTAGGAATAGTCAGGCACTAGATCTACTAGCCCGTCTCCGTTTACATCAAAGAAACGGACTCCTGCATCGGCATCTGACGGAGTAACGGTATCCACTGGAGGATTGTAAGCGCTGTCGGTAGTCCAGTTGCCATCTCCTTTGTTGATGTAGGTTGTTTTGTCAGTTGCCCCTGTACCAACATTCCAAACCATGTAAACAATATCTGGAAGTCCATCATTGTTCACATCCACGAACTGCGCCTTAGGCCCGACAATTTCGCTTGCTCCTGGATCCCAAGCTGTAGATGATTCAGTGCCAAAAGCTGTTCCGCTATTTATCTGAGATCCAAAGAAACTATTTTTCTTACGTATGATGTCAGTTAGTCCATCAGAGTTTAGGTCGATAGCGTGCGAACCCCAGCTGTCTATGTTGTTATCTCCATTAAATGTTACCGTCGGGTGCCAGGTACTATTTTGCGTCCATCCACTTCCTGTATTTATATACGCATCAAAGCCACCATTACCGTTTCCATTGTCTTCGGCTTTGATTATGTCAGGTAGAAGGTCTCCGTTTACATCTACTACCCGCACTCCTTGGTCCCAAGTATCATCATGGGAACCTCCTCGAATTTCGTTCTTTCTAAAAAGGATCGGCGGCTGTAGGCCAGTATTGTTTGTCCAAGTTCCATCCCCGTTATTGAGAAAAACTTTCTTTAAATCGCTAGGACTTGCGGTGTAGGACTCAATAATATCGGGCAAAGCATCACCATTTACGTCTAAAAAGCTCTGCAGTGCACCTCCTACAGACTGAGGAGCGGTCCATGTGGTAGTATCGGATTCCCAACCGGTAGTACTTGTGTAATAGGTAAAAGAAGTGGCTGGTAAAGTGGTTACGTTTGAGCTTTCATCCTGTCCTGATTCGGTAATGCTTGAAAGCAAGGATCTAAGGCCGTTATCTCCCGTAGTATATGATAAAGCATATTTCCTAGTCCAAGTACCGCTAACTTTGACTTGGACTTCATTGATGCGATAGCTGGTAGTTACCAAGAAAGCAGTCGCGTATGACTTGGCTACGTCGCTCCTTGTTTGCCTTAAAAACTCAACCTCAAAAATTCCGTCCGTTACATTGTTGCCAGTGTATTTAATTTTGTATGGATATATCTGACCGCCATCCTTGTAGTATTCATATTTGATGTAGTTATTGTTCGTGTCTCGTACATCCTGAAGCATCCATTTGAATACTTTGGTGCTGTCAGATGGATTATCCTGTCTCTCAGCTGCATTAGTACCAAACTTGTATACCGTGCCTTTTTTGTCTTTAACCGTCCAGTAGGTGCCGTCATAGGTGTAAGTCAGAAATGAGCCATTTTCTACTTTAGGCCCATAGGTAGAACCAGAAACTAAAACAAGCTCGCCTGATAGTGAAGAATAAAAGTAATTATCAGTGTAGAGCTTGTTGGTTCCTGAACGATTTACTCGGTCAATATATGGGATATTAGTTGCCCAGCCGTAACCCATTATGTTTGGGTAGTTGTCTCTCTGTTGGTTGTTATAGGTGAGTTTGAGATCGGGCTGTAACCCGTTTCGTCCTGGAGGCACGACTATCGGATATGAGTAGTTGAAAGCACCAGTAATCTCGTCTGTTTCCAGAATGTTTCTCTCAGCCGGGACTACCCCCGCGGTCAGCTGTTCAGGATTGAAAAGCTGAGTGGCAGCGCCTGCATTAGAAGGAAAAACGACTAGAGCTAATAAAAAGAGCGCAATGACTCTTGACAAAACAGCCCGGAGATTGAATGGCTTCATATTATATTAGTTAGCTAATAATAAATAATAACTTGGGTAAAGTATATCCCTATGAATTAAAAAAGACAATTGAAAACTTCCATATCTCATTTGTTAATTTTTTATTGTAATTTCAGCTGAATCAGAAGCCACATTTCCTGCGTTATCATAAACTTTAATTGATAATATGTGTATTCCGTTAGAATATTTTGTTGTGTCTAATGGGATTTTTCCATCAAAGTTTGTGTCTGCTCCAATTAAAACACCATCTAAATAATATTCTAGATTCTTTTTTCCTGAGCTGGGTTGTGGATCTTCTGCTATACTTGATTTCCATAATCCTATTGTTCCATATAACGCATTATCATTTTTGATGAAGAATGGGCTTTCTCTTTGTCTTTGTATCATTTTATCGAAGTAAAGATATGGGGGTGTCCTGTCTAAATTATTCATGTAATGGTTTGCTTTTTCCTGAGCCTCTTTTTTAGAAAATCCTTGCCAGATCGTGCCATCAGCTGCTTGAACAGCAAATACAGGTGTCTCAGGTGGAGTTATAGCACCTATGGGCGGAACAAATGGTTGTAATGGAACATATGGGGTAGTTTCTACCTTAGGCTTTTCAACTTCTTGTTTTTTAGTTGGTTCAACAGATTTTTTCTTTTCTTTTGGCTTGTCGGGTTTTATATTTGCTTCAGTCTTATTGGTTGCCCTAGTTGTAGGCGTTGCCGGTGCCACAATTTCAACTTTTGGTTCCCTAGAAGACTTAAGGACCCTCCAGCTCAATGGGTTCCACCAAGAAGCCAGGGTAACTGACGGATAAACTAGAATTCCAATAATAGCCACCACAATTTCGTATTTAATATTTTTCATATTTAATATTCCCTCATTTCCTGCCATCTTGGTTCTCCATATCTTTCGTTGAATTCTTTGTCAGTCATCCGATCAATTTCTGAAGATTCATACCCTGAATTCCATATCCATCTACCTATGGCAATTATTACTATGGCTAAAATAAAGAAATACAAGATTTTTTTCATAATATTTTTCACTAATAAACGCAAAAAGCCTGCTACCAAGGAGAGCCGAAGCTCCTATGGAGGTTTCCCTCCATAACGCAGTGAACGCCCCTGATAACAGGTTTTTTATTGTTCACTGCGATTTCTTCACCATGCCAGTATTGCTACCGGTTTAGGCTAATTACATATTAAGTTATACCTTTGATTTTACCTCTATTTTAAAAGTCTCGCAAACTTGACTTCGACCGTCGAAGTCAAGTGGCCCCACCATAAAGCACACTTCCATTAAAAAACCTTATTTCATTCACTAAACTTGACCCCGACGGTCGGGGTCAAGTCGTTCCAGAAAGCATGCCCCGCCAAAAAAACCCTTATTTTATCGACTTTCTTTGACCCTGACCGTCAGGGTCAAAGACCATTTTCTAAAAATTTTCTGCGAAATTTTTTAAGTTCCTAAATTCTAAATTGCCAAATTTCCCCAAAACCGCAAACGGGTACGTTTCTCCATATAGCCACAACTTACAGGGAGTCAAACCGACAGCCCCCCGTCCCGGTATTTCTAAACTCTTAATGAAAATATTTCAAAACTAATTTGGTGAAGGTTTATAAGGTCGATATAGATCTTCAAAATACGAGCTGGTCTCTCGTGTAAGATTAATCTAAGAAATAAAATGAATAATAAAACATTAAACAAAAGAACCCTGTCACCACTTCAAACAAAGATTAAACCGGTGATGGATGTCAGGAGTGAAAACAATCCGGCTAGAGAGGCGGTTAGGGCGCTTTGCGGCAGTCCATTCAGCATACAAATCAGTTTTCGGGAAGACACAGATACGCTGGCTCGTTTTTCCCATGTTCCTGGGCTAATTGGAATACTGTGTGAGATAACAAAAGACGGAAAATTGCTGGCATTAGGGCGTTCGGTCTCCGTATTCTCAAAATTGAACAAATTTGTAGACCGAACGATCTCTTGTGCAGTCAACGGGGCTTTTCTTTCTGCAACAAATAATGCTGTGAAAATTCTGGAATCAGTGCGAGTTAACGGCGAAGAGGAAACGGAAGGGTTAGGGGGTTCACTACAATATCAGGAATTTCAGCCTGCTTCAGAAAAACAAAAGTCTTATCTACTCCAACTCGTGAATGCAAATGTTGAGGACGATGACGAACGTGAGCAACTGAAGTCAAAAATTGAAAATATCAGCAAAGAGGAAGCAAGCGAGATGATCGGTGGCTTTCTCAATAAAACGATCAATTATTAGTCTAACTAAAAATTATGACGACAAAAACAGCGCTAGCTAGTTTTGAGAGTCCGAGGCACGGTTATTTCTTTACGGAAGATACCGATGAGGCAGAAATGGCAACGAGCCATCAAAAACGCGCTTTAACAGACTTAATCTTCCAAAATATTGAGGAAGACAAAAGAGATGGATATCTCAGTCAAATCCAGGAAATAACAAAATCAGAGGCAGCTGATTGGATTCTGGAATTCACTATGGGAAAGTGGAGGTAATAGAGAATAAAAAGCAGTTTACGTGCAGTCAGGCGGTAAACTGCTTTTCTTGTTCTAAATTATTTATCTATAATTTCCTGTTCAACTTCAACGGAAATAGGTATTTCATTCTCCACCCTGATCATTTCATATACATTTACATTTAAATTAGAATCTAACGCCTCAAAACTGACAGCTACAGAGTAAGGCACTTCTTCGCTTAAATCAGTCTCCCACCCTGTATGCCCGATAACTGCGAGACTCAACTCTTTAGGTAATTCATGAGACTTAATTACACACCAAGATTTTTGTAGAGAGCTATCTTGTCTTTTTATGCCGTTGATTTTGCTCCAGTCTTTATTTTCCCTAATTACCCACTTAATAGTATCTGGATCTTCGGGCTGATCCTCAAGATTGTCCATATCTTTAAGGATACGTTGAACAAATTGGTTATAATTTTCATTTAATTTTGATGACTCCCAGTCAAGCCAGGTTGAAAGATAAGAATGAGTTCCCCTCCTAGTACGTCTCGGTCGTGCCGTGAAGGAAAGGGTAATTTCTAAAAGAATATCGTAGTCTTCTCCTGGTCTTCTCATTTCCGTTGGGACTTTAACTGAGTAAACATTTGCTTGTTTTGCTGATAAATTTCCCGACGCTATTAATGTTATCCTTTTCTCTGAATTCTCTGTGGCTCTTTGTAAATTAGGTATTCCATAACCATAATGGCGTATATCACTAATTCCCGGTTTCGCGAAAATGGCACTAGGCAACCTCGCAGACTGTGCAATTAAAGTCCTGTATAGGTTAGTCGATTCGTCTGGATAAAGTTTTTGCAAACTTGCTCCAATATAAGCAACTCTCGGGGCAGCAAAGGAGGTCCCAACCGTATCGTTTCCCACTTCACTGCCCCCTCCGTATGTTGACTTAACCAACTCAGGAGAAATCGATACTTCGCGAGAAATATTTGGATTAGTGTTCTTCTCTCTAACGAAATCTCCAGCGTATTCAACTACATCGGGTTTTATCATTCCCCACATACCTAATCCTGTACGAGAAAAAGAAGAAGGTTGTTCTTTTTCACCAAAAGATTCTTTTAAGCCGTCATCAAATTTATCTAAACATATTGAACCTACCGTAAGTGCAAAAGAACTCTGTGCCGGATCTCCAATACGACTTGAATTTTCAAGTAAAAAATTAGGATAGTTTCTACCGCTATGTATGTGTTCTTTTATCCCGGGACTTTGAACGCTATAACCGTTAACTGGTATGTTTCCAGCTGAAATAATAAAAAGTAGATTATTTTCATGTATCAACCTATCAATGGCAGAAGCCCACTGAGACATATGTACAGTTCGGCACGCATTAGAGGAATTGATAGACATATTAAAAATACGAGCATCATCGAAATGTCTTACTATATTTTCCATTAACTTAGGAGGATATAAATTTAAAGGCAATATAGTTTTATCTCCATCTTTTTCTAAAACTCTGGCATTTTGAACAAAACATGGAAATCTATATATTCCATTCCTGGGAATTTGGTAAGGATACAATACAGCACCGGCAACCCTAGTACCGTGCCCACCATTACCTGCGACATCCGCGGTACTTGTGTCCCCAGGAATAAAGGATATTGACTTAGAGCTATCAATCGCGGGTGCAAGCAAGCGATGTTCTTCCTGTATACCGCTATCTATCACACAAACTTTTGGAGCATCCTTCTCTGGAGGAACCAATTCTGGAGATACTGACTCAGCCTCATTCATAGAAGAATCTTGAAGTGTTAATGGTTCATATTCTACAACTTCAAATAAGTACTGATAATTCAATACTATATCTTTTAACCCTCTACCTGAGATTTTTATACGACATGAGAAACTATCGTCAAAGTCAACGTAACCACCCAGTGCTTCTCCGCCACAAGCCGACATAAATTTTTCAAATTCTGTCTGCCTTGCTATGGCTATTTCGTCTCTTTTAATTTCACTCCTTTCTTTTCGACTCTTCCAGCGTTCTGTTCTGATTTTAAGCTGGCTATCAGTTTCGTTTTTCTTTCTAGAGGGCTGATCAGGCATTTTCACATAACATGCAATCCCCACGTCAACAACTAACTCGTCGGATTCTTTGATTGAATCCCACTTTAACTTTAAATCATTGGATAATATCTGTTCAACTCGCCACTGGATTCCATCGTTAATTTCCCAAAACTGTGATGCCTTATTTTTATATTTACCTTCTTGGGCAATAAATTTTTTTATTTTTTCTCTGAGAGATCTGAAGTCATCTCCTGAAGCACCAATAATAAATCCATTTTCTTCTTCTGCAATTACCTCTATGCCAAAGCTTTTTAGAGACTCGATATCAAATTTATTAGCATCAATCTGTAAAAATACAGGCATTACGTTAGGGTTTGGTAGATCAGGAAGCCTGGCATCTTGGCGAGATTTAATATTATTTTTCCAATATTCGGAAATTCCATCAACCCTGCCCAAAAGGGTTTTTCCATAAATAACCCTATTATCTAAATTTGCTTTTGTTAAAGGGTCAAGCTCTCTGGGCCCACCCTGCTTTGGTCTGTGTAACCCATTGATTTTCTTTGAAAGTTCTAGGTGAGGAAACCTCGGCATAAAGATTATTTGTTGTAATTAAAATTTTCATTCAAAGCCTTTTCTATATGCCCTTTACTAATAACCTTACTAGATTGAATGACGGCTGTTTTTGCCGCATCGTTCGCAACTTTCACCACAAGCGCGGCAGAGAAACCGTCCATTGTTTCTGCGAATCTATCCCATTCAATATCATTTGAAGTGTCTATCGAAGAAAGAGTACCTCTAAGCAGTTTAACAATTTCTTCTTTCCCAGGTTTTGGAATTTCAATAATATCGTCGAATCTGCGGAATAATGCCTTATCAATTGTACCCTCTAGATTTGTCGTAGCTATAAGCAAGCCAGGCGCATCGTAATCTTCAAGTAGATTCAATAAAATATTCACCATGCGATGCATCTCACCAACATCTTGCCCCACAGATCTTGCCTTTGCTAAAAAGTCAAACTCGTCAAGCAATAAAACACAAGGGTAATTTTTTATCGATTCAAATAGCCTTTTCAGATTATTTGCTGACTCTCCAAGATAGGAAGACATGATTGCTTCGAATCTGACTTTGAGAAAAGGCAGTCCTATATTCCAAGCTATTCTTTCTGCACCCATACTCTTTCCGCAACCAGGCGCACCATAAAACAAAATCTTTTTGCGTGGCTTCAACCCAAAGTGGGCAAGTCTTTCTCGGGCAACATATTCTTTTTCAATGCGTTGGAAATTTGCCTCTACTGACTTAGGTAAAATCATCTCGTGGCGAAGGTGTTCAGTATTAATTAAAGTTGCTAAAGGTATGTTATGCCTTCTATCTGTAGGAATAATTGTTCCTTCAGGCAAGAGAGTCTTGAGCTCTTTTTTAAAACTCATATGGCCGGCAATATTTTCATCTAATATCCCCTTCAGTTTTCCTGCTAGTTTTTTATGTCCTATTGTTTTCTCACTCTCAATGATTTTCTTTGCAACTTTTATAAGATCATCGTCCATATCACCTTCAATAGATCTGAAAAGTCTAATTATTAAATCCTGGTTCATAACTATAAAAATAAAACCAAAAAATTCCGAAATCGACCGATAACTAATAAAACTTGCCAATTTCTATTTTATAACAATTAAAGTATATCATATAACTTTGCAATTTAGATCAAGGTGACGCATTTCTCATTTCAGCAGGGTTCTGGCGCTATGGACCGGATTATCCTCCCCTGTTGATTACGGCTTACGATTATCCGTTCGTGGCGGGGTGGCGGAAGCTCTATTGTAAACTCGAACGGAATTCGTTTTGTACCTATATTATTATTGAGATGTTGGGTAGCACTCAGACTATGCCCACAGACAACTTTGACATTACCACATACTACAAGAAAAAATATTGTATTACAATTTTATACAAACTTATACTGTTTTTAATGATTGGTATTTTTTCACTTGTTAATTTGCTTATAAAGCCAAATGCCGAGCAAAATGAGATCAACCAAAACTACAAGGGCGACGAGCGAACCCAACCCTCCTCCCATCATTCCTCCGTAACCATATCCGTATCCCATCATAAATTTTTTCTTGATTAATTTTAATAATTTCGACCCAATTTTCACTTTTATTATATATTAATTTTCTATTCATCCAAGAGTTCAAAATCGTCTCCGGGGACGCGCGAATCTGTCATTCTGCGTAGAAAATACACCGCTCCGGCGGAAAACGAAAGAAAAGCAGAGAAAATTATAATCGGAAAAGGTAAACCTCCAGCCTGCCCTTCTTCATATCCGCTTAAAATCGGAGTGGCCGTCAAAACTTCTTTGGAAATTTCTTCTCCGTTTGCCCAACTAGCCTCCAGTATTTCACTCGCGTCTCCATTGGCAAGAGAAATAGTCGTGGCGGCCGCTTTAGTCTGAACACGAGCAATTGATGCGGAAGCAAGCGAAGCCGTATAGTCGAAAACAGATATCCCTTGCGAATCAAGGAGTTTTAAGCCAGGCTTGTCTGTGATTGAAAAATTTGTAATTTGGGGCGACAAGCGTATTTCTTTTTTCGCGCCGAGAATCGTATTTTTGGCAAAAATAAAATTCTTGTCTCCACTTTTAAGAATCCAACCGGAGAGATCCGTTTCATATGCCGTATTATTGGAAATCTCCACAAAAAAATCCCGTTCGTCGCCCACTTTGGAGATTACAAGATTCGCCGAAACCACTTTCAAGATGATTTTATCGGAGGCATCCGGAGCCTCCGAATAATAATTCAGACGATACTCCAGAGAAACCAAATATTCGCCCGGATAAAAATATGTGTGAGTAAATTTTTCGGGAGTAAAACTCAAATTCATTTCTCGAGAATCTCCGTCGCCAAAATTCCAGAAAAATTTTCCGGAATGAAGCGGTTCGCCAGAATAGCCGCGAACCGATCCCTCAAAAATTACAGGCACGCCGGCAAAGACAAGGGTTTTGGTTTTTATTTCCGTTTTTATTTTTTGTAAAATAGGGATCGCTTGAGACGCTCCGCTGGAACTCGAGCCTCCGCTTCCACTGCTTGAGCCGGTCTCCGGCGCAGGAGACGGCGACGCAGAAGCTTCGTTCACCGCCCCGGGAGTAGGCAGAGTCCCGACCCAAGAGCCGGAAATTTTTTGCAGAGTATTACCATCGCCGTTTGCGCCCATAGAAGATGTATAGTGTAAACCGCTTATGGATATAAAATTATTATCCCAAAGTTGGATATTGCCTTCTTCATTGTTAAAACCGGAAGCTGTTATATCGACGACGACTCCGGAGTACCCAGAATGCTTAGATAAAAAAACATCCTTATCGGCAGCTAAAATGACATATTCTTCCGGCGAGATATTAAAATCATCCCCGTTAAGATTAAATTTTGTAGGCGAATTGCTCGTACTGGTACTGATCCTCCAGGCATCACTGGAACCCATTGTCGTAATCAGGACACTTGAATTCCCTTCGTTGTAAATTTCAACCCAATCCGTGTCCTCAGAGTTGGAAGAATACATTATTTCATTGATAACTATTCCCGCTTGCGCAAAGCTGAATGAAAATAAAAAAATAATTCCGATAAGAAATAATATTAGTCTTTTGGGCATGTTGTGATATTATTGTATCATGAAAAATAATTATGATTTTGTGGCTGTCGGGGAAACCACTATGGATGCTTTCATAAGGCTCAAAGACGCGAGTGTTCATTGCGACATAAACAACATAAATTGCCAGATTTGCATGGCCTTCGGAGCTAAAATTCCTTATGAATCCGTGACCGAAGTGCCGGCAGTGGGAAACGCCGCCAATGCCTCGGTGGCAGCTAGCCGACTGGGACTAAAATCCGCGCTAGTCGCGAATGTAGGAAAGGATAGGAACGGCGAAACATGCCTGAAATCATTAAAAGAGGACGGGGTTTCTACGGAGTTTATAAATATTAGTCCGGACAAGCCAACGAATTACCATTACATAATTTGGTTCGAAAGCGAAAGGACAATATTGCAAAAACATTCAGATTTCGATTATAAATTGCCAAAATTGGGAAAAGTAAAATGGGTATATTTGACTTCTCTCGGCGAAAAATCACTGCCTCTTCACGCGAAACTTATAGATTACTTGCGTCAGAATCCGGAAACAAAACTGGCCTTTCAGCCTGGTATTTTTCAAATAAAGATGGGAGTGGAAAAACTTCGAGAAATTTACGCGCGAAGCGAGGTTTTCTTTTCAAATGTAGAGGAAGCGCAAATGATTCTCGACACAAACGAAAGAGATATCCGCAAACTCTCTGAAGGCATTCACGCACTCGGACCCAGAATGGTTTCCTTGAGCGACGGCACCAAAGGAGCATACCTATATCTGGAAGGAGAATTGTGGCATATTCCAATGTATCCTGATATCGCGGCTCCGCTCGACCGCACCGGCGCGGGCGACGCTTTTTCTTCCACCTTTGCCGTTGGGCTCGTTCTAGGACTCTCCCCAACTGAAGCGTTAACTTGGGGGCCGATAAATTCTATGTCCGTAGTCCAAGAAATCGGAGCCCAGAAGGGCCTTCTCACCCGCGCAAAACTGGAAGAATATCTACAAAACTCTCCGGCGGAATACAAGACTAAAAAAATAAATTAAGAGAAATAAATTCGAATACCCACAATAGAGACAGCCGTTTCTATTATGGATATATCATACTTTCCTTTTTAAAACTTTCTTCACCGCTTTTTTGATGGAGTCTTTACCCAAACCATATTTTTCGATGAGCTCATCGGGTGTACCGGATTGGCCGAATTTGTCGCGAACTCCGATAAATTCGATCGGTACAGGGAAACTCTCGACAAGCACTTCCGCCACAGCCGAACCCATGCCTCCGGCAACTTGATGCTCCTCTATAGTGACCATGGCTTTGCATTCTTTGGCAAGTTCTAAGATCGCATCCGTATCGATGGGCTTGATTGTCGCCAAGTTCATCACTTTTGTTTTTATGCCCTCAGCTTCTAACTCCTTGGCGGCAAGCAAGGCGAGATGCATGAGTCCGCCAGAGACGATTATGCCCACCTGCGCCAGCCCCACATCCGGTAGCCAAAAAATCTGCGCTTTTCCCGGCTCAAACGAGGTTTCTTCTGTGGTGACAACCGGCGTTTTTTCCCGAAACAATCGCAAGTAAGCCGGCTTGGGAGTTTTCGCAAGAGCCAACGTCGCTTTTTTTGCTTCTATCGCATCGCATGGAGAAATCACATCCGTATTTGGTAGCACTCGCATAAGCGCCACATCCTCCAACGCCTGATGGGTGCCACCGTCAGCTCCGACAGAAATTCCAGAATGTGAACCGACAATTACAACTTTTCTGCCGTTGTATGCGATTGTCGTGCGAATTTGCTCCCAGTTCCTGCCCGGAGAAAACATGGCGTAAGAAGAACAAAAAGGAATTTTCCCCATAGCGCTCAAACCGGAAGCAACGGTAACTAAATTTTGTTCCGCTACTCCAACCTGCACAAAACGATCCGGAAACTTATCCGCAAACAAATTCATCATCGTGCTTTCGGTGAGATCCGCGCAAAGGGCGACTACATTTTTATCCAGCTCTCCGGCTTTAAGCAAGCCTTCGCCGAAACCCTTTCGGGTCGGAACTTGCTCGCAACCAAGGCTGAAAATTTTCGGATTTAATTTTAATTTGGGATTCAACATTATAAAATTGAAAATTTTATTGGTGTTCGCTTTTAATTTTTCCTCCCAAAGTTCGAAGTTCACGAAGCGCCAGCTTCCCCTGCTCTTCTTTGGAAGGTTCCCCTGTCATATCGCGAATCCCGGGTGGAATGCCATGCCACTTAAAATCATGTTCCATAAAGTCCACCCCTTGTCCCGGAACGGTATGAGCTATTATGACCGTCGGTTTCTCGAATATTGCCTGAGCTTCCTCAAAGGCTTCATTCAGAGATTTGAAATCATGCCCCACCGTCTCGATCACATGCCAGTTGAAAGCCCTCCATTTATCGGAAAGAGGTTCAAGCGGCATAATGTCTTCGGTAAAACCTTCTATTTGTATATTGTTTCTGTCCACAACCGCTATTAAATTTCGCAATTTGTGTTTTCCCGCGAGCATGGCCGCTTCCCAAGAATTTCCTTCATCAAGTTCTCCGTCGGACATCAGACAATAAATAAAGCGGTGCGTGTCGGCTCCACAATCCATTCTGTCGGCAAGCGCCATACCGACCGCTTGTGAGAGCCCGGAACCGAGCGGACCGGAAGAAGTCTCAAGCCAGGGCATATACTCACGATGGGGATGACCTTGAAGGCGGGTACCAAATTTTCGCAAAGTTTTTAATTCTTCGATTGGAAAATATCCGGCGTGCGCCATGGTCGCATAATACACCGGAGCAATATGGCCATTCGATAAGATTAATCTATCTCTGCCCTCCCAGAACGGATTCTTTGGATCATGTTTTAAAATATGAAAAAATAAAATAGTAAAGATATCCGCCATGCCGAGCGATCCAGCCGAATGACCGCTTCCCGCCTCAAGAAGCATTTCGATTACAGAAATGCGAATATCGTTTGCCTTCTGCTCCAGCTCTAAAATTTTTTTCTCGGTTAGCATTGTCCGAATTATACCAGACTTTGAAAAGTTTGGAGCGCTTCTATCGGATCCGGACTTTTCCAGATGCCGGAGCCGACCGCCAAGCGGTCGGCTCCGGCTGATAAAATATCCGGCGCATTATCCAAATTCACTCCGATATCCACCGATACTACTACTCCCGAAAGATCTCTTTTAAGAGTTTTCAGATTTTCCAGCGCTTGATTCGAAAAAATTTCTCCCTGTCTTCCCATATTGTCCGATCCCATACATTGCAAAAAATCAACCCTATGGGAGAGACAAGAAACGATAGCAAGGTCATCGCTTGGTCTGAAAGCAAGCCCCATCTCCGTATGATCTCTCACATACATATCCAAACTCTCCAGAAAATGTTCAAATTCTGAAATATTTTTCTGCGCCGAAAGATGAAAAATCATCCTCTTCGGTCCCAGCTTCATATAAACATCAAAATTTTCCATCGCGTCTGCCACCATTAGATCGAATTCAAAATCGAATTCCTGCCAAAATGGCAAACCTGCTTCTTCATTTATTATTTTTCGGAAATCCACATCGTTAAATCCACCGGAAGTAAAAGGCCAACTCCGGTTCGGCACAAAAATACCATCACAGAAATCAATCTGAACGCACTTTGTCCGAGAACGCAAGAAAGTAAGCTTGTTTTTTATTTCACTGAAATCCTTCTCTAAAATTGCCGGAGTAATAAAAGCCATATTATGATTATATTTCCTTAAAGCTGATTTTTTCTTTCTGCTTTTTTACTTCATCTACCAATAAATCATGAAATACTCCGTTGGAAGCAATAAAATAATTATCCGGGAATTTCCAGGGAGTTCCGTCGAATTTTATAATCTTTCCTTCAGCCTCCAACACCAAGAGCGCACCTGCGGCAAAATCATAATTTCTCAAACCTGTCACTATGTGGGCCTCCGTACTTCCGCGAGCCACATAAGAAAGTTCGATGACGCTAGAGCCAAAATTTCGGGGATAACGGACCTTTTCCGCCAAGTCAAAAACAAGATTTTTAACGAATTGCCGGTTCTCTTTTGTTCGACTGGTACCGGCAGTAAATATGCCTGTCCTTTCCGAGTCTTTTGATACATAAATTTTTTTATCATTCAAATACGCGCCTTTGCCGCGTTCGGCGTAGAAAAGTTCTCTAGCCGCCGGATTGTGAATAACTCCCGCTATTAGTTCGTTATTTTTTGCTAGCGCTATGGAAACTCCAAAAAGCGGTATTCTATTTGAAAAATTTGCCGTTCCGTCTATGGGATCAATATACCAAATATATTCGCTTCCTTTTTCCAACATGCCCGTTTCCTCTCCCAATATCGAATGATCCGGAAAGTTTTCGGATAATATTTTTTTAATTAATTCTTCTGCTTCATGATCCGCCACCGTGACTACATCCACCATCTCGGAGTTATCTTTATGCACTTTTTCCGTTCCCTCCTCAAAATACTTAAAAACAACTTTACCCGCCTCAAGCGCAGCTTTGATTGCAACTTCAAGTTCGCGAGATTTATTTTCCATATCAGCCGAGTTTATTTATTCTTCTAATATGCCTCTCTTCTCCTTTGAATTCCGTTTTCAAAAAAAGTTCTGTCGCGTACTTGGCTTCGTCTTCGGATAAAAATCTGACACCCAGAGATAAAATATTGGCATTGTTGTGAACACGAGCAATCTTTACAATTTCGAAAAGATCTGCGCTTTTCTCTCCTTGTACATCAATAGCTTCTTTGGGTAGCGCTTCTCCATAAAACAATGCGGCTCGGATACCCGGCACTCTGTTGGCGCACATTGCTTCACCTTGGCCGGAACCACCCAAAACTATACCCACATTACCTTCGTCTTTGGCAACGGCTTCCGCCACCGGCCGGACAAAATCCGGATAATCATCATCCTCGTCATAAGTAAACGCGCCCATATCCTCTACTTCATAACCTAAACCCAAATTTGTTAAATATTCTTTAAGTTTTTTTTTAAATTCATATCCGGCATGATCTGCGCCTATATAAATTTTCATATTGAATAGTATATCATATAAAATAATATCAGCATCCGATTACTTGGTACTCCACTTGGTACTCCGAGTATTAAGTAGAGTACTATTATAACTAAGTGGTTATTCTATCTTGCTTCCGGTTTTAATAACATGATCCACCAGAGTATATGTATACCCCATTTCGTTGTCATACCAGCCAAGCACTTTTACCAGATTGCCTCCGACAACGCGAGTCATTTTGAGATCGGCAATCGCCCCATAGCGTGTTCCCAAGATATCGCTTGAAACAAGTTCTTCTTCGGTAACCGCAAAAATATCTTTCCACCTCGGCTTGGTAGCCGCACTCTTTAGTATCCGGTTCACTTCTTCCACGGTAGTATTTTTTTTAGACACAAAAGTAATATCCACGATTGATCCGGAAACTATCGGTACCCTAACAGAAATACCGTCGAAAAGACCGGAGAGTTTGGGGAAAGCTTTGGTTACGGCGATGGCGGCGCCGGTGGAAGTGGGTACTATATTGTGTCCTCCCGCTCGTCCTTCCCGCACATTATGTTTATTAAAGCTGTCCACTGTGGGCTGACTGTTGGTAAGCGCATGAACCGTATTCAAAACCGCTTTTTCAATTCCAAGCTCTTCATCGAGAATCGCAATAAGAGGACTTCCGGCATTAGTGGTACAAGAAGCATTTGAGGTGATTACGCAAGTATCGAATTTTTCCTCGTTTATACCCATCAGGACCGTGGCTCCCTCCACACCGGACTTTGGCTCATCTTTCATCGGAGCGGTAACAACTACTCTCTTTGCTCCCGCATCGAGATGCACTTTAGAACTTGCATAAGTAATAAATATGCCGGTAGATTCCACCACCACATCAATACCCAAATCTTTCCACGGTAATTTACTCGGATCGCGCTCCGAGAGAACCTTTACTTTCCGATCATCAATTACCAAGTAATCTCCGTCGTGTTTGATATCTTCATGTTTCCATTTTCCATAGACCGTATCGTATTTGAGAAGATACGCCATGTTTCCAATGTCGCCGAGATCATTCACCGCCACTATCTCGATCTCCGGCCTCTCCCAAGCAACCTTCAGGAATGCTCTGCCGATTCGTCCAAAACCATTAATACCAACGCGAATTTTTTTATCCATAATCTTTTATTTTATTTTTGTCTCCAGGCGCTCAACCCGAATTTTTAAATCTTCAATAGTTCTTTCCTGAGAGACATCTGTGCGTATCAAGCTAGACATTGTCTGTCGGTGCTCTCTTGCTTCTTCTGTAAATATCTGCATGTTTTTGAGTATCAACTCAAAGGCTTTGTCGTGCCGGCTTAAACCTTGGTCTATCTTATCAAATGAGCGCGCGATAGAACCCATATACTGTTCAAAGATCTTCTCAAACGCTTGAAACTTTTTCTCAGTCAAATATTTTGATTCTTTTTTTGCTGTCCCTACTTTCATGTCTTCATTCTATCACACCTCCTCAAAAAACCGCAAATTTATGCTATCATACATGAAATGGAAAAGCTGGGCGAATTAAAAACGCAAATACGGGCCAAAAGAAAAAAAGTGGAGATGCGGCAATCTCTTGCGTCTGTCAGGGGCCGTAAATCCAAGGAGTCAATCCAGGCAGCAGCCGTGCTCATTAAAGAATTTGAAAAAAAGCATCAATCTAAAATTCAGCCCCACATGGACAATTTGTCCCGAAAAAGCGGGATTTCAGAAATGGAGCTTCGTGACCTTTTCAGCGCTGTCTTAAAAAATTATGCGTCCACGCTGAAACAAGCGCGGAAACAAGAAGGAAGAGATATTTCAGATCAAGAATTACTGGTTGAAGTTCACCACGATCTTTTCGCGCTCTTGTTTGATTTTCAGGCAACCATTAAACAAGTCACAAAACGGAAACAAAAAACAAGCAAGATGGATAAAAAAATGGTTTTAAAAATAATGCAAAAATATAATCCGCACATACTAAGCAAATTGTGGGCTGACCCGGAGCTGCGGGCGGTGTATTCGGAATATGATATAAACACGGCGGTGTTAAGACGTGAGGACGGGGAAAAGTTTCTGCGAGGCAAGATAGCGGACATCAAAAGATTGTGGGCTGACCCGGAGCTGCGGGCGGTGTATTCGGAATCTGATATAAACACG
>Ga0209541_10002542_pt1 | contig 34408 bp, 41 predicted proteins | sample RifCSPlowO2_01_FD_184027 | JGI IMG/M metagenome (GOLD analysis project Ga0209541, IMG submission 184027) | Groundwater microbial communities from Rifle, Colorado - Rifle CSP2_plank lowO2_0.1 (SPAdes) (version 2) | ecosystem: Environmental > Aquatic > Deep subsurface > Groundwater | place...
GATTTGTTCAAAAAGATCGGAATAAAGATTGATTTGATAGAACATAAATCCGAATAAGATAACTCCGACAATGCCGATAGGCCAGTTCCAAATGTTATTTTTAACTACCAAATAAACGCACCATAAATTAAATATGGTGCCGAAAAATTCAATATAACTCATGGGATAGCCTAAAACGGTGAAAAATATATTGTTGATGCTGAATAGTTCGTACATAGCTTTTATTGGGCTAAAACTAGCTTTAGCCGTTACTTAGTGTATTAAATACACTATATCATTAAGCACTATTTAAAGTCAATAGTTGATAACTTAAATATAAAAAAGCCCGTGAAAAGCGATATTATTGCAAAAGGTGAGGCTTAGGCTCTCTTTTGTTTTATAGAACATAAAGACCGAGCTTAGCTCGGTTTTTGATAGTTTAGAAATAGATGGTATCTGAGTCCCAATAGGGTCTTGCATGACCGTCGGGATAGAAAATAATATTTCTTAATTCTTCTGCATCTGGCTGAACAGTGAGGCAGTAGTTCAGGCATATATTCTGACCATCTAAATCATAAACTTTAGAGCCATGCGATAGAGTTAGTCTATGACAACTTCTCTGCTTGTCCTCTAGTAGATTGATAATAGAACTAAGCTGATCTGGGGTCAGGTGGTGTTTGTTAGTCCAGCTCCATGCTTCTTTGCTAAGAATATCTTTGGGCTTATTTACCGGAGTAAGAGTTAATTGTTTAACTTTATTACTTTTTGCGAAGCGTATTAACTCAAGTAGTTTCTCGACACTATCAATATAACCATTGGCGGCGATACAGGTCAGACGTACCGAGAAACCTAAACTATGTATTTTAGCAATTAGTTCAGGAAGATCGATGTAGCTTTTTCTATAAGGAAGATATATTTCTCTATTTTTCTCTGGATCGTAGTGGACAATAGAGATTGCTATGGTTGTCATTCCCAAGTCATACCATTCTCGAAGATATGGATCATATTTTTCTTGATTTTCAAATAACTTTATCCCGTTAGTTTGGAGCTCAATAATAGGAAAATTATACTTCAGCATCTCTGTCATATATCTAGATATTTGTTCTGGGAATAAAGTTGGCTCTCCTTTACCCGTGAACATAGCCGTAATTACTCCGACTCGCCTTGCTAGCTCACAGGCTTTATGAAAATTACGCAAGTTAATCTCGGGTTCTCTCAGCTCAACTCCGAATGGGGGAGTCATCTTTGATACGCAAAATGGACAGCGGGCATTACAGGCTTCGCTTCCGGCAATAATGCTGAATGTTTGGATTTTCACTAGACAACCTCCTTGTCAAAGGGCCAGAGAAACTTTACATATTATACTAAAAGATATACCAAAGTCAACCCCGTAGTGAATTTTTGAGTTGCCTGCGGCATTGCGCTTCTAGCGCATCTCAAAAATCTACTACGGGGTCAAGTTAGAAGAACTTTTTAAGTTCTACCGGTTTTCTTGACTTGAATGCATAGAGCTTAGCCGGTCTTTGGCGTTCGCCTTTAAGTATTTTTTTTGTCGGTTTAATAAGGCCAAGAAGCATGAATTTTTTCCTGAAGTTTCGCTTATCCAATTTTTTATTCAGTATTATTTCGTATGTTTTTTGAAGCTGATTGAATGTAAAATATTGTGGCAGTAGCGAGTAGACTACATTGGTATATTCCAGCTTGGATTGAAGCCGTTGTAGTGCATAGGTAATTATTCGGTTATGGTCAAAAGCCATATCCGGTAATTTCTTGATGGAACGAAAAGTTGGCGTTTGAATTTTAGGAGAAGCGACTATTTTTATCTTATCTTTTGGCGTAAGTGCAAAATAAGAGATAGTTATAATCTTACCCCTTGGATCGCGGCCGGAACCGCCAAAAGTATAGAGCTGTTCAAGATAAACTCCCATATCAGATTTAATACCGGCTTTATCCTGCAGAACTCTTGCGGCAGCTTTTGCCGGTTCTTCGTTCTCGAATAAAAATCCTCCGGGCAATGCCCATTGGTTTTTAAACGGTTCATTGGTGCGCTTAATCAGAAGAACCTTAAGCTGATCGTCCTCGATGGTGAATATTACAATGTCAGTTGTAACCGATTGATAAAGATATTTCATAATTGTTGAATGTTGAGCGTAGAGGGTAGAGAGTAGTTAAGATAAAAATATTTAAAACCACTTTCTACCTTCCACATTCTACCTTCTAATCTAAGTCATTTAGCCAAAGCTTAGCTTCTGCATCTGATGGCATTCGCCAGTCTCCTCGGGGTGATAAAGATACCGAACCGACTTTAGGCCCATCGGGCATCACAGATCGCTTCCATTGATTTTGGAAAAATCTTGTAACAAAAACTGTCAGCCATTTTTTAATTATTTCAGGTTTGTATTTATTGTCAAAAACTTTGTTGGCTAAGAATAATATTTTTGACGGTGAAGAGTTCCAGCGGATAAAATGATAAAGGAAAAAGTCATGTAATTCGTATGGTCCGATAAGCTCTTCTGTTTTTTGACTGATTTTATTTCCCGCATTTTTTACCAATTCAGGCGATATTGGCGTATCAATTATATCTTTAAGCGTTGCTTGGGCTTTTTTAAAATCTTCCTGCTCGCTAACCCAGCCCACCAGATGTCTAACCAATGTCTTAGGTATGCTGGCATTAACATTATAGTGGGATATCTGGTCTCCGTTAAAGGTGCACCATCCCAAGGCTATTTCAGATAAATCACCGGTACCAAGAACCAATCCTCCAATAAAATTGGCCTTGTCCATTAATATGAGAGTTCTATATCGAGCTTGAACATTCTGGAAGGTTAAATCTTGATTTTTGCCATCGTGGCCGATTTCTTTTAAGTGTTCGGATGCACCTTTGGTAATATCAATTTCTTCCAGAGTAGTACCAAGAGTTTCAGCTAGTTTTACCGCATTAGACTTTGTTCTTTTGGTTGTTCCAAAGCCAGGCATTGTGTAAGCATATATGTTTTTTAGCGGTAAATTTAAAAGTTTAAAAGTTTTTACGGCGACCAGGAGCGTAAGGGTGGAATCAAGGCCACCTGATAATCCAAGCACTACTTTTTTAATACCGGATTGATTCAACCGCTTAGCTAAGCCGATAGTTTGAATAGAAAATATTTCTTCCGCTCGTTTTTCTTTTTCTGACGGATTAGAGGGGACGAAGGGTGTAGGGTCGATGTAGCGTGTTAAATTAAGCGGAGAAGCGATTGGAAGATTCAAATCGATAAATCGAAAAACCTTTTTTATTGAAGGATCTGTCGGTTCGCTAAAACTCGAAATTCTTTCCCGGTCGTTGATTAGGTGCTGAATATCAATTTCGGACGTTATCAATTCGCCCTCCAGTTGGAACCTCTTTGATTCTTTCAGGATAGATCCATTTTCGGCGATGATAGCATGGCCTCCGAAAACTACATCGGTCGTTGATTCATGTACTCCGCAGGATGTATAAATATAACCGCAAATACCTCTAGCTGACTGTTGAGAGACTAAGATTTTTCTGTAATCAGCCTTGCCGATTAAATCATTAGAAGCGGAGAGATTGGCAATAATAGTTGCGCCGGAAACAGATTGATAGGAGCTGGGAGGGATGGGCACCCAAAGATCTTCGCATATTTCAACGCCAAGCACGATTTCCGGGTAATTCAAACTTTCACTACCTGGTTTTATTCTAAATAAAATATCTGTACCGATAGGAATTTTGTATCCAAATAATTCTACCTCTTTGGCTGTTAAATCACGTGCTGATGCAAACCACCTTTCTTCATAGAATTCTTTATAATTAGGAATATGGGTTTTAGGTATCAAACCAAGCACTTTGCCTTTATATATTACGGCAGCACAATTAAATAGCTTTCCTTCAAAGGATAGGGGAACACCAACCAGAAGTAGTCCCGATATTGTAGTGGAGAATTTAGAAATTCGCGCTAATGCTTCTTTAGATTTTTCTATTAATAAATCCTGATGGAAAAGATCACCCATAGTATAGCCGGTAATAGCCAACTCAGGGAAGACGATAACAGACGCATTCTCTCGGGATGCTCTTTTGGCAAATTCTATAATTTGTTCTACATTATAATCAATATCCCCAATTTTTATTTTAGGCACGGCTGCGGCTATCCTGACGAATCCATGATTACCTGTCCTGGGCATAGTTGAGGGGGTATTTGTTTTTATTGACATAGCTTAGTGTTTATAATACACTAAGTGTATCAAATCAAGCATGAATAGTCAACCTCACAAAACATTTACCATCTTTCATTACCGTGATAACAAGGGGGCTTTGGTTTGGAATAAGAAGATTCGTGCGCTGATAAAAAATAATTTCTCCGGTTTAAGAGAAGATTTAAAAAAGCCTGATATTGTGATTGCTCTTGGCGGTGACGGTACTATTCTTGAAGCTGCCCGAAAATATCATGAGCTGGGTTCAATTATATTGGGACTTAATTTGGGGCACGTGGGTTTTCTTGCTTCAGTGAGAGAAGAGAAAAATTTTCTGGGAGCTATCAGTAAATTTTTGACCGGCAAATATCACATACTTGAGAGAATGATGATTTCTACGCAAGTAGTCAGAAAAGGCAAAACGGTATTTAATGCCGAAGCTTTAAATGAGATAGTTATTAAAAATCCTCTAGGGATGGTTAGGCTTGAAGCTAAAGTCGCAGGTCATCCGATTAAGAACGTAAATGGTACGGGAATTTTAGTAGCTACCGCTACCGGTTCAACTGCGTATAATTTATCTGCGCATGGCCCCATTATTATGCCGGATATTAAATGTTTTATTGTTACGGAGTTATTAGATCATAGTATTCCAAGTCCAAGCATGGTTGTTAAGTATTTAAACCCTATTAGCATCAAGGTCGTTTCTTTCAGGGAGAGGGGCTTAATTTCTCTTTCTAAAACTGGAAAGAAATTAGACGTTGTTCTTATTGCTGACGGAGAGTCTATCTTTCCGCTCGAGGAAAAAGATCAGATTATTATTCAAAGCTCTCCTCATTTAGTTAAGTTCGCTGAAATTGAAGAAAACTATTTCTTCAAAAGTTTGCAGGAAAAATTCGGATTTAAGTAATCCTTTACAAGATTACTAATTTGTAGTATTATATCAGTGCTGTAAAGAGCATTTCTTTTACAATGGAGGAAGAGATGGGCAAATTGTTTGCTGGTATTGGACTCTGCTTGCTTGTTGCTTCTACGATTTATGGCCAAGTAGCTTACCCTAATCCCGTCGGTCATGTAAATGATTTTGCCGATGTTATGGATTTTGCAACAGAGCAAGGTCTTGAATCTAAACTTAGAGAATATAGAGATAAGACCTCAATTGAGATTGCTGTGGCAATCGTGGATTCATTGGGTGGTGTGACGGTAGATGAATATGCTCTAAACCTATTCAATAAATGGGGAGTGGGTGACAGTGTAAAAAATAACGGAATTTTAGTGTTAGTGGCTCCAAATGAGAGAGAGATGAAAATCGAGGTTGGTTATGGAATGGAGCCGGATTTAACCGATCTTCAGGCAGGAAGGGTTATTAATTACGTTATAATTCCCTATTTTAAGGACGGCAAAATGGCAGAAGGTGTAGTTGCCGGCGTAGATGCTATCTTAAACGATCTCGGTAGTACTCCTTTTGAAACACGACTTGAAGAGCGAAGGATTGCTGAAGAAGAAAGACAAGTTGAACAAATTAAGCAAGCCGAAGATACGAAGATATTTATGGTTTTTTTCGGTCTCGGATTGTTAGCTCTAGTTGTTATCGGAGTTCCGGCAGGTTTAATTTATAAAGCTATCAATCGTAAGAAAAAGCTAAAGGAGATATTTCAGAAGAACAATGAGCTGCTCAGCGAATGCCAAGTTCTTATTAAAAAAGCAAAACAAAATTATCCTACAGCGCGAAATAATCTAGAAGATTTAAAAAAAGAAACTCCAGGATCTGTGTGGGGTAGTTGGGCCAAATTTGTTAGCAATGCCCCTAATAGTATTAGAGCTTTTGATGCGCGAGTAGATGAATTAATTAAAGAAAGTCACGAAAATGGCTGGGAAAAATCAGAGCAGACTTTTACGGATATCTCATCTTTTCAGACGACTATCTTGGGAGTGGTTGGATTATCTGAATCAATCAAATCTATGGTTAATAAGTTTCGGCAGGCGAGAGACAAGAGTCCTGAATTGCTGAAAAGTGTACTGGCAGACATAGAATCCAGCAAAGTCGCGTTGACTCATAAGGATGTTTCAGATAGAGCTAGACAATATCTAACAGAAGCTACTGAAAAATGTGCCTTGGCCTCATATTTAATGAAAGAGCAGGTTGTTAATTGGTTAAGCGTTCTCTGGGCTATTGAAATAGCGGCTGTACTTGTCGCAAAGGCTAAAAGTGTTGCTGATTCCGATAAGGCATCTGCCGAAGAATCACGTCGACCTAAGCCGACATATAGACCGACACATAGCCCCACATATAAATCATCAAGATCAAGTGGTGGTGGTTCTCGTGGAGGTTTTGGAGGTTTTGGTGGCGGGCGCTCCGGAGGTGGTGGTGCTCGCGGTAAATGGTAAGAGTCCCTGTTGGGACTCTTTTAATTTAAAAAATTTTGTGATATCATTTCGTATTCTATATGTCAGAAATATCTATAAAAGCGGAAACACTTTTTCATTTGGGTGTTTTTAATTTTACCAATTCCTACCTTTTGTCGTTGATTGTGGTAGGAATTTTTGTTTCTCTGGCTTTTTGGCTTAGGGATAAGCTATCTCTTATTCCGGGAAAGGTTCAGAGCGTTTTTGAACTGTTGACGGATGAAATTTTAAAACTAATGGATACAATCTTGGGCTCTCGACAATTGTCTGAGAAATATTTTCCCTTAGTTACTACTATTTTTCTCTTTGTTTTGTTGTCTAATTGGCTGGGGCTTCTGCCGGGATCAGGTTCACTGGGGCTTAGTCACGAGATAGTCCATGAGGGAGAAAGCAGATTGGTACTGATACCTTTTCTTAGAGCCCCCTCAGCTGATTTAAATTTTACTGTTGCTCTGGCTATGGTAGCAATGATTTCTATTCATTTCTTCGCTTTTACGGCTCTTGGCTTCAAACAACATGTTGGCAAGTTCTTTAATTTTAAAAATCCCATTTATACTTTTGTCGGACTCCTTGAATTAGTTTCAGAATTTGTTAAGATTATCTCGTTTTCATTTCGTTTATTTGGCAATGTGTTTGCGGGAGAAGTTTTGCTGATTATAATTGGTTTTCTTGGTCCGTACTTCCTGCCATTGCCATTTTTATTTTTAGAGGTATTTGTCGGTTTTATACAGGCATTTATTTTTGCGATGTTAACGCTGGTCTTTATCGGAACAGCGGTTACATCGCATGAGGAGCATGCGGTCGAATAACATTAAATTACGATTTTAGATTTACGATTCAGGATTTAAGAATATTCTTAAATCATAAATCATTATTCTTGAATCTATTAAAATTATGTCAGAAGAAGCAGTAAAAATGTTAGCAATCGGTCTTATTATGGGTCTTGGAACACTCGGGCCAGCCTTGGCTATTGGCATGATTGCGTCAAAAGCATCAGAAGCAATAGGTCGAAATCCTGAAGCGGCACCGAAAGTTCAGACAGCCATGATTTTGGCTCTTGCATTCGCAGAAGCCATCGCAATTTATGGTTTAGTTGTGGCGTTGATATTGAAGTTCGTCTAGAAGATAGCCATTAGAACTTAGTCGTTAGTGCTTAGAAATTAACTAAGTTCTAAAGTCTAAGCACTAAGTACTAGTTTTTGTCAGAACTTTTTTCCCAATTAGGCATTGACTGGAAATTACTCCTGGCTCAAGGAGTCAACTTTTTGATTTTATTGGTAGTTTTGACAAAGTTTGTTTATAAACCATTAATGAAAATGGTGGAGGAGCGTCGAAAGAGAATTGAATTTGGTATAAAAGCTGGAGAAAAAGGGGTGAAAATAATAAACGAAGCAGAAGAAGAAAAAGCAGGAATAATAAAAAAAGCTGACACACAGGCGGTTGCAATTATCTCTGAAGCTGAAAAAAATGCCCAGAAAAAGGCACAAGAGATTGCAACACAAGCAGATAAGAAAGCTCAACAGACTCTCAAGGAAATAATGCTTATAGCCGAAAGGAAAGAAAAAGAACAGATGAATAAAGTTGAAGAAGAAGCCAAAAAATTAGTAAAAGAGGCAATAATTAGGACGGTTCAGTTAAAACCCGAACAGGTAGATGAGAAGTTGATAGAAGAAGCTGTGAGGGGATTGCGAGTATGAAAAAACCACCAGGTCGTTAGCTATCGGTGAATGATAGCCTTCCTGATGGGCCATGAGGATGGAGTCTAACCACCTCTGCACTATTTAATTATAGCATAAATGAAGTATTCTGTCAACAATTATGTAGGTGCTTTTACCCAAGCAATAAAAATGGCTCCTAATGAAGCCACGGGAGGCCTTGTTAAATTATTAAAGAAAACTGGTGATATCAAACATTTTAATAAAATTGTCGAAGCAATTCATAAAAAACTTGTTAATGAGAAAGGTGGCAAATGGATTAATATAGAAACAGCAAGAGAATCAGCATTGAAAAAAGAAAAAATAAAGCATAATTTTTCTGAAAAAGATTACATTGATTTTAAAATAAATCCGGAATTGGTCGCTGGAATGAGAGTTACAGTTGATGGTGAAGAAGAATTAGATAATACATTAAATCAAAAACTTAAAAACCTTTTTAGATAGTAGAACGTAGAAGGTAGAGGGTAGTCAAGATAATTCTTAAAGCTACCTTCCACTTTCTACATTCCACATACAATTTTATGTCCTACGAAATAATTGAAAAACTAAAGAAGGAAATCGCCGGCTATAAAGATGATACTCAATTCGAGCATATTGGCGTTGTAACTGAAGTAGGTGATGGTATTGCTAAAATTTCAGGATTATCTAAGGCATTGAGTCAGGAGCTTTTGAATATTGAGGCAAAAGACAGTGATGTGTCTGCCATTGCCTTTAATTTGGAAGAAAGTTTTATCGGGGCAGTAATTCTAGGAGATGCTCAAAAAGTTAAGGTCGGAGATAGAGTTAAGCAAACAGGAAAAGTCGTTTCGTTAAAGGCTGGTCAAGAACTAATAGGTCGGGTTGTTGATCCGTTAGGAAATCCGCTGGACAATAAGGGAGTAATTTTTACCGATTTAGATTTAGGTAAGGCTAAAGATTATCCCCTTGAGCGTCGAGCACCGGATGTTGTTTCCAGAGAATCAGTAAATACACCTGTCCATACGGGTATAAAAGCCGTTGACGCAATGATTCCAATTGGCCGTGGTCAAAGAGAACTTATTATTGGCGATAGGCAAACAGGTAAAACTGCCATTGCTCTTGATACGATAATAAATCAGGGACAAGATATAAGCGATAAAAGACGAGGGATGATTTGTATTTACGTTGCTATTGGTCAAAAGAACTCTAAGGTTGCCAAGATTGTTAAAACACTTGAAGAAAAAGGCGCGCTTAAATATACAGTTGTTGTTTCTGCTCCGGCATCTGCTCCTGCTTCTGTCCAATATCTTGCTCCGTTTGCCGGCTGTGCTATTGCAGAATATTTTATGGATCAGGGACAGGATGCACTGGTTGTTTATGATGATTTATCAAAGCACGCCGACTCTTATCGTCAGCTATCTCTTTTATTGAGAAGGCCACCCGGAAGAGAAGCCTATCCCGGAGATATTTTTTATCTTCATGCTCGGTTGCTTGAGCGTGCCGCCAAAATGGATAAAGAACATGGCGGGGGATCTATTACCGCTTTGCCGATAATTGAAACTCAGCTTGGTGATGTTTCTGCTTATATTCCGACTAATGTTATTTCAATAACCGACGGGCAGATTTATCTTGAGGCAGATTTATTTTACAAAGGTTTACGGCCGGCTATTAATGCCGGATTATCTGTTTCTCGCGTTGGTTCTTCGGCGCAGACAAAGGCAATGAAAAAAGTTTCCGGAAAATTACGTTTGGATTTGGCTCAGTTCAGAGAGCTTCAGGCATTCGTTCAATTCGCTTCGGATTTAGATGAAAATACCAAAAATCAGATTGCCCGTGGACAACGATTAACTGAAATTTTAAAACAAGTTGATAATGATCCGATTCCGTTTGAAAAACAGGTTCTTACGATTTATATGGCAGCGAATGGATATTTGGATGACGTAAAGGTTAATGAAGTCAGAGCTGTTTCCGATAAAATTATAGATAATATAGAAAAACTGCACGGAGATATTTTGAAAAAAATCAGAGAGAGTAATCAGGTGGACGATGAGACGGAGGAGAGATTGAAGAGTTCTTTGGGGGAATTAAAGGGGGTGTAGTTTTAGTCAACTATCACATACCCAGACTCAGAGTTAATTCGCTTACCTAACTCATTTACAGACCGCATAAAACTCTGCTGAGTTTTTGCTCTCTCTCAGCCCAGTCGGCTTCCGAAACGTTCTGTAAATGAATTAGGTAAGCTCATTCTTATTATTTCCTCCCTAGGGTATATGATAGTTGACTAAGGCAAGAGTTATTGTTTCAAAACAAAACGAAGCCGGGTAGTGAAGTTCGAGACATTAAAAAGTCCCAACGCAATGTTGGGACCACTCGAACTTCTACTACTCGGAGCCCTTCTCCGAAGAGTTGGGCGGGGCAAAGATGTTTAATATTATTCAATAGCATTTTCATTTATAAGTACAAAGCTAATTTTTAAAAGACCTAGTACTATAATCAAAAGAGCAGAAAATAGTATAAAACTAAAGAATCCCGAAGGTGCCGTAGTGAGTACATAAGAAACAGCCATAGGCGAACCAAACATTGTAATTAAAAAGAAACAAATACCAAGTAACTTGTTCAATTTGTTCATTTTATCCTCAAAGTTAAAATAACTTTTTATATCGTATCGTCAAATAATCAAAATGTCAATAATTGAAGTAATTAAATGAAATACAATAAACTTGTTCGGGATAAAATACCTGAATATATAAAGAATAAAGGTGGAAAACCAGTCTTTCGTGTTGCTAGCGCAGACGAATATTGGAGTGGGTTAAAAGAAAAATTAAGAGAAGAAGTCGAAGAATTTATAAAAGCAGAAAGTATCGAAGAGATAGCGGATGTGTGGGAGGTTATTGAAGCTGTTATCGAATATAAAAAATTTGATCATCAGGATATTAATACCGTTAAATTAGCAAAAGCAGAAGAAAGAGGAGGATTTAAAAAAGGCATAATTCTTGAGGAGGCATAATATAAATGGAATCATTACAAAAAACAAAATCAAGGATAAAAGCCGTTAAGAATATCGGACAGATTACCAAGGCAATGGAAGTGGTTGCGGCGACGAAGATGAGGAAAAGCCAGCAGGTGGCTTTAAATTCGCGTCCGTATGCATTCAAGGCTTTACAGTTGCTTTCGGTTCTCGCTAAACATGCTCCAATTAAAACCCAGCTTATACAGGCGCGACCTGTGAAAAATACTCTGTTGGTTATCGTAACATCTGATAGGGGTTTAGCTGGTTCTTTTAATTCGCAAGTTTTAAGATTAGCCGATTCTTTTTTGAAATCTTATAAAGAAGCTGGCGGAGAAAATAGTTTAAAAGTTATTTCTGTCGGCAAGAAAGCTATCTCATATGCGGAGAAAAAGAAATTAAATCTAACAGATCGATTTTCCGGTTTTGGCGATTTTATTGAGTCTGCAAAAACGATACAGTTATCGGATAGAATAATTTCAGGTTTTTTAAATAAAGATTGGGATAGGGTAATGACGATTTCAACCCATTTCAGGTCAACATTGAAACAAGAGGTTCTGATGAGGCAGGTTCTGCCGGTGGATTTAGATAAAATTCAAAACACAATAAATGAAATAATTCCTGAGCACGGCAGATTCTCAGAATTACGAATTACTAATTATCTACCTGCGCAGGCAGGCGAATCGCGAATTACTAATCCAGATTACATTTTTGAGCCTTCTCCAAAGGAATTGATTGGGGGCTTAGTAGAACATTTAATGAAGATGCAGATTTATGATTTAATTTTGGAAGCCAACGCCTCCGAACATTCAGCCAGAATGGTAGCGATGAAGACCGCATCGGATAATGCCAAGGAGCTTTCCGGAAAATTGAATTTAGAGTATAATAAAGCCCGACAAGCTGGAATCACAAAGGAACTTATAGAAATTACTTCTGCCGTTAATACTTTGTCATAACCCGTCATTAAAGGTGTTTTATATTGTTTTTAATGTAAAAATAAAAATGCAAAAATCAAAATTACAATTCAAAATCTCAAAATTTTAAGATTTTAGATTGTCATTTTACATTTTGATATTTAAATTTTAAATTTATGAGCAAGGGACATATTATACAAATAACAGGACCGGTAGTGGATGTCGAATTTGAAGGGCAGAATATGCCGGCACTCTTTAATGCCCTTAAGATTGAAAATACAAGGACGGTCCTTGTATTGGAGGTGGCCAAACATCTTGAGCCAGGGCGTATTAGAGCAGTTTCTCTTGCTTCTACCGATGGATTGTATCGTGGACAAGAAGTTACTGATACTGGGGCGCCGATTAGCGTGCCGGTTGGGCAAGAGGTGCTGGGTAAATTGTTTAATGTATTAGGCGAACGACTTGATTCAAAAGAAGGTACCAAATTTGAAAAATATTGGCCGATTCATCGATCTGCTCCCACTCTTGATCAGCAATCTACTAAGACCGAAGTTTTTGCGACCGGTATTAAAGTTATTGATTTACTCGCGCCGTTTATTAAGGGCGGAAAAATCGGCTTGTTTGGCGGGGCTGGAGTTGGAAAAACTGTTCTGCTTATGGAGTTAATTAATAATGTCGCTCAAGTTTCCGGCGGTGTTTCTGTTTTTGCCGGAGTTGGAGAAAGAACCAGAGAGGGAAATGATTTGTATAATGAAATGAAAGAATCCGGCGTTATTGATAAGACCGCAATGGTATTTGGTCAAATGAATGAAGTTCCCGGTGCTCGATTGCGCGTTGCATTGAGTGGATTGACTATGGCCGAATATTTCAGGGACGAAGAAAGAAAAGACACCTTGTTGTTTATTGATAATATTTTCCGTTTTTCACAAGCTGGCTCTGAGGTTTCTACCTTGCTTGGCCGTGTTCCTTCTGCGGTAGGATATCAGCCGACCCTAGCCAGTGAGATGGGTAATTTACAGGAACGCATAACTTCAACAAAAGATGGTTCGATTACATCAGTTCAGGCGATTTATGTTCCGGCTGATGATATAACTGATCCTGCACCTGCGGCAACTTTTGCCCATCTTGATTCAACCATAGTCTTGTCTCGTCAATTGACTGAAATTGGTATTTATCCGGCTGTTGATCCATTATCTTCTTCATCAAGCGCTCTAGATCCTAAAATAGTGGGCGAAGAACATTATCAAGTAGCCAGACAAGTTCAACAGACACTCCAGAGATATAAAGAGCTTCAGGACATTATCGCTATTTTAGGTTTAGAAGAATTGTCCGACGAAGATAAATTAGTTGTTAATCGAGCGCGAAGAATTCAAAAATTCCTATCTCAGCCGTTTTCGGTTGCCGCGCAGTTTACCGGACGCGAGGGTAAGTTTGTTACAATCGAGCAGACCGTTAAAGATTTTAAATCAATTATTGACGGTAAGTATGATGATAAGCCGGAAGAGTTTTTCTATATGAAGGGTGGTTTGGAGTAGATTTGTTATATACCCAGACTCGGACCACATTCGATTTCTCCAGCGGAAATCGAATCTTAAGTACTCGGCAAGCCGAAGAACCAAGCCGGCTTGCCTGCGTATTTCCTCCCTAGGGTATATAACAAATCTACTGTTTCTATGAAATTACAGGTTGTTTCATTAAAAGGGGTTGAATTTGAAGGCGAGGTTAGCTCGGTCAATTTAATGACGACTTCAGGGGAGATTACTGTGCTTGATAATCATCAGCCCTTAATTACTCAGCTTACAAAGGGTCAGGCAATAGTTACTAAGAAGGATGGAGAGACGCTCAATTTAGATATTTTGTCGGGTTTTCTCGAAGTGGGGATGGAAAATAGGGTGAGTATATTAATCAGCTGACCACCCCCCTTGTTCTCAAAACTTTTTATAGTATAATAACTCGAGCACTTTATAGGAGGGCTTAATGGGTGGTGGTAACGTCATGTTAAAAAAACTTGACACTATGCCAACAAAAACGACTAAAAAGAAATATGTTTATAGGGAAAAGTCCCCTTTAGGACATTATAAGGCCGATGCTTTTTTAGTTAGATGCGTTGATAATCGTTTTTGGAAATCAACAAAACACTTTGTGAAAGAACTCGGAATGCGGCATGTTGATCCCAAATCTCCCGCTGGAGGAGCTAAGGTTTTTTTCTTCCCCCTTTGAAGAAAGTGACCGTGAATATTTCCTCAGGGAGCTGGGAATATCAATGAAACTTCATCATGTTGGCAGGGTGATGCTTTTCACTCATCATGACTGTGGAGCTTATGGCGGTTTTGCTAAATTCGACAATAATCATGAAGCAGAGCTTAGCTTCCACGAAGAGGAGCATGCAAAAGCGACGAAGGTTATTTATGATCGGTTTCCCGATCTCATAGTTGAAACATATTTTATAGACAAAGATGGAATTATAATTTCTTTGCCTTATTGAGGCCTTTGGCTACTAGTTTCCATTGCTTCTTTAGTTCGGTAGCCATTTCATCGACTTCGCTTTTGGCAACTCCGGACATTTTAGAATATTTAACAGCAACTCGATCAACGGCATCGTTATATATTTCTTGTCCCACATCGCCGCCATTTTCCAGCTGTTCAAGAATCTCTGCCTTAGCTTTGAGCATCCAGCTTTTGAGGACTTTTTTGGTATTTTTAGCTCTAGGTCCGGTCAGAAAGTAACTTCCAACTGCTGCAGCTACTGCTGCGGCAGCTAATCCTGCGCCGAGTCCCATCGCGGTTCCTGTTTTGATTTTTCCCATATGTTTTGAATCAAAAACATGAGGTGTTTAATTCATGCTTAAGATTTGTTAAACTTATCTATTACCAATATACTCTAATTGAGAAAATTGTGGCTGTGGATAAAAATTTATGAGATTAAACCGTTTTATTGTCAATTTTAAAATTAAGTCAGGTAATTCGAAACTTGAAGACAGGGAGCTTTTTAATCAAATAAGAAATGTCCTAAAATTAAAAGTCGGGGATAAAATAATTCTTAGTGATGGTGGCGGGAATGAAGCAACGGCAAATATACTCGGCTATAAAAGAGACTTTATCGAAGTTAGTATCTCGGATGTGACGGTAAATCAAAACGAAGCCGATAGGCAAGTTATTTTATATTGTGCCGTTTTGAAAAAGGAGAATTTTGAATTAGTGGTCCAAAAAGCGACAGAAGTCGGGGTTAAAGAGATAGTGCCTTTGATTACCGAAAGAACGATTAAGTTAAATATACGTCGGGACAGATTAGAAAAAATAATTAAAGAAGCAGCTGAGCAATCAGGTCGTGGTATCGTGCCCATTTTACGAGATCCTGTAAAGTTTAATGAGGTTATTAAACAAGTTAGTAGCAATGACTCAAATCTCTTTTTTGATCAATCTGGAATTAATTTATCTGACTTAAAACCTAATGCCTATAATCTAAAACCTATTTCTGTTTGGATTGGTCCGGAGGGTGGATGGACTACTAAAGAAGTGGAGTTAGCTAAAGAGCTTGATTTTAAGATATTAAATCTCGGCAAGCTTATTTTAAGAGCTGAAACAGCGGCGATAATTGGAACCTATTTTGCCGTCCACCCTCACACCTACGAGGCTTTGCCACGATAAACATCGCATGCAAGCGTTAAGTAGGTATGAGGGCTGTCCACAATTTATAGTTGTTGATGTTGCGACTTTTAAGATATAATAAAGGTATTATGAAAAATATAACAAAAATATCAGTTGCATCTTTAGCCAGTTTGGGCTTGGCTTTGTCTGTTTTTGCTCAAACAACATCGCCAACTTCTTCCGTGGCGCCAACCAAATCACCCGAGAGAGAAGAAATCAGAGAAAACGCCAAAAAAGAAGCAGAACGAATCAGGGAAGAAACGAAAAAAGAAATCGAGGATAAAAGAGAGACCACAAAGCAGGCAATGGAACAGAAAAGGGAGGGTCTTAAGCAGGAGATAGAAACAAAAAGAGAGGAACTTAAGGACCGTCTTGAGCAGAAGAGGGAAGAACTGAAAGATAGAATTGAAACCAAGAGAGAAGAATTGAAACAGCGTCTTGAAAAAATTAAGAACGAAACCAAGAAGCGAGTAGTTGAAAAAATAGATAAAAGCCTGGATGCTTTAAACGAGCGAATGACTAAACATTTTATTAGCACCCTCGAAAAGCTGGAAGACGTTTTGGCTAGAATAGGCGAAAGGACCAGTGACGCCGCAGATAAAGGTATCGATGTTTCCTCTGTTGATTTAGCTATTGTTGCCGCTCAGACAGCGATTAACGATGCTAAAGCATCTGTTGAGGCGCAAGCAGCTAAAACCTACAGTTTAACTATCAGTACTGAAGATAAACTAAAAACCGATATTGGTAAGACGAGACAGCTATTGCATGAAGATTTGAAGGTCGTCTATGAAAAAGTTAAAGTTGCGCGAAATGCAGTTCATGAAGCGGCTCGTGCTTTTGCTAAAGCTCACGGAAGAGATTTACCATCCTTATCACCATCCGTTTCACCAAGTCCAACTCCTGTAGTTTCAGTTTCACCGACTCCAACCACTTAATAGCCATTAGCTATTAGCTTTTTAGGAATTAATCTTAACAAGCTAAAATCTAGTAAGCTAAAACTTAAACAATGGAAGAATTTAATCAAATACAAAACCCAAATATTCCCTCAGCCGATTCAGGTCAGATGCCGTCTACGTCTCAAATGTCGATGAAAAAGAAAAGTCCTTTATTCCTTGTAATCGTACTGGTACTGGTTGCTGTTGGCGCTTTTGCCTGGTGGTATGTTGGACAGATGAATGATGAACCGGTTGTAGTTAGTCAGCCTCAGGTAAATCAGGATGCAAGGGAAGATATCCAAATTAATAAAGAGTTAGGAGAAATTGACCTCGGTAATTTAAACGCTGAATTTCAAGCAATAGATACAGATTTAAATAGCTTATAGTATCGAAATGAATATTTGAGAGTAAAGCCCCGCCTAAAGTGGGGCTTTACTAATTAATTAAATTATGGTATAATATAGGCAATGTCAAATATAAACCAACTTATAAGTTTGGGTCTATCCGATAATGAAGCCAAAGTCTACATGGCTATGCTTGAACTTGGTCAGGCTACTGTTCTTGAAATTTCGGCTAAAGCCGGGGTTAATCGTCCGACCACTTATGTTCAGATAGAATCTCTTAAGAAAATGGGGTTAGTTAGTACCCAAATAAAAGGCAAAAAGCAATTATTTATTGCCGAATCTCCAGATCAACTTGAATCTGTTATTGAGCGAGAAAGAAAGGCTATTGAATATAAAAAAGAAGAACTTCATAAACTTTTGCCGGAACTTACAGGTATTTTTAATCTTTCCGATTCAAAACCTCAAGTCAGGTTTTTTGAGGGTAAAGAGGGATTATTAAAAATGCAGGGAGAGCTTTTAAAATCTGGAGCCAATGAGGTGGTTAGTTTTGCTTCAGCTGACGGCATACTTAAAATTTTCCCTGATCATCCGCAGACTCTTTCTTCTAAGCGTGTTCAACGGGGAATTAGGTCACGATTAATTTATACAAATAAAGGTGAACCGGTGTTAAAAAGATACGATGACAAAATGTTAAGAGAAGCTAAATATATTTCACCGGATAAATTCCCATTTAAATCGGATGTAGCTATCTATGGCGACTATATAAGTATCAGCGCGCTTGAAGGAAAGGTTGTCGGGGTCATTATAGTCCATAGAGAATTAGCCGATTCATTTCGAGCATTATTCAATCTTCTCTGGAATTATATCGTTGATTAAAAATAAACGCCCCGGTCCGCCTTCGCGTTAACCGGGGTTTCCGAGATTGGTTTTGATTCCCATCTAGACAACGGAGTTTCTCTGATTACTCTGATTACGACGGCGCGTACGCGTGACTGATTACATTCTGATTACATTCTATGTCGACTTTAAAATCCCATCTCACCCTCCTGTTCTCGCAGGAGGGAACTTGTGCATCGTTAATCTTCTCTTATTGCCCATAAGACTATTGGGTTTTTCGGAGCGAGATTTCGATAACACCTTGCCTCCCGTCTTGTTTTGGGGCGTGTTTGCCCCGAGATGCCGAGCTTGAGCCGAGTTAGACTCGGTTCTTCGGTAGCCCAGCTTTTTGCATTATAATCTATTCTTATATTTATGTCAAGCTTTATTGACATATTTATTTTTCCGCTTTAGGCGGAAATTTTTTTAAATTATGTAATCTTTGTCTTTTTTAGTCAACTTTTGATGACATTAGAATGTCCTAAAAACCCTGTATTTAAGCCACAATGTGACAATTTACGAGTGAAAATCTGTCAGGGGGTATTGACAAAATAATTCATTTGTGTATAATAAGCCGGAAAGTAAAGTTTGGGCAGGGATTGATTCAGGTATCGGGCTTAAGCCGTCTAGATAATTATCGCGGCTCCCATCCAATCGATTTTTGCCTTAGCTGTAAGGAGACCTCAAGAATCCAGCCAGGTAGTGAATATTGCGGTTGCTTTCAGTATTTGTCGCAAGGCGACATCCGCAATATCTACTACCTGGTCAGCCAAAATTGGTTCGTTGAGGCCTCTTTCCAGACCGGAATGTGCGGACGGTGCAAAGAGGGCGAGGCAGAATTAATAATCCTGTCTTGTGCAGACGGCGCGCATGCCGGCCTAGAAAGGGGTGTGACGTGGGCAGACGCTAGATAAGCACGATTGCCCTTTAGCAAGGCCGTGTTGTATCAAGTCGTGGGCCTTGTGACCAGTACGTCACAGGGAGCTAACCATGACTTAGGTCAGCCCAAGTCACACTCCCCCGGGATTGCTCTGAGCGAACAGAGTGAGTCGAAGAGTTCTTTTTAAAACAAGCCGAGTCTAACAGCTCGGCCTTCCACCAAAACTTTCAATGTTTATTGTCTATTATTATGATATATCATAATAAATTTTGAAGATTTTGGTGGGAGTCGGTAGCTTAAACGAATAAAGCGCTCGACATAAGAGAGATGTAAGGCGGAAGGTAGCGACCCGTGAAGCGGAGCAGTGGTCGTATGACCGGCAGCCTTCCCGATTCCCGAGTTCTTTTCACTAGTGTTATTTTAAGGAGGTGTGTATGAGTGAGCAGCAGAAACCCTTCGCGTGTCATGGTGAGCCCCATCCGGGAAAATCATGTCAGGCGAAGCTGACGCAGGCTGAGGCTTGGGTGCCGACGCTCGCAGTCATCCGCAAGGTGGTTGGATGTTGGCCATCTTTAGCCAAGGACCTGGCCGACCACATCCACTGTGGTCGGTGCGCAGCCCTCGGTCGTAAGGCCGGTCTCCGTTTCTATCGCTACCCTCAAACGGTAGTTGAGATGGAACGGCGCCGCGTCGAGCGAACCATGGCTGCCCGCCAGGCCTTCCGGCGCTACCTCTAATGGTAGCAACCCGCATAGCGGAGCAGTCGTCGTATGACGGCAACCCGCATAGCGGAGCAGTCGTCGTATGACGGCAACCCGCATAGCGGAGCAGTCGTCGTATGACGGCAACCCGCATAGCGGAGCAGTGGTCGTATGACCATGATCCACCCGAGCATGGACATAGTTCGTTCTCGGGTTCCCACCAGAGATTTTTTTAAGAAAAAATTTCTGGTGGGAGAAATCCCAAGTTCTATGACAAAAGAAAAACGGCGGGTGGCGAAAGAAGGAGTTCTCGGGCAACTTGAAAAGGTTGCTCGAGACAAGTCGAACAGCGACCCGGTTTTAATGGAGGTGCTACTGATGCATCTTCACTACAACTGGGGAAAAGGCCGCAATCCACGAACACCATGGATTGATGAACCCCGTGTCGTTAATGGTGTGAAATTCTGGCGTGTTGGACACAATGCGTTGCATGAGTTTTACGCCGGAACCGATGGTAACGGCAGAAAGTTTAGCCGTTCCGTCGGTGAGAGTTGCACTATCGATATCGATGGAATGCCCCTTGAAGAAGATAGCATTCCTGGTATCGATGAGAATGTGTCCGAGGTAGCTGATTTCAACGGCTATCACGGGCATTTTTAGGAGATTTCACTCTCCTACAGGGTTTTGCAGAGTAACCTGGACTAAAGGCGATTAAGCTGCTTGTCTGTCGCGTAAGACAAAGTGCTGATGACTCTGTGCGGTCCCGCCTAGGCGGGACTTCTACCAAAGTTTTCAATATTATGATATATCATAATAAATTTTGAAGATTTTGGTGGGAATAGATTGTGAGTAAGGAGGTGTTCTTTGAATACAAGGTGTTCGCCAATGGATTTAGCTATCGATCTGATTGAAAGGTCGTCATGTAATGTTCGTGTTGCAGCAGTAATTACGGATCGTACGGGCAGGATATTCAGTTGGGGCTGGAACCATGCTGGTGTTAACGGTTTTGGTGAGTGTGCAGAGGCTTTGGCTGTTCGCAGGGTGAATCGTACTCGCTTGAAGGGATCAACAATTTATGTTGCCGGTATGAGGGTCAGAAATGGTAAATTCGTACCCTCAAAGCCATGTCAGAAATGTCAGAAATTATTGGAAGCCGTAGGAATTAAAAGGGTTTTCTACCTTATCCCAACTCGTGATTGGACGGTCCCTATCGAGTATTCTTAATCTTTTGTTATAATGGAGGAGAGCCATGAAGAAAAAAATAAAACCAGTTTACTTGCGTATTCGTCTGCCACAAATTCGGCAGGTTGGCGGTGCTCACGAAGCCGAAAAGGGTGGCAAGCACCGTCGAGGACATGAAAAGCAAAAAACCAGAAAGGAGATTAGAACGGAGCTGGAGTAGCTCCGTTTTTGTGTTAGAATTATATTTAGAATAAATTAATTCCATGGGATATCTCGATAAATTTAATCCAGCTACTCCAGAAGATCTTCAAAGAAGAGAAGAGTTTGATACTTTATCAGAAGAAAAGAAAAAACCAGAACTCGATCGTCTTCATGAGCAGGCATTGATCGAAAATGTCGATAATTTTTATAAAATAATTGATCGGGAAACAGATTCTGAAAGGAAGGAAGAGTTGGAGTTGTCCTTGAAGCTTTGTGAAAAAATAAAAGAGCTAGGTGGACTTGCTCTTGTTGTTGGTGGATTTGCCCGTGATATTGCTCTGGACAAGTTTGGATATAATTTAAAACCCAAAGATATTGATATTGAGGTTTATGGTATTGAGCATGACAGCCTGAAAGGCATATTGGAAAGCTTGGGAAGAGTAGATATCGTCGGAGATCAGTTTCAGGTTTTTAAACTGGAAGGAAAGCTTGATATATCAATACCTAGGCGTGATTCTAAAACTGGCAAAGGGCACAAGGGGTTTAAGGTTGAAGGAGATCCCAATATGTTAATTAAGGAAGCCGCTCGAAGAAGAGATTTTACCATCAATGCATTAGCCCTTGATCCATTAACCGGAGAGATTATTGATTTCTACGGAGGAGTTGAGGATATAAAAAATAAAACTTTACGGGCAACCGAAAATGAGACTTTTGTTGAAGATCCGCTTAGAGTTTTGCGAGCAATGCAATTTTCGGGGAGATTTGGTTTTGCCATAGATCCGGAAACCGTAGAGTTATGTAAGTCCCTTGATCTAACTGAACTACCGAAAGAAAGAATCGGAGAGGAATGGCTGAAGCTTTTAGATAAAGCTCCTAAGCCCAGCATTGGTCTTCAGGCTGCCCTTGAACTAGGTATTTTAGATCAGCTACATCCGGAGATTAAGGCTCTTATCGGAGTTCCTCAAAATCCTAAATATCATCCCGAAGGAGATGTGTGGAATCATACAAAATTGGTTGTCGATTCAGTGGTGGCGTTAGCCGAAGAGCGGGGACTTGGTAAAGATGACAAAAGAATACTTATGCTAGCGGCTCTTTGTCATGATTTAGGCAAGCCGGCTACCACAAAAGAAGAAGACGGTAAAATAACTTCTCATGGTCATGAGGATGCCGGTCTTGAACCGAGCCGAAAATTTCTCGAGATGCTTTTTATCAAAAAAGATTTAGTTGAAAGGGTTCTCCGTCTAGTTGAGTGCCATATGTTTATTCATAATACCCCCGATCCATCAAATTCGGCTATAAGGAGACTCTCAGGAAGAGTTTATCCCGGCACTATAAAGGAATTGGCGAATCTTGCGACTGCAGACATACGTGGTTCTGGGCAAGATATTAGGGATTATGACAAAGCTGAAGATGTCTTAAGAAAAGCCGAGGCATTATCAGTTGAAAAATCAAAACCTCAGCCATTAATTATGGGGCGTGATCTATTGGAGATCGGATTTAAGCCGGGGACAATAGTGGGGCAAACCTTGAAAGAAATTCTGGAATTACAGCTTGACGGTGAGATAACCAGTGCTGAGCAGGCCAAAGAATATGCCCGCGTAGCATTACATGCCATAGAATTAAATGAATTTGGTCTCGGGGGTTTAGAAGGTAGAATTCAAAGAGGCCTTGATCCGGCTGGAATGCTTGCCGTGCAAGAAACAAGAAATATTATAGAGACTATATTAAATAAAATTGATGTTGATATTAAAAAAGTCGAGGCATTAACAAGAGAACTGCATGTTGGAGCAATCTGGGATAGGGCCGAAGATTTAGCTAGAGCAGAAAAACCTGAGGTAAGGGCATGGATTTTTCTTGCTGATGAATGTCATGAAATAAATGATAGAGATTTAACGAGAGACGAATATTTACAAGACGTTGAACGAATTAAATCAGATTTAAGATTTACTGAAAAAAATCCTGAAGCCGCTTTAAATACTACGGTTGAGAGAATAGTTAAGAAGGCTAAAGAAAGATTTATAAAAAAGAATGGAATTCCTTTTTCTGAAGAAGACGCTTTTATTTATATGGCTATAGCTGGAGAAAAATATGGTGTTTGTAGGGCGGGGGAATTGTTTTTTGTTGGTGCCGGTGAGCTTGATTATTTGATTCTAGATAAAGAAGGTTTCATAGCCGTTGATAAGGAGGACAGAGGACGAATGGCGACTTTTTATCAAAAAGAAGGTAGGGACGTGGTTAAAAAACTATATTCTGGATTGGCTATCGTATTTGGAGATGAGGATCTTGCCTTAAAGTTAGCAAAGAGTGCTGAAAAATTTGTTATTTGAGACGACAACTTGTTCCGAAAAGGATATTTGATACAATTGAATCAATAGTTAATATACAATTTTATGAAACATAAATTAGAACAGATTTCTTTCCCTGAAGAAAAGATACCAAAAATTGAAGAAAAATTAACAGAAAGAGAATCCCGCGCTTATCAGGATTATGCTACTAAAAAAGAAGGAAAAGAATTTAGTGAGCGAGTATCCGAAGAATCTTATCATGAAGCCCAGGAGCTCATTAATCGCTTAAGGAACAAGGATTTTGATTGGTTAAAAATTGATTGGGATAAAATAGATTTTAATAATGCGTCATCTGTTAAAGAAGCCGAATTGGTCCTTGATAAAGCTGTTAGAGAAGTTGTTAATCTACGTGAGCCAGATTCCAAATTAAGCTCAATGCTTAGAAATAGCAAATATATTTTACCTTTTATAATGTCAGCTGCAATATTGTTAAGTCCAGCTTGTTCGGGTCTTAATTCGAAGGAAACCGTTGCTGTTCAGGAAAAAATTGAAGGAGTTGAGAAGAAGCCCGAATCGATATTGTTTTTATCAGATATGACGACAGAGGGTTATTTTTCAATTTCTTCCTCCTCTACCAGAATTTTAGAAGAATGGAGATTACAACATCCCGAGGTTGTAAAAATAGAAGCTAGTTCAAAAAACGTTATAACAAATAGAAAGGTAGAAGAACTTAATTCTGATGTCCATCTGAAAATATATAAGAGTGATGGAAAAATTTTGGAATTACACGGCTCTGCAAATGTTAATGCTATGGAAATTACCTATCCATTAGAGCAGGGACTAGAAGCTATAGTTGAAAAGATTACTGGCAAGGATTTGGAACTTAGTAAACTTGCTTATCTTCAAGAATTAGCAACAGAAAATAAAGCGTTAAGAAGTGCTTTAGAGAGCTACGAATAAAAATATACATAATCATGAAGTCAGCCAAGGGTAGGAAGTATCGTCGGAATCGTGAGAAGAAGAGCTCTTGAAAGGAGACTTGGACCGAACTGTCATGGTTCGGCTTTTTAGTTTGAAAGTGTTAGAATTATTGTATGGAAGAAAAATATTCTCATAAAACTGTCGGTAGGATAATGACCGATAAAGTCCCGATGATTGGCGATAATGCAACCGTCGGCGATGTAGAGTCGCTTTTATTGAGGGAAGCGGCTAATTTTGAAACGATAAATTATGTATATTTGGTGGCCGAAGGAAAGTTAAAAGGAGTTATCTCGTTGAAAGAGTTGTTTCGGTCTCCGAAAGAAAAATTAGCTAGAGAACTCTCGCCCGAAAAAATCATCAGCATACATGTTCATAAGGACCAAGAGAGAGCGGCATTTTTAGCGCTCAAAAATAATTTAAAAGCTCTTCCCGTAATTGATAAAGAGAATAATTTTTTAGGGGTTGTTACCTCGGATAGCATATTGAAAATTTTAGACAGCGAGTCGGCTGAAAACATATTGCGTTTTGGAGGTGTAGCTCATTCCGGTTCTTACGATAATATATTTAGCATTCCAGTTCTTACTTCTTTAAAACATAGATTGCCGTGGCTGGTTATAGGTTTGGTGGGAGGAATTTTTACAGCCAGTCTCGTCCATTCATTTGAGGAGATATTATCTAAGAATATTATACTCGCCGCTTTTATACCGCTGATTGTTTATATGGCCGATGCGGTAGGTACCCAGATGGAAGCATTTATAATCAGAGATCTTGCGGTAGAGCCAAAATTAAAGTTTTTTAAATATTTTTTACGCCAGTTTATGATAATGGTTATTATTGCTGTTATTACCAGCCTTGGTCTTTATACGGCTAATTTAATTATTACTCAAAACAACATTGTAAGCTTGATATTGGCGATAGCTTTATTTGTTGCAGTCATTTCTTCGGTTTTGACCGGTCTTATTATTCCTTATCTTTTTGGCAAGCTCAATCTTGATCCTGCCAATGCCAGCGGACCGATCGGAACTATTATTCAGGATTTTTTGAGCGTCTTTATTTATTTTACCGTGGCAACCTATCTATTGTCATGAAGTTGTGCTATTTCACATATAAAATTAATTTAGTCAGTTTTGCGAGGTGCTCCTCTTGTTTTATTAATTATTAGCGCCATAATAAGCACATGGATCCCGTTAGAGATACCCTAGCGGGACAATATGGAAGATTATAAGTTAAGGTAATGTAGCCATTTCTATCACCATATGGTGATAGTGAGTGCGAGCACTATCTCTAACGGGATGGACAGATTCGGCTTCAATAACTCTCTTGTAGTCAAGAAAAGCCCTGTTGTTATAGTTAAAACCTTTATCGTGCTTCAATTGACGGCAGTGGCCGTTTTTTTCTTGGCTTCAATCGTGGCCGATTACGGAGAAATATATGAACACCTTCCTTTATCCAGCTCGCTTTCTTTTTATATAGTCGAAGCGATAGGGCTTTTTATTTTAGAAACAGGCTTGGTCTTTTATATTTTCTTTCAGTGGTATAAAGAATCTTTTGATATTAAACCGGATAAAATTGTTCATAGTCAGGGCATTGTTTTCAGAAAGAAAACAGTGATTCCCTTAAAATCGCTTCACTCGGTAGATTATCGTCAGGGTCCTCTTGGCAGATTGACAAAGTATGGATCTATTAATTTAAAAAATAATAATTCGAAGTTTGTTATGGATCATATTCCTGAACCGCAGAAATACGCTGAATTAATTGTTCAGCTTAAAGACGGTCTTGCGACTAGCATAGATAACGGATTAGCGGACAAATTTGAAGGCATGCTTGCCGGAGGCGAACATGAGCGTCTCGAATTCAAAACTTCTCTGCGTTGGGATATGAAACAAAATAAAGTTAATAAAAATTTGGAAAAAGCAGTAATGAAAACAATCACCGGATTTCTTAATTCAATGGGAGGTCGCTTGGTTATTGGCGTTGATGATTCGGGCCGAGTCGTTGGCTTAGAAAATGATTATAATTCACTGCCCAAGCCAAATGCCGATGGTTTTCAAAATCATTTTACCAATATTTTTCACTCTATGATTGGTCCAGAATTTAGACAATTTGTAGACTTGTCGCTGAAAAAAATAGATGGCAAGGATTGCTATCTGGTGAGCGTTCTTCCTGCCGATAAGCCGGCTTATTTGCGGACGGAGGAGAACGAAGATTTTTTCATTCGCACTGGCAATGGCACAACTTCGCTCAAATTAAGTGAAGCGGCCTCATACATAGATTCTCATTGGAGAGGGAAACTGTTATAATTTTTTATGTTTTCTCTTCCGCCAACCCCTCCTCAATTTCTCTCCAGTCCTCGTCTGCGTCAATATCCTCAAACTAATTAAGGATTTACTATCAATAATCACAGGTACCCTCGCTTGCCTCTTCACTATCGTTCAGCGCTCGACCTCGTGATTATTAGTAAATCCTTTTTAGTTTTCGTATATCTCCTTGTCTGCGGAAGGAGATAAATTAAAGAGGGGTTGGCTCATGTTGAACGTTAACCCCAACGAAGGGATAGTCTAACTTTCATCAATATGCACGAATGACTAATACTCAATAAATAACTTTGAAATGTTCCTGCCAGGCGAAGGTTTTAGGAGCGTGCTTTAGCCGCTCCTGGAATCGCCTCTGGGAACCAATTAGGGTGACCTGGAACGGGTGAAGGCCGCATGGCCAGGTCGGGTCTCCCTAATTGGTCAGAGAACATGAAAAGTTATTTATATGAGTATTTCATGAGGAATCCTGATGAAATTAGACTGTGCCTGAGTTGATTTATGTTATAATACTCTTATGGCAGAATTCAATGAAGATTCTGATGGTATGCGAGTAACGGAAGTCAGCCAGCGTGAAGAAGGCTGGACTTTTTTAGTGGAAGTTGGTCACGGCGATAATCTTATCGAATATTTTATTGATGTTGATAAAGAATACTGGACAAGGTTGACGGCCAGAAGGATTGAACCGGCAGAATTGGTTAAAGCTACATTCGAATTTCTGCTCGATAAGGAATCAAAAGAAGTTATCCTTAAAAAGTTTAATCTTTCCGATGTTTCCGGTCATTTTCCAAATTATGAGAATGAAATAAGAAGAATATTGTAACGATGCCTCAATATACAAGAAAATTTTTCGGACACATTCTTACCCTTTTTGTTCTATTTGTATTAGCTATTGCTAATTGGTTTTTTCCGCTTACTTTTTGGCTGGGCGATACCCCCATATACAGATTTGTATGGTTGGGAATATTTTTTATTTTTCTTGATATAGCGTTTGAAATTATTCAGCTTTCTAAAAAGCAAGTGCAACTTATGGGGGATATGATGAGCTTTGGCCGTAATATAAAAAAACTTGAAAAAGGGTTTCAGGTTTTATCAAAACCCAAACTACCTAATAATGCAGTTGCTGATTATGTGATTGCCGGACCTTCGGGTGTTTGGCTTATTACCGCAAAGGACAAGGAAGGAAAAGTGGTTTTTAATGGTGATGATCTGGTTCAGAATAACGTAGTTTTAAGGGGTATCATCACTCAATCGTTGGAGAAATCCTATATTTTGAGCGAGTTATTAAAAAGTAAACTGAATCGTGATTTTAAAATAGCCGCAGTTATCACGTTTATTAGCCCTAAAGTTGATTTAGCCGATACGCCGAATATGATAAGGGGTGTTTATATAACTTCGCGTCAAAAAATCAATGATTTAATAGAGAATACCGATGTTCAGATACTAGATACCGGAACTATCGAAGAAATAATAAAAGTGTTAAAAAGTTAAAAGATGAGTAAAATTATATAAAACATGATTAATAAAAACATATTATCTATTGGGGTTATTGTTGTAGGACTGGCAGTTATTTTCTTTATCGGTCGTGATATGCTATTGTCCAAACTTAACCCTTCTCCAACAATAAATCCTACCGCAACTTTTCAGCCGATTCTCAACGATTTGATTCGTCTTGAAAACCCGGAGCCAAACCAATTTATTACCAGTCCTCTTGTAGTAACCGGAGAGGCTAGGGGATATTGGTATTTTGAAGCTTCATTTCCGGTTAGGGTATACGATGCTGATGGTGTTGAATTGAGTGTAATTCCGGCTCAGGCTCAAGGTGATTCCGTCGGTGACGGGGTAAACTGGATGACTGAAGAGTTTGTGCCATTTAGGGCAGTTTTAGAGTTTAAAAAACCAACCACTGAAACCGGAACATTAGTTCTTCAGAAAGATAATCCCTCGGGATTGCCCGAGAATGATGCAGAACTTAGGATTCCTATTCGCTTTGATCTGGCTAATTGGCCGTCAGATTCTGCTTCTGGTGGATGTAAAGTTACCGGATGTTCCGGTCAGATATGTGCCGAGGAGGATGTTATTACAACTTGTGAATATAGAGATGAGTATGCATGTTTCAAAACTGCTAAGTGTGAACGTCAGGAAGACGGTAAGTGTGGCTGGATTCCAACCGAAGAACTCGTTGCTTGTCTCGGAGCAGTATTTCAGGGTGAAGTTCAATAATATATTTTTTTTAATTAAAAAACCCTTATTGTGAGGGTTTTGATTTTGCTTCAAGGGCGGTAAGAATATCGTTGGTGAAATAATCAACCATTTCCTGTTCGTCCATATTGGTTGTGTTTACCAAGCGGATATTAGTATGAAATGACGAGTGGATGTTATGGGCTTGTTGCCATATTTTGGCTTTTTGTTCGATACTGATTGGATTAGTTGTTTCTCTCGGTCTTTTGCTGATAGCAATTCTGAGTTGTCTTTTCATGGCGACTTCAGAGTCGCAAATCATGAAATAGACAAGGTCCAATTTTTCTGTGAATTGTCTAGAAGTGAAAAATGACTGCCAGATAAATCTGTCCCCCGGTGTTAGTTGGTTTTTTTGAGCCCAGTATTCCATCCAGCAGTAGGCATCGTAAAGAGCTCTGTCGAATAGAATAATGTCATATTTGTGACCAAAGCTTTCGTGGATAAGCTTATCAAGAGCATAAAGACCGGTAGCAACATTATATTCTGGAGTTGTTCTGGGGATATTTTGGATATATTCGGCTCCTTCTTGTGGTCTCCAAACTACAAATCCAAGGGGTCGTAGGAAATCATACAATTCTCTTATAGTCGTAGTTTTACCGGACGAAGGAGGTCCGGTAAACTCTATCATAAATGGACGTGGTAAAAATCCATTTCCGTAACGTAGTTGAGTCTTTAAGTATTTAAGTATATTTTTAGCCTTTTCTTCAAAAAGTTGTTCATTATTAATTCTTTCAGCCATCATTCCCTCGTTTGTAAAAAAACTCTATTTTGATCAAGTATAAGCAAAGCTATAAATAAGCTCAATGTTGATAACAATTAAAAAACCCTCACGATGGGGGTTTTGGTTTTAACCGTCTATTCCCAGATATTTAAGATCGCGGAATAAGTTCTTTTGTAATGAGAAATATCTGTCTTCTAGATTTTTGGGCTTATCAACTAGGGGAATTACTTTAATTTCTTCCCAGCCTTGTGTTGCGCAAGGGAAGGGTACTTCTACGTTTTGAACCAAAACGGCATTAATCGTTGAAAGACCGCTTTGACGAGCGATATAATTACGGTGAATACCGTCCATAACAAGAGATCTTGATCCGTGAACTTCGATTATGGGTGGTATGTAGCAAGCCATTGAATAATTTGATGTTCGATTTAATCCGAATACGAAATAAGCTCCTAAGTTTCCTAATCCTGCCCATTGGCCTAAGAAAGGTTCAAATAATTTAGAAATTCCTGATTCTAGGAGAGCTTGATAATTCTCTCGATAAACATATCTTTGCCCAATTTTTAATTGGCGGGTATTGGTGACTACCTGACTTATTTCAGAATTTTGAAATGGTAGTCTTCCGTCGAAGGTTCGAATTCGTGTTATTAGATAAGCCAGCAGTTTAGAATCTATTGGAACTATGGATTGAATCACTGCCATATCCCGTAGAGGCACTACTAGTTCAAGATTTACGATGTTGGGCAATTTAAGGTGTTTTTCAAAATTTAATCTATCAAGATCAAGTCGCATAAGATATTCCTGTGAATCTATCTGCCATTGAGCCATGTCGTATCCTATTTGTAAAAATACTGAAGTTTGATTATTATAATTAATATTATGAATAAGTTCAATATGAATAATAAAATAGCGGTAGGTTTTGATATGGATGGAGTAATTCTGGATAATGCTGATTCTAAGATTAGAATTGCTAAGAGCCTTGGTTTTGATATTAAACTGCATCATACTCCATCTGAAATAATAAGAACTATTCTTCCTCAGGTGGTATTGGAAAAGCTTCAAAGTATTCTTTATGATAATCATGAAGTTGCTCTATCTACACCGCTAATGAGAGGGGTCAGGACGATTATGGCGGATTTAAGTAAAAAGAATATTCCTGTGTTTCTTATTTCTCGCCGTAAAATACCGAAAGTGGCCATAAAAATTTTAAAAAAACATTTGCTTTGGCCGAAGTATTTTAATGACAAAAATTCATTTTTTGTAATGCATCCCGAAGACAAGAATTTTCAAGCCGCTCAACTGGGCGTTACTCACTACATCGACGACGAATTGAAGATTATTAATGCCCTTTCGAGTGTTAAAAATAAATTTTTATTTGACCAATTTAATGTTTTTGATGGCGCTGATAATTATACAAAAATTAATTCGTGGCCAGAGTTTAAAAAACACATATAGATGCCAATATACTAATTGTACTAATGATACGAATGAATATTTATTTTCCTTATTAGTATAATTCGCATGCACTTGTATATTGGTATCGCAAATTATGATTAATTATGATGATTTCAAAAAAATAGATTTGCGGGTAGCAAAAATTTTGAAGGCGGAAAGGGTTGAAGGTTCTGATAAACTAATAAAGCTTCAGATTAGTCTTGGTGATCCGCCTCCGCCAGAAGGGGCGGATGGCGGAGGTCAGCGTCAGCTAGTTGCTGGAATAGGCACCGTTTATACTCCGGAGATTCTAATTGGAAAGCAGATTATTATCGTTGCTAACCTTGAGCCACGCACCTTTACCCTTCGACTGAGCTCAGGGCAAGTGGTTTTAGAAAGTCAAGGTATGCTTTTGGCCGCTTCAGATGAATTGGGGCCGGTGTTGCTCTGTCCCGAATCTGAAGTTGAGCCCGGAACTGGGATTAGATGATAACTGAATTTCAGCAAAAAATATTCGAAGTAGTTAAAAAGATTCCTAATGGCAAGACCATGACATATAAAGAGGTCGCTTTTAAGGTCGGAAGCCCTAAAGCCTATCGGGCGGTGGGAAATATTTTGAATAAGAATTATGATTCAGCTATACCTTGTCATAGAGTAGTGAGAAGCGATGGTGGGGTTGGAGGCTATAATAGGGGAATTAAGAATAAAAAAGAGATTTTAGCTCGAGAGGGATTAGTGCTATAATGGTGGAAGTGAATCCCGTTAGAGATACCCCCCAGCGGGTCTTTATGGGATGCTTTGAGTTAAATAATATTTTATAGTGTTTGCCACCGCGTGATGGTAGTGGGTGCTTGCACTATCTCTAACGGGATGAAAAAGTATCAAATTGTCATTTTATCTTTTGCATTGGGAATTTCTGCTCTTACTATGTTTGTGAGTTGGTTTGTTGGCACAAAGGACATTGTTGAACCTACTCCGGATGTGGTTTTAGAATATTCTAGTATCAAAGTATTTTTTGCCCGGCCAGAGGCTGGTCCGCCTATGGCGGAAAATACAGCACAGGACCCAAATAGTCTGTATTGCGATAGGACTTATCCCATATCAAGAGTGATATCCAGACCGACCAATAATCCAGAAAGCCGTCTTGGAGAATTTGCCTATGTTGCGCTCAGGGAATTGTTAAAGGGACCAACGGAAACAGAGAGGGCTCAAGGTTTTTTTACGTTAATCAATTCGGGTACTAAAATTCAAAAAATTTCAATTGTCGAAGGAATTGCTACGGCAGATTTTAGTGAAGTCTTAAATGAGGGTGTAGCCGGTTCCTGCAGGGTTATGGCGATACGTTCGCAAATAACGGAAACCCTAAAGCAATTTCCAGAGATTAAAGAAGTCATTATTTCAGTCAACGATGATTCCGAAACTATTCTTCAACCATAAAATCAAATTCTAAGCCCTAAATCTTAATCTCTAAATAATGACTAAAATCCAAATTCTAAAATCCAAAACAATTTTTGACATTTGAATTTAGATTTTTTAATTTGTTTAGGATTTAGAAATTAGAATTTAGAGATTTATGAAAGAACTTCGAATCTTACTAGTTGGTGGCGGTTCGGGCGGACATGCTTATCCGCTTGTTGCCGTTGCCCAATCTCTTAGGGAAAAGGCATCAGTTGCGGGAATCAGTTTGAACTTAATGATAATGGGTGAGGGAGGATTTATAAAAAAAGCGGCCGAAGAGAATAAAATACCATTTAAAATTATATTAGCCGGTAAACTTCGAAGATATCCAAGCTTTCAAAGTATTTTTGATTTTTTAAAGATGCCAATCGGTTTTATTCAATCGCTTTGGTATATTTTCTGGTTTATGCCGGACGCGGTCTTTTCTAAGGGCGGATATGATTCGGTTGCTCCGGCAATTGTTTCCAGGCTTTATCTGATCCCAGTATTCATACATGAATCTGATTCTGTTCCTGGATTGGCCAATATCATGATTAGTAAGGTTTCTAAAAAAGTTTTTTTGTCTTTTAAGGCTGCGGAAAAGTTTTTCAATATAAATAAAGTTATATTCACCGGTAATCCCGTCCGAAAAAGTCTAATGTTAGGAGATAAAGATGCCGCTAGGAAGTTTTTTGATCTGAATGAGGCAAGGCCCACGGTGCTTATCATGGGTGGCAGTCAGGGAGCAAAAATTATTAATGAAGTAATTTTAGCAAGTCTTATTGTCTTGACTGAAAAATTTAATGTCATTCATCAGTGCGGAGAAAGCCAGTACCAAGCGGTAAGAGAAGGGGTTGACGCTATAGTTCAAGAGGGAACTCAACAGTATTCAGCTCCGATAAAAAAATACTATCGCTTGTATCCATTTTTGGATGAAAATCAACTTGCTTTGACTTATTCTCTTTCAGATGTGATAGTTTCTCGGGCAGGAGCGGGTAGCTTATTTGAAATTGCCCTGCTGAAAAAACCGTCGGTTATTATTCCTATTTCGCAATCTGCCGGCAACCATCAATATCTTAATGCTTTTGAATTTAGCCTTTATGGCGGATACTTGATTGAAGAATCAAATTTTAATAGAGAAAGTTTAATGCGTGAATTAAATACTTTATTAAATCCTGAACAATGTGCTAAAATCAGCGAAAGAATGAAGACATTTGCTACGCCCAATGCAGCGGATGTAATTGCAGAAGAGCTACTGAAATCATAATCTCTAAGCCCTAAATCCTAATCTCTAAATAATGACTAAAATCCAAATTCTAAAATCCAAAACAATTTTTGACATTTGAATTTAGAATTTTTAATTTGTTTAGGATTTAGAAATTAGAATTTAGAGATTTATTATGATTGGTCACGTAAAACAAAAAAAATATTTTGCAAACCTCATTAAAAACGGTTCTTTGTCGCATGCTTATTTATTGAGCGGACCGGAAATGATTGGTAAAAAACTTTTTGCGCTAAATCTATATCAGATTCTTAATGGACGTGAATCAGAAAATGACCCTGATTTTAGATTGATTACCCCGAAGATAGAGGAGGGTGAGACCAAGCTTTACATAGAAGATATTAGGGATATTAAGAAATTTCTATCATTTAAGGTTTATAATGGTCCGTATAAGGTCGTAGTAATTGATGATGCACATAGGCTTACTACAGAAGCTTCTAATGCTCTATTAAAAACCCTTGAAGAACCATCGCCTTTTTCGGTATTGTTTTTAGTGACCCATATGCCGAAAAGCTTGCCGGGAACTATTTTGTCGCGTTGCGAGGAGGTGGCCTTTTTACCTGCTCAGTCTGCTGAAGTTACAGAATTTTTACGGGACAAGAAACTTAATAAGCTGGACGAGGAATTTTTGATTAAAATTTCTTTTGGTAGATTGGGATTTATTGAGAGATTGCTTCAAGGAGATGAGCTGGATTTTGCTAAAAAAGCAGTTGATGATTTAAGGAAGCTATTGGGTAAGGGAGCATTTGAAAAGATGGATTATGTCAAAAAAATGCACGAGACTAAAGCT
>Ga0209541_10002543_pt1 | contig 34394 bp, 39 predicted proteins | sample RifCSPlowO2_01_FD_184027 | JGI IMG/M metagenome (GOLD analysis project Ga0209541, IMG submission 184027) | Groundwater microbial communities from Rifle, Colorado - Rifle CSP2_plank lowO2_0.1 (SPAdes) (version 2) | ecosystem: Environmental > Aquatic > Deep subsurface > Groundwater | place...
TGTTCCCCCAGCCTCTCTATGAGGAACTCAACCTCTCCCGGAGGGACCTCTTGGTATTCGGTTGGGTTGATTTCGGGCGTGAGGTTGAACATTGTCGCTGTCCTTTCCGGGACTGCATTGGTTTAGCGCGGCCTGCGATCTTCTGCTGCTTGTGCGGCGGCAGCCATGAAGGATGCTACTGCTTGTGTCCGGCCGAAGCGTCCGCGCACGTATGTTTCAGCTGTCGGTTGCGGGGCGGAAAGGTTGGGTTCTTGTGGTGCGCTGGGAGTGCGGCTTTCGCGAAGGGGGTGTACTTTGCCGTTTGCGCTCGAGCGCTGGGCATTTACTCTCCGTCTTGCCTTGGCTGCGCGTCTGTTTGAGCCTTTCAAGGTTCGCTCCCGTTTAGTAAGAGTTTCCGATTTGATTCGGAACAAGCGTAGTGTAGCAGGGGATAGGCGTGTCAACAAGTAGAAAAGCCCTGGCGGCGAACTGCGACGATGCAGCGGCTGCCAGGGCTTTTTGAGAGCACGATTGAGCAAGGTTTTGGGTGGGCGGAGCTAGCTGAGGAAGGAGGCGACCTGGTCTGGCTGCAGATCGATTCCTACTTGGGCCGCGATTCGGACCAGAGCATCTGAGTCGATCTGCTCTGCGGCGCGCAGTCCTCCTTCGAGTTCGTAGACCAGCAAGGGGTCAGATACTCTGGCGCGAGTCGTGAGTTCCTGGACGGTCATGCCTAGGTCTTTCCGCAAGTGCCAAATTGCTCTTCCGAGCTTGCGCAAGTTTTCGTTTGCTTGCTGTATTGGCGCGCCGGGCGAACTCTCCTGTTGTTCTTGAATCTGCCTGGACAGTCTTACTGACAAGTCCGCGAGACTGGTGTGCCCCGTTGTGATCACAGTACTCTTATCTCCTAGTTTGATTGTCTCAACGTGCTTTCAACTTCAACAATGAAGTGATTTGAATTATACGGGGTTTGTTTAGAATTTGGAAACTGGGGAAGGGAACTTGAGAGGTCGCAGGTTGTCGCGGATGCGACCTCTCGGGTGGAGCAAGTGAATAGATGACTTGCTCTTTGGGTGTGATTAGCCGGGAGGGCTGTATTCGGTTATATCTAGTGAAGGATTAGGGTAATATGCCTTCAGCAGTTCTTGTAATGATCTTTCCGACGTGTCTGGGGTGATGAGTTTTCTATCGCTGCCGCCCACAAATTGCAGGTGTGTATAGGAGGGGGGTCTGCGGACCAATATGACGGTGTAGTGTTTTCGAACGTCGGACCAGGCGCCTTCGCTAACCATGAGATTTACATACCAGCTGCGGATGCCACCGTCGCCGTCAGTGTGTACTTCGATAGGGGCATCTGCTCCTAGCGTCAGCTCTGCTAGGGCTGTTAGGTTTCGCTTGACCATTCCGTCAAGTCTTGCAATAGTGCGTTCCAGTCTTACTTCTGCTGCTTCCCGTGCTGGTTTTGCCTCTGCTGCTTCTCTCTCTGTACGCTCTACCTCTGCTGCTTCCGCTTTTCTTTGTGCGTCTCGCTCTTGCCGTTTTTCTTCCAGCCAGCTGTCCCACCCAGTCATTTCTTTGCCTCCGATGTGTGAATGTGCCGCGTTCCAACGCGTGCATGGGCATTATACTCGTTTGCTTTAGAATTTGGAAACTGGGGAAGGGAACTTGAGAGGTCGCAGGCTGTCGCGGATGCGACCTCTCGGGGTGGGTTAGTCGTAGCTTTCGTCGGGGTGGCCCGGGCCTCAGTGGCAGGCACATTCCCTTGAGAGCTATTGTTTCGACCTACTTTTTATCTGGCGGCTGCCCGCGCTCGGGTTGTGCAGGCGCCAGCTAGGCAGGGACTTTTGCTCGGTCAGGCGTGAGTATGTCTGTGTCTAGAGCCTGTTTTACCTTTCTGGCAAGCTCGCCAAGAAGGGAATCGGCTTTGCTTGTGCTGTCGGTGCATTTGGCAAGATGTACTGCAACCCGAGTCAATGCTTCCACCGGCAGCTTGCCTTTGCCGAGTTTGCCTGCGAGAAACAGGGCGTACCATTCAGGATTCGTCTCTGTTGTTGCAGCTACCCGTGCGATATTGCAGCCGAGCTGAGCATGTCTGAGCGCAAACAGCTCTGCAAGCTCGCGCACTTCGGTGCTGGGGCTTCCTCCAAGCTCTTCTTCCAAGGAGCGCTGAGCAATTGTGTCAGCCATGGCTAATATGACTGCGTCGGGCGTGCGCGGGGCGCCATTTGGAAAGGACGAGAGATCCAGGGCATCAAAACTCATTATTTCCTCCACTGGCTTAAGTTGTGGACCTGCGATTGAAATTGTAGAACTAAAAAGGGGTTTGTCAAGTAAATTGACGGAGTAACTCTTCTTGGTCGAGAGTTTTTTGTTCACCCGATTGAAGGTCCTTTACTGTAACTTGGTTATTTTTTACTTCTTCCGGGCCAATTATGACAACGTATTGGATACCACGTTTGTCGGCGTACTTTAATTGTTTCTCCATTTTAACTGTTTCATCGGGGTAAAGCTCTGTGTTGATTCTTGATTTTCGTAGACGGGAGCTGACTTTTACCGATTCTTCTGAAAACTCGGGTGAGAATATGGAGACAAGCACCTGTGGAGTTGCTGCGTTTATGTCTTTAGGAAACAAGGACTTGGCTTCCATTGTTTCGATAAGTCGATCAAATCCAAATGCAAGACCTGTTGCGGGGATAGTGCTACCTGCAAAAATACCGATAAGATTGTCATAGCGTCCGCCTCCGGCCAGAGAAAGTGACGGGTTCTCAGAATCAACTAGCTCAAAGATAGTGCTGGTGTAGTAATCAAGGCCACGAACGACTAATGGGTTAAAGGTAAAGTCTTTATCTTTCACAAAACCCATTTTTTCAAGATACTCGAACAGCTTCTCAAGATTTTCTGAAGGAATCATCTGAGAGAATTTTGCGAGGAACGCATCAACTTCGGTGTCTTCCATTCCTCGTTCAACAAGCTCCTGTTTTGCTGCCTCTTCGCCAATTTTGGGAAGTTTATCGATAACGGTTAAGTATGTTGAATCAATGCCTTCAAAAAGCATTCGATCATTGATATTCATTGTAAGTTTTTCAAACCCAAGTTTTTGTACACCAGTTAGGGCGCAGGCAATAATTTCTGCATCAGCAAGGGGAGAGTCTACTCCGGTTATATCGATGTCACATTGTAAGAATTCACGATACCTTCCGCGTTGTGTATTTTCTGCTCGCCAAACAGGTTGGATTTGGTATCGTCTAAAAGGGGAGGGAAGCTCTTGTCCATATTGGGCAACGACTCGGGCAAGTGGGACGGTTTGATCGTAGCGTAGGGCAACGCGTCGTTTGCCATTGTCTTCAAACCGATACATAAGTTTGTTGCCTTCTTCTCCATATTTACCCATGAGGATCTCTTCGTACTCTAAAGCGGGGGTCTCAAGAGGTTCAAAGCCATATAATTGGAACACCCCTTTCAGAATGTCTATAACATATTCTCGCTTCCGTGCTTCTTGGGGAAGAAAATCCCTGAAGCCTTTAAGTGTTTGTGGTTTGTTCATCTTTTTCCTCCTTTAAGGTATCATCTTCGGTTCTTGGTCTCAATGGTCGGACTTGGAAGTTGGATGTCCACCGCTCGCATGAGAAGCCATGAAAGCCGATAGGGCCACATAAATCATATCGCCTGTCGGCTTCCTGGTTTGTAAGCTTTCGATACCTTCTTTCTGGAAAACCATCTGTATTCTTTGTTTCTGTTTCTTTCATATAAAAACCTCCCGTTCGTTGTATTCCCTTGTCATTCTGAGCGGATGCGAAGAATCTAGATCTTTCGTTTCACTCAAGATGACACATAAAATACAAGGAACGAGAGGTGATTATTTTTTAATGCGAGGCATTAAAAAAGGGACCTCCCGCGGTCCCATCCTTGTTGCCCGATTAGTTGCCTTATCGGACCTCTTAGTGGCGACTCTACTTCGGCAAGCTCAGTATAAACTCGTTGCCATGCGGTGACATCGTCTGTTCTATTTAACGGTTGAACTTCCGTAAGGCATTTTGGCCTTCTGCTTTCGGATCGTGACTCCGATCAAGCGCATTTGATTAACTTGGGGTTATTATCTTATATTGTTGGTCGTTTGTCAAATCGACTCTCTGCTTATAGAATGATGTACATGGTTGATAGCGCGATTATTTTGGCTGGAGGTAAAGGGGAGCGGTTGCGACCGGTTACGAACGATAGGCCAAAATCTATGGTTGAAGTTGGAGATCGCCCGATACTCGCATATCAGGTGGAACAGCTGAAAAAAGGAGGCATCTCTAAGATTGTTTTTGCTTGCAGCTGGATGCGCGATATTCTTCAGGCGCATGTTGGGAATGGTCGCGACTATGGTATTGAAGCTTCTTATTCGATTGAAGATTCTCCTTTAGGGCGTGGAGGAGGGATAAAACAGGCGATGTCGATGCTTAGTGAGCCTTGGGATAGTGTCGTTGTTACAAACGGAGATAATCTTTGGAGACTTGATATTGCTGATTTAATAGAGAAGCATGCTGTAAGCAATGCTATGGCGACTTTGGTTGTTGTGCCTTTGAAAAGTCCGTATGGGATTGTTGAATTTGATGAGGCATATAGAGTCTTGGGTTTTCGCGAAAAGCCTGTTTTGCCGCATTGGGTTAATGCGGGTATTTATGTTTTCTCAAAAGAGATTTACGACCTTCTACCGGACGAAGGCGATCATGAGACTGAAACTTTTCCCAAACTCTCTCCGGACCGCTTCTTGGTTTACAAGAGCGATAGTTACTGGCGTGGGGTTGATACTGTTAAGGATTTGACGGAGGCTCAAAAAGAGGTTAAAGAATTTTTTAGTGATCTTTAGATTTTAGGGGTTTGCCTCTAATGGAGTGGGGGTAGGTTTTGCAGGGGTTTTTGGTGCAAGAGTTGGTTTTGCGGACGGAGTTTTTTCTGACAAGACATGGATTCGGGTTGTTTCGAAGGAGCCGTTTTCGTTTGTTTTTCCAATCGCAATAATTCTGTCGTCCGCTTTTATATCTGAAAACTGAAGAGTTATTTGTTCTCCGCTTTTTTTGTCCTTGGCGGTAGTTGTCGTTTTTGAAGTGGTTTTAACGGTTTGTGATTCTTTGTTGAGGGTCTCAAAGGTTAGTGAGTTTTTTTCTGCTTTAGTTACTTTTCCGAAGAATGAGTTTCTCACTATCCCAATAGGAGATTGGTCGTAAATGACGATTCTTTTTACCTCGATGACGTCTTTGCCGTTTTTGTATCCCATTGCGACAATATACTGATCTAGGCTTAACTCTTCAAATTTAATTTCCTTACTTTTGCCTTTTATTACTTGTAAAAACTTTGTTTCCTCGTCCGTCGACACGAGTTGGATCTTGTTGGAGATAGTTTTTATTTCTAGGGTCTTGTCGGTTATTTGTTGGAGAGTTCCGACTACTCCTGTGGGTTTTTTGGTTAGGGTATCCAGTTTCTCTTTTACTTTTTCCCGGACGAGGTCGCGGACGGAGGGGGTGGCGTCCTCTTGGGCATTTGCGGGAGGAGATAGGCGGTAGGCGATAAGCGACAATATAACTGCTAGTACTACTACTATGACCAATCTTACTGCTTGTTGTTTCTTGTTGTTTTCTTCCATTTATTTAAACTCTGTTGAGTAGATCACCGTTAATGACGTTTCTTGCTTGTTCCCGTTTAAGTCATATGAGGCGACTTTGACTTGGTTTACGCCGCCTGCCAGTTCTATCTCGGTCTTAAATTCGCCGTCTTTGTTGCTTTCGGTAATTGTCTCATAATTTTCGGAAGATAAGACTATCGTTGCTTCTGGGGTTGACGACCCTTCAACCTTTACTTTGTCTGAAGATAGAATTGCGCTGTTTTCGGGGGAGGTAACGACAAGTGAGGTTGGGGTTTTTGGTTTGTTATCTTCTTTAGATCCCTCTTGGGATGTTGTTTCTATCGAGGATTTTATTTTTGAAAAAGAGAAAGCCTTGTTGGCACGCCAAACCCCGAAGGCAATTATTAGTCCGACTAGGCTTCCGACGGCAATAGCAACGAGGACTTCTTTTCTCATGAGGGCTAGGGATTTTTAGGTCTCGGGTGAACATATCACAGAGGGTCTTTTCTGTCAAATGGGTTGGGGTATCTCAAATTGGGAAGAAAGATGTTAACATAGGGCGATGGACATTACTTGGCTGGGGCATTCTTCATTTCGGATAAAAGGGAAATTGGCAACGATAGTTACTGATCCTTACGGGGCTTCTACTGGTTTGAAATTGCCAAAGACGGAGGCTGATATTGTTACTGTTTCTCACGACCATGAGGATCACAACGATCTTTCTCGGATTGGGGGAGATTTCAAAGAAGTTTTGGGTCCGGGGGAGTACGAGATTCGTGAGGTTTCTATTTTTGGGATAAGCAGCTTTCACGATGCTTCTGGGGGAAGTGAACGAGGTCGGAATACGATTTACACCATAAGTATGGATTCTATGCGCCTTTGCCATCTTGGAGATTTGGGACATAGGTTGACCCAAGAACACCTGAGGGAGATTGGCGAAGTTGATATTCTGTTTGTTCCTGTTGGCGGAGTTTATACGATTGGGCCCGAAGAGGCTGTGGAGGTGATAAATGGTATTGAGCCAAAAGTGATCATTCCGATGCACTACTCCCTCCCGGGGCTTGCCTACAAACTTTCTCCTGTTGAGGATTTTATAAAAGAAATAGGGATTACCCCGCAGAAGATGGACAAATATGTAGTTAGTGCAGACAAGCTTCCGGAAGAAAGACAACTGGTAATTCTTGATCTTAAGAATTAATTTTCTATCTTCCCTCTGCCATTGACTGTCCGATTGGTATATTTTTAGTTTATGGCTATTGCTCGTTCGATCAGCGCGTCTGGTAATGGTAACCGTCCCGCCCGTATTCCTCCTCATTCATCTGAGGCTGAGATTTCTGTGCTTGGGGCGTTACTTCTTGATAAAAATGCGATTGTTAATGTAGCCAGCGTCATCGAACCTGGGCATTTTTATGATGATCGACATTCGGCGATTTATTCGGCGATGGTTGAGCTTTACGAGGCTCGAGCGCCTATTGATGTTTTAACGGTATCAGACAAACTGAAACACAAGAAGAAGCTTTCTGTTGTTGGAGGGACATCGTACTTGGCGGAGTTGGTTAACAAGGTTCCGACTGCGGCGCATGTTGAGCATTATGCAAAGATTGTTCGGGATGCTGCTACAAAGCGATTTTTGATGGGGGCTGCCACAAAATTGGTCGAGTACGCATTTGATGATTCTTTGGATGCAGACGAGCTGTTGGATCGGGCCGAACAGAGCGTTTTTAGTTTGACTCAGGCGCATTTACCAAACGTCTTTATTCCGGTACGGGCAACCTTAGCGGAGTCTTTTGATAGGTTGGATGAACTTCACAAACAAGCAGGAGGCTTGCGGGGTGTACCATCGGGTTTCTCGAGTCTTGACGATGCGTTGGCTGGATTTCAGAAGTCTAACTTAATAATTCTTGCCGCTCGGCCGGGAGTAGGAAAGACGGCCCTGGCTTTGAACATTGCGCAATTTATAGCAACACAAGCCAGGCGTCCGGTTGGGATTTTTTCTTTAGAAATGAGCAAGGAGGAGCTTGTGGACAGGCTCCTTATTTCTCAGGCAGATATTGATGCGTGGAGATTGAAAACCGGAAAACTCTCAGAAAACGATTTTACAAAGCTTTCGGACGCGATGGGGGAATTGGCGGATGCGCCTTTATATATTGACGATACGCCGGCTGCAACGATTTTGGAGATGAGGACGAAGGCTAGGAGACTTCAAGCAGAGCATGGATTGGATTTGATTGTTGTTGATTATCTGCAGCTTGCACAAGGAAGAACAAAAGATAACAGGGTTCAGGAGGTTTCGGAAATTTCCCAAGGGTTAAAGAATTTGGCTCGGGAGCTTAAAGTTCCGGTACTTGCACTTGCTCAGTTGTCTCGGGCGGTTGAGCAAAGGGGAAGCAATAAGCCACAACTTGCTGATCTTCGTGAATCTGGGGCAATTGAACAGGACGCAGACGTTGTTATGTTTTTGTGGAGAGAGGACTCGGAGGACAATGAAAATTTCGTTTTGGACATTGCAAAGCACAGAAACGGACCGTTAAGGCAACTGAAGCTCTTCTTCAAAGGGGATAGGATTAGGTTTTTTGAAAAAGATACGAAGAGAAGTAAGTAGATGGGTTAAGGGGTTGGGAAGCTAGTATGGTAGAGGGGTAAGAGGTTAGGGCGATTGACGTTTGAATGTTGTCCATGCCTTAGCGAGATTATAGAGTTGTCTAACTGACTTGTCGTATTCGATAATTAGAATGTCTGTTACGGTAGAGTCCAACTTATATAGGTCTCTTGCCTGCTCGAGGCTGACAATGGTTTCATTGCACTCAGCCATAGCATCGTCTAAGTACTTTTGAAAACCCATTTTTTGATGCCTCTTTGCGTAGCCTTCGGCGATCAACCTGGGGATAGCCTTGCAAGATCGAGACAACTGGTCTTTAAGATCATACTTCTCTGAGTCTGGCAAGCGTGGGATTATAAGTTTGAACACATCCAGCATTGCTTTATATGTGTTCTGATAAACTTCTAGGTCCCGAAAGCTTCTTATTGGATTGGCTGACACGTTTTATTCTACCCTTTTCCTCTTAACCATACGAGCTTCTATGCCTTTTACCTCCTGACTATTTGGTGTAGAATAGGTTTGGCCCCACAATAGAGGAAGGAGGGGTTTTTCGTGTTTAAAATTTTTAAACGATACTATAGTTTTATTTTTCACTATAAGGCAGCTTGTGCCTTCTTTGTTGTTGCGCTTTTGATTTCAAATGTTGCATGGGCTTACCTTCCTGTGTTTTATAAATCATTCACGGAAGCAATACAGAAGAGTGCAAGTTTTGAGGCCCTGCTTTTTATATTGTTGGCGTACATCGGATTGAGATTTTTGGAATTGGTGGGCCACATTTTAACGTATGCTGTTGCCGATTGGGTTGTTATTCGTGCGTCGCGGGATGCAAGGATTGCGGTTGTTAGGAAGATTCAAGATTTGGATTTTGCATTCCATGTAACGCGCAGCACAGGAGGATTGATCTCGGCGATAAAAAGAGGGGACGGTGCCTTTTTTGGTATGAGTCATGCTGTAAACATTCAGCTTGTGGGGATCTTTTTGAAGTTTTTGTTAATGGTTTACTTCTTCTCCCTGATTCGTTGGGAAATTGCGGTACTTATGGCGGTATCGTTTTTTGCAGCAATCGCTGTTTCGAGAACACTCATTTTAAACAACGTTAAGAAGCGGAGCGCATTTAACGATGCGGAGGATGATATTTCGGGGATCATTGTTGACAATATGATCAACTACGAGACTGTTAAGCTCTTTGGGAAAGAAGAGCGGGAGATAACGCGTTTGAGAAGTTCGTTTGTTTCTTGGTCGCAAAAACTGTGGTCCTATTTTGGTTCTTTTAGGTCTATCGACGTAACTATTGGGTCTTTGGTCAACTTGAGCCTGTTTTTGGTTTTACTTTTTTCTCTGAACAAGGCAGCGAGACTTGAGCTTAGCGTTGGCGAGTATGTTTACATATTGGGTTTTGTGACTTCTTTCTTCCCGCAGTTTTTTGAGATGGTTTATGAGTTTCGGAACATTGCAAAGCAGTTTGCTGATATTGAGATTTATTTCTCGTTTTTTGATCGTGAAGTTATTGTCCGTGATCCAGAAAAGCCGGTTGAGCGCCAACATGTTCGTGGTGAGATTGAATTTAAGGGTGTTACTTTTGGTTATCCAGAATCGAGAGGGACGGCTTTGAGGAATTTTAACTTGACGATACGTGAGGGGGAGTCGGTTGCTTTTGTTGGGAAGTCCGGAGTGGGTAAGACGACTTTAGTTAAACTTTTGATGCGGTTTTATGATGTTCAAAAAGGAGAGATAACTATTGACGGATACGATATTCGGAAATTTGCAAAGGCTCGTCTTCGTTCGTTTATAGGCGTGGTCCCCCAGGAGACAGTTTTATTTAATGACACGATTGGTTTTAACATTGCGTATGGCGCCGACAAGCCTTCGCAAAAGGCGATTAGGGCTGCGTCGAAAATGGCTCATTTGGATGAGTTTGTCGGGAGCTTATCGAAAAAGTACGAAACGATGGTTGGGGAGCGGGGAGTTAAGCTTTCGGGAGGGCAGAAGCAAAGATTGGCTATTGCGCGGATGATTTTGTCGGACCCTGATATTATTGTTTTTGATGAAGCAACAAGCCAGCTTGATTCGGAATCTGAGAAAGCTATCCAGGATGCATTTTGGAAGGCAAGGGAGAATAAAACTACGATAATTATTGCACATAGACTTTCGACAGTTGTCCGGGCGGATAAGATTGTTGTGATGGAGCGCGGAAAAATTGTTGAGATGGGGTCACACAGAGCGTTGCTTCAGAATAAGGAGGGGTTATATAAGAGGTTTTGGGATTTACAGGTTGAGGCTTTTTAAGGAGTGTGTGGGCCTCTGTTGGCAAGACGCTTGAGCGTCTTGTTTGTCTCGCTGAGCGAGACGGATGACAGAGGCCTTTTGGGCAGGTGTGGTTACCGGCTACGGTTGATGGTAGTCGCAGCGCGGGTGGCCACAACGTTCCCACTCGGCGCGGAAGATGTCCGGCAAGCCCGAAGAGAGAGTCAAGTTGACCCACGCACCGCTCGTGCTTTGAAGTCCGAAGCGGGTGGCGGTTTCCACTTTGTAGGGGAGTTCCGCGCCCTGCACCGCCTCGAGCAGTCCTTCTGCCGCTGGGCTGCCGTCGTTCAAGACAGTGACGCAGAAGTTCGTTTGCACCCAGACGCCGTTGTCTGGGGTGGAACTGAGGCGCATCTCCGTTGCGATCTGCCTAGCGTCGGCGCGGTTGACGTTTAGGAGCGTGAGGAGCAGCGACCATGAGTTCCTGTCGTCCGCATTGCCTCCAAAGAGTACCCAGATTGAAGCAACACCCGCTGCGTAGTGCAGACGGATGGCGGGAACATTGAGAGCTTTTCCAAGAACCGTGGCGTCTAATGTGATGCCAAGGCGTGAGGCTTGGGGTTGGGTGGTTGGGTCTTCTGTGCCCATCTTGGGGTTCTCCTTCGTAACAGTCGGTCTGGTTCCGAAACGGTTTCGGGACCACATTTCTGCCACGAAGATTTGTTAAAGGACTTCCAGGCCGCTAGTATACCATTTTGGCGTGGAAAAGGCCTCTGTTTGGGCTTTGGGTAAACAGAGGCCTTTGTGGGCGAGTAGGCTGGAGATGATGGCGTGTCTACGCTGTTCCTGTGTTCTTATTGCTCCTTGAGTTGTGGACACAGGCTTTCTACCAGCTTGATTGGGTAGTGCAAGTAACCAGCGGAGGCGTAGATAAGGAGCTGCGCAAAATCGCTCCCCCAAACGTTTTGTTGGAGCTGTCGGTATTCCTCTCGAAGGAAGATGTTTGGGCTTAGGACATCAAAATCGCCACTCATTCCGTCTGTGTCGGAGTATCGCGGTTGGGTTGTTACCCTCTGATAGAAGAGGACTTCGGCGATGGACAGTTGTTGGTTGGGGCCGATCTGGGGCACAACTGTGCCGCGTAGCCATGTTTGATCTGTGACCACTTCTTGCCCGTGGTTTGCAAGAGAGGGAAGGTAGCAAAGAACGTCAGCTCCTTCTTTGAAGTAGTCGGGACGCCGCACAGCAGGGAATAGGGGTCGGTTTTTGGGTGAGTTTGTTGCGACCCGTAGGGCTTCCCGCGCTTTCTGACCGCCGTTGGACCAAGATTTCCAATGATTTACTATTCCCAGCCAGGTTGGCTCTCCCAACGCTTCGATTTTGGTTTTGGCAGCTAGGCCGGGTGCGTATGTTTCCCACCTTTTTTGCCAATCCTCTGGGAGGAGGTTACATCGATCCAGGGTGAGGAGTATCACTACAATTGCTCCTTTGTGGCAGAATCTGGCTCCAAACGGTTTGGAACCACACTACTGCCACAAAAAGTTTTTTTAAAGATCTTGTGGCTGGTAGTATACCATTTTGGAATAGAAAAGGCCTCTGTTGGCAAGACGCTTGAGCGTCTCGTTTGTCTCGCTGAGCGAGACGGTAAACAGAGGCCTTGGTGGGCGGGGTTTCTTTCTGGCAATTAGGTGGGAGCTCGGCATTTTCTACGCAGAGCTTTGAGAATGTAACCCACGCTGAAAGAGGTTCCTGTGTATCGAACGGACGCGCCTAACAGGGCGAGCTTGGTGCTCTGAACGATTGTCACGTTTAGCCCTAGCTCCTTGAGGCCTTGCTCCAGCGTGTTCGCTTTGCAGGTACCATTGTGACAGAGAAGATACGCCTTTGGGGCGAGTACGACCCAGCGGTTTCTCACGCCGGGGATACTGTCCATCCTGGATCTGCCTGCAATAGAAAGTGCAAATTCCCAGGAGACACCTCGCACTCGTGCTATTTGTCTGCCCGACCCGTAGGTTAGGGTTAGAATCCCGCCTTCTTCTTGCCAGGTCAGATTGAGGCCGCGTGTTGGAGCTTGATTCTCGCGGAGGGAGGTGAGGTTTAGGGTTTTTCTACCGATTGTGACAATTACTGGCACTGTTGCCGGATCGTCTTCTCGCATTTATTCCTCGCCGATTTTTTTGTGAGGGTACTTATGAGTATATCAGCCAGGGGGTGGAGAGAGCAAGAGGAAAGCTAGCGCCATCGCGCCTTGACAAGGTAACAAAATAGGTATAGAATGGGTATTAATTGAGGTAAAAATATGAATTCACCCATACAATTAAAAGTTAATCTTTCAGAGGAGCTTCAAGACTTACTGCGATCTAAGGCGAGTAAATTTGGTTTGCCTCTAACTCAGTATGTTAAACATGTTCTTATAAAAGATGTTGAGGATGAAGAGTATCCTATTTTCAAAGCATCTTCTGAAACAGAGGAAGATGCAAAACAAGCTTTGGAGCAGCTAGATAAAGCTGTTGAGGCAAAGGATTTTTTCACAAAACTTCAGAATGAGGGCTAAGTTTTCTCCACTCGTTCAAGAAGAGCTAACTAAGTTACAAAGAGCGGATAAGAAGTTATTTGAGAGAATCGAGAAACAGATACAACTCGTTTTGAAACTCGCGCGTTAGCTTTGCTAACTTGTGTAAAGTGAGTGTGGAGAGGCTGTTTTAAAACAGCCTCATAGCGTTATTTGAAGAAAATCCGAAACACCCCTCACTAAGAACTCATAAGTTAACTGGAAGTTTGGACAGCATGTGGAGTATTTCAATTACGATGAGCGTCCGTATGGTTTATATTTTATTAGAAAAAGATTGTGTTCTTTTTGTAAAAATTGGTACTCACGAACGAGTATATAGGAAGTAACTGAGACAGGTGCCGAAGAACGGACTTGGTTCGACAGGCTCACCATAAACTTCTCGTCCTACAACATACACTTTTCAGCAATTTCAGTTTACACTGAGCTTGCCGAAGTGTGCCGAAGAACGGACTCGAACCGTTACGAGCTTTAAAGGCTCACGGGATTTTGAGTCCCGCGTGTCTACCAATTCCACCACTTCGGCTTAGATACCATTTTATCATTTCCGTGATAAAACCCCCAGTATATTGACAATCGACTAATAATCGCCTATAATTCGACTATAGGAGAATTTCAAGATTCTCTTATAATTTGGCTAACTGTGTTTGAACCCAAATATACAATTACCAACAGTCTTCTAGAAAGCATTAAACGAGTAAATGTCTTGGTTCATGAACTAAATGACAGAAGATTCCCGCATGTTGTGTTACTGGAGTTTGAAAAGGTTGCTCGGGCGGTATCAACCTATGCTTCAACCAGTATTGAAGGTAATCCCTTGCCGCTTACAGAGGTTAAAAAGATCCTTAAATCTAAACCCCAGCATGTAAGGGATAGTGAGAAAGAGATCTTGAATTACAACCGGGCGCTCCAGGACCTCAATAGGGAACTTGAAGAAGGCGGGTTTAGGATTTCTCTTGAGTTAGTATTGAAGATTCAAAAGCAAGTTACCGAAGGACTGTTACCTACAACTGACTTGGGGCGTTTGCGACAAAAACCAGTTGTAGTAAATGATCCAAAAACTGGACAAGTAGTATTTTTGCCTCCTGATGTTCCCGATGTTGGGCCGATGGTGGAGGACTTAATTACCTTCATCAATAAAAATAGGGGTAAGATTGATCCATTAATTTTGGCTGGGATATTCCACAAGCAGATGGTGTTAATTCATCCTTTTTTAGATGGGAATGGTAGAACAACCAGGCTGGTTACTAAAGTTTTATTGGCTCAGATGAACTTAAATACCTTTAACTTGTTTAGCTTTGAGAATTATTACAACAAGAATGTAACTCGCTACTTTCAAAGTGTTGGAGAGTTTGGTAACTATTATGAGATTACAGATCAAATTGATTTTACCACTTGGCTCGAATACTTTACTGGAGGCATAATTGATGAGTTATTGCGAGTCCAAAAGCTTCTTCCAGAGGTTGGAATAAGCCCAGATACTCAACTTCAAGAACATCATATAAAGATTCTTGATTACATAAGAGTTAACGGTTTTATTACTAACCGGGTTTGTGCCAAGGTTTCGGATCGCGCTAAGGCAACAAGAACATTGGATTTCCAAAGGTTAATGCGGTTAGGATTGATTGAAAGAAAAGGTAAAGGTCGCGCGATTTATTATATTTTAAAGGAAAAATAGGTTCGTGGTACAATCTTTACGTGAGAAAAGCAGAGGAGATTATTTCCAAAATTCCAGAGGGAATGTATGCCGATGTTCGGATTGTTGAGCGCGAGGCGGAAAGTATTGCAACAAAGGATGGAGTTGTTGAGGCTTTGGAGTCTTCTACCTCCAAAGGTTTTGGTGTTCGAATTTTAAAAGACGGGGCGTGGGGATTTGCTGCTTCTAATGATTTTTCTCCAAATTCTATTGACCGCACTGTAAAACTTGCGATTGAGATTTCTGAGTCATCGGCAAAGCATATAGATCACAAAACTAAATTATCTTCCGAGAAACCTGTAAAAGGGAGTTATAAAACTCCAGTTGAGATTGATCCATTTACCGTTCCTTTGGAGGAGAAGTTAGAGCTTCTTTTGGCTGCGGATAAGGCGCAGAGAACGGACAGGAAGATTGTTATTTCCCAGGCGTCTTATTCGGGGCATAAGGAGAAAAAAGTTTTTGCATCGACCGAGGGCGCTTTGATTGATCAGGAAATTATTTATTGTGGAGCGGGGATTGAGGCATCAGCCGCTGAAGGATCTGATTTTCAAAATCGTTCGTATCCCAATTCTCACGGGGGGCAGTTTGCAACGAGGGGGTATGAGCTTATACGGGAGATGGACTTGGTTTCTTATGCGCCGAGGATTGGGGAAGAGGCAATGGCACTTCTTACAGCTGATCAGTGCCCAACAGGAGAATTTGATCTTATTCTTGACGGTAACCAGTTGGCTTTACAAATTCATGAATCTTGCGGACACCCGACAGAACTTGACCGAGCTTTGGGGTATGAGGCGTCGTATGCGGGAACTAGTTTTATGACACCTGACCAGTTGGGAAAAATGACGTATGGATCGAAAATTGTGAATATGACGGCGGATGCAACGCTCCCCGGAGGCTTGGGAACATTTAGATATGATGATGAAGGAGTTCCTGCGCAGAGAGTTTATTTGGTTCGCGATGGCAAGTTTGTGGAGTATCTAACTTCCCGGGAAACTGCGGTGGAGCTGGATGAAATTCTTGGGGCTTCGGCGGGACGCCATAGTAACGGTGCCATGCGAGCGTCGAGTTGGGCTCGGATTCCTTTAATTCGGATGACTAACGTCAATTTAGAGTCAGGAGAAGGTAGTTTGGAAGACTTAATAGCTGATACTGAATACGGGATATTCATGTCTACCAATAAATCTTGGAGTATTGACGACCGGCGTCTAAATTTTCAATTTGGAACTGAAATTGCGTGGGAAATTAAAGATGGGAAGTTGGGTAGGATGCTTAAAAATCCTACATACCAAGGAATGACCCCTCAGTTTTGGAATTCTTGTGACGCCATCTGCGGAAAAGATGAATGGAATATATGGGGAACGCCAAATTGTGGAAAAGGACAGCCGTCCCAGGTTATGTATACGGGGCATGGAGCAAGTCCTGCGAGGTTTAGGAAGGTGAAGATAGGGGTGGCGTAGTATATTTAGGAGAGCGATGACAGAGTTGACTGAGGGGGATTTACAGAGGGAAGGGTTTTCGGGTAGAGCATTTACAAGTCCTACGATGGAAGCTCTGACGACTTTGGTTCAGCGGGGTGTAATGGAGGAAGCTTCTCGAGAAGATCCTTGGGAGATTCGGGTTTTACCAATAATTGAACTGCTTGAGGAGGTGGATGGGAGGCATCCGGATTATAAAACACTTCCTGACTCTCCGCCTGTGGAGGATTTACGGGCTATGCTTCCTGGGGCGTTTACTGGGGCTTGTGATTCGTTTGTTGAAAAAGGTGTGATTCCAGGCTCACTAAGGGAGCTTGTTAGGAGTAGGCTTCTTAATGATGGAAATATAACCGCAGAGGAAAGTGATTCGTCTGCCTTTTGGTTTGGAGAATACTATTTTCCTTCAAATCCTGAGAATGCGGCATTGTTTTCTGTTGGGAACAAGTGTGTTGCCATATTTGAGGCGCGGATAGCTGGAGCATTGAATCGTTGTGGGGTTAAAGTCGAACCGGAAGTTCTGAAAAGGGTTGCAATAGATACTGTGGTTAGTCATGAGTATGGACACGTAGTGGATTGGACTTTTATTATTTTGGCTGCCGGTAGAGAGAAGGAGGTGCGAGGTTTGGAAGAGCGCATGTATCAGGTTCCTTTTAAGTTATATATGGAGATTGGAGAAGCAGGGAAAGAGAGGATACATCGAGGGATTTATCGAGACATAGCGCCGAACAGAGAGGTGGAGGTAGCTTTACGGGGGGATGAAGGGGCAGTATCGGAGTCTACGGTAGACAGAGTTAGCACTGGCTTTGAGATCTTGGGTCTTCAGTTTGCATTAGAAAGAGAGGGAGTTTCACCCGAAGATGCGCTTAGAGCGAGCGATACGTATAGAGCAGAAGCGAGCTTGTATTTGGCGGACTATCGTGTTTTTAGAGATACTCTTGATGAGCATGGGCTGGATTTAAAAAAAGTGGAAAAGGCGTTGGGTGTCGTTCAACACCTTTTGGGTGAATTTGGGGCAAACAGAAAAGATTTGGTGCCGCTTGTTGATCCAATGGGAGGTGTTGGGGGGAGAAAGGTTGGGTATTATGCTCCCATGACGAGAACGGAGGTAGACAGATATATCAGAACGAATTTACCTTTAACCGGTGTTATGGTTTGACTGGCGAAGTACTTCTTGGCGTGCTCTATTGTAAATTCTTTTCCAGTCGACATCTAAAGGGAATTTCTCCCAAAAATGTGGGTCATGCCTGTCTGTTTTGTTAATTGCTACCATAAGGAAGTGTATTGGGGTGATTTCTGGAGAGTTAAATTCATGGGCGATGCCGACTACAACATCGGTGATTTCTCTTACTGATTCTGTAAAACGGACTTCGTCTGGTTCTTGTAGTTGTCTGTCGTTGCCCCAGCGGAGCTTCTTTCTCAGTTCTTTTGCCAAGTCTCCTGGGTTGTAGCCTAAACGCTCAAATACTGCTCTGCTTTCCGGAATTTCGAGTAAAGCCAGAAACAAATCTTCTGTTTCTACTTGGGTTCGGGCATGATTAAAAGCAATTGTCTTTGCGTGATCTGTGGTGACTTTGGGGTCGACCGGCCCGAGAAATAAATCAGGGTTTAATGCTACTATGGTTTTTCCGGATTTGAAGATAGTTTTCCAGGCGTAACTGTCTTCTTGGTCAGTGTGGAGGCTTTCTGACTTTTCAAAAGGGGCGCCGAGAGCCCTTTTGAATTCTTCGGCTAGCAGCATTCTACCTACAAGGTCACCTTGGACAGTAAGGAGGAATAGATTTGTTGGTTCTCCATCTTGGTCGATGGCCATTTCGCGAGTTAGAAGGGCAAAAGCCCCATCTCTTTGCAAGAAAAACAGTTGATTGGGGTCTAGTTCTGTTTGGCGGGGGTCTATTGTTCGCAGTTGGTCTGCCTTCTGTCGGAGTCGTTCAGCGTCCATTTAGGTTTGAAGCTTAATGTTCTTTCTGTTTTTTGTCAACCTAGATGGTTGGACGCTGGGCTTTTGGTATACTTTCAGAACTTATATGTTAGGAGAGGCGAAATTAAAAGAAATTGCCAAAAAGGTTTTGGGGTATAGTGGGGCGCAGGAAGTTGAGGTCTTGTTGTTTGTCACAGACCATGGTTTGACGCGGTTTGCGAATTCTCAGATTCATCAGAATGTTTCTTCACAGGATTTGGGTTTGTCTGTAAGAATTATACTTGACCCCACTTCGCGTAAAGCTCCGCGGGGCAAGCGTATAGGTGTTGCGTCGGCAAATAGTTTTGATGAGAAGGAGTTGAAGAATGTAGTCGCCCGGGCTGAAGTTTTGGCGAAAAATCAAAAAGAAGATCCCCATTTTGTATCTCTTCCAAAGCCTCAAGATTTACCTAAAGTTGAGACTTCTACAGAGCAGGCAACTCCGGAACAAAGGGCGGAGGCTGTTGCCACAATTATTAAAAAAGTAAAAGAAGTGGGGCATGGAATTGTTGCGTCGGGGGCGTATGACAGCAGTCTGTCTGAGGTTGCGGTTGCCAATTCTCATGGGGTTTGGGCATACCACGCGGCGGCTGCCTCTGATTTGTCGACAATCCTCTTGGGTCCTCACTCAACTGGCTTTGGGTCGGATCTTCAAAAAGATCCGGCGCTGATTAACGCTGATCTGGTCGCTGATCGTGCGCTGAAAAAGGTATTAGATGGAGAAGACCCTAAGGATATTGAGCCGGGAGAATATGAGGTAATTCTGGAGCCTCAAGCTGTGGGAGAGATGATGGGTTTTTTTGCTTGGCTTGGGCCAAATGCTCGGATGTACCACGAGCAGGCAAGTTATTTCTCGGGAAAATTAGGGGAGAAGGTCTTTGGGGAAAATATCACTATTGTGGATGACCCACTAGACGAGGTTGGGTTTGTTATGCCGTTTGATTTTGAGGGGTTTCCAAAAGAGAGGTTGGTGATAGTGGATAGTGGAAGACTAGTTAATCTTACATATGATTCGTATAATGCGGGGCGCTTCAAAGCGAAGAACACAGGACATGCGCTTCCCGCGCCAAACACCGCTGGGCCGATTCCGCTTCATTTGAAGTTTCAGCCTGGTATTAAATCTATGAGACAAATGATAAAGGATGTTAAGAAGGGCCTTTTGGTAACCCGGCTTTGGTATGTGAGATTTTTGAATCCCAGATCAATGACTATTACTGGAACAACGCGGGATGGGACGTTTTTGATTGAGAACGGGAAGATTAAGCACGCAGTAAAAAACTTAAGGTTTAATCAGAGTATTCCTGAGGCGTTATCTGATGTTGTGTCTGTTGGGCGGGACTTGGTTCGACTTTCTAGTTTTGAGACAGAATTAGGCACCAATCAGATGCCGGCATTGCATATTGGGAAGTGGAAATTTACCTCCGGAACCGAGTTTTGATATACTTCACCTCATAAATGATTGCATCTACTGATCTTCGGGCTGGCACTGCATTTTTGTCTGATGGGCAGCCATATTTGGTTTTAAAATACACATTTGTGAAGATGGGGAGGGGGAGTGCGACTGTGAAGGTTCGTGCCCGAAACCTAACCAACGGCTCAATTACGGACAAGAGTTTTACTTCAAACAACACGGTTGAGGATATAAGGACAACAAAAAAGAAGCTCCAGTATCTATATAAGGATGCGGAAGGAGCAAACTTTATGGACCCCAGGACTTATGAGCAGGTTGTTATTCCTTTGGGGGTATTGGGGGATGAGGTGGCCTTTTTGAGGGAGGGTGAGATTGTTGACGTTCTGTTTTGGCCCTTCGACTCCGCTCAGGGTAAAGAAGATCGGGTGTTGTCTGTTGATTTGCCGCCGAGTGTTGTTTTGACCGTTACCGAGGCGGATCCTGGAATAAAAGGAAATAGTGCGAGTAATATGTACAAGCAGGCGACAGTTGAGAATGGATTAAAAATCAGGGTGCCTTTGTTTATTAACAAAGGGGAGAAGGTAAGGGTTGATACGAGGACGGGAGAATACATAGAACGGGCGTGAGGGGTTAAGGGGTATAGAGGCTGGTATGGAATTAAGTTAGGGGTTAAGGGTATAAACCTCTCAACAAAACCCGCTCACCATACGAGCTTCTAAACCTAAACCTTTTTACGTTCCCAGTACCCACCAGAGAGCTGCCACAAGGACTAAGAGCTGACTTATTACTCCGGGAATTAAGGGGACATTGAACTGGAGGCTGGATTGAAACTTCACAAGGCGTTCGAGCCATTTGTTTTTGGATTTTAGAAAAAAGAATGGTGCTTCGGCCACATCTGGCAGTACTCCAAAAAAGGCTCCGAAAGCGATAGTTATAAAGCGAGCCGTATCGGGGAGGGCTGTTGAGGCGATGAAGAACCCTGCCCCTAGGCTTACCAGAACGTCTAGGGCAATGATTGTTCGTGTTCTTGTGGTAATCTTGCCGTGTTCACTTATCTCTCGGTTTAGATGGGGGTTCCAATGGGGGACTAGGTCTAATACAAAATGGCTTGCCAAGGCGAGTGGGAGGGAGAGCGCGGGATTTCCGACTTTTGCTGCAATGGCTGCGCCTACGACTGCATGGGGTAGTTCAATCATGTGTTGACGCTTTCGGTTAGTGAACCGTAACGTTGATGTTATAATCTGGACGTACATCTGTCAATATGGGTGTCTTTCTTTATTATCTTCTTGTTTTTTTTGGGATTTTCTCCTTTTCGTTTGTTTTTTGGAGAAAGCTGAGGGAAGATTACACCCCTGATCAGATTTTTTCCGCGACTTTGTTGTTTTTAGTGGGCGGATTTTTGGGGACTGTGATATTTAACAAGTGGCTTCCGCAATTTTCTTTTTGGGGGTTTATTGTGGGGACATTTCTTTTTGGTTTCTATTCTCTTAAAAAGTTTGGAATGAAGTTTTTTGAAGCTTTGGATGGGATTACCGTTGGTCTTTCTTGGTTTTCTATTTTTGCCCTCGGGGCTATTGTTATTCGGGACTCGTGGGGAGATCGGTTTGTTAATTTAATTGGGGTTTTACCGGGAGTTGTAACGCTCCTTGTATATACATTTTTTCTTAAAAAGTACAGACGTTTTTCGTGGTACCCATCGGGCAAGATTGGATTTGTCGGGATGTCGACTGTTGTAGTGTATTTTACCTTACGTGCGCTAGTTGCAACATACCAATTTTGGGTGCTATCATCTCCTGGTCACTTGGTTGATGGTTTGATCGCCCTTCTGGTTTCTCTGTTTTTCGTAGGATTTATCTACTTTAGATCTGGTAGAATTGGGTTTACTGGACTGGTTGGTGTCTTTGCCAGACTTAAAAGGGCACGAAGGAAAAATCTGTGAGTAAAAATTCTATAAATTCGAGTTCGAAAGCCAAGAGGGTTTTGAGTATTCCTCGAAAACTCCTTTCGCCCATAAGAAGCTTTCTTCTTTCACAGCTTAGGAGATTGGAGTTGCGGCGATCTTCTTTAGAGCGCGATGACCCGTTTGTTAGCGGAAGGAGTGATAACTTTGCTTCTCCGGATACTACTGCTGCTGAGCAATTTGGACACGCAAGATCTGAAGCGATGAGGCGTGAGCTGGAGAGAAAGACTATCCAGATTAGAAAAGCGTTATCTCGGATTAGGATTGGTGTTTACGGGATTTGCGAGTCTTGCGGGAAGATGATCGATACCGATCGATTGGTAGTTTTTCCTGAGACTACAGTGTGCATTGATTGCGAGAGAAAAGCGGAATCGAAGAAGAGATAGACGTATAATTAGAGGGTTAATTTTGCAGGATAAAGTTTTCTGGAGAATGGATCGAGCATTAATCCCATTGCTTCTAGTGTTAGAGCTCCCATAAGGGGAGAGTCATCTTTTTCGCCCAAGACAACAGGGACTGCAATCTCGTCATTTCTAAACTTAATTAAGGCATTGCCGAGTTTCCTTTTGATTGTTTTACCGTCGGCCAGACTAAACTCTTGAGTTCTTTCGGGTTTTAGCCCCAAGTCTTTGACCATTTTTTCGGGTACTACCGTAAAGAATGCACCGCTATCTACCAGAAATTCGCCTACTGCTTTCTTGTCAGGCTTTTGGAGGTTCCGGATTTGAAGTTTAACAGATGTCATTCCCATATCTATTGTATTATACAACTATTGTGGAACCACAAGTGCTGTACGAGGATGAATTTCTGCTTGCGATAGACAAGCCTTCGGGGATGGTGGTTAACCGTGGGTTTGGTGCGGGGGAGACCTTGCAGGATTGGGTTGATAGTAACTTTGATTTCCCGCTTGCGCATGATGGGGAATTGCGTAATGGGATTGTGCACAGACTTGATAAGGAGACTAGCGGGGTGATTCTTGTTGCGAAAACTTCGGAGGCTTTAGAGGAGCTACAGAGACAGTTTAAAGAACGGGAAGTGGAGAAGGTGTATTTGGGGTTAGTACACGGGAAGTTTGAGCCTGGGGAGGGGGTCATCGAGGCGCCCATTGGGAGGCTCTCTCAGAACAGAAAAAGGTTTGGGGTAGTTGAGAAAGGACGGGGGGCAACGACGGAGTACCGCGTGTTGTCGGTTTATCGTTCAGCGTTTATAGAAGAGGATCGCTCCAAGCGACGAACGACCAACGATGAACTGTTCTCTCTTTTGGAGTTTTACCCCAAGACTGGGAGAACGCACCAGATTAGAGTGCATGCAAAGCACATGGGGCACCCGATTGTTGCGGATCCCATATACGCTGGAAGAAAAACAAACAGGAGAGACAGGAAGTGGTGTCCGAGATTGTTTTTACATGCTGCGAAATTGAAATTTATGCATCCTGTAAGTCGGGGAAGGGTTGTGGTAGAAGCTGAATTACCGGAAGATTTGGGAGCTGTGCTGAAAAGTTTGAAGTAGGGTGTGTGGGCGCCGGCTGCGACTAGGAGACTGAAGTCTCAAACTAGTACTGAATGCAGCCGGCGCTGGTTTTTAGTTGGGCGTCGACGTGGCGACCGCTGTGGAAGTCCTGGTGGGACTTGCTGTGGTGGTCGCTGTTGGGCTAGGTGTGGCTGGTGGTGTCGCCGTCGGTGTCCGACTTTGGGTCGGGCTCGGTGTTGCTGTTGATGTGCTTGTTTTGGTAGGTGCAACTGAGGCGGTTGCGGCAACTGTCGGTGTGGGTGTGTTTGTGTTTGTTACCGCTGAATTTGTAACCACACTCAACACCAGACTAGTGTTCGGTGTCTTGAAAACCTGCTGTCCGGAGGCTGGCCACCAATTGACGCCGCTTTCGGTTATTGTGATAGAAAAACTGGTTGCTGTCTCTGTAGTGCAGAATACTAGGATTCCTGCCAATTCACCGTCGTAGGCGTCCATGTACCAATCGATGGCGGCAATTCGCCAGGTTTCAATTGAGCCGTTGATCTCGAGCTTTTGGGCCTCGACGATCGCCTCGCCGGACTTGCCCTTGTTCAGGTAGACCTGAGTTGTGTCCAGCGAGAGTTTGAAGCTGCCTGCTGTTACACGCGGCCTGCCGAATGTGCGGAATAGTATCTGCGCGTCAAAACACTCTCCTTGCGCGACTTGGGTTTTCGTGGGTATCAAGTCTAGTCGGGGGGTTGTGCTACTCCACGGGGGCAAGGTTGCTGTGACGGTTGGAGTCCTTGTCGGACTTGCTGTGGCCGTTGCCGTGATACTTGCCGTTGGGTTGGATGGTTGGACCGCACTTGTGGGTGTACGAACTGTAGCTGGCCCTGCTTGGCCAGAGGCATTTGCCTGTTCGTTGTGCGACTCCTCGTTCCTTGTCGGATTGGGAGTTGTCGTGGCGGGCCGTGGTGTGGGTTGCACGGTCGGTGTGCTTGTGGGCACCTGTGGGGTTCCCACGGTAGCCGGTGTTGCAGTCGGTGCCTTGCTGTTCTGCTCTCTCTCCCGCAGAGTCGGATTGATCTGCTTGAGGTTTTGGGCGAACAACGCCTTGTAGGCGGCCGGTTCCATGTCGACTGGCTTCGCCGAGACTGTGGTTGTGGCTACCATGGTGATAGCTACAACCAGGCACAAAGTGAGCATATCCTGCCCGATTTTCATCCTGAGCCCCTTTCTTTTGTCAAGGTTCTTCAACTAACAAAAAAGCAAGCCCATTTGCCTGCTATCTGGATCAGATTATATCATAAATTCAGCCTATAGTCAAGTATCGTTGGGTTTGGGAAGAGTGGACAGTGGAGCTTCGGGTGTGCTACTTTTAACCAGAGACTTTGAGATGCAAAACGGCAACCTGCTTTACATTCAACTTGCTGGGGTTTTAGGTTTATCTTCTTTGTTTGGATACTTGGTCCGCTTCCTTAAGCTTCCTTTGATTGTTGCTTATCTTCTTGTTGGAGTTGTGTTTTCCTTATCCGGACTTCTGGGGATTGTTCATTCAGAGGTTCTGATTGCGTTTTCCGAGATCGGTATTGCGATGGTTTTATTTTTTATAGGGATGGGGATGGATGTACGGGAACTGAAGGCTTTGGGTCGACCTCTAATTATTACTTCTTTTGTGCAGATTGCATTGTCTGTATCTCTCGGGTGGGGAATTGGCAGATTAATGGGATTTGGGCCCGTTGAAAGTGGTTTTATAGGCCTGACTCTGGCTTTTTCGTCGACGATTGTGGTTGTAAAGCTTTTAATTGAGAAAAGAGACATGTCTTCTCTTTATGGAAAACTTAGTATTGGAATTCTTTTAATTGAGGACTTGGTTGCGCTTGGAGTTTTGATGGCGATGACCGTTGGTTCTTCGTTTGCACACGCGGGTTTTCAGGAGTCTTTTCCGGTCCTGGCCATCATTTTTAAAGGTACGGCATTGTTGCTCTTAACCTTTGTTCTGTCTCGTTATATTTTGAGGCGGATTTTTCGGGCTGTTGCAACGAGCCCGGAACTCTTGTTTCTTACGGCTTTGTCGTGGTGTTTTGTGTATGTTGCAATTTCTCTTCTTTTGGGCTTTTCTGTCGTTATTGGCGCATTTTTGGCGGGGCTGGCTTTGGCCAGTTCCCCTTTCTACTACGAGATTCAAGGGAAAGTTAAACCCTTGCGAGACTTTTTTGTAATGCTTTTCTTTGTTTATTTGGGATCCCAGGTGGTGGTTTCTCAAATAGTTTCTGTTGTTCCGTTGATTGTCTTTCTTGTTGTTTATGCGGTTTTGGTTAAGCCGTTGATTTTTGCTACCGTTTTGGGAGGTTTGGGGTTTAGGAAACATACTGTATTTCAAACGGCTACAAACTTGTCCCAGGTTTCGGAATTTTCTCTAATAATCATGGTTATTGGGGTAAGAGTTGGGTATGTTTCTTCGGCTACTTTAACTGCTGTTGCTGTGACGGTTGTCCTGTCTGTTCTTGTCTCCTCGATTTTAATTGCAAATTCTAGGAAGGTTTATAAGAAATCGGGATGGTTTTTGAACTTTTTTGAGAGGAAGGGGTTTACTCATCAGCTTGAAATGAAGCAGAAGCTTGATGGTTTGACCGATCATGTGATTGTTGTCGGCGCGCATAGGATGGGGGGGGAGATTGTTCGATTTTTGCAGCGAGAAAAGATACCGTTTATGGTATTGGATTTTAACCCCAGAGTTATCCAGAATCTTGTGAATGAGGGTATTTTGGCAATCTACGGCGATGTGGGGGATCCTGAAATTGTTGAATTCTTGAATCTTGATCGGGCACGATTTGTTATTTCCACTGTTCCTAATTTTGAAGACAACCTAATTTTTCTCAAGGAGATAAGAAGACAAAAAGTAGAGGCTTATACGATATTGAGAGCCGCCTCTCCGGAGGACGCAAAAAGGCTTTACAAAATGCATGCTGATTATGTGGTTTTGCCGGAGTTGGTTTCTGGGGAATATGTGGTTGGGGTTTTGAAAGATCATTGGGGAGACAGTGAGTTTTTCCGAAGCAGAGCTGATGTTGAGCTTAAAAGGCTTTTTAGGAATAAGTTTGTTCTTCTTTGACTGGGGTTGTGATCTTTTTCACGCGTGTGGTATTGTGATTTAATGCCTAGGAAATCTTCTGGTGGTGTTAGGTCTCGGAAAGTTAAACGTCATCTACCTTCTTTTCTTGGGCCATTGATTTTTGTAGTGCTTCTTTTTGTGTCTGGGTATTTTGCCGTTCGGCTTTATGGGCTTTGGGAGAATAGGTTGGGAAGAAATGAAACACGTGTTACGGTTGTTGTTGCTTCGGAGGACCCGGTTGTCTACTCGTATAATCCCCAGAACGAGTCGGTGAGTGTTATTACTATTCCCCGAAATACTCAGGTTGTTGCGTCAGGGGGATATGGGAATTGGTTCGTGGGGAGCTTGTGGGGCTTAGGGATTCAGGAAAAAAAACAAGGAAGGATTTTGCAAAACTCTGTGCAAAAATCTTTAGGTATTCCGATTGATGCGTGGGTGGGGCCTGGGGGAGAAATTTTGTTTAACGATAGAAATTTGGGTCTGATGGGGGCTATTGGAGAAATAATTAAACTGAACAACCTCGAGACAAACCTGAGTTTTTTCGATAAGGTTAACCTTTTGGTTTCGGTTGGTCGGGTTGGTCGATTTTCGAGAAACGAGATTCCAATTCTCAAGAAGAATGTTCTCGTGGAGGAGACCTTTTCTGATGGGGTCGAGGGGTATGAAGTTGTGCCAGAACGAACCGTAACAGAGCTTGACTCACTGCGGGATGATAAGGTTTTTGCTGAGTCAAAGACTTTGAGAGTTAATAATGCGTCGGGAGTTTCGGGGCTTGCAAACGAAGTTTCTAGGGTTGTTTCGATTTTGGGACTAAGGGTTATTTCTACGGAAAACGCAAAAGAGAAACTGAATGGCGAGATTTGTGTGGTTTCGGGTAAAGTCCAAAATCTTGAGTCTGTTGCTGGCCGGCGATTGGCGCAGATTTACAAATGTAGAACTTACGAAGTTGGGGATGACGGGCCGTTTTCCTTGGAAATCACTCTTGGTGATAGATTCGTTAAGGAATACTGATCACTCTACCAACTCTTCCTCGAGGGTTTCCATTGCCGGGCGTTCGTCGTGAACTAGGTCTGGTGGTGTGAAGGACACGTAGTTTGTCTTTTCGGTTTGCGGGAAGGAGGGAATATCTTGAACATTGTCTCCACGTTTCGACTCTCTTATAAAAATTCTTACTTGGGTTGAAGTTACAGATCTCACAAATGCTTCATATTCGTTTCCGGCTTTGGCAAATTTTATGATTCTTGCTGATAAATCATCGGGGAGTCTGCCTATGAAATCTCCACTCTCGGTTTCCACAGAGACCCTGTGGGCGTGGGGAAGGAGTTTGATGGGGTCTCCTATGTTAAGGCTTGTAAGTAAAGCCTCTGCCCCAAGGTGGATTAGGGTTGCTGTTTTGGTTTTTCCGGGTTCTTCGAGAAACGCGACTGCTGGTTGGAGACCACCCTTTGTACTACTGTTGTGGTTTGTGGTGTGACTAACACCACTCTCTTTAAGTTTTCTCAGACGGTCAACGGCTTTTTGGGCTACTGTGTTGTAGGGATCAAGGGTTAGGGCTTTCTTGTAAAAAGAGAGTGATTTTTTTGGTTTTCCGAGTTCGAGACACGCTCTGGCTAAGCGACACAATGCTTCTTGATCTTTTTCTTCTCTTTGGAGAATTTCTTCGTTTATTTTTTTTGCTTCTTCCCATTGGCCGTGAAGCGCAGCTTGGACAGCTTGTTGGGCAAGTAGGTTTGGCATGGTTTTTGAGAAGTAACTAGTTGACTAGTTAACTAGTTTGGTGCTTTTTTGTCAAGGGGAAGGGTGGAGTGGTAGCGAGGTGTCCGTGAGGGCAGGTGAGTAGCATTGTGCGGCGTTGTGGCTTTAACTTTTTTGGGGAGTTTGGTGGGTAATTGGGTTTTGGAGTATAATTTCGAAGCTATGTCAGGGCATTCTAAGTGGTCGACAATCAAGAGGCAGAAGGAGATAAATGATGCGAAAAAAGGTGTGGTTTTTACAAAACTTGCGCGTGCTTTAACTATGGCTGCAAAGGAAGGGGGACTTGATCCTGCCATGAACATGAAGCTTCGTTTTGCGGTTGAAAAAGCAAAGCAGGCCAATATGCCTAAGGAAAATATAGAACGGGCCCTTCGCTCCGCTCAGGGTAAACTAGACAATATTATAGAAGTTACTTACGAAGGATACGGACCTTCTGGGGTACCTGTGATTGTTGAGGCTGCGACGGATAATAAAAATAGGACTGCGCAGGAGATTAAGAACTTGTTTGAGCGGGGAGGAGGGACACTAGGGACCCCGGGATCTGTTGCATTTCAGTTTGAGCGCGCGGGACAACTTGTGGTTAAAAGGGGGTCGGATGCAGAAGGCAGAATGCTTGAACTTATTGATTTGGGAGTAGAAGATCTTGAAGAGGCAGAGGATGGTATTGAGGTTTATACAAAGCCTGAAGAGCTATTTGCAACCAAGCAGCTTCTTTTAGGGTCGGGGATGGAGGTTGGTAGTGCGGAACTTATCTATAGACCGAAAACCAATGTTGAGATTCGTGACGAGGGAGTGGTTTCGAGAATTATTAAACTCCTTGAAAATTTGGATGAGCATGACGATGTGCAGAAGGTGTATGCGGGGGTGGATATACTTACTTCATGACTAAACGGCAAAAGTTTGTAATCAGTTCTCTTCTTCTTTCTTGCGGATTTCTTTTGATGCAGTTTTTTGCGATTGGACTTCGTTACCAAGTTATTTCAGGACTGACGTTTATGACTCTGGTTTTTGCGGTTTGGGCTTTACGGGACGGATTGGGCAGAAATGCGACACTATTAGGTCTTGTCTTGCCGACGTTTTTTACGGCTGGTGTTGGACTTTTTTACTTTTTATTGCCTGCAAGTGTATTGTCGGCGATTCCGGTTTTGGTTCTGTACGCTATTGGAATCTATGCTTTGTTTTTGACCTCGAACATTTACACGGTTGCGACTTTGAGGACGATTGCCCTGTTGCGTGCGGCACATGCTGTTGGTTTTTTATTAACTCTTTTGACTGCCTTTCTGTTGTTTGATACAATTTTTTCCCTAAAACTTAATTTTGGATTTAACTCTCTGGGGACGGCACTAATTGCTTTTCCGATGCTCCTTCAAGGATTTTGGTCCATTGATCTTGAACACAAGTTAGGAAAGGATGTTTTGTATTCTGCTTTGGGGGGAGCTGTTGTTGTGGGAGAGTTGGCAATGATTCTTTCCTTCTGGCCGATTACCGTTCCGGTTGCTTCTTTGACCTTGACGACTGTTTTGTATGTGGTTTTAGGTTTAGGACAGGCAAAGCTTCAACAGAGGTTTTTTGCCAGAACGATACGGGAGTACTTTCTTGTGGGGGCGGTTGTTCTGTTGACGATGTTTGCGACAGCTCGGTGGGCGGGATGAGAGACGGAACTGGTACATCAGTACACTCGTAGATATGACTAAGAAAAAGGCAGTAATTGAAGTAAAGGATTTAACTAAGAAATTTGGTGGTTTTACTGCTGTGGACAAAATTTCATTTAGTGTCTTTTCTGGGGAGATTGTTGGGTTTTTGGGTCCTAACGGAGCGGGGAAAACAACGACAATTCAGATGCTTCTTGATTTGGTGACTCCTACAAGTGGAATGGTCCGGATGTTTGGGAAGGACATGAAAAAGGCCCGCGAAGAGATTTTGAATAGGGTTAACTTTTCTTCGGCGTATGTTGCGATGCCCTACAACTTGAAAGTTTGGGAGAATTTGGCTACGTTTGGGAGACTATATGGAGTGGGGAATTTAAAGCAGAAGATAAAAGAACTTGCGGATTTCTTTGAGATAACGGATCTTCTACCCAAAATGACTGGGAGTTTATCAAGCGGGCAGGCGACCCGGGTAAATTTAGCTAAAGCTTTAATAAATGACCCGGAACTTTTGCTTTTGGATGAGCCAACGGCTTCGTTGGATCCTGATGTTGCAGACAAAACGAGAAAATTATTACTACAGATACAAAAAGAAAAGGGAGTGACGGTTCTTTATACTTCGCACAATATGGTGGAAGTTGAGGAGATCTGCAATAGGGTGGTTTTTATCAACAAGGGAAAGATAACAGATACTGGTACGCCAGGCGAGTTGGTTAAAAAGTATGGACATAAAGATTTGAATGATGTCTTTTTGACAATAGTTAGGGGAGGGGAAAACTAATTTTTAATTTCTAATTTGAAATTTTTAATGAATGTTTAAAATTTTAAAACATTGAAAACGCACAGAATCCTAGCAATACTTATCCGTCATCTTTATCTCTATCAGCGGTCAGTTCCGCGGTTGATGGATATATTTTTTTGGCCGGTTACTGAACTTTTGGTGTGGGGATTCTTGTCGCGATACCTTGAAGGGACTGGTCTTGGTGGAGTTAACGTGGTTACTGTACTCTTGGGGGCGTTGATTTTTTGGGATCTTTTGAGTCAATCACAAAGAGCAGTGTCTGTTGTGTTTTTGGAGGAGGTTTGGGAAAGAAACCTTCTCAATATATTCGTTACGCCTTTAAAAATAAGTGAGTTTTTGGTGTCTACTGTTTTGATTGGACTTGCGAGAATTATGTTGGTGGGAGTTGTTATTACAATAATGGCGTTTTTCTTGTATCAGTTTAATATATTCCAACTTGGGTTCGCACTAATTCCGTTTGTTGTCAATCTTCTTCTTTTTGGGTGGGCGATAGGGTTGTTTGCAACGGCAATAATCTTGCGTTTTGGATCGGCTGCGCAAGTGTTGGCCTTTGGTTTAACATTTTTATTACAACCGTTCTCGGCGGTATTTTATCCGGTATCCGCATTACCTCAAATGGCACAATATATCGCGTATTTATTACCATCAACCCATGTTTTCGAGGGGATGAGGCAGGTTATTAACACGGGGGTCTTTTCTTGGCAGCAATTGGGTTGGACGATTATTGCAAACGTTGTGTTTATAAGTTTAATTCTGTGGTTTTTCTATTCCATGTTTGCAAACGTAAAAGAGCAGGGGAGACTCATGAAACTCGACTAGTGTCGAGTTTTAGTAACATCAGTAGATTGGTAACCTGAGTGACGCAGAAATTTTGAAGCTAGGGTGTGCGCAGAAAAATTCCATCCCCATCTATTGGAGCAGGGGAGGTAGAGGAGCGACAACCCATAATATCCTATAATTTTATCAGGGTTTTTCACGGTTTTAACCTAAAATTTTCACGCAGACCGATAATATGAGTGCCAACAGGCTCAAAATAAGAAAACCCGAAGGTTTTCGAGGCTGGTGACTGTGAGGGTTGGTGGTGGAACACATTTCTTACTCTCTCTTTCCGAGCTTCTTATTGCGCCCTGAATGGTGTTTTTAGCTTCAAATGATATAGTTTGTTATTAAAGTGCTACTCCGGGGAGGAGAGGCATTGTGGACAACTTTACAGAACACGCGCGGACAGCAGCGTATCGATATATTAGATAAACAAAGAAAGGATAGGAGGATTCATAGTAGGGTGACTCCACTTCTTTGGGGTCTTATTGGGATATACGGAGTGCTACTTTTTAAAAAGCGACACATGTGGGTCCAGGGAAGCTAAATGCACTATGTCGCACAATGTAGCTTTTGCGACATAATCTAGGAAGGTGCGGAGAAGGGGCTAATCTAGATTAGATTTTCCGTTTTCCATCTTCCATCTTCCATTTTTAGACTTAACTATTCTTATTTATTCCCTCCGGTACTGGCCCTTATCAAAAATCGCCTCTCCGAATCTTACCCGAACCCATTCGGTTCGCTTTGCTCACTCAGGGCAAGTGCCTCTCCCCTACTATAAGATAGAACTAATTTTTAATTCTCAGATGTTTGGTTGCTCTTGTGGCTTTAGAGTAAACAGTTCTGGGTGCTCTTTGAGAACTTCTATTAGCGTTTCAAAGTAGGGTTGGATTTCTGGGGAGATTGCGATACGGGGAGCTTTGTAGGTAAGAAGCATCTCCAATGTGACGCCCTCGGTTTTCCATGAGCGCCCATTATCCAAGTAGATATTCAGAGGTCCAAGTAATTTGTCTAGTGCATAAACAAATCTTGATTCAGGATCTTTGCGAGCTTCGTATTGACTGATTAGAGTATGCAGTTCGGGAAACTCTGGGAATTCAGTCATTAATCTGCTGGAGGCTTCGGCTTCCCGTGCTTCTTTTGTTTGGCGACCCGCTTCGTCGTAGGCGGAGGTGTCTTGGGCATAAGCTTCTACTAGGTCGTGTGCGAGAGCGTATTTGAGCGCAAGTTCTGTGTTTAACGGAAGGCGCTGTGAGTTGATTATATACCAGGTTAAGAGTGCGAGTTGCCCCGTATGCTCAAGATCGTTTTCTGGACGGTTCTCGTCTTTAACTAAGATGGCGCGTCTGACTTGTTGGAACCTGTGGGTCAGCTCTACAAATCTTAGTAGTTCATCTAAGGATTGGGCTTGTTCGGCTGTTGCCATGTGTAGATTCTAACACGGTGGGTATGTCGCACAATCTTGACACTTCGCTAACTTTCTGTGTAAACTGTTTTTGTGGAAGTTGCCCAACCACGATCTGTTCCTCAATCTGAACTTGAACGCCTCATTCAAGAGTTTTTAGAGTATTTGGAAGTTGAACGGGATGTTAGTCCGTTGACTGTTCGCAATTACGCTCATTATCTTCGCCGTTTATCTCTCTGGATGAAGTCTTCAGGTAGGGGTAAGTTATCTGAAGTTAATCAGGAATCAGTGAGGCAGTATCGTGTGTATTTGTCGCGCATTCAGACGGAACCCTACGCCGCGAAAAGCTCTGTGGGGCAGGCAATCTCCAAAAAAACACAAGGGTACCATGTAATTGCTTTAAGGTCTTTTTTGAAGTATTTAATAAAGACCGATCGAAGTGTTTTGTCTCCTGAAAAAATTGATTTGCCTAAAGGTGAGGCGCACTCTTTGAAATTTTTAAATGGAGAGCAGGTTGACAGGCTTCTTAATTCCCCTACTCTGTCGACTGATATTGGAAAACGGGACCGCGCAATTTTGGAAGTTTTGTTTTCAACCGGACTTCGGGTTTCCGAGCTTGTCTCTTTAGATCGGGATAAGGTTGACTTGGATAGGCGGGAATTTGGGATTATCGGCAAAGGAAGAAGACAGAGAGTTGTATTTTTGTCGAAGCGTGCTGCTGATTGGATTGGAGAATACTTGAAAGCGCGTAGTGATAACTACCAACCTCTATTTATAAGGCATAAGGGAAAGATTGACGCTTCGACTTCGGATGAGGAGGTTCGTTTGACTGTCCGCTCGGTTCAAAGACTTATTAAGAAATATGCGCAAAAGGTCAAGATTCCGGTTGACGTTACACCGCACGTCCTGCGCCATAGTTTTGCAACTGATCTATTAATGGCTGGGGCGGATTTGCGTTCAGTTCAGGAGATGTTGGGACACAAAAATGTTTCGACAACGCAGATTTATACACATATTACGAATAAGCAGTTAAGGGATGTTCATGAAGCGTTTCATGGACGAGGAGGAAAGTAGTTTAGTATGGTTGTTGCCTTCTTTTTGGAAGATTGACACGAATAAGGTTGCATGGTGTGTTGCCCAGAGCAATTCTTTTTTCCCTGAATTCTTGGGCTGTGATGTTGGTGGTTGCTTCGGACGGATGAGCGGCGCCTGTGTGGCGTGCCTTCAGGAGATTAATTAAGACCTCTCGCAGTTTTTCGGTATCGAATTCTGTTCTGAGGTTGCGTTTCAGAGTTTCCGGGTCTGTAGGGTTTTGGACGGGGATGGCCAAAGCGAGTATGTGAGTGTTCTCGTCTGGGGATGGCTGGACTAATGCAAGAAAAGGGCCGGTTTCTTTTGGATTTTTGGTACAGTAGACATAGACGATAACGCGGCCTTGCCGCATTCGTTCTTTACATATACTTGCAGTTTGGGATGAAGCGGAGTTTGGGGTTATCTCTAAGGCGCCAAAGAGCATGTTTAAAATGTCGACGGCTGCGGTCTCTACAGCCTCCCTCTCTCTAGGATTAAATCCGGAACCTTCCGTGTAGATTGAACTTCTTTCGACCACTTGGCAGAGTATAATACAAATTTTACCAGTTGTGCCTGTGAAATTATTCTGATATTCTCTAGGCGTGGCAGCAAGAAGAGCTCAGTCTAAGTCAAAGTACAAGGCCAGGAAAATCTCCTCTGGTTCTCGCAAATCTCGTGAGATTGCTGTTGCTACCCCTTCCCCTGTTTCTTTTTCGTCTAATTTAGCCTCAAAAATGCCTCCCCTACCCCGATGGGTATCTCGGTCGATTTTGGTTGGAGGACTGTTTTTACTTTTGGCTATTTGGCAACGAGACTGGGTTGTTGCGGCCATGGTTA
>Ga0209541_10002546_pt1 | contig 34375 bp, 29 predicted proteins | sample RifCSPlowO2_01_FD_184027 | JGI IMG/M metagenome (GOLD analysis project Ga0209541, IMG submission 184027) | Groundwater microbial communities from Rifle, Colorado - Rifle CSP2_plank lowO2_0.1 (SPAdes) (version 2) | ecosystem: Environmental > Aquatic > Deep subsurface > Groundwater | place...
AAAGGCTATATTGATAGAGCGGTAATCTCCTTACCCACGAAACCTCGCGGAGCGCATTGATTGTTTTGGCATAGAGGAAATAAGGCAGGACCAGAGGCGCCGCGATAAAATATTTCGTCAACCACCAGGGCAAGCGAGAAACGACTTTCCGAAGCGGGTCAACGATATACACGATAACGCCGTTTCCTTCGCGGGCGTAGACCCAGCCATGAAATCGACCTCCTTTTTTTGTGTTCCGCACCAAAGCGTCCACTCCTTTTTTCAAATTTTTCAGGTGATGGATGACCCCGATGCAGTAAACCAAATCGTAACCATTATCTTTTCCGGTAAACTCGGCGAGATCGGCTTTGATAATCTTCCAATTTCGATAGCCGGCTTTTTTCATATTAATCTCGGCCGAAAGAACCGAGTCGCCGAGGTCGACACCGTGAAGAATCGCCGGATTCCAAGCGGCCAGATGCACCAGGAGGCTGGCGTTACCACAACCTAGCTCTAAAACCGACTTTTCTTGCGCGTCGGTTTGCGTTATCGGACTCATCCAATCTTCAAATTGATCTCTAGTATAGACCGAGCCGTCCGGCAGATGATTCCACGACTCGGCGAAGGCATCGGCGGTTTTTTGATCATTATTCATGGTTTAATCTTTTTTTCACCTCTATTTATACCATCGATTCCACCAAAGCTGAAAGGCCATTAGGGTCCAAATCGGCTTACGATTATCGGCCCGGCGGGCAAAATGATCTCCTAAAAGCTCGTGAACATATTCATAGTTAAATAATCCTTGTTCCTTTATCGCTCGCTCGCTCAAAAGCTCCAGGACCAAAGGCTTGAGATCGTCATTAATCCATTCTGCCAGCGGGATACCAAAGCCTTTTTTCCGACGAAAAACGATTTCCCGAGGCAACTTGTCTGACATTAACCTTTTCAATATGTACTTGGTTTTGAGGCCGCTAAATTTCAACTTAAACGGAACACCGTTTACCAAATCTACCACCCCGGTATCAAGAAAAGGTGACCTGACCTCTAAAGAATTAAACATGCTGGCTCGATCAACCTTAACCAAAACATCGTCCATCAGATACATCCGCAAATACAAGTAGATTAACTGCTGACGGTAATCCTGAGTACCCGATTCTCTGAGATGGGCGTCAATATCCTCAAACTCGTTTTCGGCTTCAATCTCTTTCCAGACCTCGGCTCTAAACAGCCGCGATTTTTCCGATTTATCAAAAGAACCCAACCATCTTTGGTGCCGATATTTTTTGGGACCATAAAAACCGGAGATAAACTTCTTGGCCTTAAAATCAAAACTAAAGTTTTTAGGGGAGACCGGGAGACGCCGGACAGCGGATTCAATAACATTTTGCCGAAGAAATCGGGGGATGTATCCGTAGAAATCAGCTAAACGATCGGCGGCAAAGGTATCGTAGCCGCAAAACAATTCATCGCTGCCGTCGCCGCCGACCGCCACCGTAACATGATCGCGAGTAAATTGTGACAGTAAAAAAGTGGGGAGAATGGAAGCGTCAGCCAAGGGCTCATCAAGCAAATCAAAAACTTGGGGGATAATATTTAGACTTTCTCGCGCTCCCAATATTCTTTCATAATGCTCTGTTCCGATAGCCGCCGAGACCATTCTGGCATATTTCGATTCATCAAAACTGTCCTCCTCAAATCCGATGGAAAATGTTTTTATTTTCTGACAGCTGTTCCGCGCCGCATAATAAGCAATGGTGCTGGAGTCCAGACCGCCGCTTAAAAAAACTCCTAGCGGCACATCGCTAATCAATCTCTTGGCGACGGCGGCGTTTAGTTGTTCGTCAAGCGCTTTTAGAAAATAACTTTCATCCTGCTCTGCGTTTTCCTGATTAAAGCTTACGGACCAGAATTTCTCTTTGCGGAGCTGGCCGGCACCGTTGTAGGTTAAAAAGTGTCCTGGCTCTAATTTGAAAATATTCTTGAAAATGGTGTGCGGCGTCGGTACATATTCATACTGCAAATACTTATTAAGCGACTTTAAGTCCAGACTGTTTTTGCTTAACGGATGGGCCAAAATCGCTTTAAGTTCGGAACCGAAAATTAAAGTCCGGTCAAAAACGCCCCAGTAAAGGGGTTTTTTGCCTAGCCGATCCCTGGCCAGAATTATTTTTTCAGTTTTGGCATCGTAAAGAGCAAGGGCGAACATACCGTCGATTTCTGAAAAAACTTTCGTCCCCAGCTCTTCGTAAAGGTGGATAATAACTTCGGTATCGGTACTGCTTTTAAATAAATGGGCGACCGAGAGTTTGGTTCTTAACTCCCGAAAATTATAAATCTCTCCGTTAAAAGTCAGCCAGACGGTATCGTCTTCGTTACTCATTGGTTGATGAGCCTTTTGACTTAAATCAATAATTGACAACCGCCGGTGAGCCAGTCCGACATTCCCTTTTAGATAAAATCCTTCATCATCTGGTCCGCGATGACGAAGTTGGTTCCCCATATTTTTAAGGGCCCTTTCGTCACCGTGGCCAAAATATCCCGCTATTCCACACATAGGTCTCGATTCTCTTTAACGCTGGCAATGTCGTAAGGAGTATCTTTAGTGGAAGAAAAATAACTTTTAGACACGATGTCGGCGATCAGTCCGAAAACAAAGAATTGGATACCGGCCAGAAAACCAAATAGAGTAAGATTAGTTAAAGCGGTGTCTGATAAATCTTCGCCAAAAATAAACTTCTGATATCCGGCCACAACGCCGGCAACGAATGAAATAAAAATTAACAGCGCGCCGGTGCCGCCGAAGAGGTGTAGGGGCCGATTAGCGTATTTTTTCCAAAACCAGACCGATATCATGTCAAGAATTCCCTTGACCCCACGAGTCCAATTGTACTTGGTTTTCCCGGCCCCTCTGGGCCGATGGTTAACGACCATTTCCCCCACGGAAAACCCTTTGATTTTTAAAAGGGCGGGAATGAATCGATGCATTTCGCCATAAAGATCGGTGTGCTCAAAACATTCTCGCCGGTAGATTTTTAAAGTACAACCGCTGTCATGAATACCGTCATCAATAAGCAACTTTCTGACTAAAGCGGCGCCTTTGGAGGAAATTTTCTTTAAAAAAGGGTCTCGTCGTTTCTTCCTCCAACCAGACACCAAACTCAAATTATCCCGCTCCAGCCGCTCAATCAACCTTGGGATATCCCCCGGATCATTTTGCCCATCGCCGTCCAGAGTAACGATATAGTCGCCGCGAGCATGCTTGATTCCAGCGTCCAGGGCCGCCGTCTGGCCAAAATTTTTGCGGAATTTAATAATTTTAATCGGAGAAAGCCCGGCTAAAACAGCCGAAGTATTATCCGTTGAGCCATCATCGACAAAAATAATTTCATAAGAACGGCCCAGCTGGTTCATCACCGAAATGATTTCCGAGTGCAAGGACTCAAGACAACCACCTTCATTATAAACAGGGATAACAATAGAAATTGTTTTTTCTTCTTTGACCATTGTCATTTTGACTTTCGGCGATAAACATCCATCACGCCACTGCGAGACTCTTTGCGAGGATAAACCTGAGCCACACTGCCAACGAGCTCATACTTCGTGTTTAGAATATTTTCCACTCCAGCCACTAAATCCGTACCACCGGAAATAGGCTCTAGACGGCTGGCAAAAGTCCCTCGCTGGGCCACAAAAACATCACTCTCTTCCAGAAGCCAGTTAAGAAACATTTTGGTGTTGTAACGCGAGAAGCGTTTAAGCAAGGCCTCGTTGTCGCTATCAGTATAAGTGTCATGACGGCCGATTCTCTCCGGAATCATGAAGCGTCCGGCCAAGAGGACATGGTCCGGATTATCAATGGTCAAGATTAAATCTTGCGGCGAGGTCAGAGTAGCCAAATACTGACCGCCGCGCGCCACCCTCGCAAGATCAGAGTCGGCATAATCCCAACGATTAAAGAAGATGGTGTCGAAGCCGGAAATAGCCACTGACACGGGAGATAAGATAAGCAGGGCAACGGCAAGAGCAATGAACACTTTCCTGACTTGGGGCCACTCGGCCGTTTGTTGAAAACCGTCAACTATTAAATGCGCGGCATATCCGGCGGCAAACAATAAGTAGGGGAGGAAATACAAGACATACATCTTATGGCGAGTGGGGCCAAATAAGAAGTGGGCCAGACCCAACGCCAACACGAGCGAAATTGACCAGGCAAAAAAGGGATGGAGTTTAAGAAAAGATTTAAAGTCATTTTTCCATTTAATTAGAGCGAGAATAAAACCAGCCAACAAAAGCAGCCATAAATGAAAAAAGGTGGTTAGAACCTGCATGATAAGTTTTAACCGCCCCTCGTTAAAAAGGAAGCTGAAGATTGGGCCATGGGTTTCGGTATCAGGAATGAGAGTTAAAAAATCCAGCGGCAAGAGCGAGGCAAGAGGGCCAAACATAACCATAAAAAAAGAGACGGAATATTCGGCATCAAGCAACAAGTAAGGTATTTCTAGTAGGCCGATAGTTAAAACCGAAGCGCCCACCGCTAGACCGAGTTTAGACCAAGATCGCCAGTAGAAGAGCGCGAAAAACCAGAGCAGAAAGAGCGCCGGCAGCATATTATAGCGGCCAAGAAAAGCCAGCGCCATGGCGATAGAAGATAGAGCAATACGGGCATTCGGGCCTGGACGCTTAAGCAACAGGAACCACAAGGATAATAAACTAAAGAAAGCAATCAGCGAGTCGGGAGTGGCCGTAACAAATTTACTTACCGCATAAGGATGAAAAACTAATAACGCCAAACCAAAGAGGCCAATCCACTTGCTGCTCACCCGTCGCAAATTATCAAACAAAAGGAAAGCTAGGCCTAGTAAAAAAATGGCCGCCAGAATTCGATAAGCCAAGATGCTCGGGCCCCACAGCCACTGCCAACCGACTTGAAGATAGAAGGAAATCGGGGGATGTTTCTCAACGAAATCTTGGTAAGGAAAAGCGAACCCTTCCGCGGTTAACCAAGGTTGGTAGCTATTATAGGATTCATCAAACCAAGAATCTTGGAAAATGATGTAGTAAGCGGCAGACGCCAGAAGACAAGCCAAGAGAACGGCAAAAAGCAGATAAAAAGTTCTTGGTTTCGACATAGATGATTACTATACCACAACCTTTAATCTTGACAATTAAGCTGAATGATTCGGCCTATCCTGGTCACCGTCGCCGGCGGTAACATACCAGTTCTCCGGGTCATTGAAGAGCGCTGCCGACAAACGGCCCTTGTGATTGCTGCCGTTAAAACTGATGGTGGAGAAAGTGGCTCGGCTGAAATCAATCGGGTCAAACAATCTAGTGAATTGCTCAGCCGAGGGCGAAAGCAAAAAACCGGCTTGAGCAAAAGGCCGTAGTTGTTGCCGCGAAGCGCAGAAAAAATCAATCATCACCGCGCCGGCTTGCCGGCCAAAATTTATCAACTGACTGATTAACGCTGGCGCCGCTTTGTCTTCGGCCAAAAATTCCACCACTCGCATAATCGGCAAATTGTTTTCTCGAACCTGCTGACAACGGGCCACCGCCAAACCAACAATCCGGCCTCGCCGGCGAGCTAAAAAAAAGTGATACTTAAAATAAGGGTGATCGGCGTAGCGCCAATTAAGAAAAGTGGCGGAGCGTTCGGTGCCATTGATGGCGCCTGAAGACCAGTGTTGCCAGAATTGATCAATTTCTTCTCCGACGCGATTGACAATTTCAACGGCGGTCCCAGCCGTGGCCAAAATCCGAGTGATTGATTTAAGCGCGAGGGTTTGGTCGCGACTGAAAGCGGCGGCTCTCGGGTCCAAAATACCAACCGCTCGGCCCAAGGTCCCAAAATTAACCCAACTGTCGTGATGGAGGATTGGTTCGGCAATCGCGTTTGCCCCGACATCCAAGGTGACATCAAACTCACTCATAATTGCCCGGTGCAAACGACCGCCAATCCCCTGCCCCCGCCAACGCCCGGCCACGATAAAGTTGGCTGTCCAAGCGCCCCGATGGCTTTCTCCGCCGGACCAAACGGGGAGCGGCAGATAAGCGCAGTGGCCCACAATCTCACCCTCCTTGATGGCAATCTTGCAAGAAAATCGGTCGCCGCTGAAAAAGGGGTTGTCGTGCAACCACCAGCGCAAAAAGCGCCGGTCGGTTAAAATATGGTCAGGCCGGTAAACTCGGCGATAAAAAGCGATTAATTTTTCTTCATCGCCAAGTAGCGGATTGGTAATTTCCACTCCAAATTGTCGGTCATAACGCGCGACCAGTTCTCGACGCAAAATTTTTCCCGAGGGGGTTTGGGGCAAACGGTCAACAAAATGAATCTCCCGCGGGCACTTGAACGGCGGCAGATACTTGGCACAATGTTCCCGAATGATTTTTTGGAGCGCCCGCGAATCGCCCTTTTGGGCCGGGACCACATAAGCGACGACCTCTTCGCCGTAAAGCGAATCGGGAACACCGACCGTCGCCGCTTCTTTAACGATTGGTTGGCAGGCCAGCAACACATTATCCACTTCGGCCGGGTAAATTTTTTGACCGCCCCGGTTTATCATTTCTTTCCGTCGACCGGCCAGAAAATAGAATCCCTCCTCGTCTCGATGAGCCAAATCCCCGCTCCAAAACCAGCCGGCTCGAAAAGCGGTGGCGGTCTCGGTTGGATTTTGATAATAAGCGCTGATAACGTTCGGCCCGCGAACCACAATCTCGCCCACTTCGCCAATCGCCGTCGGTTGACCGTCCTCTCGCCGGAGTTCAACTTCCGTTACTTCAAGCGGCCGTCCAAGAGCGCCGAGCTTGCGGTCAGCCAGCGCCGGCGGATTAAAAAAAATCGGCGAGGTTTCGCTTAGGCCATATTGATTGGCAATCCTAACGCCAAAAGCCGCCTCAAAACGCTCTTGTAAATTGGCGTGGAGCGGCGCCGAGCCGGAACCAATAAACTTTAACCGACTTAAATCGTAACCGGAAATATCTTCCGATTGGTTAAGCAGCATCGTCAAAATTGTCGGCACCACATTGACATAACTGGCTTGATGACGAGCGAGATCGCGCCAAAAACGCTGCTGATGGAATCGTTCCAATAAAACAAAGCGGCAGCCGGCCAAGAGAGCCGGGAAAAAACTATAGCCGGTAATCGCCGTGTGATAACAAGGCAAGATCCCCAAATGGGTATCGTCTGGGGTCAGGCCATATAATTTGACCAGCGCTTCGGCGGTACTCAAAACATTTCGCGGGGTGTGAGGAATCCCCTTGGGAGTGCCGGTGGTGCCCGAGCTGAAGTGGAGAGCGCCGGGATCATCTAGGCCAACTTCGCGATAAAGGGTCGGGTCGGGTGACAATTTGGCCATCGCCCCGATCAGGGATTTGAGCGGTAAAACCCGAAGCGAAGTGATTGATTGAGCGACGGTTGTTTGCTCCTGGCCATAAAATAAAAGCTTGGGCTCAAAGTCGGTGACAAATTCCGGTAAACCCGAAACCGGTAAATCGGCCGGCAGGGGCATAATTAAAGTCCCCAACTTCCAAGAAGCGAGGTAGAGAAGAAAAAACTCCGGCGCGTTGCGAGTGAGGGTGGCAAAACGATTACCTCGCCTTAAACCCAAATCATTAAGAAACACCGCGGTCTGATCAACCAGTCGATTAAGTTGCCGGTAAGAATAAACGACTCCGGGCTTCTCCCCATCGACCAGTGCCGGCCGATCGCCAAAACGCGCCGCGAGAGCGGACAACCATTCGTCAAAATTGTGATAACTATGGTTCAAGGATTTGTTGGGTTTGCTGTTTCAAAAAATCGTAACAAGCCGGCACGGCGGCAAGGTAATTTACCAGCTGATGAGCTTGGTCAGTAATCCGGAGGTCCACTCGCGCCCCCGCCAACTCGGCTAAAGCCAAACCGGCCGCCACATCCCAAAACTTATTGGCCCGACCAAAACAACCGCCCAGCCGACCGGCCGCCAAGTAAGCCAAGTTAATCGCCGCCGAACCAGTCCGCAGACAACCCATCGTCTGGTCATTGATTAGCCCGAAAACGGAAAATTCCCGGCCGCGTAGATTGTCATGACTCTGGCCGGAAAAACTGGCGGCGAAAAGGTTGGCCGTTGGCGGTTGATTTTTTATTTTAATCGCCGCTTGGTTTTTAAACACCCCCAAACCCTTGGCCCCGTAATAAAGTTCCCCGAGGGCGGGCAAAAAAACCGCTCCAACGATTGGTCGGTGTCGCTCAATCCAAGCTACAGAAACCGCATACCAGGGAAGATGATTGAGGTAATTAACCGTTCCGTCCAGTGGGTCAACCAGCCAATAACCGGCCGCCAGTTTCTGCCCGGGGCGAAAGCGATTAAAACCGGATTCCTCGGCGACGATGACGGCCTCAGAACCACCCTGACGCAAGGTTTTGATAATTTCCTGCTCGGCGTATTGATCAATCTCGGTGGCGACATCACGAAGTGAATCGGGCTGATGATAAGACCGGCGCAAAACATCATCGGCTCGAGAGAGCAGAATTTTACCCGCCGCCACACTCGCCCCCAAGGACAGCTCCAACAATTGTTCGCGATTAAGTTTCATTTGATTATTTTATCAAGTCCAGTGATTCTCGGTGTTCAGCCCAATGATTGAGCACAAATTGGTGCAACGCTTCATCGGGTCGCAACTGAATGACCAAACTTAAAAAATCGGCCGGCGAGAGAGCGCGCAACAAGTAGGGCAGATTTTGATCGGCGTCTTTGGGGTGGCGATAAAAGAAAGCGGCCATAATGCCGAGAGTTAAATTAATCGGCCGCACTCCGGCGCCCAAACAACGCTGGGCGGCGCCAACCAATCTTTCTCCGGGCGCTAATTTGCGTAGGGGTTCTCTGGCCACTCGCTCAATCGGGTCAAATAACCGGCGATTGGCAAAACGCTTAATCTCTTTCTCGGCATAATGTTTGGCAAAAGACAGCCGCAAGCCGTTGGTCTTAACCAACATTAGGGTCACTTCGGCCATCGCCCCCTCCACAATTTGCCGCACCCGAGAATCTGACATTGCCTGATGAAGATACTTAACGCCCAACCGCGCCCCAAGATAAGCGGCAATGCAGTGCGGCGTATTATGAAGGTAGAGCTTAGCCAGCCACTGTTTAGCCAATTCCGGCTTGGAGACATACCGGCAGTCGCCACCGACCATTTTTGCCCCCTCGTCAATATAGCAAACACCGGCTTCCGTAACCAAGGCCAAAGAATCGCGGCGGAGTATCGCTGGTGAAGCGGTGTTTGAGGTAATCACATCGGGAATGGCAAAAAAAACTTTTTCCTGGCCGGACAAAGAAGCGATAATCGGCGGGAGGGTGGCGTCGTTTTCAAAACAGAGAATCGGCGCCGACACTCCCCTTAGACGGCCGCCGAGGGAAACGACATTGCGGGGGCCAACGGCCGTCACAATAACCTCGGCCGTCGGCAACAGCGCCGCTTCTTCGCCTAAAGCCAAACATCGCTTAATCGGCACTTTTCGTTGCTCATAACCACGGGCGGTGGTCTTAAAAGTACTGAAAACTCGTCGCCTTTGAAGTCGTCGACGCAAAATCGGATTGGTTTCAATAAAGGTGTAATCAAACTGATCGGGCGGAAAAATCCAGGGCAAAAAGCCCCGACCAATCGCTCCGGCGCCGTAAACAAAAAGGTTTTTGCTCATCTTATTGGCTAGGATAGGGAATCCAAATAATCGCGCAAGTGATTGGTATTTAAGCGAGGAATTAAAAGCGGGTCGTCTTCCGCAGTAACGCCACGATAACCCATCATCACCGCGCTCGTCAGACCGCTCCGCTCGACCAATTCAAGCACCACGCTCGGTTCGGCGGGCAAACGACCGTAAGGATAACTTAAAACGGCCGGCGGCTCGCCTAAACAATCAACGAGAATGGCGACTGATCGCTTGAGTTCCTGTTCGATTTCCGGTAACGACAATAAGTCAAACGGCCGATGGGTCTTGCCGTGAATCCCGATAGTGTGCCCGCGGCGGCGCAAATCTTTGATTTGCGCCGCGCTCATAAACAAATCGGCGGTCAAAGATTTTTCCCGGAGTCCTTGTTCGGCGAAAATTTGTCGGAGAAATTTTTGCTGCCAAGCCGGCGGCGTTGCCGGAAATCGTTCTTTGAAATTGGCGGTGTAGACATCATCGTGGAGCCGCAAAGGATTGAGGTGGCGGTCGGTGGGGATTCTAAACTCGGCGCCCGCGGCCGGGAATTGTTCGGCCAAAAATCGGTGGTAACGCTCAACCAACTCGCGCGGCGAGAGTTGGGAAAAAAGCAGATGGAGTTGGTGAGTGAAAGGTAAACGGCCGGCCAAGGTCTCGCCAATCACAAAAAAGTTGCCGCGGAGACCATGCGCTTCCAAACGCGGCGCCGCGTTTTCATACTGATCGCGGGTGGCGTCATCAAAAGTCAGGGCGGCGGTCGGCGGCCCGCCTTGACGGGCCGCCGCCAAAACCTCGAGCGGCGTGCCGACGACTTGATAATGAGCGGCCAAAAAATCCAACTCGCGTTCAAAATCGGCCGGCGCCCGCGGATGCATCCCCCGCCGGTCCGGTCGCTCATCAAAAATGTAGTGGTACATAATGACGACATATTTATCGCACGCGGGGTTAAATATCGTTGTCATTTTCATTTTTCTCCCCCACCAAAAAGTGGGCCTGGGCGACCAACGGATTGGTTTTGAAGGGGTAAGACATAAAGAGCGACCGGAGACGGAGATGAGCGCGGCGGAGCGAGGTGATGAAGCGGTCAAAGCGGGGACTGACCGGCACCCAAATCGGGAAGGGGCAAACATGAGTCGTCGTTACTTTAGTGAAGCCGGCTTGACGTGCCAACCGAGCAAAGTCCCGCGTCTTTAATTTATTGCGAAAATAATCTGGGCGTTTTGGATCCAAATGCAGAATTTTATTAAACCAATTCAACGACTGGATGGAAAACTTTTGCGGAATGTTAAGCGAAATCATCACCCCGCCCGGCCGGAGCAAGCGGTATTGCTCGGCGAAAAGTTGACCGACCGCGGCCGGCGGGAAGTGTTCGGCCAAGCCGATTGAAACCACGGCATCAAATGATGCATCTGGTAATTTGGCGGCAAGCGCGTCGCCGACGACAAACTCGGCCGGAACGTTGTGACGAGTAAAGTCCTCGCGAGCCAGCGCCATTGCCTCCGGCACATCATCTAAAAGAGTCATCTCGAGGCCGAGATATTTGGCGAGATAGAGTGAGATGGTGCCGCGGCCGGCGCCGACCTCCAAAACTTTCTTGGTGCCGCGAGCGGCCAAAATTTTCTTAATGAACAAAAAATAATAATAGAGATTAAGTTGGCGCTGGGTCATCGGCGCCGCGCCCGGTTCAACAAAGAGCGAACGCTCAGTCCACTGACCGGAAAAAGTGAGTTGATTCATAAAAGCGACAAAATCACCTCGGCGACGCGATGACTGGATTGGCCATCCGCTCGATAAGCCAGTTGGGTCAAAGCCGTTCGGCGACCGAGCTCGCGACGAGCGGGATTTTGGAGATAAGCGTTGATACTGGCGAGCAGCTCACTTTCACTACCGACCAAATCCACCGCTCCAAGAGTGACTAAGGGACGGTAACAATCCGCTTGGTACAAAAACGAGGTGATGTCTCGATTCGACTTATTGTAAAGCCCGCCAAAGGCCGTGTTGATGACTGGCCGGTCGCAACAGAGAGCATCAAGGGACAAAGTCGACGATTGAACCACCACCACATCGGCGTGGTAGAGGGTGTTGGCCAAAGTCGCAATCTCCGTCCGGTCGGGATTGATATTGTCGTAGAAAAAATCCGACTGAACAATGTTGGCGTCGACGAAAACATTGGGTTGGCCGCGGAGGTAATCAAAGCGCCCGGACCGGACATCGGAAAAGTGAGCCCGGATTAAAAGTTGGGTCGGCTCGACCAAGGTACCGGCGGTTTGCACCGCCCTGGTTAGAGTGTCGCAAATTGAAATTTTCTGTTGCGTCACTCGCCCACTGGAACCCCAGAGAATCAATTTTTTGTTCGGATCCAAACCACGACTCCGGAAAAATTCCGCTCGCGATTGCAAAATCTCCGGCCGGTAATACCAGTCGAATTGGGGGAAGCCGGTAACCACCACTCGCTTCGGTTTGGCCAGTTGGTAAGTGAGAGCGTCCGCTCGCATGGTTTCGTTTTGGACGATAAGTCGGTCGGGCAAAATCGCGTAGAGAGTGGCATTGATATTATCCCAGCCGCGAGGCATGGCCACGGTGGCAATACCTCGACGACGAGCCGATTTCAAGCAAGAGATGTCGACGCTGGAAATAATCGAGGTGGCAAAAACCAAATCCGGCCGATAGCGGTCAAACAAAGCGGCGTAAGAATCGTCGTAAAACCAAGTTCGTTCCAACCAACGAGCGGCCCGCCTTGGCCACTTGGCTCTGGCCAACCAAACATAAATCAGCTGGCGGAGACGGGGCGCCCACGAATATTGACGGCCAAGCAGTTGACGGAGTTTTTGGGTCTGTTGATTGAAAACCAGCGAGAGGGTGAGCTTTTTGAATTGCCGGTACAAAAATTGGCGACGGGGATGCCCGACCACTTCCAAGGAAACATTGGGCGCGGAAAATTCGGACCGGAGCGTCTCCGGCAGCGGCGCGCCGCGGACCGAGAAAAATAAAACCACGATTCTATGACCCCTTTTTTTCAGCTCATCAAGAACGCCACTGCGCAGAATGGTCTTGACGATGAAGCCGCGAGCGACAACGATAAAAATGGTTTTCTCCGTTTTGGCGGTCATGGTCAGGAAATCAATTTTTCCGCCGACAATCTTTCGGCCAGAGAAACGAGGTCGGGTAAGGGCGCGCCGATTTTCCGGCTGATATCAACCAGATCATTGTTCCCATCCGCGTAGGCCAAAAAATCGAGGATCCGTTTCGCCTCGTCCGCCGACCCTTTTTGACTGGTGGTCGGATACAGGCCTCGTCGACCGAGCTGAGGTTCGCAAAGCAAAGCATTTCTATAGCAACGATTCTTTTCCACAATTTCAAGAATGTTTTTGAGGAGCTCGAGGGAATCGCCTAGTCCGGTTGGGGTCACCAGCGACAAATTATCGAGCGAGGTGTGATACTCCGGATAGGTGCCGTATTTGCTTCTAGAAACGGACACTACCGGCAAATCGACCCCGGGGGAATTATATTGCCGCTCATCGCTTCCCCGTTCCAGAAACGAATACGCCGTAAAATTCTTGCCCAGCGATTCAAAAGCGTACCGAACCACTTTGTCGGCGTAAGTATTGCCATTTCGGGTGGAAACATAGGAATAATTTCTTTCGTCGCCGACGCAACTGATGTTAAAACCAACCAGCATGTTTTTCTTCATCGCTCGGAGATGTCGACTCAAGTAGGTGATAGAACCGATGGTCTCAGGAATAAAAATAATTCGGTAGGTGTACTTTCTCGGGGCCGCTAAAATCCATTTGGCCAAAAAAGTGACCACCGCCGGCCCGGACAGCTCATTGTTCGCCATTCCGGGATGGCAAATGTAAGTGGAGAGAAAAACTTCTTTTTTGGATTGCCCGGGAATAATCATCTCGCCATAGGTCAGGGAGCCATTTTTTAATTGGCTGTCAATCATGACCTGATAATTTCCGGCCTTCAATTTTTTTCGATCCTGATGAGCAAGACAAAATCCCCATTTCTTTTCATAGTAGGAAGTGACATACGGAATGGCTTCCGGTTGCTTCGGCAAAGAATGCAGGTGCTCTTGCAATTCCGCTAAAGTAACGATCTTGTTAATCGGCACGGAGTAGCCGACAAGGTGGAGATTGTTTTTTTTAAAATCGATAATTTTCTTCCCGGCCGGGTCAAGAACATAAGCGTCTTTGACATTCCACTCTTGAGGAATTTCCCAGTCAAAAACCTTGGTGCCGGTCGGCACTTCCATCATCTTTAATGGGATATGGCAGCGCAAAATCTTGAGCGTTTCTCGGACGCCATTGCCGGTGATACTACGGCAGATGGGAAAGAGTTCTTTGATTAATTCGTACATCTCGCTCGTTTTTTTATTAAAAAGCGTGGGTCGATCTTCAATTTTTTGACAATGGCCCGATAGGCCTCTCGAGCGCCAACCACTCTCACCTTAGAATACCCCAGCGGCTTTTTTTTCAGTCCGGCGGCTCGTTCGAGAAAAGCGGCAATTTTCTCCGTTTCGTAATTAACCGTGCCGTCAAGCGGTCTAATATTATAGTCGAAAGCGAATTTCTTCAACCCTCCCTTGAGTCTGATCTGGCCGGTGAACTTCTTAAGCCAGCGATAAGGAACGCCAAAATCTTGCTCGATAAAATGAAGATAAGTCAGAGCGAAGGTTTCCCCGAGAAACAAAAAATTGCCCTTGGTATCGCGGATTTTTTGGAAAATTGACCGGGAGCCAAAACAGTCGTGACCAACCGCTTGAAAAAACTTTTGCTTGGCGCCCCAAATGGCCACCGAAAAAATCGGGTCAATCGTCCGCGCCACCCCGGGCAATTGTCTAAAGTATTCCGTCAAACTGCCAACCGTCGACGGCGTCTTTCGCGGATCGTAAATTTCGCCGCGGCAAAAAGAGTAGGAGAAAGTCGGCATGATAATGGTTCCTCGCTTACCCACCAAACCAGTCAGGGCTTCAACAAAAGCGCCGAGATATTCCTTTTGGCTAATCCGGGGGTTAATCTTACCGAATGATCTTAAGTCCGAATGGACAAACAATTTGTCTCCGGGCTTGATCCCCACTGCCTTAAACGTTCGGACGAGGTCGGCGGAAGAAAACTTCCGGCCGGCGTATTCAAAAAGGTAAGAGCGGTTCGGTTGATTCATGTGTCTTTCAAGATAACACGACCACCGACGCTTGACAACTCGCCTTTCGATCGTGTTATACTGGCAGAAATTACACCGATGAAGTGGCGAGAAAAATTGAAGCTCGAAGCGCGGATATTCAAAAATCTTCTTTACCGACGAATCTACGCTAGTCCGAGGCGAGAAAAAGACATCGTTAATCTATTCCACAAACTTTATTACGACTCCCGACTTTTCGGCCGGGGTTTCCGGAACACTTTCTGGTTGGGCCGACCGACTTTCAAGTGCCCGTTGGATCTTTGGATTTATCAGGAGATTATTTATGAAAAGAAACCTGATTTAATAATCGAGTGCGGAACGGCCAAGGGCGGTAGCGCTCTGTTTTTGGCCCTGGTCTGCGATGGACTGAACCGAGGCCAAGTAATAACCATCGATATCGAAGCGGACGAAAATCGGCCCAAACATCCGCGAATCACTTACCTGCGCGGCTCGTCGACCTCGGAAGAAATCATCAAGCGGGTCGAGGCACTGGCCACCGGCAAAAAGGAGGTGATGGTGATTTTGGACTCGGATCATGCCAAAAATCATGTGCTCGATGAATTGAGACGGTACCAACGATTTGTTACCAAGGGAAATTATTTGATTGTCGAAGATACAAATCTGAACGGCCATCCGGTAATCCCCGACTTTGGTCCGGGCCCCGCCGAGGCAGTTCAAGAATTTATGGCGGAGAATCGTGATTTCGTCACGGACCGAGAGAGAGAGAAATTTTACCTCACTTTCAATCCGGGTGGCTTTCTGAAAAAAATCCGTTGACAACAAACCAAGTCAAGTATATTACTTAAAGCGTCCGTCAAAATCGTATGAGAACCACACAAGAAAAAAATTATGGCCAAGCCCTCTCCGCTCATCTCGCGGAACTGATTACTCGCCGACTGAAAACCGGCCGGGAGGTGGCGGAGGATTTTCCTCTCTACGCCCCACGACAAGATTTGAGTCGTTTTTTAGTCCGCCACGAATTATTTAAAAAGATTCTTCCGATGCGAGGCTCGATTGTCGAGGGTGGCGTTTTCCGTGGCGCCGGTCTCTTGAGCTGGGCTCAACTGTCCGCCATTTACGAACCGGTCAATTACCAGCGGCAAATTATCGGCTTTGACACTTTTACCGGCTTCCCCGGCGTCAAACCGGCAGACACCGCCGGCCGAGTGAAGAATCCGCTCGCCAAACGCGGCGGCTTGGCTACCAATTCTTATCGCGAACTGGAAACGGCCATCAAACTTTACGACGCCAACCGAGGCCTAGCTCATATGCCTAAGGTCAAACTGGTCAAGGGCGATTTCATGAAAACCGGCAAGGTCTATCTGAAAGAAAATCCACACTTAATCATCTCTCTGCTCTACTTGGATTTTGATCTCTACGAACCGACCAAAGAGGCCCTGCGACTTTTTTTGCCTCGCCTGTCTAAGGGTGGCATCATCGCTTTCGACGAACTGAACAACCCGGATTGGCCGGGCGAAACCAAGGCCTTGTTGGAAAGTTTGAATCTTAACCATTACTCACTTCGTCAATTTCCCTTTGAACCAAACATCTCCTTTTTAACTTTGTAAGAAGGACTGCTGGTAGTACTCAACCAACACTCGGTAGAGAACTTTTTTGGTCGGTCCTTTGGGAATTTCGCCCAAATCGGCGAGACGGTTGACGATAATAATCGTCTTGGGGTATTTATAGTGAGCCAATTTACCGTCAAGGAATTCTTTGAGCGTGACTTCGGCGCAATCATCATTCAGTTTGACGAAAGCGACGATGTCCTGCCCGAGAAATTTGTCCGGCACGCCGATGACCGCGCATTCGTCAACCGCCGGATGAGCGAACAAAACATTTTCAATCTCGCTCGGATAAATCTTTTCCCCGCCCTTGCTAATCAGATAATCCTTGCGGGTCTTAAAATAAACATTGCCGTCTTTGTCCAAACAGCCGTAATCACCGCTGTGGAAAAAACCGCCGCGCAAGGCCCGCCGATTAATCTCAGTCAAGCCAAAATAACCGATCATGACATTCAAACCGCGGATACAAATTTCTCCCTCTTCGTCTCTGGCCACCTCTTTTCCATTCTCGTCGAGAATGGCAATATCGTTGCAAGGCAGGGCCCGGCCAACAGTGCCGGCCCGCCGTTGATTTGCCGGAAACCGGTTGAAACTGGCGAAGGAAGTGGTTTCCGTCAAACCGTAACCCTCAAAAATCGGCACCCGGAATTTGCTTTCGAATTGATTTTTCACTTCCTCGTTGAGCACTTGGCCACCGCAAATGATGCCGACCAAGCTTGAATCTTTTCGTTCCAGTTTCGCGCCCAAAACGATGGCCAAAATGGATGGCATAACGCTGGTCCAGGAAACTCGGTATTTTTTAATCAAGGACCAGAAAAGTTTAAGGCTGGTTTTGGCCGGCACCATCACCGTCGAACCGCCAACCGAAAGCGGAGCGAGAAGCGTAATCACCTGACCGTTGTTATGGAAGAGGGGCAAAATACAGAGTGTTCTTGTTTGGGGCGTGAACCGAAACCATTCCGAGATTACTTGCGAGTCCACCAGCAAATTCAGATGGCTCAAAACGGCGCCTTTGGGTTTACCGGTCGTTCCGGAAGTATAAACAATCACCGCTTCGTCGTGATAATAAACCTCCGGGGCTTCAGTTTTTTTGAGCGACGCTCTTGGCTTCACCGCCGCCGCGTTGATGAAAGCGGTTCGATTCAAACCGGGAGTTTTTCTCGCTTCGGCGATTTTTTTCGCCACCGACTGATGGTAAAAAACCGCCTTGGCTTGCGAGTCCATAACGATGTAAGCAATCTCGGTTGGCGACAAATCGGGATTAATGGGCACAACGACCACGCCTTCCCGAAGGGCGGCAAAATAAAACATTAAAAAATCGGGCGAGGTCGGGATGACCAAACAAACCCGATTGCCTCGGACAAGACCCCGTCCTTTCAAGTACCGCGACCGTTTGGTAATCTCCTGGTCAAGTTTTTGATAAGAAAAGGTTCGGTTGGATTCCGGGAAAATGGCGAAGGTTTTCCGGGGAAATTTTTTCGCTTGGGCTCGAAAAAGCTCGTAGACACTTTGGTGCCTGATAAAGAAATTCCGCTTGATTCGCTGATGCTCGGGGAGCTGTCTCTGGTCAACGCGGATGGAATTTTTATTTTTTACCGACATATTTTTCCAAGACCTTAATGATTGATTTCGCGTTGGTCATCGCCAACGTGTCCTTGAAATCAATTTCTATCTTGAACACCTCTTCGATTTTGGCGATAAGTTGGAGGTGGCGCAACGAATCCCATCCCGCCACGGCGCTCATTGCCAGATCGTCGGTCAATTCAACACCCAGAACTTCCTTAATAATGCGGTTCAATTTGTCTTTGGTGATTTTTTTCATGTAAAATAATTAATGATATTTTCGGCGGCCATTTTCGCCATCGCCGACCGACACTCGACGGTCGCCGTCCCGATATGAGGCACGATTAAGCAATTTTTCATCGCGATTAGAGGATGATTCCGAGGCAATGGCTCCGGCTCGGCGACATCGAGACAGGCGCCCCGAATCCGGCCGCTTTTGAGAGCGTCGATCAAAGCGGCCGTTTCCACCACTTCGCCTCGAGCCAAATTGAGCACAATCGGACTTTTCTTCATCCCGGCGATTGACTGCTTATTTATAAGCCAACGCGTATCCGCTTGTAAAGGGACGTGAATCGAAAGGTAATCCGATTCGGCCAAAAGCGTTTTTAAATCAACCGGTCGCGCGCCGCCAACCGGACGACGATTTTTTGATTTCGGTCGGTCGCAAAAGATGACGCGCAAACCGAAGCCGACCGCTCTTTTGGCCACCGCTCGACCGACTCGCCCGAAACCGATAATCCCGAAGGTCTTGCCGTTCAGTTCTTCGCCCAAAAAGATTTCCGGATTCCAACCGGACCATCGGCCTTTTTTCACAAAACACCTCGCCGCTTCGATTTTTCTGATTAAAGAAAGAAGGAGAGCGAAGGTCAGGTCGGCCGTGCTTTCGGTAACCACTTCCGGCGTGTTAAAAACGGCGATGTCGTTTTTGCGAGCGAAGGCCAGATCAATGTTGTTCAAACCGACGGCGTAGTTGGCGATGACTTGGAGATTTTTTTTCTTCGCCAAAACCTCGGCGTCCAGTCGATCGCTGACGGTCGAGAGAATCGCGTCATAACGAGAAACCGCCCGAGCGAGCGCGCGGGGCGTCAGGGGTCTGTTTCGGCGATTGGCCGCCACCCTAAAATGTTTGGCGAGCATTTTCTCGGCGACGGCCGGCAATCGGCGGGTGATAAAAACGGTCTTCATTTTCTCAAAAAGGCGCCGACTCGTTTGATTCCCTCTTCAATTTTCGGTAAATCGTGGACCAGCGGCCCGAACGAGAGGCGCGCGGCGTTTTTTACCGTCCGGCCAAATCCCCATCCCGGAACAAACAAGACGCCGGTTTCCCGCAGGACTTTCTCCACAAACGCGGCGCCGTCCATTCCGACATCAAGAAACACGAACAGGCCGCCTTGCGGTACGAGAAACTTCATCGGTAAATATTTTTTTAACATCTTGACCGTGTGGGCGGCCGCTTTTCGGTAGTCAGCCGAGGTCTTTTTCAAATAGGTCTTCAGGGCGCCACTGGCGATGGTCTCGTTTAAATATCTTTCCAGAGCCATTTGGTGGAGAGTGTCCGGACAAAGAACGGTCGATGACTGGATGGAATCAAGCGCCTCAACAATTTCTTCGCTCGCCTCCAACCAACCCAAACGGCGCCCCAAACTTCTAAGCCATTTGGAATTGGAATGGACGCTGATAAAGTTATCGGTCGGACTCCATGAGAAATATTCTGGAACTTTTTTTCCGAAAGTGAGAGTTTTATAAGCAAAATCCATAACCAGAAAACCGCCGACCTTTTTCACCGCCTCGGCGGCGGCCTCGACAAAGGCCTGAGAAAGAACCTGGGAAGTTGGGTTATCCGGCGAGGTCAATAAAACCACTTTCGGTTTCTCTTTCCGAATCCTGGCAACGAAGGCCCCGATTCGTTCATCGGCTTTGTATTCCCAAGTCCCGACATCAATCACCGGAAAACGGATAATGTCGGCGCCGGTGGCCGTAACGATTTGCGACGGATAATTGCAGTAAGCGGGGTCAAGAAGCAAGACCTTTTCGCCCGGATCGAGCAAAACCCGCATCAAGTCGGAAAACAGTTGCGTCGAGCTGGCACCGATGGCGATTTGTTCGGGTCTCAATTTATCAATCCGGTAAATGTGCTTCTCATATTTAGCCAACGCCACCTTGCAGGCGGGCATGCCCAAAGTCGGCGAATAACCGCCGGAGAGATGCATCAAGGTTTCGTCGGAGACAATCGCCTCGTAAATTTTTTGCAACTCCGGCGGCGATTGATGGTTGACCCAACCGCCGGCGAACGAAATGACCTCTTCGGGTTTGAGTCCCAATTTTTTAAAATGAATCGGATCGGCGTACATCATTATCTGACGCACCGGGGACATCGTCCGTTTAAAATCTCGGGCTTTTTTTGATAAAACCGGCTTCATCTGAATTTATTCTTTAGTATCCACAAACACTATGGCAAAAGCAAGAGCTTGGCCGGCGCCATGAGACAAACTGATTTGGATTGAATAATTTTTAAGCCACGCCGTCGGTACGCCGCGCCGGTTGTGTAAAATCTCAATTTGATTTAGGGGGACGGCTTCTTGGTCCAAACCGGCCAGGGCTTTATTAACCGCCTCTTTGCCGGCAAAACGGACGGCCAAATGTTGGGCGGGATTTTTTTTGGCATAGCAATAGGCCAATTCTTTGGACGAAAAAATCTTAGCGAGAAAACCCTTATCCTTGCGCCGCCCCAGTTTATTAAACCCGGCGATGGACTCAATATCAACGCCAATAAAAAATCGGGGTGTTTCTGTCGTTCTCATTTGATAAAATTAGGAAATTAATGTAGGATTCACTCTACCATATGGCCAATCCATTTCAAGGCAAAACGGTCTTAATCACCGGCGGCACCGGCAGTTTTGGCGCCAGTTTTGCCCGTCATCTCCTCAAGACCGCCAGGCCCAAAAAGCTGATTGTTTTCAGCCGCGACGAGTTCAAACAACATCATTTGAATAAGGAGCTGGACGACTCGCGAGTCCGCTTTTTCTTGGGCGACATTCGCGATCTCTCTCGCCTCCAACGCGCTTTCCAAGGAGTGGACATTGTGATTCACGCCGCCGCCCTGAAGCAAGTGCCGGCGCTGGAATACAATCCGCTGGAAGCGGTCAAAACCAACATCGTCGGGACGCAAAACGTGATTGAGGCGGCGATTGACGAAGCGGTCGGGCGAGTGATCTTTATTTCCACCGACAAAGCCGTCCAGCCGGTCAATCTCTACGGCGCCACCAAATTGTGCGCGGAAAAATTGTGCCTCTCCGCCAATTCCTATTCGCCGGAAAAAACCCGCTTTAGCGTTGTCCGTTACGGCAATGTCATCGGCAGTCGCGGCAGTATCGTGGAGTGGTTGAAACAAAATCGCGACACCACGACCGTTCACATCACCGATCCGGAGATGACTCGTTTCTGGATGCCACTCCAAAAAAGTTTCGCCCTGGTCACTTTTGCCACCACCGAGATGGTCGGCGGGGAAATTTTCATTCCCAAAATCCCGAGCATGAAGCTGGCCGACCTCTTCACCACCTTGACGCCCAAAGCCAAACACAAAATCATCGGCCGACGGCCGGGGGAAAAAATCCACGAAGTCCTGTTGACCGAACACGAAACCGATCGGGCATTGTTAATCAAAGATTATTTTGTCGTCTTGCCGGAAAATCCCTACTGGGCAACCAAGGATATTTACCGTAAATATCACCGCCTCGGCAAAAAATTGGACAAAAACTTTATTTTCGCCAGCGACACCAACGAACACTGGTTGAGTGTCGAGGAACTCAAGAAGTTAGCGGCCTAAATCCCGATGATTCCCTACGGTCGACAAAACCTAAACGCGAACGACAAACGAGTGGTGGCCGAGGTTTTAAAATCCGCTTGGCTGACCCAAGGACCAGAAGTGGAAAAATTTGAAGCGGCCCTGGCCGAAAAAGCCGGCGCCCGCTACGCGGTCGCCGTTTCCCACGGCACGGCCGCGCTCCATCTTGCCTATTTGGCCGCCGGTTTGGGACCGGGCGATGAAGTGATTACCACCCCCAACACTTTCGTCGCCACCACCAATATGTTGCTCGCCGTCGGCGCTAAACCGATTTTTGCCGATATTCGTTCGGACACCGCTAACATTGACGAAACCAAAATTGAAAAATTAATCACGGGAAAAACCCGCGGCATCGTGCCGGTTGATTTTGCCGGTCATCCTTGCGATTATCGTGCGATTAAAAAGCTGGCCCGAAAACATAAATTGATTTTGATTGAGGATGCCTGCCACGCGCTCGGTGCCAAATATCGCGAGCAACCGATCGGCGATCTGGCCGACCTCACGGTGTTTAGTTTCCATCCGGTCAAAGCGATTACCACCGGCGAGGGCGGCGCCGTGGTGACTAATAATCGGCATTACTACGAAAAACTAAAATCCTTGCGCAGCCACGGGATTCATAAAGACCAAGACGGGTTCAATGTTATGACGGAGTTTGGCTACAACTATCGCCTGACCGACATCCAGGCGGCCTTGGGCCTAAGCCAACTGGGGCGTTTGGAAAAATTTGTTAGAACCCGCCACCAAGTCGTTGGGTGGTACAAGCGCGAGCTGCGTGACTGCCCGGAAATTATTTTGCCGCGAGAATTGCCGAACCATTATTCCGGTTGGCATCTCTATGTCATCCGCGTTAAAAATCCCGGAGTTCGCCTGCCGCTAATGAATCGTCTTAAAGGAAAAGGTATCGGCGTAAATTTCCATTATCCGACGGTCTATTCCCATCCTTATTATCGCCAACACGGCTATCGCGACATTTGTTTGCCCAACGCCGAAATTTATCATCAAACCGCTCTTACTCTTCCTCTCCATACGCTCTTAACCAAAGAAGAAGTAGAATATATTAGTCAGTCGATTAAAGATTTTTTCGCCAAATCATGAAAACCGGAATCATTATTCAGGCCCGGATGTCCTCCACCCGCCTGCCGGGCAAAATTATGTTGCCGCTGGCCGGCCAAGAAATGCTTTGGCATGTGGTGGAGCGTTGCCGCCAAAGTCAGCGGGCCGATCTGGTAATTGTCGCCACCACTACCGACGCTTCCGACAACCCGACCGCGGAGTTTTGCCACCGGCACCATTATCCGGTTTATCGCGGTTCTTTGGATAATGTCCTTGATCGTTATTATCAATGCGCCCGAGAATTTGACTTAGAGACGATTAACCGTATCACTTCGGACTGTCCGTTGATTGATGCCGGCGTCATTGACGAAAGCTTCGCCCTGCTTGAAGCCAACCGGGCAGCCGGCGTGGTCTACGCCAGCAATTTGTTGCATCGCGATTTCCCGCGAGGTTTGGATTGCGAGGCCTTCACGATGGCGGCCTTGACCGACGCTTGGAAAAACGCCCGAACGACCGAGGAACGCGAACACGTGACGGTTTATTTGCGGGGGTACACCAAGGTCATTCCCCATTGTTTGACCGAAAAATATCGGGCAAATTTCCGACTGGTGATTGACGAGCCGGTTGATTACCGACTGCTTTCTCATCTCTACGACCGTTTTTACCGACCGGGCGAACTGATTGATTTGCTCCAAGTGATTGAATATCTTAAAGCCAATCCAACCATCGCCAACCTCAACGCTCAAGTTGAACAAAAGAAAGTTCCAGCGACGCCAGAACAACAAAAAAATGTATCATAACCCATCGATTTTTATCATTGCCGAAATTTCTGGCAATCACCATCAGAATTACCGAGAGGCCGAAGCGCTGGTTCGGGCGGCGGCGGACGCCGGCGCTGACGCAATTAAATCGCAAACCTACACCGCCGACACTTTGACGCTAAAAAGTGACAAGAAGTGGTTCCGCGTCGGCGGCCAAGACCAACCCGACGCTTGGCGCGGCCGCACCCTTTATGACCTTTACACCGAGGCCCACACGCCGTGGGACTGGCTGCCAAAATTAAAAAAGTTGGCTGAAAGTTTGGGGCTGACTTTCTTCACTTCCGTTTTTGACGAAACGGCGGTGGATTTTAACGAGAACCTGGGGGTGGAGCTTTATAAAATTGCCGCCTACGAAGCGGTTCACATTCCCCTGCTCAAAAAAGTCGCGGCGACCGGCAAGCCGGTGATTATCTCGCTCGGTTTCGGCGACCGCGAGGACGCTCGGTTGGCCATCGAGACCTTGCGCGCCGGTGGCGCGCCGGAAATCGCCGCTCTCCATTGCGTCACCACTTACGCCGACGCGCCGGTTTATCAAAATTCAAATTTGGCGACGATTGCCGATATCGCCAAACGCTTCGACGTGACGGCCGGCTTTTCCGACAACACCGGCGGTATCGTTGTGCCGGTCGTCGCCGTCATCGCCGGCGGCGCCAAAATTGTGGAAAAACATCTGATTCTTAATCAAAAGTTGGCCGGCCCGGACGCCCGCTTTTCCATCACCCCGAATGAATTTTCGGAGATGGTCCGACTGATTCGCGCTTACGAGAGCGGCGACCGAGCGGTGATTAATCAAGTCGCCACCGCCGCCGAGGTGGCGGCAATGATGGGTCAAGTCCATTACGGTTGGGTCAACGAGCAAGAAAAAGAAAATATGTTCTTTCGACCCTCGATTTGGGTCAAACAAAACATCGCGAGAGGAGAAACTTTGACCGAAGCCAATATCCGCATCGCTCGTCCCCACTCCGGCTTGGCGCCGAAACACTGGCCGGCTGTTCTCGGTAAAAAAGCGGCCCGCGACATCGAGGCCGCCACCCCACTCGCTTGGGGCTTGATTACTTGACTTTGTGGTGTCATTATAGTAGTTATTATCAACAGACCCGAACCTTAAACCCAGAAAACAGGAGAAAAACGATGACGAAAAACCCAGCCGTTCAGTTGGTGGAAAACCGACTCGACAAACGCGCCGCCTCGTTGTTAGAGCGATTGTTCGTGATGGCGCTACGGCCGGCCGATGCGATTATTTGTCTTCAAGGCGATCGTCTTGATCGGTTAGTTTTGACTCTGGATTTACGCGGAGCCGGTTGGGCGCCTAAGATAGTTCTGACCGGCAATAATGAGATGATGGAACGTCGGCTGTTGAACGATGAAGACGACCTACCTCTCACCGATTTGGTTACTTTCTGTAAAGAAGCGGGCGTTCTCGACGAGGATTTGATTGTTGACGATCGAGCGATGAACACCCGCGACCAAGCGGTGAATGTTGTCCGCTTGGCTAAAGAGATGAGTTGGACGCGTTTGCTGGTGGTTACCTCGCCCTACCACTTGCTGCGCAGTTTTCTCACTCTGGTAAAACAAGTGGAAGTCCAGAAATGGCCAGGCGGATTGACGATGCGATCGCCTCGATTGGGTTGGACCGATTGTCCCTCTGGACGAAAGAAAACGGCGCTGGAAATGCTTGGTGAGGAGTTAGAGAAAATCAGGCGCTATCACCAAGACCTTGTCAGTGTCGAAAAAGGAGAAATGTATGAAAACTCTTTTTCTCGGTTACCCTGATTCGCCCCTGATCGCCTACCTTCAGAATCTCGGCGATGAAGTCGAGGTGCTGACGGAACCGCTCACGGCGACTGATTTGAACGAGTTCGGGCCAGACTGGATTGTCAGTTACGGCTACCGGCATATCCTGAAGAAACAGGTTTTGAACCTCTACCCCGACCGGTTCATCAATCTCCACATCGCCTACCTGCCCTGGAACCGCGGCGCCGACCCGAATCTCTGGAGCTGGATTGAAGGAACGCCGAAAGGCGTGACCATCCACTACATCGACCCGGGCGTGGACACCGGCGACATTATTGCTCAGAAGGAGGTGAGGTTCACCGACAACGAGACCTTGGCCTCCAGTTACGCCAAACTCCAAACCGAAATCCAGGCGCTTTTCCGTCTAGTCTGGCCGGCAATCAAAGTCGGATGTGCCTCCCGGCAAAAGCAGTCGGGGAAGGGCACTTATCACCGAGTTGAGGACCGAGCCCGCGTGGCCCATCTCCTAACTGCCGGATATCAAACTCCGGTTAGGAATCTGAAACCGGTTTAGTCATTCAATTTTCCCGGGTGAGCGCTTCGCGCTCGCCCTTTTTTGTGTTTCCAACTCCTAATTGCAAGAGAATAACGAATCTTGTAGGATGAATTTATGACTCAGATTATTGTCACCCTCGGCCCCGCCACCCGCACGGAGGAAGATCTTCGCTTCCTCAAGAGTCAGGGCGTTGATTTTGTGCGCATTAACATGTCGCACTCCAATCTTAAGGATTTACGCTATTTTATCAAGCAAGCAAAAAAGGTCGGCTTGCCTTTCATTATTGATACTGAGGGGTCACAATTGCGTACTGGAGATTTAGAGAAAAAAATAATTTCTTTCCGCGAAAATTCGGAGGTTAAAATCTACCGTAGCCCGGTGATCGGCACGACCAAAAAAATCTCACTCCATCCTCCCGAGGGGGTTGCTCAAATAGAGCGTGGTGACCTTCTTCATGTTGATTTCGATTCCCTGATTCTCCGAGTACGCGAAACTAGTACCCTGGCCCATAAAGGATATATCCTGGCAACGGTGGTGGCACCCGGAACCCTTGGGCGCAACAAAGCCGTTATCGTTGACCAGGGTTTCCCCCGGCCTTTTCTTCTGCCAACTTTGTCGCCCAAAGACCGTAAATCCATTCGCCTTGGCCTAGCGGAAAACATCAGCCATATCGCCGCCTCTTTTATCCGCTCCGGCCAGGCGGTGGAAGACGTCCGTCAAGCGACTCAAAGTAAAATGAAAATTATCTCCAAGATTGAGTGCCTAGACGCTCTGGAACACCTAGATGAGATCATCGAAAAATCGGATATGCTCCTGATTGACCGCGGCGATTTAAGCAAAGAAATTCCGCTGGAAAAAATTCCCTTCGCCCAAAAAATAATCCTCCAGGCCGCCCAGCGACAAAATAAGCCAGTTTTTATTGCGACTAATCTTTTAGAAAGCATGGTGGAACGGAATCGCCCCACTCGGGCCGAGGCGCGAGACGTCATTACTTCGGTTTTAGAAGGCGCAACCGGGGTCACCCTTTCCGCCGAAACAGCTATTGGTCGTTATCCCTTACAAAGCGTCAGCACGATGCGTAAGCTGCTTAATCAGGCTGACCTGATTACAAACACCACCCCCCACCAAACGGCCGACAAGAAGACGGTCCGTTTTCTGAACCAAAAAAATTACCTCCTGGATAACCACATCGGTTCGTCAATCATCCTTCCGCACGGAGGAAAATTGGTTGACCGAACTTCTCGTTCACCCCAAGATGACGCTCATCTCTCCCGGTTAAAATGTTTACCGCTTAACGAAGAACAACGAATGGATGTTGAACAAATTGGGTTGGGAACATATAGTCCGCTGGAAGGATTTTTGGGCAGTGGCGATTTAGAATCGGTGCTGGAAAAAATGTGTCTTAGTACTGGTATTACTTGGCCTCTACCTATTGTTCTAGACGTGGGAACAGAAATCGCCAGCACCATGGAGACGGGTGAGGATATCGCCTTGACTGACCGCGACGGAGCGGTTATGGCGGTTCTTCACCTGACTGAAAAATATTCGGTGGATAAAGACGAGTTCGTCTACAAGCTCTATGGAACTACATCGGATAATCATCCGGGTGTCCGTTGGGCGCGAAGTTTGGAGCCAGTTTTTTTGGCCGGACCAATTGACCTTCTCCGACGTCGCCAATCAGACACCAAACATTACGAAATCACTCCCCACCAGACCAGAAAGCTTTTCCGCGAGCGTGGCTGGAGCACTATAATCGGCTTTCACTCTCGAAATGTTATTCACCGAGGCCACGAATTCATTCAACTGGAAGCTCTTAAGCTGGTAAGCGGTGATGGTCTCTTTATCCATCCGATCATCGGGAAAAAGAAAACTGGTGATTGGGCCACCAAATACATCATCGAAAGTTACGAAACCATGTTAAAAAAATTCTACCCACCAGGAAAAACCGTCTTCTCGGTTTTTTCAACTTTCTCCCGCTATGCCGGACCGCGCGAGGCAATTTTTACGGCCTTGTGTCGTAAAAATTTCGGCTGCAGTCATTTCATCGTCGGCCGCGATCATACCGGCGTTAGCGATTTTTATCATCCTCGAGCTTCCCAGGATATATTCACTAAATTTGAAGATTTGGGAATTAAACCAATTTTTTTTGACCAGGTTTTTTATTCGAAAAAATGGCGCCGCTACATTCATTTCAAAGACGCTCCCAAACATCCATCCAATGACCGCTTTAGCTTAAGTGGGAGCGCCGCCAGAAAAATTTTCGAGAAAGGCAAATGTCCGCCCTCCTGGTTTATGCGTCCGGAAATTTCTCAAACGGTAAAGAGGGGCTTGCGGCGCGGTGATGCTGTTTTTTTCAAATAACTACTCGAGCAGTTCAAGTTTGAGCGCTTTTTTCAAATGCTGGCGAAGAAATTTTGTTTTTGAGTCCAAAAAGTCCGAGTTGATTATTGACTGGTCTTCTTGATCCGCGCCGCTTTTTCGAAAATAAGACAGTGCTCGCCGGGCACCAAATTGGAGTTTTCGAGCCGTCAGGTCAAGTGGGCAGGTAAAGTGAGTGACCGTTCGACGATCACGTAGAGCGGCTTGATATTCTCCCGGATATAAAGACTCCGACAAAGCTTGTTCCCGACGCTCGCCACCAAGAAAAGGCCAGGGTCGACCGTCAATCCCCGGAGGCAGAGGTAACCCGGCCAAACGGAGAATGGAGGGGAAGAAATCAACACTACCCTCAATCAAATCGGAGACCTCAATCGGGGCCATCCCAGGACCGCGAACCAAAAGAGGAATTCGCGTGTTGTCTTCCAAAAGTAATGGCTTCCCTACCGTTCCTGGAATAATGCCGTGATCGGCGGTAAGAATAACCACCGTCTCTTCCTGCCCCTCCCGCTTCACATAGTCGTAAAGACTGCTCAGCGCCAAATCAATAGAAGCGAGCTTGGCAATCAGTAAATCGTCGTAGTCTCGACGTTCAAAATCGTTTTCAAATTTTTTACGCTGGGTGTTAATCAGACGATTAGTTGAACGTTTCGAATTTTGATAATAGAGAGCCGGTTCAAAGGGCGGATGAGTATCAAAAACATGGAGAAGAACGAAGTTTGATTCGTCTCGGTGAGTCGCTAACTGCTCAATTGCTTCGCCCAGGCTTAAAGAAATATAATTTTTGTAATCCAGGGGTCGGAAAATAAATCGCTCAAAACCTTTCGCGTGGCCGTAAATGGGAGCAAAACGCTTGTGGCTCGAATAACCGAAAGTACGAAAGCCAGCTTGGCGTAAAAGATCGGGCAAAACAGCCATATCTTCATCTAAAAAAGTATCGCCCCGAGGCGGATTAACACCGTGGCGCGAAGGATACAAACCAGTGATTAAACTGGAAAACGCCGGCAATGTCCAGTACCCTTGGGTAAAAACCTGGCTGCAGTTAATCCCGGAACGAAAAAAATCTTGCGTTCGGGGCATCCTGGTTAAAAATCGGTAGGAGACGGCATCTAGCACAATGACGATGATGTTCTTGCGTGATGGGGAAGAATCTGATTGCCGAGTAAAAAAGGGAAGCGGGTATGACAAATAAATTTCACTATCCGGGGCGGTAACTTCCAATTCAATTTCGCGAGAAACGGCAGATAAAGACAAATCAAGGTCTTGCCACTCACCACTCGGGGGACATCGGTCAACCGCTTCCAGATTAGTCAGTTCTCCCCGATTTTGACCGTTAATTTGAAAACGGACGGTTTTAGCGTGGTGGTTTGGTCTAACGCCGACACCCACCCTTAATCGCTCAATGAGCTGATCGCTTTTTATTATCAATTTGACCAAACCATCCACAATCACTGTCGGGCGAAATTCGCCATTAAGTTTTCCTAAGAAGGGTTTTGTTTGGCTACCTTGAAAAAAAGGCAGATTGGGCAGTCCCCGGAAAAATTTTTGTTCACCCGGCCCTTCCGAGACAACGACAATGTTCCAACCAAGAACATGAAAAATCAGCCACTTAAATTTTGGCGGCACAATCCAGTCCGACAACCTCATCAAGCGCTTCCGGAACTTGGTAAATCGAAGCATGGTTTTATCATAACACTTCTTGACAATGCTGCCCAGATGGTATACTAATGTCCCATGCTAAGCACCCGTCTCATTCCTCTGCTTCATATCAAAGGGCTCAATGTTGTCAAACCGGTCCATACCGAAGCTTTGCGGGTGGTTGGTAATCCGGTGGAACTGGCCGAGGGTTATTACAACGAGAGCGCCGATGAACTTATTTATTTGGATGTGGTCGCCAGTCTCTACGAGCGGAATGTTGACCTCTCGCTGGTCCGAGCGGTCGCCGACAAAATTTATATTCCGCTAACCGTCGGTGGCGGCATCCGCTCCATCCACGACATCTCCAATGTTCTCCGGGCCGGAGCGGACAAAGTGGCGATTAACACCCAAGCGACCAAGACCCCCAACTTGCTTAAAGAGGCGGCCGAGAAGTTCGGTTCTCAATGCGTGGTCCTCTTCGTGGAAGCCAAACAAACCGGACCCGGGGCTTGGGAAGTGCTGACCGACGGCGGTCGCGAACGAGCGCAACGAGAAGTGGTCGAGTGGGTCAAACAAGGGCTGGATTTGGGCGTGGGCGAAATTTTGATTACTTCCGTTGATCGTGACGGCACCAATCGCGGCTACGATTTGGAACTGATTGCCGCCATCGCCGCCTTCGCCACCGTGCCGATTATCGCCCACGGCGGCGCCGGTGAACCGGCAACTTTCCGCGCCGCCATCCGAGAGGGGCGGGCGGACGCGGTCGCCGCTTCGTCAGTTTTCCATTACCACCAACTAACGCCTCGCCAACTGAAAACCGATTTGCGGGCCAACGGCATTAACGTCCGCCTATGAAAACGTCCGCCGCCAAACAAATTGGTAGAAACATTGCCGTGATTGATTACGGCGTCGGCAATCTCTACAGTGTCGAACGAGCGCTCAAACTTTTTACCGGAAATTACACCGTCACCGAGGATCCGACCGTGGTCGCTTCGGCGCGAGCGATTATCCTCCCCGGCGTCGGTGCCTTCGGCGCCGGAATGGAAGGACTGCGCCGACGCGACTTGGTTCAACCCATTAAAGACGCCGCCCGAGCGGGCAAGCCGATTCTCGGCATTTGTCTGGGAGCGCAAATCCTTTTGAGCGAAGGCCACGAGTTCGGTCGTTGGGAGGGGCTGGGCATTATTGAAGGACGAGTGGTTCCCTTCCCGCCGCTCGCGACCGGGACCAAAATCCCCCAAATCGGCTGGAACACCCTCCGGCCCAAAGAAAAAGATGGTTGGGAGGGAACGATTTTGGCCGGTCTGGGTCAGGAAATTGTCGCTTATTTCGTTCACTCCTTCATTCTCCAGCCACAACACGCCGAGGATACGACCGCCGTCTCGGAATATGGCGGTCAAGAGTTTACTTCAATGATTCGGCGAGGTAAAATCTATGGCTGTCAATTCCATCCGGAAAAAAGTGGCGAGGCCGGCTTGACAATTATTCGCCAGTTTATAAATTTAACGAATTGAAGTAAGATTGAGAACATCATGCCCCGTTACGGCCTGCCTAAACAAGTGGAATTCTGCAAGCGTTGCGTCATTCCCAACACGCGGGCAACTTCTTGCAACGAGTATCAAAACACCAAAAACTACCGGCATCAATTTATCAAGTTTGACCAAGAAGGAATTTGCTCGGCCTGTCGCTTCAACGAGTCCAAAGAAAACGCCGACATCAACTGGCCGGAACGGGAAAAAGAATTGTTGGCCCTACTTGACCAGCATCGGAGTCGCGACGGCGCTTACGACTGCATCGTTCCGGGCAGTGGTGGCAAGGACAGCGTTTACGCCTCGCATGTTTTGAAATACAAATACGGCATGCATCCGCTGACCGTCACTTGGGCGCCGCATATGTACACCGATATTGGTTGGAAAAACTTTCAGAACTGGATGCGCGTCGGCGGCCTGTCAAATTATCTCTACACACCGAACGGCAAAATCCACCGCTTGTTGACGCGCAACGCTTTCCTTAATATTCTCCACCCCTTCCAACCATTTGTTCTCGGTCAAAAAACCTTTGGCCCCAAAATGGCGGCGCTTTTCAACATCCCTCTCGTCTTTTACGGCGAGAGTCCGGGTGATTATGGCGCTCATATTTCCATCAATCAAAAGGGTTTCAGCACTCGGGTCGAGGAACAGGCGGACCCGACACACAACTTGGGTTTCCGGATGGATCATGTCGACGCGTCGATGAAACCGGAAGAAATTTTTCTCGGCGGCCGACCGATGGCCGAATATCTGAAGGAGGGAATCCAACTCGGCGAACTGACCGACTACCTGCCGCTCGACCCCGAATTGATTGAGAAAAAAAAGATTAAACAATATTACTTGGGTTATTATCTCAAGTGGGTGCCGCAAGAATGTTATTATTACGCGGTCAAGCACACCAACTTTGAGGCCAACCCCGAGCGGACGGAGGGCACTTATTCCAAATACAACAGCATTGATGATAAAACTGACGGTTTTTTCTACTACACCACCTTCATCAAGTTCGGCTTCGGGCGAGCAACCAAAGATGCCTCGCAAGAAATCAGAAATCATCACATCACCCGCGAGGAGGGAGTGGCGCTGGTCAGCCGATTCGACGGCGAATTTCCAAAGCGGTATTTTAAAGAATTTTTGGATTACATCGACTTGTCGGAAGAGGAATTTTGGCAAACTATTGATTCCTTCCGCGATCCTCACCTGTGGCAAAAAGACGGCGACCGGTGGCAATTGCGCTATCGAGTATCGTAGATATGTACCTCCTCGGCCTCTCGTTTTTCTATCACGATTCCTCCGCCGTCATACTAAAAGACGGCGCAATCTTGGGCGCAGTCCAAGAAGAACGTTTTTCGCGGCGGAAATTTGACAATGGTTTTCCCCATCACTCTATCCGCCATCTGTTAAATGAAGCGGGTATTAACATCAATCAGATTGACGAAATTATTTACTACGAAAACCCACGCCAGAAATTCGGCCGGATTGTCAGTAGCTTCGTGGCCACGGCGCCAAAAAATTGGCGAACTTTTGGTCGAGCCATCGAAGCGCAACTCCGGCGCAAACTTTGGATTAAACAAATCATCCGTCGGGAAACCGGTTTCCGCGGAAAAATCAGTTATGTTGACCACCACCAGAGTCACGCCGCCTCGGCCTTTTACCCCTCACCCTTTTCTGAGGCCGCCTTCCTCACTTTGGACGGCGTCGGCGAATGGCAAACCACCACTTGGGGCACTGGCGAGAATAACCGGCTCTCTTTTTTGGGTGCCATAAATTTCCCCCACTCGCTCGGTTTGTTGTATGCCGCCTTCACTTATTTTACCGGCTTTAAGGTCAATTCCGGCGAATATAAATTGATGGGTCTGGCGCCGTACGGCGAACCCAAGTATGTTCAAATGATTTTGGACAATTTAATTGAATTAAAACCGGACGGCATTTTCCGAATCAATCAGGATTATTTTGACTACGCCACCGGCGAGAAAATGATTAACGATAAATTTTGCGCCCTTTTCGGCCGCCAACCGCGCCGACCCGAATCGCCGCTGACTCAAGATGATATGGATTTGGCTCGCTCGATTCAAGAGGTGACGGAAAGGGCAATTTTGCGACTGGCCACGCGGGTTAAAAAAGATACCGGTCAAAAAAATCTTTGTCTGGCTGGTGGCGTCGCTTTAAACTGCGTCGCCAACGGCAAACTGTTGGAAAGCGGCCTATTTGAAAACATTTGGATTCAACCGGCCGCCGGCGATGCCGGCGGCTCGCTCGGCGCCGCCCTCTATCACTGGCATCAAATTCTCGGCCAACCCAACTCGCCCAAACCGACAAGTTATTTTTTCAATCCCTACCTCGGTCCGGCCTACGACGAAAAGGCGATTCGGGAATTTCTGGATTCCAATTATCTTCCCTACTCTCGACCGGAGAATCTGGCGGCAACCGTGGCCGGCCTATTAGCCGCTGGCCAAGTTATCGGCTGGTTCCAAGAGCGAATGGAGTTCGGACCCCGCGCCCTGGGCAACCGGAGCATCTTGGGCCATCCCGGTCTCCCGGAAATGCAAAATAAAATGAATCTCAAAATCAAGTTCCGCGAGTCGTTTCGACCGTTTGCGCCGGCGGTGCTGGAAGAAGGTGCCGCCGAGTGGTTTGAAAAAGCAATTTCTTCTCCCTACATGCTATTTGTCTTTCCTCTGCGCCAAGAAAAACGAATTAAAGAACCGATTGGAACGGAAAAATTATTCGGCCTTGAAAAACTCAACATCCTGAGGTCAGCGGTGCCGGCGATTACTCATGTGGATTACTCGGCGCGGATTCAAACCGTCAGTCAAAAAACCAATCCCCGATTTTACGATTTAATCCAAAAATTTTACGAACG
>Ga0209541_10002548_pt1 | contig 34371 bp, 33 predicted proteins | sample RifCSPlowO2_01_FD_184027 | JGI IMG/M metagenome (GOLD analysis project Ga0209541, IMG submission 184027) | Groundwater microbial communities from Rifle, Colorado - Rifle CSP2_plank lowO2_0.1 (SPAdes) (version 2) | ecosystem: Environmental > Aquatic > Deep subsurface > Groundwater | place...
CCAGCTTTTCTATAAGCAGTACATCTCATTGTTTACGTGGGTTGTCATTGCAGTGCTCTACCTGGTCATGATCTGGTTTAACAGGCTGTATTTCTTTGTGATAGAGGGGTAGTAGGCAAGGGATTGCCGGTATAGACGGTTAACCAAAATTCTCTTACTGCATCCTTCTTCGGTAAACCTTGAATCTGTTTAGATAGGTGCCTTCGTTATTCTCAGAAATCGGAGACTTCTGGGGCCCTACAAATCACTGAGGTTTATGGAATCGGGAAAAAGAAAACCGGTTTTTCGATGGCAGAGCTACTAAACCTAGCATTGATTTAAGAGTTTCATCTCATTACACCCAAATAAATGCTTTCAATTTTTTGATTACTTGATGGAAATTGGTAGAATATTATTCTACCTCAGTTATTTTGCTAAACAAAGCCTGCCAATTATTCTGTTTCAGCCTAAATTTTGTTCCATGATTATGGCCCGTTCGTGCATCAAAGTCAATGAATACTATTCCATTAATAATTGCCCTAAGCAGGTTGTTGAATGAGAAATCTTCCAATAACTCAATTCGTTCATATTTGAACTCTTCTTGCCCATCAACTTTTCTTGCATCAGCTATAACATAAATTGCGTTTCTAATCTTGCCAACGCATTTTTTATTAATCTCATCAAAATCCCAATAAGCCAAAACTTTAGCACCATCTTTATGATGCCCCAAAACTCTCTTTAACCATCCTTCATGTCGTACTTTGTCCACTTTACTTGGATCAAAGATGATTTCAATTTTTCTTGCTACGCTATTAACATTGACTTTGAATCCTCTATCAGTAAATCTATTTCCCGTTACTGTCTGCCGGAAACTCATCTCTCTTTCAGAATATTTTTTCCCTGCTTCTTTGTGAGCCCAACCATATTTGGGTAATAATAGCCTTGCTACAACACTTTCAGGTTTTCTCGGTTTTGGATCCTGATGGAATAACGTAATCAACGAATCAGTTTTCTTACGTTGAGCTTTTAATTCCCAATCCACAGTATTGGCTATGGCCAAATTATTCTCTGGTATTTCCAGAAGATCTTCAAGTGTGTTTCCCACTGAGCCGTCATTCTTTGACCTATTGGTATGCACCCAGCACTTTTTCTTAATCTCTTTTAATTTCCTAAGAAGTTCTTCTTTTGGAATATTAAGTAGGTCTACCATTATTTTGCACCTTTCACGAAATGAAGTAAATATTCAAACGTCGTTCCCATTGTAATGTAATTCGACGGCCAACCAAATATGCCAACTCCATTTACTATGTTGGTTCTGTCCCATATTATTGTGTTCCTAAACTCGTAACCAACCTTTCTTAAAGCTTCCACAATGGAGATATGGAGAGTTACTCTTTTGTTATCCCACCAATAATCTGGAACATTGATAATAATATGGCCATCGTCTCTTAAACATTTTCTTAGATTTTTAAAAATGTTTTGGAATTCCTTCGTAAAATCTTCGTGAGGCATAGTCCCCAAATCTTCTGGGTTTTGACTGTATTGCTCTATTTTATCATATTGGTCGTTGAGCCTTTCTTTACCGCGCCTGCTTTTATTCTTTCGTTTCCTGTTTAAGAGATTGGCATACGGCGGCGAGGTTACTATTAATTTAATTGAGTTTTTGGGGATAGTCTTATGAATATTTTTACTATTTTCAGTGACCAAGATATGTTTTCCACTACCCGGTATTGCTCCTAACCTCTTTTTACCATATTGAGTATATTCGTCTTTCAAATCTACACCAATGGAACTCCGGTTTAGTTGCTTTGATGCAACAGAAGCAGTAGCAACTCCAGAAAATGGATCTAAAACAAGTTCCCCTTCATGTGTAAATAGGGAAACGCATTTCTTAACTAAATCAATAGGAAATGTAGCTGGATGCACTTTCTTATCCCTTACGTCATCTTTCTGATAATTAAATTGCCAAACACCTAATTGTGAGGTCATCCATTCCTTTGGTGTTAAACAATTAATCTTGTTACCTATGCATTTACAAGTTTTAGAATAATCTTGCTCAGATAAAGACAATAAAGAGTTTGTGGTTTTCATTTTATCTGCAAAAAGTCGCCAATACGCTTATTAGCATAGAGAAGATTATTAGCTTTTACCATTACAGTATCTGAGATTTTTACATTGCTAATGCTTTGTTCCGTTATTTCTGCATTCCTCAAGGAATCAGGTTTTATTGAAAAATTCTCTGAGAATCTTTCTTTTGCAAAATTAACAAAATCATTGTTGATTTCAAAACCAATAAATTTTCTTCCAAGCTGATGAGCCACAACCCAGGCCGTGCCTGTTCCTAAAAATGGATCAAAGACAACGCCGTTCTTTGGTGAGCCGCACTTAATTATTTTTTCAACTAGCTCCTCCGGATAAGTTGCGGTATGGTCACCCTTTAACGGTTGAGTATTTATCGACCAAACATCCCCTGGATTTTTAGATTTCCCATTTTTTCCTAATACGCTAATGGCATCCAAATCAAAGAAATACGTTTTATTTCTAACAAAATGGAAAACATGCTCGTATGTGTTATTTACCCTATCCCTCACACTTGCAGGAACCCTATTTGGCTTATGCCAAATAATGTCTGCTCTTAAAATCCATCCCCTCTCTTGCATTGCAATCGCAAAACGAGCAGGAATCATTAAGAGTTGTTTATTTTGGTAAAGTTTCCCGTTTTGTTTTATTTTTGGTTGTAGTGGTTTTAATGTAAAGAACTTTTCTTTTCGTTCTTTTTGAGTTTCTGTAATGTTGCCATCTTCATCAACATATTTATTCCACGCACCAGCTCCAGAACCAAAATAAGTATCACCAATATTTACAAAAACGTTTGCTGTATCTTTAAGATGAGGAATAAATGCATCAAAATAGTCAGCTAATGCTTTAACAAATTCTTCTGGTGTTTCTTCACTACCCAACTCACCTGAACCATTATATACTCGCTTAGCCCAATATGGTGGAGAAGTGATTAGGAGGTCTATTGCTTTCTTAGGTATCTTTTTTATTAATTCCCTGCAATCCCCCCTTTCAACCACATCTTTTTGCATAATGAGGGCAGTATGAAAGATCATTTATAAATATTGCTTATATCTGTCCGATGCCCAGTGGCCTTGGATTTACTACTGGATAACTATTACTCTCTTAAGTCCCTCCCCCCCAGCTAAACACTCGCTACGCTCGAAAACGATTAAACAATTAAATAGAAAACTACAGTGACAATGGAATCTTCGGCGAGAAAAATACTTCTTCGTTCGCTTCGCTCTCACTTCGTTCGGGGTAGACAACAGGAAATTTCCGGCATTACCTCTCACATAATAAAGAAAACGATGATCCTTATCCCATTACCTCAATCTTCTCTCCCATCACGATGGCATCAGCGAGGAGCTTCCCAATCTTGCTTTTCCTGTTAATGTTGATCATGCCGGATTTCCCGACTTTTGCCTGCATCACAAAATCCCGCTGGTGGTAGATAGACACATCCCGATCCTGGTATTCAGGCCCAAGAATGAGCTGGACAGCTTGTTTTGAGAGCCGGGGCTCAAAGGACAGGGAATTTCCAAGGCTCGGGGCCTCGCCTTTGAACTCTGTAAGGCTGCGCACATCAATGCTGATGCCCAGCTTTTTCTCCATTTTCTCGATGCTCTCTCCCTGCTTTCCGATAATCCGGGCGATATCCCTCTCCGGAACATAGACTGCAACCCTTCCATCCGAAAGCATCTCTGCGCGCACATGCTTGACAAGCAGGGAAAACTCATCTTCAATGGCACGCTGCGCAAGCTTCTGGGAAGGCGATTGTGTGGCTCCCTTCACAGGTATGACAACGGTCTCCTCACCGTACGAATACAGCTCGTACTCAGCTTTCTTCGTCTCGAAATCAGTCACAACAACAATCGGCCTCGCCAGATCCTCCTCGGTCATTCCCTCTGGCACTTTCACAGTCATCATTATGGAAAGCACCTTTGATGGCTTTCCGTTCTTGATGAAGATGACAGTATCAATAACCTGGGGAATGACTCCAAGCTCAATCCTCCCGACAAAGCGCTGGATTGCATCAATAGGCTTTGAGGCATGGACAACGCCGACAAGGCCGATGCCTGCAAGCCTGAGGTCAGTGAAGAGGTGGAAGTCCTGGGTGTTTCTCATCTCATCGAAAATCGTATAGTCCGGCCTGGACAGGAGCAGGATATCATGGATCTCCTGCGCATCAGCATGCGAGATTGCATATTGTGTGATAGTATCGGCAAGGATAAGATCCCTGGGAGCTTCGATGGTCTTGACAATCTTGAGCTTGCTTGCGTAGAATTCTGCCAGCGCCTGGGCAAAGGTTGACTTTCCCATCCCCGGAGCCCCGGCGATGAGGACACCCTCGGCCTGGGACTCTATCCGCTGCCTGAGCCGCTCAGAGAGATGGTAATCTTCCATGCTGAGCTTGGTGATTGGCCGCACAGCAGTGATCTCCCATGCATCAGACAAGGGTGGCTTTGTTATAACAATCCGATACGGACCAAGCTGGACAATGGTTGATCCTGGCCGCTCAATCTCGATAAACGCATCGTTCCGCACGCCAGCGTTTTCTATAATCTCCCGGGCAAGTTCCTGGAGCTTTTCCCGCGAGAGAAGGGTAGAGCCAATAGTGGAGAATTTCCAGTCTCCGGGAAGCCCTTGCTTTGCAGAAGGGAGAACGCCTTCCCTCAGGTGCACCGACATGGTCGTGCTGTCAAAATACGACTCGAGTTGGATGGGCTTAGGTGTCTTCTCAAACTTCTTGAAATGGACAGGGATGCCACGCACATCTGCAATTTGCTTTTGCAGGCTATTGTGGGTGAAGAGAGTGACCCCCTCATCATAGCAGAGGTCAAGGATAAGCGAGTCCACTTTTTCAAGTGTTAAGTGCTCTAATTCAAGCTGCGTCGGCATGCGGCCAGTAAATTCAATCTGGAAATTCAGGCGTGACGATGCTTTTCGCAGCCGGTCAAGCTCATCCATTCCCACAAATCCCTTCGCCTTGTTCTCCTGAGCGCTCTTGTGAAGAAAAGCGACTAATGCGTTGTGGATAAGAATCTTCTCTGCCTTGATGCCGCCTTGCTCAAGGCTGGCAGAGACCAGTCCTTCCAGCAGGACTGAGCTGTCTGGCACAATCCGTTCTATCGTGAGCATACACAAGGGTGAAGAGGGGGATTATTTAAGGGTTATGGTGGCGTATCTTTTCCAGCAGAAAGCTTGTGAGCCTGTCCGCATCATCCTTCTTCAACCCATCAAGATGCAGGAGTTCCTGCGAAGATTTGCCGATTGTAGAGAAATGGACATCCCAGAGGCCAAACAGCTTGTCATAGATATCCTCATCAACAAATACGTTCTGGATTTTGCGATAGGGGGTCGCAGATTCTACAGTGGTGAAGATCCCCCTCTTAAAGATGAAAAGATCCTGCGTTGAGGCATAGGACATGCTTTGGATGAAAAAGAAATCCCTTGCTGCGTGGATGAGAAAGGCAAAAGGAGGGAGCACAAGAAAGCTGAGAAGAAAAACAAGAAGCACAGGAACGCCGATTCCGATGGCGAAGATCCTGACAAGGATTACTCCGATGACAAAAAGGGAGGTAAGGCCGACAAGCAGCCTTGCCGTTGCCCCCAATCCGGTCTTCATTGGCCGCCATACTGAAATATTTACTTCAGCCAGATCCTTGAAATGAGATTCAGACAGCCCCATATTCCTGATGAGTGTGCTTCGCAGGAGTTTTGCATCAGCAGCAGAAAGGTAGGGGATGGCGTTCAGGATTACGTCCTTCCGCTCTTTGCCGACAACCCCCAGCCTGAGGTCGCCTGTTTCGATGATGAGGTCTGCAAGCCCAGTCAGCCGCCTCCAGATGCTCCTCCTGATGTGGATATCCTGGATCTTGTGATACGGAATATGCACACGAGCCTTTGAAAAGAGAGAGTAGTCCAGCTCAAGGTTGTTTGGCAGGACATAAAAAGAGAAGGCGATCTTGAACAGCAGGAGTTTAGAGACGAATCCTATAAAAAAGAAAAGATAGAGGAGGGAAAGAACGCCATTGTTGAGAACGAAAGGCAGCCCGGCAGACCATGCGAGGATCAGCGCACCACACTGGAAGAGTGCGTGGACTCTATACGTCTGCCCTTTTTTCTGCTCGGTTTTTGCGTGTTGCAGGACTGTTATCACCTCATTGGCGTCGTTGATGGAAAGGGCTGAAAGCCTGCCAGGCTGCTGGGAAATGGTCTTGACCTCAATGGAGGTAAGCCCAAGAAGGCGCTCCAGAAAAGACTGGGTGCGATGAGTGTCCTGGATCTTGTCGTACAGAAAAAGAGCTCTTGACTTGGCGAAGATTCCGGATTGAATGAACAGCCCATCATCCCTCAGATCATAATGCTCGAAGAAAAGCCGTAGGGAATTCATTGAAAATGCTGCAACAAAAAAGAGTATGAACAGGAAGTCCTCAGTAAAGCCGGTGGTGAGCCCGATGAGGAGGGCGATGATGATCCCCGGAGCAAGGCTGAGCAGCGCCTGCGGTTTGTAGATGCGGCTCATTCAGATTTCCCGCGTTTCGGTATTCTTGAAAGGATTTTGCTTCGCAGCTTTTCAGCGTTGCTATAGTTCAGGCCGTCAATATGCGCATTTTCTCCAGACATAGGCGTAGCAGTCGAGACATGGACATCCCATAAGCCAAAGATCCTGTCAAGGAGATCCTGATCTGAATAAACATCCTGGAGTTTGCTGTAGGGAAGGATAGTCTCCCTTCGTGTTACAGCCCCTTTTTTGATGACAATAAAATTCCTTTCAATGTCATAATAATACGTTTCGTAGTAAACCCGTTCATACCAATAGATGAGAAACGGCGCTATGAAATACAACGCATCAACAATGACCAGGAAATATTTTAATTGTTGCCAAAAGAAGAGATGGAGCCAGAAAGGAGCCAGGAAAAACGATGCCATAAGAGACAAGGCTCCAAGGAGCGTTTTCTTGACGATCTTAACCCGTTCCAGCGGAAGCTCTTCGACTGTTTTCATAAAGAATCTGTTGAAACAGTGATATATAAATATAGTTGGTCGGGGGGCTCAGTAGAAAGTCCGGCATCCTTTTCCGCGAGCTTCTTTGCAGTAATAACCACTGCTGACAGAGGGTTGCCCCAATCAAAACGCCCTCTGGCGTTTTGGTGTTCCAAAAGAACGTAGCTCTTTTTAGCACCTTCGGGGGTGCCAGCAATCGCAGATGCAATCGCAAGCGAGCCTGATGCCGACTGACTTTCTACTGAGCCGGGGGGGCTCCGGTGAAAATCACTGCCGCCGCCCTTTGTGAGCAGCAGGGCAAGAACGTAACATCGACCTCGGGGGGATGTCCCTTACGGGGCGAATGTCGATTTGTAGAAGGATTTTTCAGTCATTGCGAACTCGGCGGCAGCTGCGAAGCAAGATTTTCATCGGAGCCTGGTTGGGGAGAAATCTGAATAAGAAATTTTTAAATAGGGCAAAGGGAAAGAAACATGCATGAAAGGCCAGGCAGCCCTTGAGTTTGTGTCTACGTATGGTTGGGCAGTGCTGGCTGTATTAGTCGCTTTGGGAACGTTGGCCTATTTCGGGGTTTTTGATGTAGACCTGCTTCTTCCTGAAAAATGCCTGCTCAGCGGAAGTTCAGGCCTGTTCTGCGAAGATTTCACTGCAACACAACAAGGTATTGCGCTTCGGCTGCGGAATGTGCTTAAGGAGGATATCATCGTAAGCAGTATCACAATATCTTCTCCTCAATGTATCTTCGCAGGGCAAGAGTTTATAGAGCCTGACGGGTACCAAGACTTCGGCTTGGTGTGCGCTCCAGCCCAGGACGCCTCAGTCAATGCAGAATTTATCGTGCAGTACCGCAAAGGCGAAGCAGGGCTTGACCGAGCTATAAGGGGTGTAGTCGTAAAGCACGATCAGTTCCAGTTTGGGGCTGATGCAGAGATATGCCAGAATGCAGAAGATGCAGGATTATGCGACTGGCTTGACTTTGCATATGGTCCAGGGTATCAGGAAAGCTGCTGCCAGATTACGATTTGCTGCGGGTAAATATCATTAATCAGTAACTAACGGAAAGGCATAAATAGGAGAAGTATCACTAAAAGGGAAATGGCGGCATTTCTGCAATTAGCAAGGGTGTACGTAGCAATTGTGATTTCTGCCTTGATTTTGTACGGTTGCAGCCAAGATAGCAGCGGCCAGGCAGGCTATCCAACACAGGCCCCTTCTCAACAAGTTGCTTCTCAAGGCGCTCAAGCAGTGCTGTCAGAGCTGCAGATTACCGCATGCCAAGGGGCGGATGAAGCACAGACCTGTGATACCCGACTGAAGGAGTTAGATATTGTAACAAAAGAGAACTGCTGTGCAGAGTTAGGTTTATGTTGCTGAGGCGATAATCATCAAAAAAAGCATACTTATCATCGCGGCGTTTTTGCTTCTCTTTTCCTCTGTAGCTGCGGCAGAGAGCTGCAAAGTCCTGGATATCCGAAACATGGTTCGGGAGAACCTGGTGGAATACCTGCAAGGCCCTTCAAAGTCAAGGCTTGATAAGGATGAGCTTAAGGATGCAATCCTCTTTTTCGTGAGCCTCCAGCAGGATAAGGAGCTGGTAGACTGCGGAGCCAGGGGGCGGCAGACAAACAAGCCTATTGATGAGATTATGGATAAAGGAAGAGGCAGGAAGCAGATCCAAAGATGTGACGATGGAACTGTCTATGGAAGATGCTCAGAGCGAAAGCCGCTCTTCTGCGCGAATACCCTCAGAGATAACTGCGCCAGATGCGGCTGCAATGCAAATCAAACATGCGGCGCTGATAATAGCTGCAGAGGAATTAATGCGACGCAGGTTCCAGGTATTTTGAATGATACCTGCCCTCAAAGCGTTGTCTACCCAAGTGCTACGGCAAGCAGCGACACGCTCCTCGATGCACAGCGCTCTGCTGATTATGGGGTGGTTACTGGAGCTACGTTCTGCAGCCAGCACGGGCTTACCTATGCAAATGTTGCCTGGAATACAACCACGATGAGTGGACAGGTCTTCTGCGCAGCAGCATCCGGAGTACGATGCACCTATAATGTCGAAATTGTCCAGATAGGCTCTGGCTCGACGCTTGGGACATATGTTAAAGGACCAGGATTTGTAAATGCAACAAATACGACAGGGACTGCGAATGCCACATGCAGAACACTTGGTACGGTAATGTATACTGATGCTAATGGAACCGGATATATTGGCTGTGATATTGAGGTTAGTGGCCCATTTGACTTAAACCGGAGCTACTGCATAAGCCAAACCACACTCCGACGAGAATCCTTGGTGCCTGATGTTTTTGGAAGGCTGAATCGTTACTTTGCAACACTTAGAAATCTGCGGCTTGACGAGGAAGTGAAGGTGTTTATTGTGTCTGGTGGAAGGGAAATTGAATGCCTGCCTTCCCTAAACAAACAGATCGCTGGAGACAATACCTCAACCGCTCCAAAGGGTTTGGGAGATCGGATCTATCTGAATGATCTGGTTACGGTTAATGGGCATACCTATAAACTCGCCTATCTTCGCTCAGATGGAACCATCTATACACAAGTTAGACTTGACGAGCCAGCAAGCGGGTATGGGTTTAGCCTTGGATTTGCTAATGGGATTAATGCGAGCCTTACCACTGCCGCATTTGATCAGAGATCCTTTAGATGGAACATTACGTTTGATGTAGGCAACAGAGACTATTTGATAATGACAAGGACAAATAATGCCACGAATTTCACACAGCCTTTGAACCAGACGACTAACCAGACAACGAATGCGACAAATCAGACCACAAGCCAGAATACCTCATTTTGTTCTGACAGCGACGGAGGGGCAGTTTATAACATCAAAGGAACTGTCACGCCAAAGGATTCGCAGATATGGGGCAGTTTTGCGGATCATTGTGTAACCACAACTACAGTTTATGAGTTTATGTGCAGATCTGATGGGACGCATACAGGACAGCAAGCTTTCTGCAGCGTTGGATGCGTAGATGGCCGCTGCGCGAATACGAGGCTGACACAGTATGATGCAATCAATTTCAGCACGATTAATCCTGCCTGTGCGTATTGGTATGGAAACAACCAGCCCGTTCCACCAGCCCAGTATGGAAACACGCCTTGGGGATATGTGTTCAGCTGCGACGGAGGGCATTGCGGAGTGAAAACAGGAACCCAGTTTGACACCTGTGTAGGCGGCTGCATTAATGGCACGCCTAGTTGCTAGACTCCATATGAATTTTTGGCTTAGCAGAAACGTTCCCAATAAAATAAACGCTTTGCTCGGCGATAAGCTGAGCAAGCCAAAACCTTGAATGAAATTTCAAGGTTTTGCATTTTTACATTGATTGCCCTTACACAGCTTCCCGTTATTTTCTTAATAACATTGTGATAAGTCTCATTCAAGGCACGATAGTTTGCCCTTAATCAACAGTGGGCTAAGCCTGGCGATAGGAAGATTTAAATAACGAAAATCTATGGAAGGGTATATGGCAGAGAAAGGCCAGGCAGCTATGGAATTCTTGATGAATTATGGAATGGTAATTGTTATAAGCCTGATTGTCATCGGCGCTTTGGTATATTTTGATATCCTGAGCCCCGCGCAATTAGGGCCAGAGAAGTGTGTCCTTGCAACTGGATCTGGATTACTTTGTGATGATTTCAGTGTGAATGCAGAAGGAGTGATTCTAAGATTGAAAAATGCAGTCACTACAGTAGTGTTTGTTGAAGCGATAGAGACTGTTGACCCTGTCTGCAGTTATTTTGGAGGCCAGAACATAGAAAAAAACAGCTACGCTGATTTTAGCCTCAAGTGCCTGTTAACGGCCAATCAGAAGGTGAGGACGCCGTTGAGCATCCAATACAAGAAGGGTCCGGGAGGGCTGCCCCGGTCTGCCAAAGGGGAATTGCTGCTAAAGGTTTCCCAAAGCACGACAGTTAATGAGACGATATGCCAGAATGGAGAAGATGGGGGCCTCTGCGAAGGTCTTGATATCCTGTTCGGCAGCGGCTACAGGGATCTCTGCTGCAGCCAATATACATTATGTTGCCAGTGAAAAGATTTATAAAGACAAGAAAGAAAGATGGGTAGAGGCAAGGCTAATGACGATACACGGATTATGGACGTGCATGATGCTTCTTTTCGCAGTGGCAATTATAGGATGCAGACAAGTTTCTGAGGATTTCTCAGGAGAGGCTTCGCAAATAATGGATTCAGAATTATCAGAGTTGCAGATTGTGGCATGCCAGACTGCAAGCAGTGCAGGAAGTTGCGGCACCCGGCTGGGAGAGGTCGGGATTGTCACAAAGGAGGCCTGCTGCCAGGTGCTCGGATACTGCTGTAGAGGTGGTTCGAATTAAGACAATTGCAGTTTTTTTTCTGGTGGTTCTTGCCTTGGCTGTTGCAGCAGACGCCCAGGTCTGCGGGGTTAAGGATCTCAGAAGCAGCCTGAAGAAGGCTTTGTTTGAGTATTTTAAGTCTCCTGGAAGCGCCAAGCTGAGCATAAGCGAGATTAAGGATCTTCTGGTTTTTTACTTGAGTATTGATAAGGAAAAGGAAAATGTCAACTGTTCTGTCGAAGGGGATTTCTCCGGCTATTCTATTAATTCGATCAGCACAAAAATAGAAAACGCAAGCCTTGTGCTGCAGAGATGCTCAGACTCAACCGTTTATAGCAGGTGCTCTGACACAAAACCATTGTACTGCGAGCAAGGGAGCCTCATTAGCAGGTGCGATGTGTGCGGCTGTTCCGGTGGTTTAGTATGTTCGTCTGGAAACTGCATCGCGGAGACAGGCACCAACGCAACATCAGGAACGAATGTCACCCCAAGTACAAATGTAACCCAAAATGCTACAGCAAATGCGAGCGGCGTTAAAGGGCTTGGTGTTCCGATATATGTCGGTGAGTCATTTTTTATTGGAGGAATTGGGTATCGCCTTGAGTATTTGAATGTGGCGGCAGGCTTGGAAAACCTCGGATTCAGCGAGTTAGATGGAATTCCCGGTTATTCAGTGGGCGTGAATTCACAGACTCTCAAAGGGAGTGTTGCGCTTGTTGATGCAAATGGCAGGTACTATAGGGGCTATATTTTAGATATAAGCAGCCGAACATACCTTGTTATCACGGCAGATCCTAATGCTGTTGTTGATCTGTATGAGAAGAGATGCATCTACAGTTACCCTCCAGGAGCCTCAGTTCCTAATCCTGTGCCCAATTATGTGTATTGGGGATATGTGGACAACTGCCCCGTAGGCGATTCTGGATGTGCTTCATTGGGGTATGGAACGATAGTCCCTGTAAGTTGCAAAAATCAGGGATGTATGAATAATACCTGCTCTAGCTGCGTAAGCCAAACAATCTACCTGGCAAATGGAACTGCAGTCTCTTTAACCTGCCCAAATCAGAATCAGACTGCGCATGTGCCTGTCTGCTTGGATTGCTATAGAACTCAAACTCCTTTAAATCCATACCCAAATAATCCGCAATGCAGCATTGTTAGCAACTGCACGAGCGCAGACTACCCCAACTGTTATGCTGCCCCCTATGATTATCTTACAATACAATGTCCAAATGGATGCCGGAATGGGGCTTGCATCCAAAGTGTGAGCAACCAAACAACGAATCAAACATCAAACACCTCAGGCCTGTATTGCGGCACATCAACCAATATGGATTTCTGCAGCAATTGTTACGCTCATGGAGGAAGAGTGAAGACTGGTGAGTCTGCATGCTGGTGCGACAGCACAGCAACGTATATCAACGCATGGTTTGGAAGCTGTCCTGCAGCGAACGCTACAGCCAAATGCAGAGACAGTGATGGAGTCAGTTACATGACCAAAACAACCACCTACACGACAGGATGGGAAGGAAATTTCACAGATCACTGTGTGGACACCAGATATCAATGGGAATTTTACTGCAATGCAGATGCCTCAGCCCATACCGGACTTAAGGTTGATTGCGCTATCTTTACTGCTGGCTGTAATGATGGAAGATGCAGCCCTAGTATTCAGACACAATATGCAGGGATAGCGTGGAATACAACAGATCCGTCATGCGCGTACTGGTATGGAAACAACCAGCCAATACCGAATCGTTATGGAAATACGCCTTGGGGATATGCACTCAGCTGCGATGGCCAGCATTGCGGCGTGAAGAGGGGAACATCGTTTTCTGACTGTTTTGGCGGTTGCTTGGCAGGGGCTTGCTCCTAAATCCCGGAATTAGGGTTATCTCCAAATAATATTTAAACTACCTCTTATTTTAGTAAATAGAATGAGTAAGATAAAACCAAAAAAGGGGCAGGAAAAGAAGACACCCAAGCAGATCATCGTCACCTCAGCATTGCCCTATGCAAACGGCCCTATCCACATCGGCCACATGCTTGAGTATATCCAGACAGACATCTATGTAAGGGCATTAAAGCTGTTGGGAGAGGATGTAGTCTATTGCTGCGCTGATGACAGCCATGGGACTGCGATTGAGCTGAAGGCAGAGGAGCTAAAGACCTCCCCTAAGAAGCTGATTGCTGAGGTCCTGAAGGAGCACAGAAAGGATTTTGCTGATTTTGGGATAGGCTTTGATTCCTACATAACAACACATTCAGAGCAGAACCAGTACTTCAGCGATCTGATATTCAGCCGGCTCAAGGACAAAGGGTATATCTACATCAAAGATGTTGAAAACACCTACTGCCAGCACTGCAAGCGATTCCTTCCTGATAGGTATATCAGGGGAACGTGTCCTAAGTGCGGAGCTCAGGATCAGTATGGCGACGTCTGCGAAAAATGCAATTCATCGTACAAAAGCACCGAATTGATCGACGCAAAGTGCAGTATCTGCAGAAACCCGCCAGTGCTCAGGAGCAGCTCCCATTACTTTTTCAGGCTCAGTATTTTCTCAGAGAAGCTGAGAGACTGGCTGCGAAGCAACAAGAGCCTGCAGCCGGAAACCGTGAACTATATCCTCAACTGGATCAAAGAGGGTCTCAAGGACTGGGATATCTCCAGGGATGGCCCGTATTTCGGATTCAGGATTCCAGGAGAGGAGAATAAGTTCTATTACGTCTGGCTTGACGCTCCCATTGGCTACATCGCAAGCTTCAGTGCATGGATTGGAGATGCCCAGAAAGCTGAGGAGCAGTGGAACAAGGCAAGGATTGTGCACTTTATCGGTAAGGATATCATGTATTTCCATTTCCTGTTCTGGCCTGCAATGCTCATGGGAGCAGGATTCAGCCTGCCGGAAAGCATTGTAGTGCATGGTTTCCTGACAGTGAATGGCGAGAAGATGAGCAAGAGTAGGGGAACATTCTATACTGCCCGTGAATTTCTCGAGCAATACGATGCAGAATCCCTGAGATTCTACTACGCCAGGATGCTAAGCAAGAAGTTGGCAGACGTGAATATGGATTTTGATGAGTTCGCAGAGGTTGTGAACAACGAGCTCGTTGCAAACCTTGGAAATTTCTGCTACCGGGTTCTTTCCTTTATTGACACTCATTTTGGAGGGAATATCTCTGAAGCCGCAAAGGATGAGGAGATAATCAAGAGTATTGAGGAATCAACAAAAAAGATCAAGCAGCAGTATCAGGATGCAAACACCAATGAGGCGATCAAGGAGATTATGGCTGTGTCTTCCTTGGGCAACAAGTATTTCCAGGAGCACGAGCCGTGGAAACTGCTGAAAGAGGACAGGAAGGGGGCAGAAGCTGCTGTTGGCCTGTGCCTGAATATTGTAAAGGATCTGGGCATCCTGGTAAGCCCGGTGCTGCCTGGGTTTTCCGCTGAGCTCCAAAGACAGATGAATCTCAAAGGGTTAGGATGGGGAGATATCAATTTCAGCATGAGGCAGCATGCAATTGCAAAGCCATCCATTCTTGTCAAGAAGATTGAGGAGAGAAAAGAAAGGCTCTCGGCGGAAGGCTCAAAATTTCCGCTTGACCTAAAGGTCGGCAAAATTCTCTCAGTTGAGGACCACCCCGATGCAGACAAACTGTATGTTGTTCAGGTTGACCTCGGATTAGAAAAACGGCAGCTGGTCGCAGGATTGAAAGGCCAGTATGCCAAAGAAAAGCTTCCGGGAAAGAGGATTGTTGTTGTAACGAATCTGCAGCATGCCAAGATCAGAGGAGTTGAAAGCCAGGGAATGCTGTTAGCAGCAGATGATGGCAAGCGGGTTCGGCTTTTGGAGCCGCAAGGAAAGGAAGGCGAGCAGGTGTATGTTGTCGGAGCTGCTATCGAGAGGAAAGAGATAGTATTCGAAGACTTCAAGAGGCTGAGGCTGAGCGTCAAGGGAAAGAAAGCTTTGTTCCATGACAAGGCGCTGAGAACCTCCTCGGGAGAAGTCTTTGTTGACAGTCCTGACGGAGCAAGGATTAGATGATGCGAAGGAGAAAGATAAACCCTTAGAATAACCCTTTATAGATACGTCTATGAGTTCTTATACTTTTTCAGGTCGATGCCGAGCTGCTCTGGGGTGTAGCGAGACATGATGTCGTCTATTTCATGCCGGATGCTTGGCTGCCCTTTTCTGGCAAGGTCAATCATTTCGAGATCAACAAGCGGCAACCGCACAGCAGTATTGAAGAGATACGCAAGCGGTATTGGGTTTTTTGCTGAGAAGACTGCATTGACCAGCGGCCTGATCTGCGCTTGGAGCAAGGAAGCTTTCTCCCGGTCTTTTGCGAGCCCTGCCTCTACAATACTCAGAAAGTGCTTTGGCGCAACATTTGCGCTTGCAGAGATTACGCCGTAGGCGCCTCTGTATATCATTGAAGCCACAATGCCGTCCTCCCCAGACAATATCCTAAAAGAGGAGGGGTCTGTGGCTAGGCGTATATCCTCGATTAGCCTCATATCATCAATCGCCTGCTTGATCCCGATAATCTTAGGATTGCTGGAGAGTGTAAGAACCGTCTTCTTGTCGATGTTGGAGTTTGTCCTGGAAGGGACGTTATAGAGGATGATATTGCTCCCTCCAGCTAAATTGGAGGCTACAGCAGTGTAATGCGCAAGCAAGCCTTCTTGAGGTGGATTATTGTAATAGCCAGTCACATGGAGAAAGGTGGTTGGCCCAATGGCCTCAGCAATCCTGTTTGACAAGTCGATCGCTTCATAGGTTGAGTTTGATCCTGCGCTTGCGATAAGCCTCGTCCTTCCATCGATCCTGTCAAAGGTAAAATGGACAAGCTCCACATGCTCTTCGTGAGTAAGTGTTGCGCTCTGGCCTGTAGTTCCTGCAGCAACGATCCCGTCTATGCCAGCTGCAATCTGATCCTCAATGAGCATGGCCAGGTTATCATGATCGATTTCAGGCTTGACCGCGTCTCCATTGCGCTTGAATGGGGTGATGATTGCGGTATACACGCCTTGAAGTTCACTTGCTGGGATAGGCTCGTTTTTCCTTTTCATCGAGGATGGAAAATAGCCTCTTTTTTTAAGCTTTTGTAAAGTGGCAAGTAAACTTTCCAAGTTCCATGATGCTCCAGTAACATCAAGTATGGGGCGAAGATACGCTAAAACAAAAAAAGGGTTAAAGAAGGATTATTTTCCCTTTGCCACGTTAATCATGGTGTAGAGGCCTTTTTCTCCTGCTTCCACTTTTGTATGCAGGAATCGTATTGCGTCAAGGGTTCCTGATACATAAGGCTCTCTTCCATTGACATTATGCGTGAACTGAAACAAGACATTCCCATCTTCTGAGAGCAGGGTGTAGGTATGCCAACCATGCCCACTTAACGCTTCCTTTGGGACCCCAAGCATCATTTGTTCGCAAGGGTTTCTTACCATTTCAATCTGATCGGTTGTGAAGGGGATTCCCAATTGATTAAAGTATTGAACCATTGCTTTTGCTGTTCCGCTTGTGTCTGCTTTTCCAGTCTGGTGGCTTTCCCTAATTTTGAGCCTATATCCCCTGAACGCACCGGGGAATGTCTCTGCAGCATACTGCATCATTGCCTGGAATACAACAATCTGCTTTGTCATGTTTGGGGCTATGACTGCAGGGATTTTTGAATTCTTCACAGTTTCCTCTAATTTTGGTCGGTCTCCTCCTGTTGTTCCCATGACAAAAGGCATGCCCAAGCTACAATAGAGCTCTGCATTGCTGTTCACCGCATCAGGACGGGTGTAGTCAACAGCTATTATTGACGAAGGGATAAGTCCAGATTCAGTAAGGAGGCCTGGTAATTGGCCTCTTTCATCTGGCTTTATTAACATAATACGCTGCTGCTCAAATCTCAGAGTTAAGAATCTCAAGCTTACTATCGAATTAGGTAATGTGCCATCTATTTCATTCGCTTTGGTTTCTGGACCTGTTAGCGAGAGACTCAAAAGGTCGAATTCATAATCGGGTTCTTGATGCAATGAGTTACAAAAAGCTTTTCCTTTTGGATCGGTATAGATTGCCTGGGCAATCGATGTTGCCATCTTTCCTTTCAAGCCATTTACCATAACCTGAATTGGTCCTGTCATGTATCTTACCCCCCAGTTTGTCTAAAGATATTCTTCTCTGAAGGGGGATACTTTGGATGTTTAAAAAGATTGCTGTGATCAAAAATCCTATTCCTCTCTCGCAGCCAACGCATCACAGGTCTCTATATAATACCTATTCTGTAAATTGGCGCAGACAGAGTAATCTCCCCTCAGCACAAATGCCATGAGACATGCATCTCTGGCATCCCCAAAGGTAACTGAATCACAGAGACTGCTCTGCCCTGTAAGCTTTGCAACCTCGGTAAAGCATTGGTCTTTTGGCCTGCTGTCGCTGATACGTGTGCACGGCCTTTCATAGCGCATGGCCTTTGCGATATTCAGGTAGCACTGGTTCTTATAAAAATCCTGGGCAATTTCTTCGCAGTATTTCCCAGCCTGATCCGGGTCCGTTGCTGCGCTCTCTGCAATTCTATCAAGTTTTTCAGAGATGCTGAGGCCTGCAAAGGGATCTTCTGTTGGCAATGTCTCAGGCGACACCTCCTGTTCTACGCGCTGTGATGGCTGAGTTTGCGGTTCAGGCTGCGGAGCTGGCTCGGAAATTCTTTTTACATCAAATCGGAATGATGCAGTTGCATTCCCGCCGGGATAGGTAGCTATTGTCCTCAAGAGGTATGATCCTGGCTGCATGGCTTCAGGTATGAGAAACGAGGATTTCTTCGATGCGCGCGTTTCAACGCCGAATTCCTCCTCTTTCGAAGAGATAGCCTGGCCCCTCATATCAAGAATCTCGTGAAGAACCTTGACATCAAAGCGGCGTGCTGATCCGATGCTCACAAGATCGGTCGTGAAGAAAAAGGAAGAGCCCGGCTGCGCATCTGATGCCAGAGGTTCGGTCTCCAGATCCAGAAGAAAAGACGGCTTTGGAGCCTGGAAGAGATAAAGGCCCGCGCCGCCCAGCCCAATGAGCATCAGGGCTACTGCAATTGATAGGATCACAGATGCCGGCACATGATGGGTATGATGGACGATGATAGGAGAGGCTTGATGAAGCGCCTGGTCTACAACCCTTGCAGGATAGCCATGGCTGATGAGATGATTTCTAAGCATCTCTGGAGTATAGCCCCGAGCAAGGTTTTGCCTGAGGTACGTTATCAATGCCTGATCCTGCATAGTCGATTCCATGAATAGAGCGTATTTAAAGGTGGCGGTCATCTCGACTCGACTGCAAGTTAACTCATAAAAGTTGATAACAAAAACCGCACTGATCCCCGACCTAAAGCCCGGGGTATTAACCCCCGAATTTTCAATAAAAAGGCAAAACTGGGCAAATTGTCTTATCGACGTTAATCAATGCGTCGCGGCCAATCTTGGATCTGTCTTGACGATTTTATATAGGAACTTGCAATCGGGCCTCAAAACCGAATGCATTAGAATGCATTATATACAACCTATCTTTCGTCAGTTAACAATTGTTAACTTTTAGGAGAGAGTATGCTTGAATCATTCCTGATCACATCAAGGGAAACCCTGGAAGCAAGCCTTGTAGTTGGCATTGTTCTGGCGTATTTGAACAAGACAGGGAATCAGCAGCACAAGAAGAGTGTGTATTACGGGATTTTCTTTGGAATTGCGGCAAGCATCCTGGCAGCATTCCTATTTACCCTTGCTGCTGGATTTGAAGGGATCACTGAACAGATTTTTGAAGGGGTCACGATGCTTATTGGTGCATTCCTATTGACGACAATGATTCTATGGATGTGGCAACAGAACCATACAAAGGAGATTGAGGGAAGGGTTGCAGGCCATCTTAAGCAGCCTTTGTTTTCTCACTTTGGGATATTTCTCCTTATTTTTATTGCAATTATTCGAGAAGGGGTTGAGACAGTTATCTTCCTGAATGCAGCCAGGTATGCAAACAGTATAAGCCTTATTGGGGGGATATCTGGTATGATTGCAGCAATTGGCCTTGGATACGCCTTCTTTATTGGTGTAGGGAACCTTAGAAGGATCTTTGGGGTAAGTAGCATATTGCTCATCTTGTTTGCTGCAGGCCTGGTCAGCCAGAGTATTCATGAGTTTGAAGAGGCAGGGATTGTTTCAGGGATCATAACTCCGCTTTTTGACATTAATCCCAGCCTCAATGCTGATGGAACCTATCCCTTATTCCATGAAAAAGGGGGGATAGGAAGCTTCCTGAAGGGGTTATTTGGGTATAATGGAAACCCCAGTTTGGCAGAGGCAGTCGGTTACGTACTGTTTCTGGCTTTGGTTGGGATCCTGTGGCGAAAAGCGGCTTCATCCAAAAAATGAGGGCTGCCATCAATTTTGCAAGCCTCTTTACAGGTATATGTGCAGCTGACGGGGGGATGTCCCTACGGGGATGTCAGCTTTGTACTTTGGAAAGCTCAGGCGAGCCGATGCGCTCCGAAGGAGCGCTTGAAAATACCTGAGTATTTTCATTGGTAGCCCGACTGAAAGGAGGTTTTTGGATGGAGCCGCGAAAAGCGAAAGCTATAAAAACAAGTGAGTTGTCTTAATAAGCGGGGTTAAATAAGCTTACGAGAGGGATAGTATGGAAACACTTGAAGAGATACAGACAACATGCCCGTATTGCAGAGGAACAGTAGCCGGAGGGATTGCAGCCAGTGAGGAGACAGACATTTTAGGTCTTCTTCAGGAATGCTCATCCTGCGGAAGGGTTTTTAGCGTGAAGGCTCAGGAATTCTTCAACAAGTTTGAGCTAAAGCAGTGGATGGCCAAGATGGACAGGAAAATAGAGAAATCTTATTAAACAGCCTGTTGTTTTTCTCTGAGATGGATTTGGGGAATGAAGAGGGTTCCGGATCTCATTCAGAGAGCAATCTTGTATTGTCATATCTACACGAGGCAAGCCAGTTTCCGCTGCTGACAGCAGAGCAGGAGGCACAGCTGAGCCAGCAGAAGAAGGAGCATACAGGCATCATAAGAGAGAACCTGGTCAGGATAAAGCCAGGAATTGCTGCCGTTCGCGAGTATTATGAACGGCTTGCGGCCAGAATAAATACTTATCTCTCAAAGAGGTATATTACAGAACCTGAATCATATCAGGAGATCGGGCTCCGCCTCAAAAAGATCACTGATCAGACTAGGAAAGAGTTTGAAAAAAAGGTTACAGGGATGTTTCTTGATGCAATAGGGATTGACTGCGATGAAGGAGATATAGCAGAAGATGATCTTGTTGCCAGAATGCAGGACTTTTATCAGGCATTTCAGAGTGCGAGTACCGATTCTGGAAAGATTTCAGAGTATCTCTTAAAGATGCCTGCAAAGGCTGTCTTCGATATTGGATCCCGGGTCACAAAGAATGGAAATGGGGAGGTTGAATATGAAAGAATCAGGATTGGCATGCAAGGATACCTTGATGCGAGGGATGCCCTCATAAACCACAACTTGAGGCTGGTTGTAGATGCGGCAAAAGGCTACCAACGAACAGGAGCCCCTTTGCTGGACTTGGTTCAAGAGGGAAATATAGGCCTCATACGCGCAGCAGAGAGATTTGATCATACCCTTGGAAGATTTTCTACCTATGGCACCTGGTGGATTTGCCAGGCAATCTCCCGGGCAGCTGACGAGAGATACTCAACAATCCATGTTCCACAAAAAAAGAGGGTATTGAATCGGCGCTTGCATCGGGTGACTCAAGAGCTCACCGCCAGAAAGCTTAGACAGCCCACAGAAGAAGAGCTTGCTGCTGCTTTGGGAATCGGCCAGGATCAGGTTCAAAAGCTCCAGATGCTTCCAAAGTGTGTATCTCTCAACGAGATGGTTGAAGAAGGCTCTGAGATTGGGGATCTTTTTGAGGACACTTCACGTGAGCCGATTGGTAAAGGTCTGCTTGATGCAGAAGCCGACGAGTATCTCAACAAAACCCTTTCCACATTGCCCTTCAGGCAGGAAGTGGTGATGAGATTCCGATTGGGGCTGGGGTATCCCGGGAAGCCCCTCAAACAATGTACATTAGAGGAGATAGGCCAGCGATTTGGATTAAAGCGTGAGAGGATCCGGCAGATTGAAAGTGAGGCAATGAATTCTTTACATATGCCCTTCAGACTAAAGATGCTGGAAAACTGCCTGTGATGCTGTTTCAGATTTTGCTTTCTTGAGCGCAAATGGCCAGGAGAAAGATAGATTAATATAATAAATTCTATTACTTTGCTGCATGCTACCATCAGATGTGTACAGCCTTCCTTGGTATTTCGCAGCAAGCAAACAGCTTCTTACCCGGGAACAGGAGGCTGAGCTAGGAGAGAAAAAAGACAGTGCCGGGCTAAGGCTCAAGGAGGCCGTGATTGAGGTTGGATTGGATGAACTCGTCAGGCATTATATGCCCTTGATTTTTTGCGCAGGAGAGTATATTTCTGGAGGGTATCTGCATAATCCTGTGGGGTATCAAAAGGTAGGGATGTCTGTTGCAGAAAGCATATCACCTCCAAAGCAGGCTGGGTTTGTTAAGCAACTCGGGTGGCTGTTTCAGGATGCGACAGAGATAGGTGATCCACAAGAACAGGATTATCGTGAGTTCTACTCAGATATGGAATTTATATTAAACGGGTATTCCAGGCAAAAAGCAAGGGAAGCGTTTCGTGGAAAATGGCTTGCACTCGGCATGGTTGCAGAGATGTCAGACATGCTGCTGGAGAGATTTGCGTCCCAGAAGCAGAGGTATCAAGAGAGATTAGAGCGATGTTCTTCAAAAGAATCGGATTCGCTTGCCAAAAAGCATAGGGGGATCTCAAAGAAGTATGCAACATTGAGGATGAATCTTGACGAGTATCGGGATGCTGTGAATGGGTTTATTCTGCCAAATCTGCGTCTGGTAGTTTCTATTGCCAAAGGATATAGAGGAAAAGGCATGGATATGGATGACCTTATCCAGGAAGGCAACCTCGGCCTGATGCGGGCTGCTGAGAAGTTTCAGCAGGAGAAAGAGTATAAATTTTCCACGTATGCAACCTGGTGGATCAAGGAGTCGATAGGTCGGGCAATTGATACCCACGCGAAAAACGTCAGAGTGCCTGTCGGAAAACAAGTGGAAATCAGAAGGATTAACCGTGCACAGGATGATCTCATGAAACAGTTAGGAAGATCTCCAAGTCCTGAAGAGGTTGCTGAAAGACTGGGCATACAACCCAAAGAGGTTGATGTAGTGAAATACAAAAAGGGAGAGATCTCAATCCACACAAAATGTGGAAGGGACGAAAAGGCAGAGCTGAAGGATTGTATCCCCGATACAACCATACGCTATCCCTCAGATATCGGTTCAGATGAGGAGAGCCTTGCCAGAATAGAAGATGTGCTCTCTTCGCTGACAGAGAGGGAAGAGACCGTGATGCGGCTCAGATACGGAATTCCGCTTCATGGGCTTCCGATGAGAACACATAGTCTTAAGGAAGTCGGCAATCGTTTTGGCGTCACACGGGAAAGAGTGAGGCAAATCGAGGCCAAGGCAATGAGAAAACTGAGAGGAGAAAGTAGAAAAGATATATTGCAGGAGATAATGTAAAGGGAGAATTTATTGGCTCGATCGACTCGCCGGGCAGCGGAACTGCGTTCCTGGTCCGGCTCGTCATGGACTCGCCGGGCAGCGGAACTGCGTTCCTGGTCCGGCTGGTCATGGACTCGCCGGGCAGCGGAACTGCGTTCCTGGTCCGGCTCGTCATGGACTCGCCGGGAATCGCACCCGGGATCTCACCCGTGCGAGGGGTGTGTTCTGCTACTAAACTACGAGCCCTTTAATAGGGGTATTTTGTCAAAGTATATAAATAAATAAGGAATCAATATCTGCATGCTCACCACCATCATCTTCGACTTCGACGGAACGCTTGCAGACACAGGCAGAATCATGATCGAATGCATGAATGAGCTTGCGAAGCAGGAAAACCGGCCGCAGCTGAAAGCAAATGAATCGCTCAGGGAGAAAACAGCATTACAGATCTTTACCAAGGATCTGGGGGTTTCAGTCTATAGGGTTCCTTACTATGTGAGGAAGGCGAGGAAGATCATGGAAGCGAAGGCCAGCAGCATACGCTTCTTTAAAGGAATCCCAAGCACTGTGAAAATGCTTTCAAGACAGTTTCGTCTTGGAATCCTCACGTCCAACAGCGATGAGATTGTAAAGAAGGTTCTTGTCAAAGAGGGCGTTACATCATTCAGTTTCATCTTCTCAAACAGTTCGGTGTTCGGCAAGCACCGCTCCCTGAAAAAACTGCTTAAAACCTATCGCCTTCAGCCAGCAGAGACCATCTACGTCGGAGACGAAGTGAGAGATATAGAGGCATGCAGAAAAGCAAAGGTCCCCATCATTGCAGTAACCTGGGGGTTCAATTCGAGAAAGATTTTAGAGAGAGCAAAACCGGACTTTATAGCTGACAAGCCAGAAGAGATTATAAAAATTGCCAAAGGTCTCCGGGAATAACATGCCAACCCGCTTCCAAGAAAAAGTCTATGCAAAGCTCAGAAAGGTGCCAAAAGGAAATGTCACAACCTACGCTGATCTTGCCAAGGCTGTCGGCAGCAAGGCTTTCCAAGCTGTTGGAACCGCAATGAGGCTCAATCCCTATGCTCCTGAAGTGCCTTGCCACCGTGTAGTGCGGAGCGATGGAAGTGTTGGAAGATTCAGTGGAAGAGGCGGAGTGGAAGGAAAGATTTGGCTCTTAGAGAATGAAGGCATTTCCATAAAGAAAGGGAAGATTGTTGATTTTGAGAGAAAGCTCCGCCGCTTTTAAGGTATCCGGTTCAGGTGCCGCAGCATAACATTCTCTGCTCCGGGCTCTTCCTTCAGAACCTCCTTTTTTGGCTCCAGCCTAACCTCTTTTTTCGTACCATGATCAAAGGTAAGCTGCTTTGCAAGTTCCCGGAAAAGGACCTCTACCGTCGACATTTCCTGATCCGAATACTTTTTCGGCTCCCACTCAAAGCTGAGCCCGTCTCCCTCGAATCTTGGGATAAGATGGACTGCAACATGTGGAATCTCCTGCCCGGCAGTGGATCCATTCTGGATAATAATGTTTGTTCCTTGGATAGGCAGAGCCTCAAAGAGAAGCTTTGAGAGCGCGTTGGTTGTTGTAAAGAGCTGCTCAACCTCAAAATCAGAGAGCTGCTCAAGGATGGTGACGTGCTCTTTGGGCATCACAACGACATGTCCAGGCACTGCCGGATTTGGATGCAGGACCGCAAAGGTGCTCTCGTCCTTATAGACCTTTTTAATTCCGCGCTGGCCATCCCTCAGTTCACAATAGACGCAGCCCATCAGTTTCCTCCCAGGACCCGGGCGATTTCGTCAAGGGAGGATTCTCCCGTAGTTTCTTTCCTGGGCTCGCCCTTTTTGAATTCTTTGGATTCTTTTTTACGAGGCGATTTCAGATGCCCTTTCTTGAGCTCTGTCTTTGGCTGTTCTTTTTGTTGCTTCGGCTCAGCCTTTGGCTCAGTATACTCTGCCTCCAGGATCGGCTGCTCAAAGCGGTTTGATTCAGGTTTTGCCTGTGCACGCTCTTGTACACTCTTTGTATCGAATTCTGTATAGCCCGGTCCGAGCAGCTCTTCAACCTTTTTGGAGAGTTGGATACGGATCTTCTCCAGGCTCTCTTTTTGAACGTTTTTTTGAGGGATGGAAAGCGGCACATGATCATCCTGCGTTCTTGGGATGATATGGACCATAAAATGGGTGGCGCGCTGGCCCGCTGCTGCTCCGTTTGCTATAAAGATGCTTGTGCCCTCTGCCTTCAGGCCCTTAAGGGCAATTGAGGAAAGGCTCTTCGCAACCTTGAATAGATGTTTGAGATCCGCATCAGGGACTTGAGGCATGATCGAGTAATGCTCCTTGGGCATCAGAAGCATATGGCCGAGATTTGCAGGGTTGATATCCAGGACAGAAAAGCTGACTGCATCCTCATACACCTTCTTTGATGGAATCTTTCCTGAGATGATCTGGCAGAATACGCACTGCTTCTTTTGGAACTCCCTAAGCTCCTCCGGAGACATCTTCTTGAGCTTCTCCTGCAGTTCCGCCATCTTGCTGTCAGGAGTGATGTTCGGCTTGAGCATGGAGAAACCGTTATCTAAGGATATTTAATGGTTGCGGCTTTGGCGGGTAATGGCTCTGCTGGAATCATTCTGCTTCGCAGGCAGTGCCGGGCTCGGCTCTTCATGTTTTAGCGTAAAGCGACATATCCTCCGATGGGGCGTCCCCCTCAACTCAGGTCATAGTACTCTTTAAGAGCCTCGCAAAGAGGCGGCAGCATTGATTTTCACCGCAGCCGTATGTAATGAAACGTTTTTATAGTAGAACAAGATACTGCAGTTAACCGAGGCTTGTGCTTATGGAAAGGAAAAGTATCACGAAGCATTGCATTCTGTTCTCTCCTTTTGTGCTCGCCTTCCTCTGGATAGGGTATCTTCTGGCCCAGCCACAGCCTGCTTTTCGGGGAGAGTTTCTTTCGCCAGGAGGAAATGGCCTTATCCAATCGCTTGGTATTTTTTTGCTTGGCTACGCACTGTTTCTTATGGCAGTGTACTCAGATGCGATCAAAAGGCGAAGCCTTGAATGGAGGGATACTCCGAAGAATGTTCAGAAGAGGAGATAACTCACATTTCTTGCGGTGCTGTGATGCCAAGCAGGCGGAGAGATTCCTCAAGGACTGCCTTTGTTGATGTGATGAGGCTTATCCTTGCTGCCTCCAAGGCCTTGTCTTCCTGGATCACCCGATTGCTGGTATAAAATTCGCTGAATGCTTTTGCCACAGTATAGGCATAATTTGCTACAGTGTGGGGAGAGTAGTTCTGGGCAGCATGCTCAACCGCTCCCGGGAATCCAGCCAGTGCAGAGAGCAGGCCCAGCTCCTTCTCAGAGTTCAGCAACCCAAAGTTGGGCTTAGCGCCCCTTTTGCATTTTCTGAGGATTGAGCATATCCGCGCATAGGCATACTGGATGTAAGGCCCAGTCTCGCCTTCAAAAGACAATGCGGTATCCCAGTCAAAGATAATTTCCCGGTTGTTCTCACGTGAGAGCATGCTGTATTTGAGCGCTCCAAATGCTATAGCCTTGGCAGACGCGTCAATCTTTTTCTTTGTCCACGAGTGCCTCTTGGCAACCTCCTGGGAAGCCCTCTTCAGCATGGTTTGAATAAGATCATCATAAAGCACAACCGTTCCTTCGCGGGAAGACATCTTTCCCTCAGGCAGCATGACCAGGCCATAGATCACATGATGCGACTTTCCTTTCATCGGAGAATTGATGAGTTCAAAGGTCTTGAAGAGCTGCCTGAAGTAAAGCTCCTGCTCCTTTCCCACCACATGGATCGAAAGGTCAACGCGAGGGTACTCCTTTGCCTTGAGCTCAGCAAGGGCAAGGTCTTTTGTGTGGTACACGGCATGCTTGTCTTTTGTCAGCAGCACATAGACGGAGAGCCCATAGCTCTTGAGGTCAACAATGACAGCGCCTTCGCTTTCTTTAGCAATCCCTTCCGCCAAAAGATGTTTTGCAAGCTCGATTCCGTGTTTTTCAACCTCGCTTTCAAAATACAGCCGCTTGAATTTGACGTCAAATTCGCGGTAAAGTTCCTCAAAATCGTCAAGGCAATACTTCCTGGTTTTTTTCCAGAGTTTGATGATCTTCGGGTCGCCTGCATACAGATTCTTGTTGATGGTGCGGAGTTCCTCCTGGACTTTTGGGTCTTTTGCCAGCTCATGGGCCCGGCTGTAGACCTTTCCAAGCCAGACACCCCTATGGCGCAAAGGCGGCTTTTCCTTTGAGTGGAGGAGCCCATAAAGGCATTTTGCTACATGGGGGCCGATATCGCCCTGGTAGTTAACTCGAATTACCGTAGAGCCTCTCTGTTCCAGGATCCTCGAAAGAGACTCTCCCAGGCAGATATTCCTGATATGCCCGATATGGACCGCTTTATGGGTATTTGCGTGGAAGAACTCAACCATAACCGTATTGTTTTTACGAGGCACTCTCCTAAACTCATTGGTCTGAATCAATTGGATGATCTTCTCAGCGAACAATGCCTGGCGTATGAAGAAGTTAAGATAAGGCCCCTTGACTTCAGTCCGTTCGATAATTTCGTCGGGGAGTATCTTTTCATGCAGATCCTTTGCTATCGCACTCGGAGCAGACTTGGCAATCTTTGTAAGAGAGAAGCAGGGCAGTGCATAGTTGCCGAATTCTTGTGACGGAGGAATTTCAAGCCTGAAGGCCCCTGGAGCAGCCTTCGTATGCTTTGCAAGGATCTTCCTGATATGCTCTTCAAAGAATTGCATTCAGCCAATAAGAGAAAGTGTGTTTATTAAGCTTTTGTTCAAGCGACGCCATTGAAAAGTCATGCGGCGCCCTCTTGTGAGCCATCATAAAGGCGATGCGGCGCAACGACAAGAGGGTTGGCGCCTTCGGAGAATGTCGCTATTCTGCTTGATTTGCACATGGCGAACTGCTCCGCAGAAGCGACCAAAAATGCGAAGCATTTTTGAGTACTGGCGCTGCCGAGCGAAGCGAGCAACTTTTCAAGGGCGTTGTTCACGCCGGCTTTGGCTGCTGCTCCTTTTTCCTTCCAAAAACAGAGCGGGCAAGGGAAAAGGGCTTCTTGATGCTGTTCTTCAATGCGCTGTCCTTGGGAGCATCCTCCTTCACCAAGTTTTCAGAATTTGCCTGGGCTGCCTCTTGCATTGCAGCATAGTCTGCAATCATCTGGTCTGTGACGAGCACTGCAACAGCAACGACGGATGTCCACAAGCCGTATTTATTTCCTTGCGCAGATTGGGTGATATTGCGCGTCTTGACAATCTTCCCCGACATCATAAATTCCTGCTTCCGCTCATCCCATGCCTTGTCAGGGTCAAACTCGAGGCCAAGCGTGCTTGCAAGCATCGTTGCCGCAAGGTCTTCGGCATAGTCCCCTGCCTTGTCCTCTGTCTCTCCGTTTGGATGGTGCTCGCTGAGATAGCCGTATGTCCCTTTGTCAGCCGGGATCGCTGCTCCGATGGAAGCGGCAATCAGTCGGTTGGGCTCATTTGTGGAATTCCGTGCAATGACGCAGAAGGTTATTGCACCGGGCTTCACGTATTTGACCCCCTGTTCTTTGGAGATAACCTCGGCATTGGGCGGAAAAATGCTCGACACGTTCACAATATTCGCCTTTTCAATGCCTGCATTGCGTAGCGCAAGCTCGAAGCTTTGCAGATAATGCTTATGGACACCAACGCCCTTGGTAAAGAATATTTTTCGTGGAATCATTTCGTATGTCCTGAGGGTAAAGATTTCCTGCTCTTTTTAAGTGTTTCTTTTTTGCTGCCTGAATTCGTTTCATCCGAGCGACCCAGGTTGCTCAGGTCTGGATGCTCGGTCCTATGGAAAATGGAGCCTCGGTTGGCGCCGGACTCAAAAACGCCTCGTTTTAATCAAAAGATTTAAATAGGGGAATTGCCAAGAATAGGAATAATGCTATTTACAAAAAGAGGAGAGGTGATGATATGAAGAAAGGACAGGCTGCCATGGAGTTCCTTATGACGTATGGCTGGGCCATCTTGGTTGTTCTTGTTGCGATTGGGGCACTTGCCTATTTCGGAGTGCTGAGCCCTGATAGATTCCTGCCAGAGAAATGCGTGATTAGCACAGGATCTGGGCTGTTCTGTGATGAGTTCTCCTCAAGCGCATCCGCAGATACTGTAACGCTGAGGATCCATAATATCCTCACTGAGAGTGCCTGGGTTGATTCTATCACGATAAGCGCTCCAAGCTGTAGCTTCGCAACAGCAGACACGCAGATTGCGGCTGATGCAACCGCAGACTTTGTGCTTGCATGCGCAGGAGGCCTTACATCAGGCGACAAGATCAAAGGAGCAATCACCGTTGCTTTTGATGCCGGTTCAGCGGCAGGGTCTGGGCTTCCAAAGAGCGCGACAGGGCAGATTGTGACTACGGTTCCATAAATTTTTTTTCTTTTTATTCTTGTTTTAAGAAGGTTTATTTAGTATGATTGATAATGAGGATATAAAAGTGATTAATAATTGATTAAGTATACAGTACATAATTGAGATATATAATTTGAGACATATAATTGAGGTATATCAATTGATGGATACTATACAGCACGTGGTGTGAGTTGTTATGAGAAAAGGACAGGCTGCCATGGAGTTCTTGATGACCTATGGCTGGGCCATCTTGGTTGTCCTTATTTCTATCGGTGCGCTTGCATATTTCGGAGTGAACAAGGCCGAGCAGTTTTTGCCTGAGAAATGCTTGATTGCGACCAGTTCCGGGATATTTTGCGAGGAGTTTTCTACGAGTTCGAGTGCAGATACAGTTACATTGAGGCTTAGGAATATCCTTCCTGATCCTGTTTCTGTGAGCAGCATAACATTGGATGATCCCTCTTGCGCTGCTGCTGCAGGAGGAGTTGTTGGTTCTGACAGCGAGGCGGATTTTATACTGGAATGCTCCGCAGGCCTTAATCCTAAACAGAAGATAAAAGGGAGTCTGGCAGTGGACTATTCTGTCGGCTCTGCTGGATTAGCAAAATCTACCACAGGCCAGTTGATTACGGTTGTGCCGTGAAGACATCGATAACTATATATAACCCAATTCTTCAAAACACCCTATGCTCAAGAGGTGCTTTTTTCTGGGTTGGATGTTTTTGACATTGGCTCAAACGGCTCTCGGAGCCCAGCTGATTTCCACAGGAACCTATGCATCAGGCAACAACATTACTGTTGATGGCACTGCGTATAGGATTAGGTTCTCAGACCAGGACAGATATGCTGCTCCTGCTGAGGTTCTTCTTGAATCTGCTGGGAAGAGCATGATTGTGGGAAATGCTTCGTGCAAAGAGGAGGGCAATATCCAGTTCTGCCTGAACTCGATCTATTTCACCTATCCGAATGCCACGCACAAAAATGTGTGGGAGGCGTCGCTCAGCATCTATTCAAAAACCGCATCAGTCCAGCTCACCAAGACAATCGATGATGCCGCACTGCTTATTGGCCAGGAGACTGATGTTGCTGTTGCACTAAAGAATACCGGAGACTGGAAAGCAGCAGACGTTGTTTTTGTTGACAGGTATCCTTCGACAATAGGACTTACCATCAATGTAGAAGGCTGTTCGCTTTCAGGCAGCGTATACAAGTGGGAAGGAGCGTTGGAGGCTGGGCAGGAGCATGCCTGCAGATACACTATTGCTGGAAAATCCGGCGGAAAAAATGACAGTGTTGCAGAAGTTGTCTATTTTGATGGCAGCAGCGCAAAAACTGATTCGCTGAAGTCAAAGATCGAGGTATTCAATGCAGCAATACAGGCTGTCCCTAGGCTTGCAGAGAATGCAAGCAGTATCGGAAGGTCAAACAGGCTTGAGATCAACATCACCAATACCAACCCGGAACATGAGTCCAGCGGAGCCATTGAGCTTATGTTTCCGCCAGGGACTGTATTTGGAATGCGAAGCCACGGCTTCGAGAAGGACGGCACAAAACTCACAAAGAGGATATCTCTCGATAGCAAAAAGGGAGAGCTGCTTGTTGTCAATTTCTCAGGAACGCGCTCAGGCAGGACGCCTATAAAAGCAGTTATTGAGAGCCGCATCAATGGATTCGCAGAAGAGCAAAACATTGAGATCCCACTCACCGTACTTGCACCTGAACCAGGCATCAGGTTCCAGGCAAAAGAAAGAGCGCAGCCAGGCGAGAGGGTTGATTTCGCAGCAACAGTATACAATCCATCATCACAAAAGATGAGGGATGTACAGATCACAACCGAGACATCAATCCCTGGAATTCAGCCAGCGCAAATCACATTGGGAGAACTCATTGAGGATAAGGATATCGCAAGCTTCTCCTACACTGCTGAGAGGGGGGTGTACAGCTATCTTGTCCAGATAGCGTATGCCACAGAATTTGGGGAGCGTCTAACACAAAGATTCGAATATGAGACTGTGGTTGAGGAGATGGTTGAAGAGGCAGAGCGAATAGCCCAAGAAGAAAGCCCTTCTCTGGAAGCTGTTCCTCAAGAAGCTGCTGAAGCCCCTCAATTAGGCCAGGAATCCAGGCCTGCTGAACCAGATGAGACAGATAGTATTTCGTCATCGTGGGAAACAAAAGGCTGGCTTTTAGGCTCCACAAGCCGTCTTTTTGCCGCAATAAACATCATCCTGCTGGGAGTTTTAGGTGTAGTTGCGTATCTGGCTGTTCGAAACCCAAAGATTTATAAATAATCATGGATTCCGCAGTAGGTGAATGAGAGAGAAGCAGAACACTGTTTTCTCAGAGAGGACAGATGATTAAGGCCTTGCAGCCAAGTTTGCGGGAAAAGAAGCGATATGTGGCGTTTGAGATTATGTCTGCGAGTCCGGCCCGCTTCGGAGATGCCCAGAGAGCGATTTTGCAGAGCCTTCACAGCCTGTTCGGGGTTGCAGGAGCAAGCAAGTTTGGAGTGCAATTTATAGATGTCTGGAAAAACCAGAGAGGAGTTATCCGCATTGGGCACAGGTTTGTAGACCATCTCAAGGCAGGCTTTTGCTTCGTCAGGATTCAGGGAAAAGAGGTTATTTGCAGGTCACTAGGAGTTAGCGGTATGGTACAAAAAGCAATCCAGAGGACAGAGGGGGTGAGATAATGCAGCCAATGCCACATCAGATTATGGGATATGACAGGGCAATAACTATGTTCAGCCCGGACGGAAGGCTTCTCCAGGTGGAGTACGCCAAAAAAACCGTGAAGCAGGGCTCTACAGCCATCGGCATGGTATGCTCCGACGGCGTATTATTGGTTACAGACAAGAGGATTGTTGACGTTTTGATTGTGCCTGAATCTGTGGACAAGATCTGGCAGATTGATGACCACATTGCCACAAGTGCCTCGGGGATTTTGTCTGATGCCAGGGTCTTGATTGAGCGCGCCCAGTTGAGGGCGCACCAGAACCGGATTACATTCGATTCAGAGATTGACGTCAAGTCAGTCGTCAAGGAGGTTTCTGATTTATGCCAGATTTGCACCCAGTCAGGCGGTTTGAGGCCTTTTGGGGTTGCGTTGCTGATTGCAGGCATAGATCCTGACGGGCCAAAGCTGTTTGAGACTGACCCAACAGGGATCTTCTTCCAATACAAGGCAAGCGTCATTGGTGAAGGCGAAGCTGAGATTGAGCCGATCCTCCATAAAGAGTATTCTGAGAAGATGACAATTGAGGAGGGGTTCATGTTGTGTTTGCAGAGCCTTCGGAAGATATTAGACAAGAATCTGAATGCAGACAGGATAGATGCAGCCTATATCACAACAGCAGAGCGGAAATTCACGAAGATCTCAAGGCAGAAGATCGACAAGGCAATTCGGGAGCTGAAGAAGAAGTAATGGCGCTGCTTGCAAAAGAAAAAGATATCCTGGTTCCAGGAGAGGAGATTGCCAAAGGCATGGACTATATCCCAGGGAGCGGTACATACCGCGACAAGGACTCAGTCGTTTGCCAGCGCTTCGGATTGCTGAGCCTCAGCGGAAGGACAGCCCATATCATCCCCTTGACCGGAAAGTATGCGCCAAAAAAGGACGACACCATTATCGGGATAGTTGCTGATGTCAGTTTTTCCGGATGGAGGATTGATACAAACTCTGCCTACTCTGCCATGCTGAATGTCAAGGATGCAACCTCTGAGTTTGTCAGCAAAGGCGCGGATTTAACCAGGTTCTTTAAGATAGGAGATATTATCTTCACGAAGATTTTTAACGTAACAAGCCAGAAATTGATTGATTTGAGCATGAGGGGGCCTGAGCTGAGGAAACTCGAAGGCGGCACCATCATCTCTGTCGACCCCAATAAAGTCCCCCGCCTTATTGGAAAGAATGCCAGCATGGTTACGCTGATGGAGGGAACAGGCTGCAGGATCTATATAGGCCAAAACGGGCTTGTGTGGATCAAAGGCGAGCCCGATGCTGAGGTGCGCCTTATCAAGATAATAAAGAAAGTGGAAGAGGAGGCCCACACTCCTGGACTCACCAAGAAGATCGAGGATTACGTGAACGAGATCAAGAAGGAGGCAAAGAAGGTATAAATGGCATTTACACGTCCAGACAATAGGAAAGTGAACGATTTTCGGGATATCGAGGCCAAAGCAGGCATCATCAAGCGCGCAGACGGAAGCGGCTACTTCAGGATTGGAAAGACTGTCGCATACGCAGCAGTCTATGGGCCAAGAGACCTGTATCCAAGGTTTCTTCAGAACCCCCAAAAAGGGATCCTGCGGTGCAGCTATAACATGATGCCATTCTCAGGCTCAGGGGAGCGTGTGCGCCCAGGGACAAACAGAAGGTCGCGCGAGATTTCGCATGTAACCGAGAAAGCGCTGCTTCCGGTCCTGGACTTGACTGAATTTCCGAATGCAGTCGTTGATGTTTTTATCGAGCTTCCGCAGACTGATGCAGGAACACGATGCGCAGGGATTTGCGCTGCCTCTATAGCATTGGCAGACGCCGGGATTCCCATGAGGGATATGGTGAGCGCGATTGCAGCAGGATATATAGGCGGAACCGCCCTGATTGATGTCTCAAAGGAGGAAGAGGATTATGCCGGAGGCATGGCAGACATTCCGATTGCGCTCCTGCCACGCACGGGGGAGATTACACTCTTGCAGATGGATGGAATTATGCCGAAGGATCAGCTGAAGAAGGCCATTATGCTGGCAAAAGAGGCATGTAAGAAGATCATCACGGTTCAGCAGAAAGCGCTGAAGGAGAAATACGGAAGATGGTAGTGAAAACCTCAAAGCAACGTATGCTTGAATTTTTTGCAAAAGGCTTCCGGCTGGATGGGAGGAAGCTTAATGAGTTCCGGAATGTCCAGGTCGAGACAGGGATATCGCCGAATGCCGAGG
>Ga0209541_10002549_pt1 | contig 34368 bp, 50 predicted proteins | sample RifCSPlowO2_01_FD_184027 | JGI IMG/M metagenome (GOLD analysis project Ga0209541, IMG submission 184027) | Groundwater microbial communities from Rifle, Colorado - Rifle CSP2_plank lowO2_0.1 (SPAdes) (version 2) | ecosystem: Environmental > Aquatic > Deep subsurface > Groundwater | place...
TTTTTGTTGTAAACTATCTTTAGCTTGAATTTCTTTTTTACTGTCCTGTCATGCTCATATGCAACATCATAGTCTGTCCTTGTTTTGTCCCCTTTTACAGGAGCCAATAAAGGCTTTTTTGGTTGTGGACTCACTTTATTTTCTTCTGCCATATACTTATTTTTTTCTAACCTCCGTTAGTATATCATTTGTTGCCTGGCCTATCTTATCATATTTTTCTGACATAGTGGAGAAGTTTTGATTTATATCCACGTGCATTGAGTCTATTTTTTCTGAAACCTTATCTATCTTACCCCCAACACCGTCCATCTTATCGCCTAACCCATCTATTTTAGTCCCCAATTCTGTGCCTAGACCACCTATCTTTTCCGACACTTTATCTATTTTATTACCTAACCCATCTATTTTAGTCCCCAATCCGTCTATCTTACCACCTAACTCTTTTTTAGTCTCCCTCAGGTATCTTGCAGCAAGATCCATCCTTTCAGAGATCGCTGTGGTCATATCCTCTTCTCTAACAATGCTGAAATCTTCAAATTCGTTGGTCGCTGTTAAATAGGAAATTTTAATATCTTTGACTATTATAGGATATTCCTGTATATTTATTCTCTGAACAAAGCTCTCAATAGATTTTTTGTCCCCTTCGCATAAAACATGGACAGTCTTATTCTCAAGATTCTTTACCAGGCCTGTCAGATTCAGAGCTATCGCAATCTCCTGTATGAGATCCCTGTACCCAGCTTTCTGGACATAACCAGAAATTATTATTTCCACTCTGACTTGGTTTCCCATATTCTAATTAACTATTTTCGCATTAATAAATTAAACTTTCCCTTTCTTTAAATAAAACCCTCTAGCAACCATTTCTTTGTAGACTTCCTGCGCATCTGGGGTGAGCTCAGCCTTTATTTTCCCGTCAGCTTCTTGTATTGTCACCAATCCGAGGGACGAAAGATTTTTAAGGGCTTTAATATCCTTCTCTTCTGAAGTTTCGTATTTCTTTTCAATCTTCATGGTGTCTAACCAGTGCGATATCTTATCGAGTGTCCTGTGCGCCTCTGACTGAGGCATCATATCCTTCAGAACATTGTCTAACTGTCTAAGATTCATAGGTAGATATAGAAAATTGAATTTTAAATAGCTGACCAATTCAACAATCAAAGGGAAGCTTTTTATATTTGTAATACAATGTATACATAGTATGAAAGAAACATCTTTATCAGTAAGGATTCCCGGAGAGCTCGAACAGGAGCTTGAAGAGTTTGTAGATGAAGAAGATTTGGACAAATCAGTTGCTGTCAGAAAGCTCCTATCAAAATCGCTGAAAGAGTGGAGAGAGCAGAAATCAATGGAATTTTTGTCTCAGGGGAAGCTCTCTTTCTCTGCTGCCGCAAAGTTTGCAGGCCTTGATTTATGGACTTTTGCTGAAAAAATCAGGCAGGCAAAAATCGTCTGGATAAAGGATAAGGAAATTATCCAGAAAGACATAGAGAGAGCCTTGAAAGGAAAGTGATATGTTGTTTGTTTTCGATTCCGCGCCTCTGATCTACTTTGGTAAAACCCGGGTTCTCGAAAAAATCGCCAAACTTAATGCTAAATTTGTAATACCGAAAACAGTTTACAAAGAAGTAGTAGAAACCGGCCTTGAGGCAGGCTTCGAAGATGCTGCTTATGTGAAAGAACTCGTAAACTCAGGGCTTTTTGTGGTAAAAGAGGTCCCAATTTCTGATAAAAGAAAAATTCTGGCAGGAATAGACGAAGCTGATATGGAAACCCTTCTGCTTGCAAAAGAGCTTAAAGGCGCAGCAATAACAGACGACCAGAAAGTCAGGAATTTAGCTTCTCTAGAAAATACAGAAAGCGCAGGTTCTGTTTACATTATCCTGCTGCTTGTAAAAAATAAGATAATCACAAAAATCGAGGCAAAGAGCCTGATAGATAAAATAATAGAATTTGGATGGTATTGTTCGACTGATTTGTATACTGTTATTGTCGAGAGTTTGGCTACTTTATGACCTGATCGTCTTTTAACCACTTAACGTCGTTAAGTATTTAAACCCCTTTTGGCATATATTGATAAAGTGAGCTTTTAATGATTATTGAAAGTTTTCATTGTTAAGTTATGATCCATAAACTCCCCCAAGAGATTTCAACTTGGTATATTATACCCGCTATTAGACGTGAGTTTGTCAAGGAAATGATTAATCAGGGCCTCTCTCAAAAGAAAGCAGCTGACAGGCTCGGTTTGACAGAGGCGGCTGTTTCCAACTACATGAAAGATAAGAGAGCCTCCCAGGTAAAGCTGAATGACCATATAAAAGAAATGATCAAAGGGAGCGTAGTAAATATCCTCTCAAAGCAAAGCGATGTCTTCACAGAAGTTTATAATGTGGTAAAAGAGTGTGAAAAGGACTTTACAGTCTGCCAGATACATGCAGCTTATGATGAGATCCCTGAAGGTTGCAAGATATGTTTTTCTGAAAAAGAAGAACTGATAAAAATTAAAGAGGAGAAAAAAGAGGAGGCTTAAATTATGAACCAGGAACTAATTACACAAACAAGAGAAATGTTCGATCAGAAGGCCAATATTAAGTATAGTTATACCGCTCAGCCGGGCCTTACAGAAGAAGTTGTGCGGAAAATCTCTGAAGATAAAAATGAGCCTGAGTGGATGCTGCAAAAAAGGCTGAAGGCCCTGGAAATCTTTCATAAGCTTCCGATGCCAAACTGGGGACCTGACCTTTCTAAATTAGATTTAAACAAAATAATTTACTATGCCAATCCGGAATCTATAAAAAACGCCAATAAATGGGAGAACCTGCCTCTCGAAATAAGAAACACGTTTGAAAAATTAGGCATTCCAGAAGCTGAAAAAACTCATTTTGCAGGCGCAGGCGCGCAGATAGAATCTTTATCAGTATACCACAACCTGAAAAAACACTGGGAAGAAAAAGGTGTCATTTTCTCTGACATGGACGAAGCCCTGCAGAAATACCCTGACTTAGTGAAGCCTTATTTCATGACCCAGTGCGTCTCTCCTGGCCTCCACAAATTCGCAGCTTTGCACGGCGCAGTCTGGTCTGGAGGTTCTTTCTTATATGTCCCGGAAGGGGTGAAGGTTGACCTCCCTCTTCAGGCCTACTTCAGGATGAACGCAGAGAAGATGGGACAATTCGAACATACCCTTATGATTATTGAAAAGGGGGCGCAGGCTGCGTATATTGAAGGGTGCAGTTCTCCGATATACAATGAAAATGGGCTGCATGCAGGTTGTGTAGAAATCTTTGTAAAAGAAAGCGCTAGGTTCAGATATTCCTCTGTTGAAAACTGGTCAAAAAATACATACAATCTGAATACAAAACGTGCAATAGTAGATAAAAATGGAATTATGGAATTCGTGGGGTCCAACGTTGGTTCAGGCGTAACCATGCTTTATCCCTGTTCTGTTCTAAGGGGAGAAAACTCCCGCGCAGACCACCTTGCAATCGCTTTTGCAGCAACAGGCCAGCACCAGGATACTGGCGCGAAAGTTTATCACCTGGCTCCAAACACTTCTTCAACAATAAAATCCAAATCGATCAGTATAGGTTCAGGAATTACTTCTTACAGGGGCCTTGTCCAAATAGCAAAAGGCGCAGTTGGATCCAAATCTTCTGTAACGTGTGACGCCCTTCTAAAAGATGAACACTCCAAATCAAACACATTCCCTTACATGAAAATAAATGAAGACAAGGTTGATGTAGCACACGAGGCTACTGTAGGGAAGATTTCGGCTGACCAGATTTTCTACCTGATGTCAAGGGGCTTAACCCAAGAACAGGCGACACAAATGATTGTTTCTGGTTTTATCGAGCCTATAGTAAAGGAATTGCCTCTCGAATATGCAGTCGAGATGAACAGATTAATACAGCTTGAAATGGCAGGCTGTGTTGGTTAAGGAGATTTTCTTATTCTATGCAAGATTTAATAAAAACTGCTTTTACAAGAGAAATAGTTGAACATATAAGCCGCCAAAGGAGTGAGCCTGAGTGGCTTCTTCAAAAAAGGCTGGAAGCTTTTTCTTATTTTGAGCAGTTGGAAATTCCAGAGTTTAGCTATGGCCTTGGCATAACCCTTGACAATAATGAACTGGATATAAGTTCTATTGTAATATCAGAACCAATCGATCCAGAAATGAAAAATCACGATAAAAGAATAATTGTGAAGAATATCCATGAAGCGCTAAAAACACATCCTGAAATAATCAGAAAATATCTTCTTAGGACAAAACCAAAAGACAAACTACATGCTTTAGTATCAGCTTTCTGGACAGAAGGGATTTTTATCTATGTTCCAAAAGGCGTTGAATCAACATCGCCAATAGAAATAGAAAATATTTTAAGCAAGCAAACTGGTTTTCAAACAATCCTAATCATATTAGAACCCCTAAGTAAAGCGTCCATACTTATTTCAGAAAAATCTTCTAAAATTAAAAAATCCTATCTATTTCAGAATTTGGAAGTGTTCTGCTTAGAGTCATCAAAACTAGAATTCTCCTCTATCCAAAATTTTAATGACGAGACTATCAACTTTATTTATAGATCAGCTTATTTAGAAAAAGATGCTTCACTTGACTGGAACATCTGTGATCTTGGTGGTAACCTTACAAAATCCTCTGTCACGACAAATCTTCTTGGAACAGGCGCTTCTGTAAATAATATAGGAATTTTTCTTGGAGAAAAAACACAGCAATTTGATCTCTCTGTCAGCGCAAATCATCTGGCTCCAGAAACGTCTTCTGAGATGCTCACAAAAGGGGCGCTAAACGGCAAATCAAAAACAGTTTACTGTGGTTTGATAAAAATAGTCCAGCAGGCGCCAAGATGTTCAGGATATCAGAGAGCAGATATCATGTTATTGAGCCCTGAAGCATCTGCATCACCTATACCAAATCTGGAAATTGAAACAAATGATGTAAAAAAATGCTCACATGGGGCAACAGTTGGACAGGTAGACAAAGAAAAACTTTTCTACTTGATGTCACGGGGCCTTTCAGAGGCTGAAGCTATTAAACAAATAGTCCTTGGCCAGCTAGAGCCTGCAATAGAAAAAATAAAAATTGAAAAAGTCAGAAAGAGTTTAAAAAATATTATTGAGGAGAAGTTGTCTTATGCGTAATATAACTAAACTCAGGGAAGATTTTCCAATATTGAAAAGAAAAGTTAATGGAAAACCTTTGGTTTACCTGGATTCTGCCGCAACATCGCAAAAACCAAAGCAGGTAATTGAAGCAATCAAAGATTTCTATGAGAATCACAATTCAAACATACACAGAGGCATCCACCAGTTAAGTGAAGAAGCAACTGAAGCCTTTGAAAAATCAAGGGAAAAAGTCGCTAAATTCATAAACGCAAAACCAGACCAAATAGTTTTCACTAAAAATACAACAGAATCCATAAACCTTGTAGCATATTCATTTGGTCTTAATTGTATAAAAAAAACAGACGATATCCTTACAACAGTAATGGAACATCATTCGAACTTCCTTCCATGGCAAATGGTAAGCCAAAAAACCGGTTGTAAGGTGAGAATAACTGACATTACAAACGAAGGCGAATTAAGCTTATCTAACATGGAATCGCTTTCAAATAAAAAAACAAGACTCATTTCAACAGCCCACGTTTCTAATGTCCTGGGCGCAATAAACCCAGTAAAAGAAATAGTTAAGATAGCAAAAGAAAACAGTTCTCTGTATCTAATCGATGGAGCTCAGGCGGTTCCACACATGCCAGTTGATGTGGAAAAGATTGGATGCGATTTTTATGCATTCTCAGGACATAAAATGCTTGGTCCAACAGGTGTCGGTGTTTTGTATATAAAAGATCCTGAAAAATTAAAACCATTTTTGGTTGGCGGTGGGACAATCAAAGATGTGTTTACAGACAAAGAGGCTTTATGGCATGAAAGCCCATGGAAATTTGAAGGCGGAACACCAGATATTTCAGGCGTAATTGGTCTGGGGTCTGCAATTGATTATCTAAAGAAGATTGGAATGGATAAGGTGAGAGAACATGAAAAGAAATTAACAGAATATGCCTTAAGTGAACTTCTTAAAATAAAAAATATAGATATATATGGGCCTTTAAATCCTGAAATAAGAGGCGGTGTAATAGCCTTCAATCTGGCGGGGATCCATCCACACGATGTTGCGGCTATTTTGGATACCGAAGGAATAGCAGTCAGGCCAGGTCATGCGTGCTGCAAGCCCCTGATGAATAGATTGGGTATTCTAGCCATGACAAGGGCAAGCTTTTATATTTACAATATTCAAGAAGAAGTTGATTGCCTTGTAAAGGGGCTGGAGAAGGTGAGTAAGGTGTTTAAGAAATCGTAGCCTTTTAGAGGCTGCCGCCTTCTGTAAAATCGTGTGCCTTTAGCACAAGAGATGTGGCACATCTCTTGTGTCTGATGCCACAAGAGGCTACGGTACCCAAAATCATAAGTTATGTCAACTGACCTCTACGCCGAAAACATAATAGACCATTTTAATAGCCCCAGGAATCAGGGTGAGATAGAGAAATACGACATAAAACAAAAAGGATTCAATCCTTTCTGCGGCGACCATATTGAGATTACTGTAAAACTAAATCAGAAAAAAGAAATCCAGGATATAAAATTTACTGGAAAAGGTTGCTCAATTAGCCAAGCCTCAGCTTCCATGTTAACAGAATTGGTTAGAGGAAAAAGCATAGATCAGGTTAAAAGCCTTACAAAAGAAGATATTCTTGATCTTTTGAATATTCCTATTGGGCCAGTAAGGATGAAGTGCGCCCTGTTGGCTTTAGACACTGTTCAGGAAGGGATAAAATTATATGAAAACGGCGTTAAAAAATAGTATGACAACATTAACTATCAAAGATCTCCATGTGAGTGTAGACGGGATCCCAATACTCAAAGGAATCAATCTCGAAATAAAGTCAGGCGAAGTGAATACAATAATGGGCCCAAATGGCTCTGGAAAATCCACTTTGGCTTATGTGTTAATGGGCCACCCTAAATACAAAATAGAAAAAGGCCAGATTTTGCTGGACGGGGAGGAGATAACCCAGCTCTCGCCAGATAAAAGGGCGAGAAAAGGTCTTTTTCTCTCATTCCAGTATCCACAGGAAGTTTCCGGAGTGACTTTGGCAAATTTCCTGAGGACAGCCCTGAACTCCCAGAAAGAGAAACCAGTTCATGTCATGGAATTTAAAAAATTATTAGACGAAAAATTAGATCTGTTACAGATGGACCCTTCATTTGGAAAAAGATACCTGAATGATGGGTTCTCAGGGGGCGAAAAGAAAAAAGCAGAAATACTCCAGTTAGCAGTCCTCCAGCCAAAAATAGCAATACTGGATGAGACAGATTCTGGAACAGATGTAGATGCGCTAAAAATAATTTCAAATGGCATCAATACCGTCGCAAAACAGCAGAATATGGGAATCCTTTTGATCACTCATTACGACAGAATTTTACAGTATATAAAAACAGACAAAGTCCATATACTAGTTGAAGGCAAAATAGTCAAGACAGGAGGGCCAGAATTGGCGGGGCATATAGATGAGGCTGGATATGGAAAGCTTGAAGAAAAATAAATCGGCTAAATAGATTTTCTAAACAATTGGACAAGAGTATATTCGAGCATACTTTTCACCAAAATACCAGATTCTGATACAGATAAAACATGAAAATTAACGTGAAAATCAAATACCATATTATCAATATCCTCTCTGTCTTTCTCTCCCTGGATGCAAACAAATTAATTAAAACAATAGGGATTATATAATACCTGATTTCTATGAGCCAGGAAGGCGCAAGAAAAAGTAGTGTGAGCGGATAAATGAGATAATGCCTTCTGTCAGCTAATTTTATCTTGGATATAGAAATTATCGAGTAAACTGCCGATAAAGAAAATATTGCTTTTAGGATTAAATTGCTATCAAAAAAATTCAAAATCCTGTTCCTCAGGAAATAGTTGAATTGCTCCCCGTTCCATTCATGGTCTATTGAAAACGTAAAGAAAATTAATATGAATAAGGATAAGAACAAAACAGCCAAAATGCAGATTTCCCCAGCGGATGCAGATTTTATCCTATAGAAAACTTTCCTGAAATTCAAAATATGTTCAGGCAAATTGATCAATAAAAAGAAAAATAGGATTGCATAAACATTCATCGGTCCCAAGAAGAAGGATGGATGCCTTTCCCTACCAGCCACTGCAAATCCGCCAATCTCCACAAATAAAAGCGAAGCTATTAGTAAAACAAATATGTACGGAGCTATATTCTTAATTATTTTCCTATCTATTCTTAGTTTTAGATTTTTGTCCATGATTACAAAAAGCAAACAGAATATGACCCAGATTATATTATTCTGCCTCACAGTAAAGCTGATCAATCCAAACAACCCAGAAAGCAAATAGTCTTTTCTATACAAAAAGAAAACCATCAAAAGTACAGCCAGAACAGATAAAACATCTGTATAAATCAAAAAGAAAAAGGGGAACAATATAGGCAATAATGCAGTCAATAAAGATTTTTCTTTCCTGTTGTAATCCAGTTCCTTCGCCAGAAAATAAACCACAAAAACAGAGCCCAAACCTAAAAGCAGATTCAATAGTCTGATTACACTTTCAGTGCACGAAGTCAGGTAGCCAAACATCCCGGCAAAAAAATGATAACCTGCTATTGTTGGCATGTCAGACGGAGGCGATGCCTTAAAGTTGCAAAAACTAGAGACAGTGGAAAAATGTGGCGGTTCATCTGAATAAAATGGCTTCTGATAGAACAGAAGAAACGTTGCAAAAAAGCCAATTACCAACGCAATTGTTAGAAGTTTATTGTGATCTATCATAGCTCACCAAAATGTCCAGCCAGTATAAAATAAATACATGTATGCAATAGTCCCGAATAAATACCAAACAGCAAGAGTTTTTTCAGTCTTGGCCTCCCTGAGAGCGAAAAGGTTTATCATAATATATGGTATTAAAAAATACCTATTCTCGATCAGCCATGACATTCCAAGGAAAATTATACTAAATATGTAAATTAAATAGTGCCTTTTTTCTGCAAATTTTGTGCGGTATAGAGAGAAAATAGAATAAAGGATGCACAAGAAAAATACGCTTTGTAAAATTATTGAACCATTGAAAAAGTGAAGTATCTTATTCCTCAAAAAATAATTGTATATTCCGTAATCGTTATATGCATGGTCTATTTTAAATGTCATCAGGAAAAAAGTAAAAAATATCAACGAAAGCAGTATAATCATGCCCAGCTCCTTCTTTTCTACTCGCTTAAACCATGAACCTATTTTTTTAAAATTCAGTATATTTTCAGGCAGATTTATCCAGAAAAAGAAAAACAGGAAAGTGTATATATTCATCGGACCGAAGAAAAGGTCAGGATGCTTCTCTTTATCCCCTAGCACAACACCCCCATTTTTTATAATGAAAATAAAAGCAATCAGAAGTACTGCTAGATAAGGATAAGCTTTTATCAGGAATCTTTTTGAAAATATTTCCCTGATCTTTTCTAAAAAGGTTTTTTTATCCTTCAGATCAATTAGAATATACACTAAACAGAAAATTATCCAAATGATATTATTCTGTCTCACGATAAAACTAAGAAGTCCAAAAGTCCCGGAAAGAATATAGTCCTCTCTCAATAGGAAATAAAACATAGAGAGCACGAAAAGTACAGAAAGTACGTCAGTGTAGATTAAAAAGAAAAACGGGAACAATATAGGTAAGAAAAGAAATTGTAAAGATTTCTCTTTTTTGTACTTCATGTTCAGTTGTTTGCAAATGCTATAGAAAACAAAAACTGAGGCGAAAGAAACAAGCAAGCTAAAAAACCTAATAGCGCTTTCTGTGCAACTGGTTAGGTATCCAAAAAAGCCACCAAAGAAATGATATCCTGGTATTGTTGTAAGGAAATCCGGAATTGTATAATCAAATCTGCAAAAATTTGATATTGTCCAGAAATGTGCCTGTTCGTCCACATATAAAGGTTTTTGAATTATGAGAAAATAAGTTGAAAATAGCCCAATTATGATAGCTATAGTCAATATTAGGTTAAACTTATCCATAAGCCAACAGTTAGATATTTAGTAAAAACAGCTAATTAATTCTCTTAGACTCAGAGAAAGATATAATTATTAGAATTAAAAGTAGTAAAAAGACTTCAGGCTATAAAAGAATAAATGAATTTTTAGCCAAACAGACCTGACAAGCCTGCTGCAGCTTCCTCTGCTTTCTTGCCTTCATCCTCTTTCTTTTCTTCCTTCTTTTCGGCTGCTGGTGCCGCGGCTGCTGCTGGAGCTGCTGAGACAACTGCCTGTTTCATTGCTTCGTCTATGTTAACTCCCTGTAGGCTCGCAACCAATGCTTTAACTTGCGCTGGGTCTGCTTTCTCGCCTGTAGCTTCCACGATTTTTGACACATTTGCTTCAGAAAGCTCTTTTCCAGCCGAGTGGAGCAAAAGTACACCATATACGTAATTCATAATTATCACTTTATCCCCCTATTTAACTTATAACTTTATATGCTTTTGTACAGCCTCTGCTTCTGCATGCGCTTTGGCTAGTATGTGTGGGAGGCTTTCTTTTGTGATATATCCAGTTTTTACAGCTAAAGATATTCCCTCTTGATAATTTTTGCCTAAGAATACTTTTATGTTGTCTTTTGTGTAATAGTTTATTTTGACTGATAGATTAAGTCCATAGACAAATCCTGCTTTAAGATCTTCCAAGTATTTTTCCTGTGGTACAAACAGTATAGATTTCTCGTATATAGTCCCATTGTCCCAAACAGCCAATAAATCCAAGCCTATTTCCATGGGCTCTATTGCCAATTTTGAAAGGACATCAGCAACTTCTTTACGTATAGGTTGACCTTCTTTAACTATAACAGCATCTTTTTTTACAGCGACTTTGCCTGCCTCAACCCCGACAGTCAGGCCAACTTTTTGCAGTTCGCCGATAGCCGGTCCAGCTGGCAGCGGTGTGGGCCCTGCAGGTATCATGATATCATAAGGCGCTATATCCCCTGTTTTTGCTGGCGCTTTTGATTTCGCACCGCTTAGCAACCTTGCAAGTTCAAATGGATTTGATCTACTGAATAGAAGAGCAGGCTGTTCCCTGAAATAGCTTTCTAAATCCTTTACTCCCTGCCTTTTGGCTTCTTTTAAAACCTTTTCCAAAAGCTTTTTCTTTAGCATCTTTATTTTAGCTTTCCCCTTCATTTTTTCTTTAATGAAATGTAGCTGCCTTCCAGGAAGCTTGTGCATATTCAAGATTCCAACAACTGGATATTCCTCTACAAGAGCCCCTACTTCCTTCACTGTTTGGATTTTCTGTTGGGAGACCATAATTATAACTTCATCTGCAGCTTAACTGCAGGCCCCATTGTAAGCTTTAAGTAAATTGATTTTATGCTATTCTTTCCTTTAGGGAGCTTCTCTTTGACGAAGTTAACCAGAGAGTTAAGATTATTGAGAACCTGCTGGTCATCCAGTTTGTCTGTTCCGATTGGGATATGGAGAACAGGTGTTGTTGTAGCCTTTATTCTTACAGTCTTTTTTGCATTATCTACAAAAGTTTTTATATTAGCATTAGGTGGCAGAGGTTTTGGCAACTTGCCTTTAGGGCCCATTACCTGACCTAAAGTCTTACCAATCAAAGGCATCAAGCTTATCTCACCGAAAAACCACTCTGTTTCTTCAACAAAGTTTTTTAGCCTCTTGGGGTCTTTTGCTAAAGGATCTATTTCCTCTTTTCTTATGACAACATCAGCGGACTCTTTAGCTTTTGTGGCCAGAGAATCTGCTATAACAGCAATTTTTACATCCTTTCCACGGCCTTCTGGAAGCTGGAATTCCAAATTGATCCTGTTGTCAGGCTTTTTCAGGTCTAAACCCTTCAAATTAATGCAGAGATCCCAAGTCTGTAGAAATTTCCTCTTCTTTGCTTTTTCCCGAGCTTCCTTTATTTTAACAAGCAGATTATCTTCAGCCATAGTATCAGCTTAGGTTCAAAGAACCTCCTACCGAAGTAGTATTGTACAAATTGAAACTGAAGGTATATAAGCTTTGCTTTTAGTATCGAAGCGTATTTTCCAATATTACGTGGAATCAAAAAACTATCTCACAACAGTATCTATAACCTCGTTTATATTGGCAACCTCAATTACTTCCAGATTGTTTATATCAACCTTCTGGCCTTTAGGGACTAAAAATTTCCTTGCTCCCTGATCTCTGGCAGCTGTAGCTTTTCTGTCAACACCGCCTACAGAACCTATAGACCCGTCAGTCTCTATAGTCCCTGTCATAAGTACACTAGAACTAATTGATTTTTTTGCCAATGCAGCATAGATTGCAGCAGTCATGGCACCCCCTGCAGAAGGCCCGTCTACAGAAACCTTTCCAGCTCCCTGGTTAACAAAACTTACATCAACATCGACTGTATTCAGGTTCACACGGCTTAGCTGGCTTGCCACAGCAGCTGCCAGCCTTACAGAATCCTGGGCACCTGCCTGCAACTCCACATTCTTTATGTTGACTGAAAGAAGTCCAGTCCCTTTAGGCAAAACTTTTATTTCAAGCGGGATTATTGCGCCACCGCCATCGCCTTTTACAGCTGCAACAAAATAGCTGGTAATTGTAGGCGTGAGCGAGACTATCTCACTTTCCTTTGTCTTGATCTCGCCCTTGAGCAAGCTTACATTATTCTCCAGTGAATCTATATTATCTGCCCTTCTCCTCAGTTCTACCATCTGCCTGTCTAAAGTATCCTTCTGGTCAAAAACAGTGAAATTCAGGTTCGATATGGTCCCTGTCTGGTTTTCTATTATCCTTGACTGGTTGACTATACTCACCTCTAAAATTCCAATCTTTTTTGTGTGGTCCCCGATCAACCTTATTTTGTCCTGTATGTCTTCTATCTGGGTTTTGATAATAGCAGATTTCTGGTTATTTTCCTGCATATATACAAAAGTTGTTAGAGAGAATATGCCTGAAGTAACGACTAAAACTATCAAAATAAGTTTTATTGTAAGTGTAACAGAAGTTTTGCCCATATACCCTATTTTGGATTTGGATATATTAAAACCAGAAATTATGGGGTTATGCCTTTTGTAAACCAGACATAGGATCCGCCTCTTTCATAACCCATCTTCTCATAAAAGGTTTGCGCATCTTTATTGTCTCCAGAAACAATTATGTTTATATGGTTTGCGCCCCTGGATTTAAGAATAGACTCGCCTTTTTCAACAAGTTTTTTGCCAATGCCTTTTCTCCTGTAATCTGGATGGACAGATAATCTAAAAAAGAATGGCAGGAAATCAGAAGTTATTATCATCACGCCTACAATATTCCCGTCATCTGTAGCGACTATTATCGATTCTTTATCCTGAGAAATTTTTTTCAGTAAGGCCTGTTCAGAATCAGAAACTTCCCAATACCTGCCCCCAAGCTCGAGGATTTCTTTGGCTTTTTGATAGTCCTCTGGCTGATATAATCTAATCTGTGTCATAAAATTTTCAAGAAGATCACTTACCCTTCTTTACTTTCCTCTTCTTTTCCTTCTCTTTCTTTGCTGGAGGTGCGCCTTTAGTTGGGACAGTGCCAGATGCTGCCGTTGCTCCAGGACTTGCTGGCGTTGCTGGAGCTCCAGCTACCGGAGCTGCGGTTGTTGCTGGTGTCGCTTCAATTTTCACTACCCTCTTCCTCGCTAGAAGAACTTTCCCTTCTTCACCTATAGAAATTCCCATGCTTCTGCATGTGCCTAGAACCTGATTAACATAACCCTGCTCATCCCCGCCAAATTTGGCTTTAGCCACAGACTTGACCTGATCCATTGAAATATTGCCTACCCATTCTTGTCCAGCAAAACCCGTGCCCTTCTCGACCTTAGCTTCTTTCCTTAGGAGGGCTGAAACAGGCGGCTTTCCGACCTCAACTGTAAATGTCTTATTTGGTCCTGCAATAACCTTTACAGGAACCTGCATGCCTTTAAAATCAGCTGTTTTTTTGTTTATCTCTTCAATAACTTTAGGAATAGGCAAACCCAGTGGCCCGAGTGCAGGGCCTAAAGGTGGGGCTGGAGTTGCTTTCCCTCCTTCAACCATTGCTGAAATTGTTTGTCCGCCCATAAGTTTGAATATAAGTAGTAAATTATTTAAATTAAGCCTTGTTCTCCGAAACAGGATCAGGCTCTCCAAAACTCTTTTTCATATCCTCCATCGAGAATTTCTTAGGCTTTTTCTGCTCAGCCTTAATTTCCTCTGGTTTTACTGCTCCCTTTCTTGTGATTTTAACGAACTCTGTTGATATTGTCATTGGTATAGGTATCGCGCCTTCCCTCAATTCAATAGTAACTTCATCTTTTGTCCTGTCCAATCTTGTTATAATGCCCTTATCGCCTTTGAATGCGCCGCCGACTATTTCAACTTCATCCCCTATATCAACTGCGATCCTTTTGACTTCCATGAATTTTTCTATGTCAGACAGCTTAATCGAAACTTCCTTGAAAGCCTTGATATGAAGAAGGCCTTGTATGGCTTTATGGATGTCGCCAATCTTGCCTTCAACAAAGATATAACCCTTCAGCTCAGCTGGATGCATCACGGCTTTAACATCCAAACCATTTGATTTAACATTAAGGTTCATCATTTCTACAACTGTCTCTTCCCTTCCATTTGTTGTCTTTAATGTGTACAATACCATATTCGTCCTTTTTAATTTCTACTCCCATCTAGGATGCTATAACCCAGTTAAAACGAATGTCAGATATATAACAAACCCTATCCCGCCTATTAATGCTATACTAGTGAACGATATCTTTGTTGTGCTGGTGAATTCAGCTTTATCAGGCTTTCTGGCAATCTGCATCACCCTTTTATATTCGGCAAACCGTTCTCTAAGGTTCATACAATAGCTATACTTAACACTAGGTATATTAATTAACTATAGATTATAGGATTTGATTATTTAAAGATTGTAAGCCTTTCTTTTTGGCAATTCTTTGCAAAGAAACGCTTAAGCGAAAGAAAGCTTGCAGTTGGCTCCAGATACTTTTAAATTACTTATAGCACAATTATAATCCATGCCAATGCCAAGAGATGTAGTTTACGCCATAGGGGAGTTCGGTCAAGGAGGGTATCTACAACCAAGAGTCGATTCAGGTGAAGTAGAAAAACGCTTTGAAAGACAACGTGATTCCCGGGAGATTGAAGGGTTACCAACTGTTTTTACAGGAGACCTTAATTATAAGTTATCTGATTGGCAGATGGATCCCGAGAGCGGCCTTTTTGCTAAAAGGAACTTAGAGGGCAGGACAACTGAAGGACATTCCTTCGATGTTGTTTACGAATGCAGGGCGGTTGTTCCAGGCAACTTAAGAAGACTGAAGATACCGACAGGCTATCTTAACAATAGTGGAATAAAAGAAATCCCAAAATATCTCAATTGGAAAATCTCCATAGAAATTGATGTTCCAACAGGAAAAGAAAGTCCACCAAAGTCGGCCTAATTTAGACATAATATAGTGTCAATTCAAAAAACCGCATTGCCATTACCATGCACTTTCAACGACATAAGATTCCAGTAAAGCGCAAATCGGATTAGTGGGGCATCCCCATACTTGTCCTTTATTCCTCGGACACCGTATTCCCTTATCAATTCTCTAATATGTTTCTTGGTTCTCTCCACTGATACTTCTAGATTTATTCCAGATATTAGGGACAAAATCAGCTTCTTGTGGGTATCCTTAAATGGCTTAAAGTTTTTGTCGTTCATTGGTGTGGTCGATCTTTCAGGGTCAATGACTATCACAAATCTGGAATCGTATCCCACATAAGCTTCTGCTTCGCCGCTTCTAATCGCAGTTTCCCCGAGTTCAGATGCTGAGTCGCAAACAACTGCATAAATTATCCTAGATTTTAATTTTTTGACATTCCTCTTATCTAAAAGTATCTCCCCGTTCTGTCCAGAGATCGAATCGTACGAACCATGCCCATGAAAAAGAACTAACCTTGGATTTGCTTTATCCAAAGCCTTTTCAAATTCTTTTCTTGTCGCCTTATTTGTTTCAAGGTCTATAACTGAAACTTCTCCAACAAACTCTATTTCTTTTTTAAGTTCTCCGGAAATAAAATGAAGATAATGAGTCGGTGTATCATATGATGGCCTTGTTATAAGAATTAGTTTCTTCATAAGTCAATAGCCCCACTGGCAAGCGTTTTTATATAAGACAATTGGAGTTCAACAATTTTTTTGCCTAGAGGGGATTCTTTTCTAACTTCGTCTATCATATCCTTCACAGTAGTAGGCCCTTTTTCTCCCATTAATAGGATCTTGGAATCTTGATTCAGTGTTTCGAGCCTTGCTATAACAAGAGTTTTGGCATCATCGTCTATCATACTTCTCCCTTAAATTATCCCCATTAAGACCAATTTTTCCAATATCTGTTTCCCTAGTTTTGTGTCGTTTTTTATTTCGTCGTATGCCCTATTCCACGTATAAGGCTTACCATCAATTACAGCTATAACTTCATTCCTTTCATCAGCTATCAGGTTTGAGTAGGATTTAATAAATTTTTCTTTTGTCATAAGTCAGCATATAAGTAGATAATATTATTGTTCAATAAATAATAATGCTGTTGTCAGGTTATTTTTGCGCCTATACGGTATTAAATTCTGTATGGTCACTTTCCTATAAAAGTCTCTATGGTTTAGCTGAAGAATAAACGTTTTGAAAAACCTATCTCTCATCAATAAAATCCACACCAAGAATCTTCTCAATCTCCTTCTGTTTTGTGGAGCTGAATGTCCTTTCAGGTCCATAAATCTGGTTTGATTTGACACCTGTGACAATAAGCATAGACCTTATAGTATCTCCCATAGCCTTATCAACCATCGCTCCCCAGATAATTTTTGCATCTGGATTAATTTTCGATCCAACAGTCTCCACAATCTCCTGGCATTCCCTTATTGTAATGTCCAAACCGCCAGAAACATTTACCAAAGCTCCAGTAGCCCCTGTAATATCAACATCCAGCAAAGGGTTATTCAAAGATTTTTCAACAGATTCGACAGCCCTGTTCTCAGTGTCAGATTCTCCCATACCAATCATGGCAAGCCCACCAGACCCCATGACAGCCCTTATATCTGCAAAATCCAGATTAACCAAACCAGGTTTTGTAATCAGTTCTGCTATCCCTTTAACAGAATTCACAAGGATCTCGTCTGCAACCTTGAATGCAGTTGTGATCGAAACATCAGGAACAATCTCCAAAAGCTTATCGTTTGGAACTACAATAAGTGTGTCAACAGCTGTTTCCATGTTCTCAAGGCCAAGCTGAGCATTTGACATCCTTGACCTTCCTTCCATTGTAAAAGGCAAAGTTACAATACCAACTGTAAGGATACCTAATTTTTTAGCAGTGTCTGCAACAACAGGGCCAGCCCCTGTGCCTGTACCGCCACCTAAACCGCATGCAATGAAAACAAGGTCAGCGCCCTCAAGAGCTTTTTTGATGTCTTCCCTGGATTCTTTTGCAGCTTCCATCCCTACTTTAGGATCTGCTCCAGCGCCTAGACCAGAAGTAAGTTCTCTTCCAACCAGAATTTTCCTGTCAGCGTCCGTGTATAATAAGTCCTGCGCATCTGTATTTATAGCTATTGTCTCTGCGCCAACAATCCCGACCTGCATTAACCTGGAAAGTGTATTGTTGCCTGAACCTCCGATCCCGACAACTTTGATCTCAGCTTTCCTAGACTCTAGTATTTTTCTAAGCTCTTCGTCTTCAGGCCTGTTAAAAGTAGGCTGATGATCTTTTTCGTTTGCTGACAAAGCAGCATCAATAATTGTGTCTACGGCCATAATTAGTAAAATCTTATGTATTTTATAAGAAAACAAGATTTAAATAGTTTAAAATACCTGAACTATTTCTTTCCCTCAGGTTCTTTATCAACCATTTCTGGTTTTTCCCCAGTTTTTTTCTCTTCGCCCTCGAATTTTATCTCCTTGAGCGAATCTTTTAGCCACATTCTCAAGCTTTTTTCAACAACTTGTTCTAAAGCTTTATTGGTTTTCTTCAGTCTTATTGTGGCATTCTGGCCTTCGACCTTGGTTTCCCCTTCAAGCCCCAAGTATTTTATGACAGCCTCGACCTTTTCTTTCAGCTCTTTTATCTCCCTCACTATTTTTAGTTTATACAAAACATCTTTTCCTGCTAATGGACTGTTAAAATCAACCCTCACACGCCCACCTGAAACAGACTGTATCTTGCATGTCCTTCCATCTATCTGGACAAAAGCCCCCGGGACAGGGTTAAGTTTTTGCTGATAGAACTTGTTTAACGCGAGAATTTGTATCATTTTAGGGTCCCTTTTACCAAAAGCCTTTTCCGGGGCAAGCTCAAACTCCTTCTCCTCCCCAACAGCCATCTCCCTCAGTTTCTCTTCGAAACCGGGAACAACAGATTTTGAACCGACTACAACAAGAACAGGCCCGTACGTATGGTCCTTTTCGAATATCCCAGCTTTCTTTGCTTCCTCTGGACTGGTTAAATCAAAAATCTCCCCAGTGTCCTTAACCTTCCCTACAAAATCAACTTCCAAAAAATCCCCATCTCTCATAACTATCCAGGGCAACTTGATCTAATATGGTGTATGTTCTTATAAATCTATATACGGGGTCTTCTTCATCCATGGATAATTTTCATATCTTTAAGCCTGTCGTCCTCGAACAGCAACTCAAAAAATATACAATCAGCCACTTCATCCCCTATTATATAGTTGATTGAATTCTGTCCTTCTATCCCATGACCTAAAAGCTTGATAGAATCATTTGTTGGCATCCCAATCTTTAAAAAGTTCGTTTTCAGGTCCTCTAACATGTATTGCCTTGGATTATCTTCTTTACACAGGTTTGAAATTTTCCATAAACCCTCATCAAATTTCAGTTTAGTAACACACCCAGAGAATAAAAAAAGAAAAACAATAAGCAACAGAACTATCAGTTTTCTACCCATGATATGTCTCATGTTTTATCTCCTTCAGCGGGCCATCAAAACCCTTCCATCCATTCTCAAGTTCGCTGAAGAATTTTATCATCTTTTTTTCCATAGAAGGCCAGAGCCTGAAAATCTTGTTTATGAAAGCAGCATCAGCTTTCCTGTCGTGCTTGAACCTCAATAAAAATCCCTCATAATTCAGCTGGTTAAAGTCCTTGAAAACCTCAAAAGCTTCACCAGAGGAGTTTTTGATCATCTCCTCCTGATATAAATGTCCAGGGTCGCTGCCCTCCCCTGTAAAAAGTATGCTTTCAATGGTCTTCATCAGGTCGTACATCCTGTCTGTAATATGGTTCCTTATCTCCTGCAGAAGCAAAACCTCATTTTTTGAGGGATCTATATCAATCTCCAGAAGCTCAACCAGTTTTTTGTGCTCTGGCAAACCATACTTCTTTTTCAGCTTATTATAGTTATTTACTCCCATAACCCTTATATTCAATAAATACAATTAGAATTAAATTATGCAAGGTAAAATAAAAACCCAGTACACTGGACTTTTGTTGATATTTGTGATGTTTTTCTCGACTTTTGCCTTTGCAATAATAAACAGCATCACACCTTATGAACCAGAGGTTACAGGCGCCCCTGACCAGCCAGAAACTATACAGCGGTATTTAAACAGACCGTTGACACAGACAGAAAAAACATCCCTGATACAAAATCAGATTGCTATACTGGAATTTTCCCACACAAAGGACTGCGCTAAATGCGCTGAATACAGAACTGTTATAGAATCTTTCTATACAAAATATCCCAATATCCTTGTTGTCGATCTGGAGGGTGATAAAGATTCCATCCAGTTTGTCGGGAAAGAAACACAGCCTATTACAGATTTAAATCCTGAAAACTTACTGGACGCCTATTGCAAAGTCTCCGCAGTCCAGACAAAAGAATGCCTTTTGAAGAATATCTGATCAGACACACCAAGCCTTAATATCCTTTAGTGCAAAAGTCCTCTTTGCCTTCTTGTCCAGATCATCTGCCCTAAGCAGCCATTGATCTTCTTTATGCCATTCACTGGAGCCAAAAAATAATTCTTTAGGCACAATACTCCTCACAGATGTCTCACCCTTCCAGTTAGTGTAAAGGATTTTCACTTCTTTATTATTTTCCATATAATTGATCAACAACCCATTTTCTATATTTTTCATTTGCTTCCACAGGAATCTTCAATATGCATGGAATTTTATAACTATGAATTTTCTCAACCTCTTTTTTAATCTGCTCAAATTTCTCTTCAATTGTTTTAGCAACAAGGAGGGATTCTTTCTCATCAGCCAATCTGCCTTCCCAGAAATAAAGGCTCTCTGCCCACCTAGAATGACCGCACAAGCAATCAGCTTATTCTCAAGAAGATGTCTGGCAATTTTCCTTGCCTCTTCCTTCGAAGGGTTTGTTATGTAAACCAGAACCAATTTTCCCATAATCCAATATTGGCAAGTTTTGGTATAAAACTTATAAAGGTTAGCTGCAATTTATAGAGATGGGAGAAAATTCAACCATAGAAATTAAAAGGGAACTTGGAAATGGAGAAACTCTGACTTTTTTTAAATACCAATTATCTGATGGTGTAGCAGATCACTATAGAAGGCAAAGAGGCTCTTATGAAATTATGATATGGCTGACAACCCCTATTAAAGGAGAAAAAGGCGGAAGCAGAACAAAATCAGAAGAGATCAGCCCTGCTGTAAGCTGGTATGTAGAAGAAGAGGAATTAAGAAAACGATTCGAAGAAATAGGAACTAGAGAAGAATTTTATTCTGTTAGAGACCAGTTGCGTAAAAGAATAGGAAATAAAAAAACAGAACCAGAAGTTGAAATAGTGCAGCCTATTGTAAGCTGATTTTATTTAATTTTCTTGGATCAACTTTTCCTTGCGCAAAGTCAGGCCTTCCACCTCCAGATCCAGCGGCCTTGGACGCAATCTCCCTTATCAGTTTTACACAATCCTCTTTTTTGCTCATCACAACAATATCGCCAGAATTGTTTGCCAGAACGACAGTAGTGCCCGGTTTGTTTTTCAATAATTCGTCTGCAACCAGGATCAGCTCTTTCCTGTCAGCTTCCAGTATTTCGAAAATTTTGTTATCTTTCTCTTTTTTCAGAAGTTTTTCAACAACTGTTTTTGATCTACTCTCCTTTAGTTTCTCAGCTTCTTTCCTTTTCCCTTTCCACAGATTGAGTATATATTCTGAAGCATCCCTTATAGACACAAACTCAGGAACCTTTCCTTTACTGCCAAGATCTCTCAAATCAGAAATAAACTTCTCCAGATTATTCTTAATCTGATCCTGCTGAACTGTAAGAACCTTAGCTGCCTCTCGTAAATCATCTACTACTTTTTCCTTACCTTCTATTTTCCCACTAATCTTTACAATCCCAGATTTATTGAGTATACCAATAATCCCTTCCAATTGTTTCGAATTCTCTTCAAAATAATTCTCAGCTGCCTTTCCTGCCTTTATTGTGATCCTGACAATCCCGTCCTGTATTTTTTCTGTACTCAATATGACAAGTTCCCGAATGTCCCCTGTTTGGTGCACATGAGTCCCAGAGCAAGCCTCAGTGTCATGTCCCGGAATCTCCATTATCCTGAGTTTCTGTTCGGGTATATGCCCGCCCTGATAAATACCTAAACCAAACTTCTTCTCAGCTTCCAGCCTCGGCACAAAATTGCTTTCTGTTTTAATGTTTTTCTTGATAATCTGGTTTGCAAGATGCTCTATTTTCCTAACCTCTTCGTCTGTCAAACCTTTGTAATGTGAGATATCGATGTGCGCCTTATCCACTGATTTGTGCGTCCCTGCCTGCCATGCATGTTTGCCCAAAATTTGTTTTGTTGCACCATTAATTATATGTATAGCAGAATGGTGGTGCATGAGCTGGGTTCTTCTTTCCCAGTCTATTTTTCCTTTTACACTTTCACCTTGTTTAAATTTTGGGTTTTCAACCTTATGCGCAACAACATGTCCAAATTTCTGCACATCCACAACTTTGCTGCCGCCCAAAAAACCTGTATCCCACTCCTGCCCGCCGCTTTCCGGATAAAATAAAGTTTGGTCCAGGATTATCCATTTGAATTTCTTATCGTCAGAATCCAAAATCCCCAGGACTTTCCCTTCAAACCTCTTTTCATCAGGATGTCCATAAAACAGGACGTTTGTGTCCGGAATGCCGGTTAAATCCAGCTTAACCTTCTTCTCTTTCTTTTCCTCCGAAGAATGCTCTTTTGATATGGATTCGTAAAAATTTTGCGGTATTTTAACTTCTATATTTTTTTCTGTTCCAATCTCCTTTACAGTTTCAGGCGTTATCCCGTTTGATTCGTATAATTTTTTAAATGTGGAAATATCAAGTTCTTTTTTGGAATTAAGTATGCTCTCTACAACTTTTCTGCTTTCATGTAAAGTTTTTTTGTATTTCTCTTCTTCAGCTTCCAAAATCTTCCCCATGCTATCAAGCCCTTCCACCAGCTCAGGGAACATTGGCTTCAGGAACCTTGCATGCCTTTCTGCAATATCCATAAGGCTGAAATTAAAATTGTGCTGCTTAAGGAAAGCCAGGCTTCTCCTAAGGACTACTCTCAGATTGTGTCCGCCGCCTATGTTTGATGGTACACCCCCGTCAGCGATAGCGAAGAGTAGGGTCCTCATATGGTCAGCAATTGCATAAATTGCTGTCAAAGGCTCTATTTGGTCAACCAAATCTTTTACTGAAATCCCTATGGAATCCGCAATCTTTTTTCTGACTTTCTCCACATCTATTTTTTCATCTATATCCAGACCGCCAGCCAGCTTGGAATATTTTGAGAATATTTTAGGGTCAACCTTTACACCAGAGGCTTTCTTGATGTGCTCTGTCACAGGCCCGAACAGGCAGTCATAAGAAGCTTCTGTCCCATTTGACAGCCAGACAAGCCTTTCATGGCCCCAGCCGACATCTATTACTTTCATATCTAAAGGCCTAAAGGTTTTCTGGTCCTCTGACTGGAATTCTGTGAAAACAGAATTCACATACTCTAGCCCATAACTGAAAGTTTCCAGGGAAGGCCCAAACTCAGAAAAATCAGGCATTGTCCAGAAATCCTCATGATAAACAATATCCTCTTTTTTGACCCCGAGTATTTTATTCACAAAATTAAAATTCAGGTCTATGCACCTGTCTTTAAAGTAAGACCCTTTTTCCTTTGGGTAATTAAAAGCATGCTGCCCCGACATTACAAAACTTGTCAGGTGCCTTCCTGTGACCCCGACATTTTGTATGTCTATAAACCTCAAACATATCTGCGGCACAATAAGCGGGTTTGCAGGATAAACAAAACTCATGTTCCCATTATCCAGCCTCTGGAAATCCTGTATGGAAGCAATTGTAAAGTATAAGTCTTGTCGCCACCTGTCTATAACAGGATATCTAGGAACAGATGTGTGCCCATTTTTAACAAAGAACTTCTCAAACTCCTTCCACATCTCGACATAATCGTACTTCTTGTTGGTCACTTTCTTTCCAATAAACTCGTAATTCTGGCAAGGCGAATCCCCGCAAAAATCCCTTTCCTGGTTTAGCGCCCAGAAAGCCCTTCCGCATTTAGAGCAGATTTTTCTGGAGAAACCTTCTTTCTTGAAAAGCTCAACCTGATAGTACTTCTGCCACTCCTTCCCAAACTCTTTTTTGAGGGATTCTTTGGTTAGCATAGAATTAAATGTTTTACAATTTTAAAAGCCTTCTGAGAATATCATCTATCCTGCTTGTTGCCTTCTGGTCAAGAATTCCAATTTTCTTTTGCAGTCTGGATTTATCAACAGCCCTTATCTGGAATACCAGCGCAACAGATTCTTCTTTAAGACCGTTAGAATTAGCAGGCTCTAGCGCTAATGTATGCTGAAACCTCAGCGCTTGTAAGTTAGAGGTCACAGGCACAACTATAGACATCGGTGACTGTGTATCAGAAATAATAATTGCAGGCCTTGTGCCTACCTGTTCATGGCCTGATGAATCAGCAAGGCTTATTATCCAGATTTCCCCTTTTTCCATAAACTTTTTTCAAAGTTCTCCCAAGCCTCATCACTGGCCTTTTCCCATGCGCTAAATTCCCTTTTAAGATCCACCTGTTTTTTTATCGTATCCAAGTACAGCAGAATGGCCTGGTTTACTAATTCGGTTTGCTTTAACCCAAATGTCTGGGAGGCCTCGGCTACCCTGTGCTCAACTTCTGGTGACAGTTTTAGTTCCATAATATTAGTTATTTTATAGGATATTTAAGCTCTTCTTTGGTGAGCATAATGAGAGGATATTGAACTAACGCTTTAATATCCTAGTAAAGCCAAGCTCCAGAAACAACAGGCAATTTCATACTGGCTTATTGGAAAAAGATAAAAACACAAACGACGTTATAGTATTCTTAAAGAGATTCTGAAGTGTCTATTCATAGCAAAGAATGCCTTTAAGACTGACAGGTTCCCCTGATCTCGTTTTATCAATTATATTTTTTACTGTACCTTCTTCTTTGTGTTTTCTGTCATTCTGGATGCCAAAGCGATCAAGAATTTGTAGATAACCGGGATATTTTTCTAAAGGCTTCCGATCAGTATAAAGCCCTCTTTCAATGTAACGATGAAACTCCGCTTCTGTTTTTTCCAGTCTCCCTTCACTGTCAAATGTGAACACGATTCTATCAAACTTGTTGGAATAATGAGTAAAGCCAGGGCATAGGATTACTGTTTTTCCATGGCCTGTCTTGATATTAGTACTATGCGGATTATCGAAACAGAGTTCTAGGAGATAATCTTTTGGCTTATCGGGCCGCTTAATTGTATAGGACAGCTCTGTGAAGTTAGTGCTATTGCCAGGTTTATAATGTTTTTTAATTCCCATGCCGGCGTATACAAATCCATCCCCTAAATCAGTTCCGGCCTTGCTAGAATATAATCTAGTTCCTGGAATAGGAACAGGTTTTGTGAGTTCAAAATGAGCCTCTCTAACTAAGCGTTGTTTTTCGTCAGGGCTGAGATCCAGATCATACAAATGTCTCTCTCCTTCTATATGAAAAGTCACGTACATCAATCCAGATCGGAGCGTATTGACTCTAGCCTCTACACCGTTAATTGACTTCCAGGGTTTTTGATCCACAACAGTCAGGTCTATTGTCATAAATAAATTATTCAGCGAAACGTTATAAAGCTTTCTGTTATCCCTAATTAAGAGTATTTATCCATTGTTTTATCCGCAAACATATTTATATATGAATACCATATATGTATATAGATCTTATGGGAACAGTGTTAATCTCCCTTGACGAGAAGCATGAGGCTCTCCTTCGGCAGCTTGCGCAGGAAAAGTATGGGTCAAAAAAAGGCTCTGTCAGCGCTGTTGTGCAGGAAGCCCTTGACAACTCAAGAGAAATGGAAAGATCAGCTCTGCAAAAGGAAGCTGCCAAAAAACAGCTAAGGCAAATGCTTCAGAAAGGACTGGATCTGGGATTTAAAGGAAAGGTCTACGAAAAAAGGGAAGAATTATATGACTAGGGTTTTAATAGACAGCAATATCTTAGTTTATGCTGTTGATGTCAGCGAACTGGAAAAACATGAGTCTTCCAATAAACTGCTTCTTGATCTGGCTGAAACAGGAAATGCTGTTTTAAGCTCCCAAAACTTGGCCGAGTTCTCTAGAGCCCTTGAAAAATCAAAGTCAGTTTCATATAACCAAATAAAACTCCTCGTTTCCCACATAGCTTCTGTTTTCCAGACAGTAAATTACAATTCAGATTCTGTTCTCAAAGCCCTTGACATATCGTCCCAATACAGCATCCACTTTTTTGATGCGCTTCTTGCTGCCACAATGGAAGAGAATTTTATCTCTGAAATAATAACTGAGAATGAAAAGGACTTCAAAAAGATCCCATGGCTGAAAGTCACAAACCCATTTACGTGATCCTTAATCCTCATCTCCAGGAAGGTCTTCAATCTCCAGTATCTCACACAGAAGGTTCAGATTCCTGCCTTTTGGAATGGAATAGCCTGAAGCATATTTTTGGACAGTTTCTCTTCGAACACGCATAGCCCTAGCTAAACCCCCTTGACTCACTCCAAATTTTTCCATCCTCTCCCTGACTAATTCTGAGAATGCGATATTTTCAGGCCTCTTTCTCCTTTCTTCAGCAAGATAAGCCTCATACTCTACTCTTGATTTAAATCCCCTCTTTCTTGCCCACTCATCTCTTCTTTCCCTAAAAGTAGTCCCATTTTGTTTTGCTGTATGTTCGTAATATTCCTGAAAAGTTTTAAATCCCCTATTCCTTATCAAATGACTCTTATAAGCTGTGTAAGTTGGATATCTTCTTCTAGCCAGTCCATCCTTTACCCTCTCGTGCCGCGAATCATAACCTTTTTCTCTGGCGCACCAATAATCATACCCTTTAGAATCAAAATCCCTCTCAGGAAGCCTGACATATCTGTATACACTCGACTCGCTCATACCCTCAGCTTTTACTATCTCTGCTGTTGTATAGCCCTGTTTGGCCAATTTTTGTATTCGCCTTATCTTTTCTGGTGAGAGTTTCTGCGCCATAGTTGAGTAAATGCTGGATAATTAAGAATAAATAATGAAAAGAAATTCATCATAACATTGTTATTATATATAAACAGGTTCAACCCAAATATAATCGAAGTTATGGTCCGACCAGTCTCAGATATAATAGTAAAAGAACTTGTCCCAGCAATGCGGGCATACATAGCCAAAAAGCTTGTCGAAGCTTATGGCCTTTCCCAAAAGCAAGCTGCCCAGAAACTAGGGACAACCCAGCCAGCGATTTCACAGTATAAGCGTGGCATCAGGGGATCAAAAGCCTCTTCCTTCTTCATCCAGAACCAGCAAGTTGTCGAACTGCTAAACAACCTAGCCAAGACAGTCGCAACAACTGATGTCTCTGATTACCACATCACTCTGGAACTTTTCAAGGCATGCGAGCCTTTGCTCGCGGGTTTGAACCAGTAATACTATCTATTTTTCAAAATTAACTGCATTATATAAATATGGGGCTTTACAAACCGGGATTAGGAAAAGTTATCTTAGATGGCATACAAGAAAGAGGATGGAAACTCTACAGTTACTCTGATGACGATGGAGACGACGATGTCATCAGGCGGGGACCGATTTCCCGGATAGTTCTGGAAATCCCCTACATGCTTTTCCCTATTGCTGATAACCCGAGAGATCCAGAAGAAGCGAAATCCAGATTCTGGAGATTTAGAAAGCGGACAGGGAAAATTATACCCACAATAGAAATATCTGATAGGGATTATGATATGGGTTCGGTCCTGTTTTTGCCAAGATCAGTTGAACTTGCAGAACCAGAAACTCATATCCCTTACGACGACTTTATAGAGTCCCTTTACACATTAACACCTGCTTTTGATTAGACAGTTGATTATTTATTGAGGCTGAAACTATAATTCTATATGGCAGATACTGCTGTTTATTCAGTTCGCAGGAAAGAAAAGGAAAAGCCTGAAAAAGTTCCAAGGACAAATACAGTTTCTTCCAAGTTCGATAATGGTAAATACAGAGTTCACGTGGATTCTGATGGCGTAAGGTACATGCCTGCCCAAACAATGAAATATAATGGAAAGCAGTTGGTTATACAGGAAGTCCAGTATAGATCAGGAAACCTGAAAATGATTGTAGTAGGGGGCTATAAACATAATTCTGACTTTGGAGCCGAACACCTTAAAGGTGGCATGTCGCATATAAAAGTCGACATTATTCAGGACAAAAAAGAAGCTGATTCTATAAGGGAAGTTCTTGAAAAAGAGCTCAGTGTAAGAAAAAAACACGTGAAGTTTTTGACTTAGTTGTTGCTCTATCTCTTCTTCTTGAATTCGTATCTGAAATCCCTTCCAACTCTAGTGACATTAGGATTCCTTGGCAAAGAGTCTGTCTTTGGTTTTAAATAATGACTTTCTGCCCTTATCAGCTTCCTCACCTTCGGCAGCCTCGTATAATGGTTGTAAACAACCAAGCCTATTATAACCAGAATAACTATTACGCCTATTGCTGTCCCTATAAATCCGCCTGTCAAGTAACCGCTCACCCTAAGTTTTTCGTCTTCGCAAGTTTCTTGTGACGCTTTAAGTGAATTAATGTCAGCCTCAACTTTGTCTGTCATCCGCCTGCCTTTTTCCTCTTCTATGCTTGCAGTCAGGAAATCATTTTCTTTTATTGATATCCTTGTTTTCTCCAGATTATCATTCAAATCCCCTAAACTATCCACTATCGCCTTTGGTGTTACTGCATTTACATCGCCTGCTTCAACAAGCACGCATCCTATGCCTTTAACCTGCTCAAACCTCTTTTTCAGGTTCTCATACCTGTTAAGGAGAACAAGATAATTATTGTTTATCTCAAACTTTTTCTCGGCAGTAGGAAGGATGACGATAAAAAATTCTTTTACAACATCAACACCCTCTCCCCTCAGTTTTAATTTTGATGGGTACCTGTTTATTGTGTTTGTTGAAGAAGACAAGAAGCTGACTTTGAATGCAGACGACTCGCCTTTCTTTAATGTGACTGTTCCAGGAATAATGCTTGCAGAAACAGGCACAGCAGTCTCTATATCCAGCTCAAAAGTCTTAGCAGAATCGCCTGTATTAGCAACCTTTATATCCACTATTGATGACGAGCCAGCTGTAATCTGGACTTCTGACGGGGCATCTGAAAAAACCACACCACTTTCCTCTGCTAATATACTTGATGGAGCTAAAAGTGACATTAAAATCAAAGTTGCGGCAAAAAGAGCGGTTTTCGGTTTAAACATAACCTTTTTTCTATATACTCTAGCCAAAAAAGCTTAACCAAAAGCTTTCTTGATCCAAGCATATTAATTCTATATGTTCTATATATAAAAACCTAAGATATTTATAGTTATGTCACCGGAAGAAAAATCCAAAAAAACTGAAAAAAGTAAAGAAGAGAAGGCAATCTCCCTCTTCTGGGCAGACCAGCTGGCCTCAGAATCTGTCAGCAGGAAAAAATTCCGTTTCACAGATGATAAAGTCCCTGAATTCAAGAAATTTGTAGTAAAATCTGCCGCTTCCATATCCGGTGTCCTTCACATTGGAAGGCTTTCAGACACAATAAGATGCGACATGGTCTATAAAGCAATAAAAGATATGGGCTATACTGCAGAGCTTATCTGGACAGCAGATAATGTGGATCCCTTAAGAAAAATACCAGAAGGGATCCCTAAAAGCTATGTGGAGTATATAGGCGTGCCTGTCACAGATATACCAGATCCGGATGGATGCCATGAATCTTATGAAGCCCACCACAAATCCTTCTATCTAGAGGTTGTCAACAAGTTCATCCATGATAAAGTCACTGTTTATTCAATGAGAGAGGAATACCTTAAAGGCTCCTTTAAAGAAGAGATAAAAAAAATCCTTGATGACTATTCTCTTGTATTCGAGATACACAGCAAGAACAGGCCGAAAGGCAGGCCTTTGAAAAAAGAATGGAATCCGTGGCAGCCCATCTGCAAGAATTGTGGTAAAATCATCACAACTGTCGCAACGTCCATAGAAAACGGTAAAGTAGGTTATATCTGCAAAGATTACCAGTTCAAGACACAGAGTGCAAAAGGCTGCGGTTATGAAGGAGTAGACGATCCTGCAAAAGGGAATGGGAAGTTGCTCTACAAAAGCGAGCTTGCAGCCCAATGGGCTCACTGGAAAGTTGTCTCAGAAGGTTTTGGAAAAGAATATCAGGTTCCCGGAAGCGCATTCTGGATAAATGCTGAGATAGTGGAGAAGGTTTTGAAATTTCCTATGCCCGTGCCTATATTCTATGAGCACATAATAATTGCTGGAGTAAAAATGTCAGCTTCTCTGGGAAATGTGATTTACCCTTCAAATTGGCTAAAGGCTGGCACACCTGAACTCCTCAGATTTTTCTATGGGAAGAAGTTAATGAAAACAAGGGACTTTTCATGGGCAGATTTGCCAATACTTTATGACGATTACGACAAGCACGCGAAAGTTTTTTATGGTCAGCAACAATTAGAAAACAAAAAAGAAGAAGCCCACATGAAAAGATTGTACGAAATCTCACAACTAAAAACGCCAGAAAAAATAATCCCTGTAGACTTCTCCCACCTGACCTTTTTAACCCAGTTTTTTGATTCTGATGAAAAAATTATAGAATCGCTCAAACAAACAGGCCACTATTCAAAAGAATATCATGAAGGAATAGAAAAAAGGATAGAACTCGCAAGAAACTGGATTAATCTTTACGCTCCGCCAGAAGCAAAAATTGTGTTGAAAACAGAGGTTTCAGAAGATGTGAGAAAACAAATTTCTGAAAACCAAAAAAAAGCTTTGAAGGAACTCGGAGACAATCTCTCTAAAAATCTAAAGGAAGAAGAGCTCCACAACCTCTTCTGGCAGATCTCAGAAAAAAACGGGATCAAACCGCAGGAATTCTTCAAGGCAGTTTACCTCGCCCTTCTGGAAAAGGAAAGGGGCCCAAAACTTGCGCCATTTATTTTGACTGTTGGAAAGGAAAAGGTTGCCGGGATTTTGGGGAAAGTATAACTATTAGTTCTCTAATATTTAAGTGCCATGCTGCCGGATAAGACAGCACATCTATTTTGAATTTCGCACATCTGTTCACTATAGGACAATCTTTATGATTTATTTTCAATTTGGAAATCCACATAATCCTTAAACCTTCGAAACATGAACCCTTTTTAGCGTTATCTTGTTCTCCTTGAAAACAGAATCTATTTTTTTTACATTCTCGAGAGGCGTGAGTATGCAATTGGATCCCAGTTTAACAGAACCTGTCAACTCGACCAGGCCTTTGTATAGGGATTTTTTTGTTTTATAACCATAGAGTTTCTTACTTATCAAAACTCTCTTGGACTCTGAGCCAATTTTGTCCCAGTAAAAAATTACAAATAGGTCGCCTTGGGTTTTGGCTTTGTATTTGGAAAACAGGCTTATCCCGTTTGTCACAATAGATGTCTTCAAGTCACCCCATTTTTCAATGTTGTCGACAATGCATGATATTGTGTTCTCTGTTCCGAGGAGCTTCCATTTTTTGAATATCTCTGTTTCATAAAATTCGTCTATTATTTTTTCTACGCGCTTTCCTATGGTTGCGGAGTTGTACACGTTTATGAAAATGTCCACATCGCTGTCGCTCCTGTAATCACCTCTAGAAGCAGATCCGTATAATATGATCTCCTTTATGTTTTCCTGCTCCTTTTTATCGAGGCTGGAGAATAGGAAAGAGGCAAAAGACATTGCATAAGGTATGAGCCTATTCATATTCTGCCCCCATATTGTTTAACAAATCTCTGAGTTTATTGAAAGTTTCCATGAACTTTTCTATTTCAGGTTTAGGCTGCTGCTTTCCATAGCACAGAGTATTTCTTTTCCTCTCGATCTTAACAAGAAGGTTTATTATAGTTTCCTTGTTCTCGAAGTCAAATGGCAGCTTATCGTAACCCATTTTTTCAGATCCAAAGTCATTATGTTTTAGCTGGAACCCCGGATCTACAAGGTTTTTAGTATGAAGATAAATTTCCAGAATATTGACCGATGCAGAAGAGCAATGAAAGCCTATTGTTTTTTGGCGGTCTTCAACGCCGCGATTTACAGCAGATTGAAGCTCTTCCATGCTTTCTTTTATTGATGCCTTATGGGAGTCTATTTTCATATACATTTGTAGCTATTACGAGATACAATTGTATCTATAATATTTCTACACTCATAACTATAATTGGATACATATGTATATAAAACTAGGCTTTATTCCTCTCGAATATACCCTTCACATCAGCCCTAAAATAAGACTTCCCCTTGACAGCTTTATACTCGCCATAATCCTTGCTCATATTTGATTTGTGGACTTCCTCAAAAATTTCTTCCATTAAATCCTGCAAGCCATGCTCCAGAATAGTCCCATAAACAGTATACAAAATATCAGCAAGCTCTTTTGCAATGTTTTCTAAGTCAGCCTTTTCTACTCCTTCCAGATATTCCTTAACTTCCTCTTTCATCAGGTTGTGCCTGAGGTCAGATCTGTCCTTTGGAATCAAAGAAGGCTTTTCGAGAACAGGTACCCTAAACTTTTCATGGAACTGTTTAACCAGATCAAGTTCTTTTTTCATAAAGATGAGTGGTTTTACCTTAATACTTAACCGCAGGTTCAGATCAGACTTTATCTGGATCCCGTGAATATACTAGCAAGTAATTAGGAGTATGGCCAGAGATTTTTTTATCAGAAAGCTCTCTAATCAATGCATCTATTTTTTCCCTTTCTAAAGGGAAATAACAAAAAAGTGTTCTCCTTAATTTAAGGTCAGCTTGATCTATACCTTCATCGGTAACTAAAACAGTTGCTACTTCTGGTCCTAAATTCAAATCAGTTCCACCACGCCTCTTAATAATTTCAAAACCTGCCTCTATATTCGGTTCGTCTACAGTAATCTCCATATTTGTATAACCTGGTGGCGCTACACGCGGATTGAGAATTCTATCAATAGAACCTGATCTTTTGAATCCTCTATAAGCGTTCAAACCCCCCTCTGACAAATATCTAGGCAAAGCATCTTCAGGTATAACATCATATTTGATTCCAGAAAAATCCAGTTCAGCGGTTTCTGAATCGGGAATACCAAAAATAGTTGTGCCATCTTTTGATGATAGCGATACACCTCCACGACTTCTTACCTCATCCCCATCGCTTAAATAATTTGCTAATTTTATGAATGGCATACTGCTCCGCTAATTACTTTTATAGTTATGGTTCTATCAATCTGTAAATTTAAAATAGACTATTCCAATTTCTTTAGAGTGAAATCGAATTTTCTTAAAGCTTGAATGCCATCCCTGGAGAATTTCATCCTTAAGTCATGGCATCCCATTTTTTCTGGCCGGAAAGTCTTGGTTTTCATGGATATTTAATGTATGCAAAGATTTGAGCTATCCCTATTAGTTGCACCCACCTAATAGAATCAAGAGGTGTGTGTATGAACAGGTCAGACAAGATAGCCTTCATCAGGGTCAAGCTGATCGAAGGCTGGAAGGATATAGAAATAAGGAAAGAATTGGAGCTCTCAAAAAGAACTTATTTCTACTGGAAGCAAAGGATGCAGCATGGCTATGCTGCATTAGTCAATAAACAAAAGCCGGGATCAAAGCCTAAATTCGAAATGAGCCCTATAGATGCAAGAAGGATACAGTCATGGAGAAAGTCCTATGGTTGGGGACCAGGCAAGATGGAAGGCCACCTCAATGTCCATTACGGGATTCATATCCCGCATAACAGGATATACCAACTATTCAAGCAAAAGGGGTTGAACCATCAGATCGGTGAGCCCAGAAAGACCTGGGGAAAGAAAAGATGGGAACGGGATCACAGTATGTCTCTTTGGCAGACAGATTGGAAAGATATCAACACAGGACTTGATCCGATGCTCACATTCTACGATGACCATTCAAGGTTTGTTGTAGCTTCGAAAAGGTTGAAGGAAGCTACAATGGAGAACACACTAAAGCTTGCAGAGCAAGCTTTCAAACAATACGGAGTTCCGGAACAAATACTCTCTGATCACGGATCCCAATTCACGAATAACCAATCAGATAAGCTAACAGAGTTTGAACGCTTCTGCAAGCAGATGGGTGTGCAGACCATACTGGCTAGTATTGGAAGGCCAACTACAAACGGCAAGATAGAAAACTTCCATGGATGCTATGACAAGGAGATATGGGTCACCAAAGGTGACCATGCAAAGTTCATGAGATACTGGAACAATAAGCGCCCATGCGGCGCTATTGGATATAAGTATCCTGTTGAAGTATTCTATTCTGATAGAAAGGGTGCAAGTAATTCAGGATAGCACACTATATTTTCTAAGCTACTATTGTCATTTTTCTTTTATATAATATGTCGCATCCCAGTACTTCTCTTGCTATCATGAGCATTTCGTTAAACGAATCCAATCCTGTGTAGTTATATCCTTCTTTCAGAAAAAAGGGGGCTAAATTACCTGTTCCGCAACCAATTTCTAATAACTTTTTTGCCATATAAATTTCAGTTTCTATTTTTAGTCCTTAACCCAGACTTCCCTGATTTCTGGCGTGATTCCGGAAGAGATGAAAAACTTGTGGGTTTCGCCTGATTTTTCGATTGGAACAAGAACTGCATTCTTTCCTGTTTTGAAGCCACCGATCTCATTAAGATAGCCTGGAGTATTGTATGTTTTGCCTTTTCTTT
>Ga0209541_10002555_pt1 | contig 34318 bp, 39 predicted proteins | sample RifCSPlowO2_01_FD_184027 | JGI IMG/M metagenome (GOLD analysis project Ga0209541, IMG submission 184027) | Groundwater microbial communities from Rifle, Colorado - Rifle CSP2_plank lowO2_0.1 (SPAdes) (version 2) | ecosystem: Environmental > Aquatic > Deep subsurface > Groundwater | place...
GATATTGACCTGATCCAAGATCTTTCCTTTCTTGACAATGTACATATTGTTGCCAGTGTCAGAGGCAAGAGAATCAACCAGTAACGGAAGACGAGCAAACGGAGGATTGTTCAACACTCTGTTCTTGATATCCTCATCAACAAAGTAGACTCTCTCTGCTCCGCAAAATCCCTTATACCTTTTCTCAAGGACAGCCCCTGCCTGTCTTGACACTCGTGGAGAATCTGCCTGGATTCCTGTAATAAACGAAGTCAGCTCTGCAATGCACTGCTTCTCACGAAAACCTATGGTCAGGCTATACGATGTGATCAGGATGCCTAATGCGACAATAGCTATGAGAACGTAGGAAAATGCCTGCATCTGGGCTTTGGGCATATCTGTTTTGCTTGGAAATGAAGTATAAGAATGTTGCTATAGGGGGGTGGCATCGAAAAGTTGCTCGCTTCGCTCGGCAGCGCCAGTACTCAAAAATGCTTCGCATTTTTGGTCGCTTCTGCGGAGCAGTTCGCCATGTGCAAATCAAGCAGAATAGCGACATTCCCCGGATGGGACAACCCCCTTGTCGCTGTGCCGCCGCTCCGTTATAATGGCTCACAAGAGGGCGCTGCATGACTTTTCAATGCCACCTATAGGGGGTCTATTCAAAATGAGCATTGTAGCACATCACTGGTGAGCACAAGCCAAACAAAGAACAAACATTTATAAACATATTTTAATCACTACTTCTAAATTACTAAAAATAGACTTAAAAATGAATGAAGATCTAGTTGATATGGTAGAAATTGAAGATGTAAGGACCCAAAATGGAGAACTTCCATTCAAAGAGTACCTCCCATTAAGAACATTTAGGGGTAACTATGGCGTACCCAGAAAAGTTGATCAAACAGTTGTTAAAGGTTTTTTTGTTGCTGATGATAAAACAATCACAAGATTAGTTCAATTACAAGAAGCATATCATAACGAACTTAGACTTTCATTAACTACTGTACCCACAGAGATTAATAGAGATGGAAATTTATTTTATCTCACTCAATCTTTCATTGGTGGCGTTAACTATGAACAGTTTCTACAAAGTGATGCCCCTCCAAAAGCAAAGAGGGCGATATACGAACAATTATTATATGACTCTTTAAATTTTATTTCAAAATCAGATAAAATTGTCGGTTTAGATGCTAAACCTGAGAACTGGATGCAAACACAAGAAGGTCAATGGGCCTATATAGACACTTTCCCCCCATTCTTATTGGACGATGAAAATATATTTGGAGACATATTCACCTTAAGAGATTTTGAAAAAGATTTTGTAAGAACCCCCGAAAATTCTTTTTTTAGGAACAAAAGAAAAATTGCTAGACGTTTTTGGATGAAATCAGAAAAATTTTATTCAGAGATGGATTATTTAAGTGCAACAATCCAAGTGATCAAATGTTTTGATCAAGAAACATCACGATTTTTTGAAAGATTTATGGAGAAATATAAATGAGAGAGTCGCCGCAAGCAAATCAAATGAAAGCAAGAGAACTGTTTTTGGAAGTTCATAGACCTAAAATAGTAAGCGATTATCAATTACCTCATGATGATTTACATTTTGATAATACCATTACTGAACTAATCTTTGGTGGCATTTTTGTTGGAGAAGCAATATTTGATCATCTCAATCAAGAAGGGACGGTAAGTAACCTAATCGCCATTAAAAACGAACATAGAGAAAGACTATTAAAGTCAGATCATCTATCTATTGAGGGATACCGGGAAAAGTGGGAAAGACATTTAGATTATGAGTCTCTTATTATGGATAAAATGATAGATTTAGAAAAAACTCCCGTAGAATTATTATGTGTACCCAGTGGGAGATCTTTTTTTCATCAACAAAGAATGTATTCATTAATGCATCAAGGCCATCAACTAGCACAAAAAGATCAATCAAATGAAAGGTCCCAATGGTTTAGTCAATGGGATGATAGATGGTTTTGTAAAAATGGTTCAACAAGATTTAGATTAATTGATATACTCCAACAATACACCGATGATTGGGTAGACAGGTTTGCCATGCGAAATATTCCAGAGGAAACATCAATAGATGATGTTTATGAAAAAATGCAAGATTTACACAGAAAAAAAATGATTTCAGCGTATAGCGCGCAAAAGAGGTATACTGCTTTTATTAAAAAACATCCTGAATCCAAAGCATATGCAAGATTCGTATCTGAAGCTATGGAATATAATGAAGAATTAAGGTTATTAAGAAGTCAATCTATATTTGATTTTATCCAGGGTAGCAGATATTATGGCAAACAACCCTTTGCTGAATTTTTAGACGTCTTGGCTACTCGGCAAAAAAGGATAGCACGCTTATATGGAGGTAAAATACATGTCCCTATTAAAACAGATTAGAGCAGAGCAAAGTGTCAAAACATTCTTTCAAAATGAGTGGGATGATGAAAAGCATTGGATACACTGCCAATGTGTTGTTGATGCTTGTTTAGGTATGATCAAAAACACTGATTTAGATCCTGTAGTTTTTATACTGGCTGGCTGGTTACATGATCTGGGTAAGATTATCGATAAAGAAAATCATCATAAAGAAAGTATAAAATTTGTGACGAAGTTTATTAATCAATATCCCGAGTATAAAGATTATTTAAGTTTAATAGAGGACTGTATTATAAATCATAGAAGTGAAGGCGTTCCCGCAAGTGTATATGCACACATTTTCCAATTAGCAGATAAAGTTGCAGTATCTAATCATGATTGGATAGAATACAAAAAGAAAAAAAGATAATTTATCTCCACTTCTCTTATTTTTCTTGATGGCTTACTTTGTTCGCATGAACGAAACGGCCGCCCCGCCTCTAGACTACCCTCTCGGCTTCGCTTCAATTTGATGTAATAAACGAAGTCAGCTCTGCAATGCACTGCTTCTCACGAAAACCTATGGTCAGGCTATACGATGTGATCAGGATGCCTAATGCGACAATAGCTATGAGAACATAGGAAAACGCCTGCATCTGGGCTTTGGGCATGCAGTTTAAGGCAGAAGCATTCTATAAAAATGTTGCTGTGGGTTTAGGCGAACTGGCCTGTATCTTATTACCTCTTTTAAGTAGTTAAAATAGAAAGATTTATATATGGGGATATGCCTTATACTCCAGTATGGCGATTCACGTTAAAAGACTCCCTTTGTATGTTGCATTAGCTGCTTCCATGCTCAGCGGATGCGCCGCCCCAACCAGAGTCGAGCAGCCCGCATCGCTAGAATCAACAATAGCCCAAGAGCAGGATATTCAGAAAGCAGCCAGAGCATTTCAGGAGTATGCAAGAAAAGGCTGCATGGATGATTTTGAGAAAAGAATCCTGAGCGACGCTGCTAAGAAAGCTGGGTATGAAAGCTATCAAAAAGCCATGGAAGATAAGCTATTTGTCGATGATTTCCTGAACTCCCTTCAGCGCTGGTCTCCTGTTCCCCCCTACTGATACGCTATGCAGAACGGTCTGCCTTCATTTGTTTGCGATCCTGGTATGCAATATTCCTCAATCTTATTGCAACAGATACTAAAACTCCTCTCTTCATCTGTTATTCCATATCTCCGGTTAGCTGAGGGGCATTCGATCTCAGTTTCAGGGCTGCAGCCTCCGCTGCATATTGGGAAACCATTAGTATGGAGGCATCTTGCGCCTGCGCTGCAGCAAAGCGTCACACCCCTAACATCAACTCCATGCCCCCCTTCTTTTCCCGAGCAGGTTACTGGAGTCTGGCATCTCTCATTGGGGTCATTCGGATCAAGATCACTGCAGACTGGAGTTCCATAGGCAGGCTCGCCGAAGCAGGTTTGATCAGTCCTGCAACAGCGCGCATATTCTAAAAACTGCTTTCCTCTATCCCCTGCTGCGCTTCCCTGGATTCCTTTGCATTTGCTCTGGCAATTCGATGCGGCGTTGCAAAGAACCCCCCTCCAGCCAAATCCGAACACCGTGATTTCAGCCTCATAAGGGGTTTCTCCAGGATTGCAGCATTTCTCATCCTTTCTCGGATATCTGGACATGGCAGAGTGACGACTTGGATCATAGCCAAATGCAGCATAAGTGCCTCCGCTCCTTGTGCAGCAGTCCCTGAGATCAGCGCATCCGATATCGCTTCCATGCTCACTGCTATGTTCTGCTGCAAGGCCAATAAATGACGAAGAGGGTTCCTCCTGCAATCGTATGATGACAACAGCTCCGAAAAGGAACGCTGCCAGGAGAATAAGCTTGGCTGTCTGCTGCTTCATCTTGGTTGTTTTAGTCCTATTTGTATTAATTTTTCTTTTGTCCGCAAGTATGTGTTTTGCAGGGATCGATCCGTTGAGACAAATCCTCCTCATCGCAATGCATCAAGTTTTCCAACCAGCACATCAAACACTTCTTTCTTCTTGCCTGTTGATAAAGAAAACAGCGTCTTTTCAATCATTGCATGAGAAATAGTAAAAATATAATTGAGTTTTATGATGCTGTCTTTTATCGCTCCCTCTTTCTTCGTTACAGAAACGCCTTTCATTCCAGTGTTGCTCGTGATTCCGGCAACAACGACGTTGCCAAATTCTTCAAACAGAACAAGGGCAGGCCGTTTCTTTATCTCAAAGGTATCGGTAAATTGGATATCTGCAAGAACCACATCGCCTGATTTAAGCACGTTCCCATGCCTCATCTTCGGCGTTATCCCATAACTCTCTCATCTTGGGCTGCTGGATTTTATGCAAAAACTCGTCATACTGGTTTCCCTTCCTTGCAGTGTCGAAGACTTTGAGCATCTGCTTGATCAGCTCATTATACGTCTGCCGGGGGTATTCCCGTACCGCCTTCAGAGACTTAACGGTGGACTTGTCTATTTGTATCGTTGTCGGTGCAATTATGTATCACCTATAGGAGAATATAGCCCATTATATATAAAGCCACCGATTTTTTGCTGTTTTTGATCCGTCTCCTCTCTCCAAAGACGGCCTGGCTCCTGGGTGCGGTTTCACTTGCTGAAGAGCCACATCATTAGTACTCCCTATATAGTAGTTAAAATAGAAACATTTATATAGGCAAACCTATCTTATACCTTCCTATGGAAACCCCGGACAGAAGGCAATTCTTGAGTACTCTCATAAAGGCAGCTCCCGCTGTTGCTGGCATTGCAGGCTTGGCTGCATGCTCAGGGATTGAAACAAAAAGAACCGAAGAGAAGAGAATACGGGAGGTTGTCCGGCGGGATCTCATGGAAGGCGGATTTTCTGATGCTGACAGAAAACTATTGGACTCTTATGGGTTTACTGCGTATGGATCCATGAAGCCTGAAGAGATTGAGCATGTTATCGATAGGATAGTGAGGGATTTCTACGGCCCTGATTCTACTTTAAATTTTGATTATATTGGGAATCCAAGGTAAGTTTCTCATTTGTGTCACACGCCTTTTTTCCTTAATCCTCTCTTCGAACACAGTTGGGCCTTCCATTTGAGGTTGCGCTTCCAGAAACACATACAGGAGTGTCTCTGCTGCAGCAGAGGAAGTATCCTTCATCGTCATCCATCGTCCCAAAATTTCTAGATTGGCGTGTGCCGCCATCAGGATCTGAGTCGCATCTTGTCTCGTCTCTTTGGCATCCTTTGTTGGGATCTCCTGTGCAAACCGCAGCTCCGGTATTATGGCTGCATCTCTCATCAGCATCGCAGCAAATATTTAAACCCCTGAAATCTGTCCTCAATATCCTCTTTTCCCCTTTGCAGGGATTCTTGCAATCACTTATATCCTGAGCGCAGACAGCAGCACCATGATTAGCTTCATTGCCACAGACATCGTCTATTCTGCAGCAGCGGTCAATTCCTCTATAAGCCTCTCTTCCCGGGCATTTCTTAGGGCATGCAGTGTCATCGGCAGCATTGCAGGAAGATAGCTTAACTCCTATAGATAACGATGAGCAGCTTTCTCCAGGATTGCAGCATTTCTCGTCCACTCCGTCGTTCTCATCCACTCTATCATCAGTGTAGGCACAGTATACTCCTCCTCCCTGCCTGCAGCAGCTTTGCAGATCAGCGCATGCTATATCGCTGCCATGCTCACTGCCATGTTCTGCTGCAAGGCCAACATACTGTGGCCCGGGCATCTGCTGCAACCGAACAAGGATAACAGCTCCAAGGAGGAATGCTGCCAAAAGGAGAAGCTTTGCTGTTTGTCTTTTCATCTTCCTTGTTCGAGAGTCCAGCTGTTAGGAACCCTCTTTTTTTGTTGGGCCCCATTACAAAAACCGAAGCCAACAAACTATCCTGACTGCCATTACGCGATGCAGCAGCAGGTATCCGCCTCTGCCCCTCCTGTGTTGCAGTAGGTTTGCGAAACATTTTGGCCTGCGTAGCAGTCATGGGAAGAGGAGTAGGGAAGCCCGCAGTTATCCGCGCACTTGTTCTCAGAATTTTCGCATGTTCCATCCCGCAAGCCGCTGTAGCCGCACCATCCTGAGCAGCTGTCCAGGAAAGCTTCCTCTCCTGCAGAGATGTTGATGCGGAGATTTCTATTTTCAGAAACTCCTTTGTTTCCGTTAAGGCTGTCATCCACACAGGAGATATTCCATGAATAATTGCCTTTCAGCAAAGGCATAATAATGCTTTGGGAAGCATTCTCAACAATAGGCGCGCTTGCAATGCTCCAGGACAAGGTGGAATTTGCGTCCAGCAGCCCCCTCATATTGACGCTGCAGGAGGAGATCCCTGAAGAAGCATCAGTCACATTATAGATGAAGCTGACAAGCCAGTAGTTCCTGATGCTGTTATTTGCAGGCGCAATGCTTCTGACAACAGGAATGTCAAGGTCCTGGGAGAAATTTGTGGAAAACAATCTGGACAGGCTTCTGTTCTGGTTCCCCCAGACGTCAGTGCAGTTCACGCTCCAGAGATATGATCCTTTGTCAACAGGCTGGGTGAAATTCTGGGCAATGTCCCGTTCAACAGAATACGAGGTCTGCATGATGCTGGAATTGAATATCAGCCTGCAGTGGCTGATTGGAGAATGGTCTGTGACATTATACGAGAACACAACGCTTCCTGAAGTGTCTGCATAGCCATTCCCGGGAAACAAAAGCCTGATATTCGGAGGGATTGATTCATTTGTAGCATTCCCTGAAAGTCCGCAAAGGCTTAGATTAATGACATAGCTCATGACTGCTGAGCTCTGCATAACATTGTCAAATGGATCCATGCAGCGGATGTAGTAGGCATAGTCTCCTTCATCCTGGAATCCTAGGATATAGTCATGCGTCAAGGAGGAGCCGGCAAACGGAGTTGGCATTGAGCCGTAGCCTTGGTCTATTGAGGAAAACCTGCAGCCAGAGGGCTCATTCGTAAGCGCCTTCAGCGTAATATACCTGTTGCATACCAGGCCTGAAGGATCTGTCCAGGTTACCTGAGGAGCAATTGTATCATTTGCCGATCCTATCCTAACATACCCTGAATCAAGCATTTCAACCAGGATAGTATGCCTTCCAGGATTGATGGGGAAGCTTCCCACTAATGGGGCCTTTGTGTCTGCGAAGACGTCAGCAATGCCGCCATACTGTTTTACCTTCAGGGTTACGCTCTTGTTCTGCACAGAAACTGAGGTTACTCCTTTGGGCAGGTCAACCGTAACATAATGCCTTGTTCCCGGCCCGATTGAATAAACAGTATCCACAGTTCTGCCCAGGACCTCAACAGCATCCCCTGCCTTATTGGAGCTGAGTGCTGTTTCAGTCTCCCTCAGGCTGTAGAAGAACAACGGGATGACCATCACAAGCACAAGCCCTGCGATAATGATGTATTCGAAGCTGATCTGGGCTTTCATATCGATATCTATGTCTGCAGGATATTTAATTGTTGCTGTTTTGCTGGTAACATGGCAAGGTTGCTTTGTAGCGGTTGCCGCCGTGCTCAAAAATGCCTCGCATTTTTGGTCGCTCCTTCGGAGCAGCTCGGCTCTTCATGTTTTCAGCAAAGAGCGGCACCTCGCCCGTAAGGGACAACCCCCTCCGCTGCGCTTCCTTAAGTTTATAGAGCCTCGCAAAATTGGCAGCAACCCTAACCTGTATTATTGCTCCGCATAACTTTTCAATGCCCCAAACTGAAGGATATCTATAAATAATACTTCAGCTCAAAGGCCTTATGGACTGGCATCACAGGCTTGAGGAGCTTTTCCTTGGACTCCTGATAGCCTTGAATATCCTGGATTTTACCCACCAGCTTCCTGGCGATCTTGATATCCTGAAGAAGATCCTCTCCTGGGCCTCAGTTGTCTACCTCTTCTACAAGGCGAGCCTCACCACCATCTTGTTTGGAGAGGGGAATAAGGTTCTGGACTTCACTCTTGTTATGACCTACCTTTTCCTTGCCGCGAAAAACCTTATTTTTATTGCTGATCAGGCCTCATCGCTCTGGTTTGGAGCCTTCTTCAGCTTCCTGAGCCAGCATGCCTCAACAATCACTATTCTTTCAATCATGATAGGAGCGCTGCTGCTGCTCATCCATGCGGCAGTCCTGGCAGAGTGGAGCAGTCATATCGCTCCAGGGCCAGGGCTCCTGAAGAGATTCTTTGCGATCCTCCTTGCATTGTTTGCCTTCTTCGTTGTTGTCTTTAATTTTTTCATGGAGTGGATATCTCTATCTGTTGATGCCCCCCTCTTACTCATCACCCTCTTATTCTACTTTTTCACGCTCTATCAGCGCCAGTGGGAATTCTTCAGGCTGGACTCCTTCCTTTACAGGGTGGGAGAAGCCTCCACGAGGTTTTATGAGCAATTCACGGGGCTATTCTCAAACAGGCGCACCCTGATGCTCGGCCTGGCAGGCATGCTGGTGCTTCACCTCCTTGTTGATGGCGGCATCTATCTCATCCCCTACATCACCGGCCTTGAAAACCCCCTGTATGCAGAAATCCTTGGCCCTGGCCACAGCAGCATCCTCTCCCGATTCTCAGCAGATACAGCCTACGTGAGCGGCCCCATGAACCTTGTGCTCCTTATCTGGGCATACTTTTTTAATGTGGTGTTTCTCGCCTTTGTCCTTGGGGTTCCGGCATATCTTTGGTGGAGCGCCTATCGCAACAAGCATCCTCCCATCCCTCTCTGGCTTTTTGGCCTGTTCTTTGCATCCTTAGCGACGTTTGCCCTCAGCCCAATCTTCTCTATCAGCTCAATCTCCACAGACGCCATCGTGGGAAGCAGCCTTATAGGAGTTGATATCCAGACGCATCAGCTCTTTGGCGCCAGCATCCCTCCGCTGAAGACAGCATTCTTCGCCTCGCTTTTCTTTCTCGCAGCAGCCCCCCTAGTCAGCACCTACTGGCCTGCAGAAAAGAGGGTCCTGGATATCTCGCTCTGGGTCTTTGACTTTTTTGTTGCAGTGTATGTCTATATCTTTTTGAGAACATTGCTGATCTACGCAACTCATCCGCAAGGCGCGATCCCGAGCCTGTGGGCTTCAGGCCAGTATTTCGTGATGGCCTATCTTGTCCTTTTTTTTGGGATCGCCTCGCTCTTCTATGTTGCGGGGTTTGTTTCGTATATGGTTGTTGGCCGGAGATGGGAGATCGAAGAGGACCTTGTCTTGGCAGGCCCTGGCCAGCCAATGATGCAGCATCCATCAATAGATTACTCACAAACGATGCAGAATCATTAATTGAATCATCAGGAGATGATGAACATGGATGAAAAGAGAAAGAAGCTCAAAAAGGAGGCTGAAGAGGTGTATGAGCTTGACGACTCGGACATCCCGCTCCATGAGCCTTATGTAAGGGAACGCAATCTGCGGAAATAAGGCTCAGTAGAAAGTCCGGCATCCTTTCTGCGAGCTTCTTTGGAGTCATGAGCAGTGCTGACAGAGGGTAGGCCCCTTCGGGGATGTCAGCAAACATAGATTCAATCACAAGCGAGCTCGATGCCGACTGGCTTTCTACTGAGCCCGGAAATAACTAGTCTCTCTGCCAGCCCTCTACTTCGCCAGCAAGCCGCTTGACCCTCTCGGCATACTCCTCGCCCAGCTCCATTCTAAACCGATCAATGACCATCTGCAATGTCCCTTCCTTATCCCCAAAAATAAGGTTGTCTGCATGGGCTATGATCTTTTCTTCTTTGCTTATTGGAAGAAAATCTTTATCAGGGAGAGGAAGATTCTGCTCCCTGATGTCTTTCCTGCTTATGCCTACTCCGATATGGCGCTCTGCCACCAGGGCATGCTTTGGAAATCCTTCTTTTCTCAGGATTTCAGCTCCTTTTATGCCGTGCTGGATCGCATTCTTAGAGCCTGGTGGAAACTGGAACCTTCCGATGTCGTGGAGAATGGAAGCGGTAGCGATGAACTCCTTGTCAGTGCCTGGAATCCTGTCTGCAATCCGCAATGCAGCCTTCTTGACAGCCTGCACATGAGCCAATACTTTTTTGAAGGCTCCATCGTCTGAGGAATATTTCTTCAGGAGTTCTATGGCTTGCTGCTCGTTCATCCATCCTAAGGCTTCTGCATCTTTTAAAAACCTTTTGGCCTTTTCGGCTTCCCTGAAAATGTAGTTGCCGTCATTTTTGCGAGGCTCTTAAACGTAAAGACATGGCGCTGACAAGGGAGTTGCCCCATTCGGGGAATGTCAGTCACTCCAGTCATATGCGCAGCCGAGCCGACGTGCTCCGAAGGAGCGCCCGGAAATGCTTGGCATTTCCGATGGCAACCTCGAAGAGATTTTCAGGGAAGCCGTCCTTTTCGCTATCTTTAAATAGATGACTGCCCTAGGCAAAGGCATGACGGCAGCTAAAAAAGCAGCCCGAGCAAGGAAACACAGAGCAACTAAGAAGCGCCGAGCCGCTAAGCGCGCCATCCCAAAACTCAGCAGCATCATCACACTGATTACTGACTTCGGCCTTGGTACGCACGGGATTGGGGTGATGGAAGGAGTCATTGCATCTATCAATCCAAAGGCCCGCGTCATTCACCTCGCGCATGGCATTCCGGATTTTGACCTGAGAAGCGCAGCAAAGGAGCTTGAGGCTGCGCAATCCCTCCCTCCTTCTATCCATGTTGTTGTCGTTGATCCTGGTGTCGGCACAGCCCGAAAGCCGATTGCCATCCTTACAGGAAGAGGAGACGTCCTGATTGGGCCAGACAATGGCGTCCTGTTGCCAGCATGCCGGTTTCTTGGCGGCATTGTAAAATCGTACGAGATCGAAAACAGGAGTGTGATGGCCCCTCTTATCTCTCCTGTCTTCCATGGAAGGGATATCTTTGCGCCTGCAGCAGCCCATATCTCCAAAGGCTTTCAGCTGCAAAGGCTTGGCAGGGAGTTAAAGAAACTTGCAGCTCCGCCTTATCCTGAAGCGGTCTATGAAAATGGCATGATCTCGGCAGAGCTAATCTACATCAACAAGTTCGGCAGTGCCCACCTGAACCTACTCCAGAAGGAGTTTGCCAGGCTGGGTTTGAAGAAAGGCCAGCACATCAATGTCAGGCTCAAGTATAAAACCATCTCACTGCCGTTTGCCTCAACATTCGGAGAAGTTCACAGCCAGGGAGAACTGATCATGCCTGATGACTTCGGAAGAGTCGAGCTTGCCGTCAACCGGGGAAGCTTTGTCTCCCGCTACCCTCTCCGTATTGGTGAAAAAGTGGCGTTGTGGAAGGCGAAAAAGCTCCAGTAGCCTATTTCGCTGTCCATCCTCCGTCAACCACGAGGTTATGGCCGGTTATGAAGCTGGATTCATCCAGGGCAAGAAACAACGCAGCATTCCCGATATCTTCAGGCTTTCCGATCCTGCCAACAGGGGTATTCTGCAGGAACATCCTTGCCATTGCCTTATCCTTGAGCATCGGCTTTGTCATGTCAGTCTGGATCACTCCGGGATTGATGGCATTCACCGTGATGTTATGCTTTGCATAATCTAAGGCAGCTTCGCGTGTAAGCTCGGTTACCCCTCCCTTGGATGCGCAGTATGCGCTTGCGCCCTGGAAGCCGACAATGCCTGCTATTGATGAGATATTGATGATCCTCCCTCCCTTGCCCTGCTTCACCATCTGCTTCGCAGCGTGCTTCATGCCGAAAAAGACTCCTTTGAGGTTCACATCCATGACCTTATCCCAGTCTTTCTCTGTAGTTGCATCGACGCTCCCCATGAGTGCAATCCCTGCATTATTCACCATGATGTTGAGCTTGCCGAACCTCTTCACTGTTTTTTCAACAAGGGCCTTGATGTCCCTCTCTTTCGAAACATCAGCCTTAACAAAGAGCGCCTCTGCTCCGCAGCGTTCAATCTCCTGAAGAGTTAGGTTCACATCATCAGTTTTCTTATGGTCGCTCACAACAACAGCGCACCCCTCCTTTGCAAAGGCAACTGCGATTCCCTTCCCGATGCCCCTCTTCGATCCTGTAACTATTGCCACCTTGCCCTGAAGCCGTTTCGTCTGTATGCTCATTTGTACACCTCCCCCTTTATCCCGCTTACTCTCCCAATTTTTGCCCTTATCGGCTCCATGAGGATATCGTAGCATGATTTGACAAACATGTTCGCCTTATCATCATCTAATCGCATCTTCTTCATTAATTCCAACAGCAGCTTGTAAGAGTTTTCAGCTTCCTTGATTAAAAACTCTGCTCTTGACTTGTCCGGAGTCTGCAGCTTGACAATCCTGTTTTTGATAAATTCATCAAATCCCTTTACTGCACTCATAACTCAACCCCTCCTGCAAGTAAAATGCCATTGCAGAGATTTTCCTTTAAGTGCTTATGTATTTTTCCAAATGACTCGTAAAAACTGATGCTTATCCTTCTTTCCAGAAGCTTCTCAAATTTAGCTACATCAGCTTCTTTGTCTTTTCTCCCGATCACTGCAATATCAATGTCTGAGTTAATGATGTCTTCTCCCCGGGAATAGCTTCCAAACAGGATTATGGCTGCACCGGCAAATTCTTTCTCCAGAAACTCGTACAATTCTGATTCATAGACCAGTTTTAAGTTGTCTGCCCTTTTTAGCTGCATTACTCTGCGGTTATCCCTGTTTAATTCAATAGACAGCCTTTTTGATTCTTTATCCTGGTGAATCTTGATTGTGTTTTCTTTCTGGAGCCGGGGGAGGGCCTTCATTACTGCTGGAGCAGTTACCTGAAGATTTCTTGATATCTGCCTCTGGTTTAAGGCAGTTCCTGCCTTTATGAAAAGCAGCCTTAAAATCTCCTGCTGGAGATTGGTTAACCTTAGTTTATATATATTTATCATAGTTAACCGATGTTTACTTTGGTTTATATATCTTTCTATTTCTTGGGGGAGAGTCAGGGAAGTGCTGGGAAGGTTTTGAGGGTAACGGCTCGCTCCGTTAACACGCGCCTTAAGGAGGGCTTGCAGCCCTGCGAATCGGTCGCATTGAAAAGTCATGCAGCGCCCTCTCGTGAGCCACCTTAAAATAAGACAGCAGAGCGACAAGGGGGTTGCCCCGAGTGTGGTTAATAATTCAAATGATATAGCAAGATTTCTTGCTATATTAAGGATATTGTGCCTTAAGATAATGATGGCACAATATGACAATATCTTTGCTTCTTTCTTAAGTCTTGTAGTCATTAATCCTGCATTGGTTAATCCGCCAAATACAACCTCTATTATGCCCCTATACCTCTTCCTTGCTGCGTCATCATATTCCGTTATCCCTAATAGCCTACAGCTATGCTCGGCCACTGTATACTCCCTAGGGCGAATATTCGGTCTGATATTATTGCGGTAGCAGGATTCATAAACCCGCTCGAAATCATATCCCCTGTCTCCATGCAAATCAACATCCTTAATGCCACTATTGCGAAGCATGACTTTAGCAGCTTCGCAATCTGCAACAAACTTTGTCGTAGGCAATACCTTCTTTACGCAGACGCAGTTGTTCTGAAGGTGGATTGAGGCTATTATATGGCTTCTGAACTCTATTCTTTCTTCGACGACTATTCCCTTCTGCTCAGTCTCGAATCTGAGATTAGAGGTAACTGCCGTAGAATCCACAACATATTGGTCAGAGTATTCCAGAAGCCTATCCAAAGAAGCCCCGGTTTCTTCAACGAGCCCTAAATAGTATTCAACAGGAATTTTCTCAAAATTAACAACAAAAGTAGAGTGGTCTATATGCTTATCAGTATAGAGTTCGCTTTCAAACTCCATCGTTCGGAATGGTGCCCCTTTCATAAGGGTCATATATGCCATATAAGCCGCATATTCGAAAGGCTGCAGCTTAGGTTTTCTGCCTCTCCTTTTGATAGGATAGGGGTTCCCTTGCTTTTCAGCAAGGGAAAGCACAAATCTATATATTTGAAAAGCGGAAAATTTTTGTAGTAGCTGGTTATACTTCTGATGGTAGCTCAGTTTCATAGGGTTCACCATACCCCTTTGAGACTGGCTACTTTATATTTCTAACCACACTCGGGGTTGCCCCCTTCGGGGAATGCCGCTGTTCTGCCTGGCTTGCGCATGGCGAACATGGCGCTGCCGAGCGAAGCGAGCAACTTTTCAATGCAACCTGCGAATCCCAACCTTTTTATACTTCCTTGTCCCTAAAGCTCCCATGAGCGCCACCCTCAGGGAGAATCTCTCAGACTACCCCATCATCCTTTCTGTGCTCTCAGCCAAATACTACACAGAATCCGTGGCATCCCTCCTCAAGGATCTGGAGGATGTAAAGATATGCTATGTCACTCTTAACAAGCCCATGGATGCGCTCCTTCGCGCGTTCTCCCATGAAGGCATCAACACCAAGAACATGTTTTTCATTGACGCAGTCACAAAGAAGGAAGCCCCAAATGCCATCATGGTCTCTTCTCCTTGCGCCCTCACCGAACTCAGCATCGCAATCTCTCAAGTCATGAAAAGCAATGCCTTTGACTTGCTGTTCTTTGACTCTTTATCAACCCTCAATGTCTATGCAGCCAACAACACAAAGGAGCGCTTTACATCATCAATCATCAGCAAGCTGAGGTCGGCGAATGGAAAGGGAGTATTCACCTGCATTGACCAGGACTCCAACTCAGAGTTTATCGCCCAATCCTCCTTGTTCATGGATAAGGTTATGAGGTTTGATGATGTCGCAAAAGGCCTCAGCCAGCAGACAACCAGCCATGCCGCCATTGCAGCCCTTGGCGTCATTGGCATCCTGGCAGGCAGCATGTTCCTTGGCTCAACAGCCCCGACAGGATTTGCCATAGGAGGCTCGGGGCAGCCGGTATCGCCTTTTGCATCGCTTGCGCTTGTCAGCGTCTTTGTGGTTGCGTTGGCGTTTGCCTACAAGACCATACGGCCAGGCCAGTTCCTGGTTAAGGCAAGGCAGATTAAGGAAGAAAGAGTTTCTCCAAAGGCCAAGATGCGCCTCCAGAGGGAATTCAAAGGGAAGATACGCAGCTGGCTCAGCAACCTTAAGCAGATGGTTGTGTTCTGAGCGGTTACCTATTTCTTCACATTTCTGGCAGTGGGAAGGTGAAACCTAATCCAAAGGTTTAAATACATATGTGTATTGAGTGTGTATAATGCCTGAATCCCAAAGGATAAATATCACGCTTCCAAAGAAGCTGGTTCAGAAGTCAAGGGTTTTGATAGAAGAAGGGCTCTACTCTAATTTTTCCGAGTTGATCCGGGAAGGGATAAAGGACGAGATTGAATTAAGCAAACCCCAAATCGACAAAGTGAAGCTTCTGAATATATGGTTCCGGGAAGAGGAACATAAAGGCTTTGATACATCCCATCTTAGCAGGGAAGATATCATTGCACGTCTCAGAAAAACAAGGGATCAGATATGGAAACAGAGATATGAATCTCGATGAGAAAGATAGTGTTAGACAGCAATGAGTATGTTTTTCATTTTACCAATAGGTCTCAGTTCTTGCCTGAGCTTACGAGGACCCCGGACATAAAAATCTTCATTAATAGTCTTATCTTTAGGGAGGTGCTTCAGAATATTTCTAAGAGTTCGATAAACCCATTCATCAAAATGCTGCAGGATCCTGTATTCGTTGCAATTGGGGTCGTACCGGACACATTAATAAACAAATACAGCCTGCTCGGATTGAAGAAGGGCGATACGGTGATTGCGGCGCTTTGTGAGTTTGTGAATGCAGAATGCCTCATAACTGAGAATCGCCACTTTTTAAGGGAGGTCTCAATAGGGGCCTTCACAATCCTCTCCTCAAAAGATTTTATGAAGGGGGTGTCCTGAATATGCCAAATACACAACTTCGACATCCCGTTCCTTGTGACAAGGAGCTTCATCCACAACGTGGCAATCTCTCCTTTCACCATGAAGTTCATCATAGACTTAAGAGATAAAGTAAACGCCTACCGCCGCGGCCATTCGAGAGGAACGCTAAAAGATTTTGGCAAAGTCCTCGGATTTCCTGCAGATATGGATGGCTCTGAAGTAGCAGGGCTCTGCAAAAAAAGGACTGGGAAACCCTCAAGAGATACCTGGCTTCTGATCTGGAAATCACAGATGCAATGTATAAGAGATTGAAAGAGACGAATATCCTGTATATCAATAAGTGGTAGTCCTCTCATTTCTCACTCCATAAAATCATCTCTGCCCTCTTCGTAACATTCCCTGATGTAATTGACACAATCCCGCCTTTCAGCACAACAGGCTCTGCTGCCAAGGTATATTCCAAATCAAGCTGGGTCATGTTTGCCTCAATCCCGGAAGAGAGCAGCTTAAAGACTCCGTCGATCCCTAAAACCTCTCCGTACTTGACTTCAACATCGCCATCCAGCAATGTAGCAGCAAACTGTTTCCCATTTCCTTTATCATTGTTCTCTGTTGGATCAACGGTTCTCGATCGCGTACAGGTAAATCCCAGGCTGTCTTCCCAAGTAAGGGTTAGTGCCGGCTGCCCTGCATCATTATTTGCTGCCTGACAGCCCTCCTCATCAGCAATCGTCTGATTAGGGCATGCAGCATCATTACAGCTAAACGTCCCATTGATGAGGATATACGCAGTTACGCTTTCAATGTAATTCACAGGAGTAGGCATCGTGTACACTGAGATATTAGGCCCCTCAAAAGCGACAGTTGAGTTATACGGCCCAATCAGAAAAGTGGTATTCATTCCTGTCAGCGCAATCTCAGCATTCTGCTTCGCAGCATAGGCCCCTTGAACAAGCGTCTTATACGAATCAGCATACACGCCATAGCTTCTCGCAGGAGAAGCAAACAGTTGGTCAAACTTCACAGTAACTGTTGCGCCTCTTGACAGTCCCTCAAAGATGACCTCAAGCAGGTCATAATAACTATTGCTCACAATGTCATCATACATAAACGCAAATTTATCTCCGAATCCGGAATTCATCAGGCTCTGCGCCCCTTTATTCCTGTCTGCAATAGAGCCTGCAAGCAGAAATACTGATAAAAGCAGGAAAATAGTTGCGGCAGTGAACAAAACTCCTTTCTTGCCCGGCCTATGCCTCACGAGGAATTTCATGATCTAAACCCCATTCTCGCTTCAGCATAATAGCTGGTGAAGTCTGTGACAAATATCCTCCTTGCAACCACCGGATCTGAAACCGCGCAGTCTCCCTGGCTTGACAGGACGCCTGCAGTGGTGTTCCTATACAACGTAATGTTTCCGCAAATATGAACAGGCAGCGCATCCAGAAAATTATCCAGATCAGCGTTGCTGGAAGTTTCAATAGCATCTGCCAATGTGTGATCCTTCTCCAGAACTGTTAAGCTGTCCAATGCAACCTGGTAGAGATTCTGCCTGGCAGAGGAGGGAGAGCCTCCGCTGAGCAACACATACGTTGAGGTAATCAGGATCCCCCCTATCAAGACCGCAAGCAAAGCATCCAGGGTGAAGATAAATCCGTTCTTATCCAAGGAGGCTCACCTTCAGGATAACCTCTGCCCAGTCTCCATTCAACAATGCATACCTCCTGAGCTGCAATACCTCATCACCTGAAACATTGGCTCCAAGAGAATAGTTGAAGGTATATTCGCTTCCATTATAGGTGTTCAGGGTCACGCTGAAATTATATGCATCCAGGCCAAGGCTAGATTTTGTTTGATTGTAATTTGATTCATTCAGTGAGAAAATCTTCTTTTCATCGATGACCCAGGGACCGTCAAAGGTGAGGCTATATGAATTATTCTTTGAAATACCCAACGAGGTTAGATTTGAGGGATCAGAGCTCCAATTTGCAGGAACTCCGGGAGTCTCAATCAATGCTGACAAGGCGTAGATGGATGCAAGCTCAAGCTCTGTCCGTATCTCCCTTTGCTCCAGATTCTCAGTGGTATAATCTCCGATAACAAACGATGAGAGCAGTATCCCTATAAATACAAGAAACGCGATGACAAGATCCAGGGAAAACACCTGTGCTCTATTCAATCACGATCCCCCCGGTATTCCGAATCGTAAGTGTCGAATTCAACCCCTTAAGATTCCCGGATATGTTCTTTGTGAGAAGGGAGGTAGCATACTCCCTTGAGCCATATGCTATCACAATCCTCCGGGAAGAAGGATACACCATCATCGAATATGGTGTCCCGTCCTGCAGCGTTGCTCCTTGCTCAAGCGTCGCATTCGCTCCTTGCCCTGCCAAATGCACCTGGTTGATGAGGGAAGCGACCTGATCCGCTTTCTGCTTTGCGTACAGCCTTGTTGAATGCGCCTCAAAAGAGGTATCCCTCTTGTCAGCCGCAACAAAGATTCCTACAAGAACAATCAAAGCTATCCCTAAGGCAATCATAAAATCTGTTGAGACTTGCGCTTTCATGATACGTACGTCACATTGTAATAGAGTTCATCAATCAGGCACTGCTTGCTTCCCTGGTTGCTTCTCGCCTGATGCCTGAGATGCGATCCGTCAATGCCTGATCCGAAAAAGTCATTGCATCCCCATCCATACAGCGAAGTCACATTCTGGCAGAAGGTTGCAGAAGGCTCTGAGGTATAACACGTATTGTTGACGTCAGCCCATTGGGGCCCAACATCAGTAGCGTTCCAGACATCTGAGACCGTGTCAACAGCATACAATACCCCGATCTCAGAATCAAACCCAACAACATTTCCATTCGCTCCATTCATATCAGAGGTCATAAGCTCCCAAGTTGTTCCATTGTCTCCTGACTTGAAAGTATCCTGGCTTCCGTCGATGATGAAGAGGCTGTTGTTGCCATCAGCAATCGCATGGCCGCTATTGCTATCCCCTGCTCCGTTGAAATCATCATTGATTTTGCTCCATGTGGACCCAGAATCTGTAGAGCGATAGACATCCTGATCCCTTAAAATATACAGGAAATCATTGTCATCAGCGGTCATGTCTGCAGTTCCTGAATCTGTGTCAGCTCCGCTATAGTCAGAGTTCACCAGAGTCCATGTTGAGGCATTATTAGTAGAGGCATAGACATCAGCTTTGTTGTCAACAACAAACAATGCATTGCTTGAATTTGATGCCATGCCCATGATATCCCCTCCTGCTCCGTTCATATTCGCTGCTGCCTTTGTCCAGATTAGGCCATTATTCTTAGAGATCCAGATATCCTCGTCTCCTTCAGCAATGTAAAGATTGCCATTAGGGGAACCCGCAAGATAAAGCGGTGAATTGCTCTCGCCGCTGTAGTCATTCTCGATCTTTGTCCAGGACATGCCTTTATCGGCTGACTGCCATACCTCCTTGTCATCCTCAACAAGGTAAAGATTGCCGTTTGGATGGGCCGCTAAATCCACAACATTGTTTGCCTCAGCGCCGTTGTAATCATCCTTGACAAGCGTCCATTGCTCAAAATCCCTTGCAACCTGGATCGAGCAGTCTGTTGGCCCAGAAGCAGTGATATACCACTGGAAGCAGACCTCAACATCCAGTATCGAGTTGCAGTCATTGACAGAGGAGCTGGAATAGCTCAATTGCACTCCGCAGTATTGCAGATTGCCTGCATTATGATCCTCATACTGCCCGTCATCGCATCCGGCTGCATCAGAGAGGCATGCTCCAGGATACGTTCCATCGCAATTGTCAGGATACGTTCCATTCGTTGTTTCGCCCGCAGCAGCTGAACAGCTTTGGCCTGCAAGCTGCAGTGTTGTGGTTGTTGTTATCACGCAGCTGCTTGTGCCAAACGCAAGGCATCCTGCTTGGCAAGCAAGCGTTCCGCTGCTGTACCCCTGTGAAGCGCAGCTCTCTCCTGCAAGGTCTGTTCCGTCGCATACTTCTCCGGATTCCTGAAGGTTATTTCCGCATTCGCTGGTATCAGAAACGATGTTCTGGCTTATGACGACAGAGGAAGCCTTGGACTCCACATACAGGTAAGCATTGCCGGGAGTTACCGGAAACGCTCCTGAAAGGTTGAAGCCCAGGCTCCGGTAGACGTTCCTCTCCTTCCCTCCAACATACAGGTTCATCAGAATCAGGTTGTTGGTGATGTTGATGTAATTCACTTCCTCAGGGAAACTGACATACACCCGTGTCCTGCTTCCTTCTCCCTGCTGGTACACCATCTCAGCGGCATCTGCAAGGCTATCAACAGCATTCCTCGCTTTTCTCTGCTCCACCTGGCCTGAAACGTTTGTCTCAACGTCAAAAAACAGCCCCATAATGCCCAATAAGACAACCAAGCCCACAGCAAGAATGATCATCAGCTCCACTGCAGACTGCCCCCTCTTTTCTCGCATGGCTAAGCCCGAATCTCAGGAGTATAAAAAAGTGCTGTTTTATAAAGCGCACTTTCTGCTGTGCTTGGCGTGCTTCGATTGGAAAACCATTGCGTAACCTTTAAATAAACTCTATTTTTTTTCTGTCTTATGAAGGTCAGCTGCATCATTCCCGCCTATAACGAGGAATCCACCATTGTTAATGTCCTGAGGAATGCCAAGAAAGTGAGAACCATACATGAAATTATCGTTGTTGATGATGGTTCCACAGACAATACGTACAGGCTCGCAAAATCAGAAGGCGTTACCGTTGCCAGGCATGCACGCAACATGGGAAAAGGTGCTGCAATAAAAACAGGCATTTCGCATGCCAAAGGGGACATCCTGCTGTTCTTAGATGCGGATCTCTATTCGATATCTCCAAAGAACATTGCAGCCATTCTGCAGCCTCTGAAGAACGATGATGCCGATTTTGTTAAAACCTCTTTTACGAGGGCAAGGGGGAGGGTGACAGAGCTTGTGGTGAAGCCGCTTTTTAGGGTAGTTTTCCCATTTATGCATTTCAGCCAGCCATTGAGCGGCCAGTTCGCAATGAAGAGGGGTTTGGCAGACGAATTGCGTATCGACGATGCTTGGGGAGTTGATATTCAAATATTGCTTCAGCTGGTTAAGAAGGGAGTGAGAATAGCTGAGGTCGATATTGGGAACTTAATCCACAAAAAGCAGCCTCTGGAAAGCCTTACAGTGATGTCAGAGCAGGTCATAAAGACAATTCTGTCCGAATTAGGAATCATAGCAAACAAGCATAAGCTGGTAGTATTTGATTTTGACAACACCTTGGTGAGGGAAAGCAGCATTGAAGTGCTTGGCAAGGAGATGGGGTTTAGCGCCGAGCTCCAGCGATTGCGCAATCTCCATCGTAAGAAAAGGATAAAAGACCATGAGATCACCCTTGCACTTGCGCAGATCCTCAAAGGAAAAACAAGAATGGAGATTGAAGATGCATGCAGGAATATTCATCTGAGAAGGACTACGGCAAAGGTTATTGACTTGCTTAAGAGAAGGCAATACCGGGTGGGGATTATCTCTGTGGCGTTCTCTCCTGTTGTTGAATATTTTGCAGAGAAGATAGGTGTAGATGCCAGTAACGTCATCTGCCCGCGGCTTGTATTTGACAAGGACGGAATATGCACCGGAGAAGTAATAGCAAAAACGCGGTATCACTCAAAGTGCTGTGACAGGATTCTTTGCAAAGCGTATGCTGCTAAAGATCTCATGGAACGTTTGGACGTCAAGCCGGAAGAATGCGTCGCTGTTGGGGACGGGAAGACCGATGAGTGCCTCTTTCGCGCCTGCGGCCTGGCATTGGCGTACCGATCAGATGTCCCAACAGGAGATGTTAAGATTCTCAATCTGGCTGAAGTATTGCTTTATGCCGAGTAGGTCTGCTGACCCAAAATACCTTCAGTGAGCTCAAGACGATGGTAAACACGATCGCTGAGAATATGATCTTTGCCAGGAGCTCAGCATCCTGGAGATGATACTGGATTGCCAATTGCCCTAAGACTGCCGCAGCCAGTCCGCGCGCAAAAAGCGACTGCACTACTTTTGCATCATAGGGTGCAAGCTGCCTCGTCAGAATTGATGAGCTAGTTCTCAGGAACATCACAACAACCGCTATAATCGCGCCAATCATCAATGCCGTGCTATCCGAGAAATCCAGCAATACGCCAATATAGACGAAGAAGAAGGTCTTCAAAAAGAATGATATCTGGGAATAAAACAATTCCTCAGTTGGTGTAATCACCGAAGTCGCATGGCTGCCTTTGATCAGCGAAGTGAGTTTTTTTGAGTTGCGCAGGACCAGGCCGAAAAAGAGCGTTGCGATCGCACCGTTTCCATTCAAATATTCTGTCACAGTATAGAGAAGAAGCAAATACGCAATCGTAAGCATATAGGATTTGTTTTTCTTGAAAACCTTGCTAATGATGACAATCCAGAAGGTTCCAGCAATCACTCCGAAGAATCCAGCCACAGCAAACAGGCTTGCTAACGTGCTGGCAACAAATTCGAGGCTGAATGTATGCAAGGTTATGATCTGCATCACGGTAATGGCAAAAACAATGCAGAGCACGTCAGTGATCGCAGATTCCAGGGTGAGGATAGAGTAAGTCTCCTTCTTTATCTTAAGATTCTGTATTATTGGAATGACAAATGCCGAAGAGATCCCGCCCAAGATCACGCCAAGAAGCAGGCTATACAAGGCACCGAATCCAAAAAGCATCCCCACGCCCGTAATCGCAGCTGCAGAAACTCCAAAATTATATACAGCAATAAGCACGCCTCTGCCCAATCCCTTGGCAAAAGAGCGTAAGTCCATAGTAAATGCCCCGTCAAAGAGCAGGAACAACAGCGCAAATGTTGTAAAGGCGGGAGCCACAGGCTCCAGTGACTCCGGAAACACGAGCCCCAGGCTATAAGGGCCTAAGATGAGCCCAAAGACGATCAAGAACAGAACGTCAGGGATTCTAAGCCTTTTGAACAGAAACTCAGCAATGAACCCAAAGAAAATCACAACGCTTATCGCCAGAAAAATTGATAACACCTCTGCCATACTGCAAACATGGCATAGGGGGTATATATTATTTTCTGAATGCGTAGGCTGCGTTCAAAATCTTCCTTTCAAATGCCCCGAAGATCGCGTATCTCCGCAAATCAGATTTAGGAGCCGGTTTTACAGAAACCAATATATGCTTCAAAGGATACCAGAGATGTATGGTAAAAACCAAAAACCTTTTATACTAATACGTATTAGATGCGTACTATGGAAACCTTCAGGAAAACCGTATCCAAAGGCAGCAGGTTCAACCAGATTTATGTCCCGAAGCATATGGAGAACCTCATTGAAGTGGGGGATGAAGTGGAAGTGAGACTGGTGAGGAAGCAGAGCCAGTTGCATTACTCCCATGGTCTGAAGAAGTTGACGCCGTTCAAAGAAAATGTCGTTAAAAATGTATTTTCCTTGGTAAAGGAGGCGGATGTTTGTTTCATAGCCATAGTCGGATCTTTTTTGACCGAGAAAATTGATTATAATGATATCGATGTCGTCCTCATCACAAGCAAAACGGATCACCGGCTTGAAGATGAAGCATATGGCAAATTAATCGAAAACATCAATCTTAAATTCCATGTGCTTGCCATAGAAGAGAAGAAATTCTGGGATCTGCTAAAAGTATGCCCATTGACACGGTCTATGTTCAGCAGGTTTATATGCAATCACCCATTAGTGCTGCCCCCCGAAAAGGCGGTTGATGAGAGGCACTTACGATTCCTCCTCATGATGCCCTACGATATGCTCGAGATTGACCTCAGGGGCAGGGCATTTTTTGACAGTATAAGGCGATTGATAACGATTGAGCGTTTTCTGAGGAACCAAAGTTTAGAGGGGGCATCAATAAATAAAGAACTAAAAAGATTGGTAAAAGAGCACACCTACAATATGATGCGATCCAACGAAAGGCTTGAGAAGAGCGCACTTGAGTTTTTAAGAGGAATAATAAAGACAAAATTAGGGACTATTGAAGAGCTAATGAGAGACTGAAGAATATTAAAAATTAACGACCTCCATTATAATCCCAATCAACGAGGATCAATTCAAAAATCATCAAAATGGGGAAAAAGAGCGATATTCAGGAATTGGTAAATTTGATGGCAAAGGCTTTGAGGCACCATATAGGCTCCCAAGTAAATAAAAATGAGTTCTATGCTGCAAAATACGCTAAAGATGCTGAAATCATAATGAAGGAAGCTGAAACTGTCGGGATGAGGCAGAATTGGAATAGAGAGGATAAGGAAAAAATAAGAAAGAGGCTGAAAACAAAACTCCGCAAGGAATTGGAGGAAAAAGAGTTCTTGGATGACCGGAAGTTTGAGATCATGGATGAGGAGATTGCGAAAGCCCTGAAAAGTTTCAGTCTGGGGTACTAGTTCTCTATGTTTCAGGTTGCATTGAAAAGTCATGCAGCGCCCTCTCGTGAGCCATCTTAAAATAAGACAGCAGAACGACAAGGGAGTTGCCACCTTCGGGGAATGCCGCGGTTCTGCCTGACTTGCGCATGGCGAAATGCTCCGAAGGAGCGACCAAAAATGCGAAGCATTTTTGAGTACTGGCGTTGCCGAGCGAAGCGAGCAACTTTTCAATGCAACCATGTTTCAGAAACCAATATATACCTCAAAGGATACTGCCTTCGCATGGCCAAGGAATCGGGCCTGGACGCCCTGAAGAAGCTTCCTGCTGACCGCCGCATCGAGGAGCTGAAGAAGCTCATTGAGAAGGAAACCCAGGAGCTTGCGAAGGCAAAGAAGGTATTGAGCGCTTCAGAGAGGGAGATCCAGGACAGCATCCAGCAGCAGAGGTCCAGCCGCGAGGAGGAGCGAAGCATTTCCTCGCTTGTGAGGGAAGAGGCCGCTGCCCCGCTTGAGGAGACGGTTGCCCAGCAGAGCATCTCAGACCAGGCCATTGCTGAGGAGCGAAGGCTGCTTGACAAAGACTATGTCCATGGCATGAGGACAGAGCGCCTCTATGCTGCAGCATCACACCTCCAGGAGCATGTCAGCCAGAAGGGCTACATCAGCGAAGATGAGCGCAGAGAGGCCTATACGCTCAATAAGGAGTTTGAAGAAAGGCGGGAAGCGATGGCGCAGGGAACCTATGCGACCGGCGAAAACATTTCTGAGCTCCTCAATATTGGCGAGAGCATTGCAAAATCCTTATATAGGTCTACAGATAGGGCTACAGGAACAGGCTACACGAGGCATGGATGATATTTAACACAGGCTATTACCACTCCATGGACAGGCAGAATCCCGAGGGCAGCCTCAGCTCCCTTGGATTAGGAATCAAGGATATAGGGATGAGCGTTCCTTTGGGCATTGCAGCAGGAGATGTCCAGGGAGTTAATGCAAAGATACGCCAGGGAACTGGCAACATCGAGATCCAGTTTGCAGGAGCAGGAGGCGGCCAGCGGAATGCCCAGACTCCTGAAATGTGGGGCAGGGAAGCAAGGCAGGCCCTGGAGGAGATGGGCAGGGCAAACGAGGTAAACTTCAATGTGCATGCAACCTTCAGGATTGGGGGTATGGCAGGCCAGGACCAGCACGGAAACTTCAACGACAGCCACAGGAAGTTCTCAGTTGATGAGGTGAAGCGCGCAATCCATTTTGCAGCAGACACAGCCAGGGGAGGCTCTGTGGTGATCCACACAGGAGAGTTCCAGCGCCCGATTTCAGAAGAGCCCTGGGCTGAAGGGGGAAAGCTCTTCAGGTCATTCCATGAGGAGCCTGAAAAAGCTGTCAAGGCTCTTGTGGACACAAGAACAGGCCAGGTGCTCCAGCAGATCAGGAAGAACCAGATTGTTGCGCGAGCAGCGTGGGAAAGGGCACCAGACGACTATGAGTACGTTTCTCAGAAGGATTATGATCCATTGGGAATAAGGAAAGGAGAGACTATCTTTGTAAAAAAAGATGAATACGTTGATTACGAAGGGAACAAAGTCATATTTAAGGACCGTGTTCCAAAATACAACAAGGCAGAGAATCGGTTTGAGATTATCTGGCAGTCTTGGGATGATATGGTCAAGGAGGCAGAGGAGAGAAATAAGCAAAAGGAGAAAGAGCTTGGAAGGCAGTTGTTGCCTGATGAGCGGCTTACTCCAGAGGAAACCTTTCTGATTGCAACCACAGAGACTCAGGAGAGAATCGCCAAGGGCTGGGCTGGAGCGTACGCGCAGGACCTTGACAAAGAGTTTGAAAGTCTTGAAAAACTAAAAAAAGCCAGGGACTTCCAGGCAAAGGTGGAAGCAGGGATATCTGAAGAGGAGAAATGGAAGCTGCTTAAGCGTATAGAATCAGACTCGCATGGGTTTTTGCCTCCTGAATACAAGATGCCTTTGGAAATCCTTGATGAGCAGATCCAACGACTGAGACAGAGAATTGAAGATCACAGGGAGATGGTCACAGGCCAACAGCAGAATGCAGAGGAGCAGCGCATCATCCGGGAGCATGCTGTCAGCGCAGAGAAATATGCATTGAAGCGAAGCTATCTCTCCTATGCAGAGGCAGGCATCTACGCCATGGAGGAGACAAAGGTTAAAAGACTGCCCCGGCCGATTGTTGTAACCATGGAGCACATCTTTCCTGAAAGCTATGGCGGCCATCCGCAGGAGCTGAAAACCCTTATCCTTGGATCAAGGCAGGCAATGGCTGATCTCCTTCAGCAAAAGGGATATTCAGAGGAACAGGCGAGAAAAGCAGCCGAAACCCACATCAAAGGCACGATTGACACAGGCCATATCAACATGTGGAGAAAATACTACCAGGGAGATGACAAGAGCTTCCACCATTGGATTGTTGACCAGATGGAGGATCTCGCCCAGCACAGGCTTATCGGCAATGTGCACCTCAGCGACAACTTTGGCTACCAGGACGACCACCTTGCTCCAGGCCAGGGATCTTCCCCAATCAAGGAGATCATGGCAGTCCTGAAGAAGCACGGCTACAAAGGAGCTGTGACAGTCGAGCCAGGAGCTGACGCTTCTGTCGACCAGGGAGATTTCCATGGCCTGCTCAAGACCTGGAGGTACTTTGGAAGCAATGTCTATGGCGTAGGAGGAGTTCCGAGAAGCGCCTCAGGCCCGAACAACTGGGCTCATATCGAGCATGGCTACTTCGGAAGAACCTATCCTCCGTATTTCATCTTAGGCGCATATGCCCCTTCCAATGACTGGAGGCTGTGGAGTGAGGTTCAGCTGGAATAGGTAATCAACAAATAGGTAATCAACAATGACTGCTGAAAAACCAGCCTATGCTCAAAATTCCGGCTATGGGAATACCTCCCATCTGGTCACCAGGAAACAGATTCTTTCAATAACAGGCATTGATGACCCTGACCTGACAACATTGCTGAAGGCTGTAAAGCCGGTTCAGGGAAATGGGCACTATGAGTTGGGCAGCCTCATTGCGCATTTTAATAAAAATGGATATACAGACTATTCTGAACTCCTGCAGCAGCTTTGGCACCCGTGGCGCTCTACTACGTATCATGAAAAAGAATCCGCCAAACTTCCCCAAGATCCAATGCCAGCTTCTCCTGCTGATATTCTATCTCTGCCTCAAACTCCGGATGATGCCAATGACAGCCCAAGTCTGCCTGGTCTTGATTACTTCATTCTCCCTCAATCAAACCATGCCCCAAGGAAGAAAAGAAATGGCGAATCACAGCCAGCGCTTGCGAAGTATCTGGCAGAGATGGGAGAGACTGCAATGCTGAGCCCGGAACAGCACTATGGCCTTTTCCAGGCAAAATGTGACGCGGTTGCAAATCTCTATAACGATTGCCTGAACATCGAAGTATTCCGCGATGATCTCCGCGCGCTTTTGAATAGGCTTGAGGGGAACAAAAGCGTCGCAAAAAGTTATGAGGGGCAGCACCGCAGCCTCAGCGAGAGCATCGCTAAGCTCAAAGGAGCAAGGAGAAGGAACCGCCTCACCGGCGAAATGCTGAGAGAAGAATTAGGATATCTCCGGCTGAAGCCACTGGTTGAAAACACACTGGAGTATCTCGGAGATGGCCCGGAAGATCTTGAGACAAAGGCGCTGCTTGAAAAGCACTGCTCAGAGATCAACACGCTGCGCAAGCAGGCTGCCAGTGCCAATCTCCGACTTGTTGTTTCAGTTGCAAAAAAATACCGGCAGACCTCTATTCCCTTGGAGGACCGCATTCAAGAGGGAAACGATGGGCTCATGGAGGCAATTGACAGGTTTGACCATCAAAGAGGGATCAAGTTCGGAACCTATGCTGTCTGGTGGATACGGCAGAAGATCAGCAGGGCAATTGCAAATAATGAGGGCATGGTGAGAATCCCCATTGATATGAGATTCTGGTACGGAGAACACCAAAAGGTGTATAAAACGCTCGGTCATGCCTTGAAAAGGCCTCCAACGACCCAGGAAGTTGCTGACCAAATGGGGCTGGACACAAAAACGCTTGAGAAGAGATTACAGTCATTCCGATCAGAACTCTCACTAGACCAGCCTGTTGGCAACGATTCCGACGATTCCTCTGTTGGCCAATTTATCAAGGATACAACGCTGCCAAACCCGCTGGAAGCCTTGAAAGCTCTGAAAGCTCCCCACAGCCGGGAAACCGTGAATGCTGCTCTTTCCACCCTTACAGAACGTGAGGAAACAGTCCTTCGATTGAGGTATGGGATAGGAACTCGTGGCAAGCAAGACCCGGATCCCATGACTCTGGGCGACATCGGCGCAAGATTTGGCATAACCCGCGAGCGCGTTCGCCAGCTTGAGGAGAAAGCCATCCGCAGGCTTCGTAACCCGCTCCGCAGCAGAAAGCTAAAAAATCTCTTGGACTAGCCATGGACATCCAGCGAGACCTGAAGTTCAAATCCATTGAAAAAGCCTACAACGATCGGTTTCTCCAGCTTGTGAAGTCAGGAAAATACCCCTGGAAATCCACAGAAAAGGGATTCTGGGGCTGCAGCATCCTGGCTGAGGTCTACGAACTCTTCGAGAAGATCGGGCTTGATTCGTATGCATCTTTTGTTGATTTGGGAAGCGGAGATGGAAGGGTGGTGTTGGTTGCTTCCTTATTCACCAAGGCATGGGGCATTGAGATTGATGATGAGCTGATTGAGGTCTCGAATGCCTTGAAAGAGAAGGTACGCTGCCCAAATGCCGAGTTCAAGAAGACGGACTTCTTTGATGTGGATCTCAGCGCCTATGCAGTGCTCTTCCTCTTTCCTGATAAGCCTTTGGCAGCCCTGGAGGACAAGATCAGAGGTGCAAAAAACAAGCTCATTCTCTACGGCCCTCACTTCCATCCGCTGAAGATGAGGCTGAAGAGGCTTGTCTACCTTGATACGAATAATGCCTCGGTGTATGAAGCTTGACTTGGACTCTCCCCTAGGCCTGAAGATTGCAATCACAGAGAAGCCCAGGCACACATTAAGGCCGAGATAATTATTAAAATGTAACACTTTGGAAGTAACAAAAATTGAAAAGCTTATAAATGGTCATAAATTAGCAGAAGTTAATGACCAATCTAGAATCAAGGACTCATCTAGACTATATGCCTGTGATATCTATACATAACGAAAGGCGCATATTTTTTCGAGTAGCTGAAGAACGAACCACATCTTTCTCAAGCAACAAAGAACGTGGAGCGTTCAATAGAAATGCAATGTTCCAGGCTTTGCCGGAAACCGTCATGGATAAGGCGACCTTGCAGTTAATTCAGGTTGAAGATTTGCATAATGCAATAGACCATACACAAACAGCAGTTGGGTCTGCTGTGCTATTCAGATCGCTTATGCAACCTCAGGTTTCGCTTGATTATATTTTAGCTAAACAGGACAGTGTTAGAGAATTGGAAGCTGATGGTATGTTAAAGAGGGCAGTTGATGATTACTTATTTGAGGTTCAGCAAGGAGAGGCTGCCCTGCTAAAACTCCTAAATCATGAACTCTGGTCCCATCACTGGTATGGAGATTTTAAAGCTGCCAGAAAAACTGTACGAAACATCTTAAAGGCAGCAAAAGGCATCCCAACTCCTGAAACAGAGTATGCCCGTGCATTAGTTAGCCCAATCAGGGCATTTGAAAGCTCACCAATATATCAAATGATGCGAGGTCCACTTTATAGAACATTTACTGGTCCACAGCCAAAAGAAGCACTGGGATTTTTTACTCCAGCATGGATTCTTCGCCCAACACATCTTAGCGCTGGAGTTGTGGGCTTAATGCTTCCTTTTTTTGCCATGACTGCAGGAATTGGGTCTGGATTAATTGAAAGGGGCCCCCATCTCTCAATAGAAGCACTAAATCTTGTTTTTGGAACATTAATGGCATCAATGGGATACGGCTCCTTGATGAAAGAAGATATTGAGTATAACACAGCAATAGCTCCCCTCATTAAGAGAATGTATGCTGATAAGGGGTTTAATGTCGTAGTTGATGCTGTTGGAAAATTAGATGAACTAAGATCTTTCATAGAATATGCAAGAGCGCTTCCTCATGCTACAACGCTGCCATCCATTACAGATGGTGATGCGCACTACTTCATAGCCCAAAACCTACGAAATCCAGTTTTGGGTAAGGGTAACTATCAATTTGTGCCTAATGATGTCCAATTAAATGGTTCAAGATTGACTTTTATTACAGGCCCAAATAGTGGCGGCAAAACAACCTACTGCAAAAGTATACTGCAGAATCAGCTATTGGGACAAATTGGAGGTTATGTTCTTGCTTCAAAAGCAAGTATGAATGTTGCAGATAGAATAGCATATCAGGCTCCGCAATTCGATGCTCTCCAGGATGCGGAAGGAAGATTTGGAACCGAATTAGCAAGGACGAGGGATATCTTTTATGAAACATGTCCCCAAAGTCTGGTAGTCTTAGATGAATTGGCTGAAGGAACAACCATAGAAGAAAAAATTAAGCAGTCACACCTTATTTTAAATGGATTCCACGCAATTGGAAATAACACCATACTAGTGACTCATAACCATCAATTGGTTGATAGTTTCAGGGAGCTGGGCAAAGGCCAATATTTGCAAGCTGAATTTAACGAAACAACCCCGACATACAGGATGGTTCAAGGGACTTCAAGGGAAAGCCATGCAGAACGAGTTGCTGAAAAAATAGGCTTTTCCGAACAAGATATTCAACAGCATTTAATGGAAAAGGGATACCTTAAGCCGTAGTAAGAGTTCTCCAATCTACTGCCTGGCCTGCCAGAAATCGCATACTGCCCGGGCCATCAAACGAGGAGAGAATGAGGGGAGAGTAAATACCCCTCTTCAATAGTCACAAAGCTTAATAAATGCTCTTGAGGTAGGGCTTGGGAGGGGAATGGAATGGAATTCAGAATAGAAAAAGTACTCAATCCAAATATCACAAAGTACAAGAAGAGCGACCTTGATACTGCATACCACTTTGCAACAGAGGTGTCAAAGGAGTTCGGTCATTTTCTCAAGGCAGTGGTCATCTTCGGCAGCGCTGCCCGGGAGAAGGAGCACTCAACACGGGGAGACATCGACATCCTCCTGGTCGTTGATGATGTTTCTGTAAAGCTCACCGCTGAGATGGTGGAGGCTTACAGGGTGATCAGCGAGAAGCTTGTCCTGAAGGTCTCCAAGCGGCTGCATGTTACCACACTCAAATTCTCTTCCTTCTGGGAGTACATCCGCGCAGGAGACCCGATTGCCATCAACATTCTCAGAGATGGGATTGCTCTGGTCGATGCAGGGTTCTTCGAGCCGCTGCAGAAGCTCCTGACAGACGGCAGGATCAGGCCGACCCAGGAGAGCATCTGGACCTATTTCTCGCGTGCTCCGGCAACCATACAGAACAGCAGGTGGCATATGCTCCAGGCAACCCTGGATCTCTATTGGGCAGTCATTGACTCAAGCCATGCTGCCTTGATGAGCCTGGGCGAGATTCCTCCTTCTCCTGGCCATGTTGCAGACATGCTTGAAGAAAGGATGGTGAAGAAGAAGCTCCTTCCCTATGCCTATGCAAAGACTATGAGAAAATTCTATGAGCTGTCGAGGGGAATTCTGCACCGCGAGATCAAGGAGATCTCAGGCCAGGAATATGAGGGTTATTTTAGGGAAGCAGACGAATATGTGAAAGGGATGAGAAAGTTCATCGAAAGGCGTGGCAATCCCTAAGCCCCTAGTAACTAAAACTATATTAAATGGCTTGGCTTTCTTGCTTGCATGCGCTTTGATTCAGAAAAGCAGAAAGCACTAAATACCGATCGCAGCAAAAAAGGCTCAATTGACGAGAAAATAATTCCCCTCCTTGAAAAAATAAACGCGAAGCCAGACCATTACACCACCAGCTCATGCTCAGGCCGCATCCTGGTGATGAAATACGGGAAAAAGAAGAACCAGGCCAAGTGGCTTTTTTCCTCCCATGAGCCGATACAGAAGCTTCCAAGATTCAAAGAGAAAGGGATCCTTTGGCTCAAGGTTGATCCGATGATTGTTCATGTCTGCTGTAGGGGCATTGAATCTGCAAATCGATTACTGAGGGCAGGCCGAACAATCTTCAGGCGAGCAGGAGTGATCAGCATCGCCAGGAAAACAACAGTCGAGATCCAGGGCTCAGAAAAGATGGAGATGCCCATAATGCACAAAGGAAAACTGCTCTACTCAGAGCAGACCATATCTCTTATCCTCCATCAGGCAAATCTCCGCCTGAAGAGGGCGCACAGGCAAATAAGAGCATTTGAGAAGATTGTAGAGTCCTTATGATGAATCCGGCGTTTTGAGAATGCCTTTACCGAACTCACAGCCTCTCCCACACTACCTTCCTGCCCTTCTCCACCTTTTTGATGCGGTGCATTGGAATTGCAACAACCTCCTCGCCGCTCTTTATCTTCAGGAAGCCATCTTCCCGGTCAAGGATATCTGAGAATGAAAAACGTGCCAATGCATGCGACATCCTGTCCTCATAATAGAAATGATAGGAAGATGCCTCTTCATGCGGGTCCCACTTAATCTTGTCGAAGAGCGCCTTGATATGCATCATTGTGAGATGATGAACTCTGCGATCTCTTTTATCATCTTCCTGAAATGCTCCGGTCTTGTGAAGCGGTGATCAGCCCCCTCGATAATGCTCAGGCGTCCGTTCTTTAACAATCTTGCGGTTTTTTTGCTCTGCTCCAGAGGAACCGCCTCATCCTTGGTTCCATGCACAATTAGGACAGGAATCTTTATCTTTCCTGCTCTAGGATATGCAATGTTCCTCTTGCTGTCTTCAAAAAATGCATAGTTAAGCTTATGCGGCTTTGTTGCGGTTGTTCCGAAATAGTACGTCCAGCCCTGGTTTTTCCACTCCTTCAGGTTAATTGCCCTGTTCTCGCTTCTCAGCAATTCCTCAAAATCAGAGACCGGAGCTTTCAAAGCCATTGCATACAGATCCTTTGATTTCGAGGCAGCCATCAGGCTTGCAACTCCTCCAAAGCTTGACCCAAGGAGAGCGATCTTGGTATATCCCAATGCCTTAACATACACGATGGCCCTCAAGATATCATCAACTGCCTCAGAGATGGTGATCTCCTCAAATTTCCCATCGCTGTCTCCATGGCCGAAGAAGTCAAAGCGGAATACCGAGATATTGGCTTTGTTGAATATCGGCTCGAGAGTCTGATACGACTTGGAATCCTTATTGGACCTGAACCCATGAGCCATCACAACAATCTTCTTTTCCCTGCTGTCAGCTGCATCTGAAAGGATTCCAACAAGCTTGTCTCCCTTGCTGTTTGTAAAGACGACATCCTCCTCCATTCTGTGTGGTACGCTTGGCGTACTTTAAAAGGTTTGCCGTCATTGGGGCTCTGTCCTGAATCTCTCTCGGGTTGCCGCGAGCTCGGCTCTTGCTGTTTTCAGCTAAGAGCGGCACCTCGCCCGTAAGGGACACCCCCCTCCGCTGCTGATGTCTCGCTTGATTGAGTCTCGCGAAATTGGCGGCAACCTCCATTCAGGACAGAGCCCTGCCACCCCATACCTTTAAATAACGGCTGCTCTCAAAAAGACCAATGCCGGACTGGATCATTGCAGGAGTTGCCCTGACATGGCTTGGCATCGCCTCGTACACTGACATAAAGACCCGGGAAG
>Ga0209541_10002556_pt1 | contig 34314 bp, 32 predicted proteins | sample RifCSPlowO2_01_FD_184027 | JGI IMG/M metagenome (GOLD analysis project Ga0209541, IMG submission 184027) | Groundwater microbial communities from Rifle, Colorado - Rifle CSP2_plank lowO2_0.1 (SPAdes) (version 2) | ecosystem: Environmental > Aquatic > Deep subsurface > Groundwater | place...
TATTATGTCAATTGAGTCTAATAACTTTAATCTGCCTCAAGAGTGCAAAATTGGGTGGACTTATACAAACTATTGACAAATAATATAAATCATGCTATTATGATAAGTGAAAATCTGCAAACCAAGGTTGAAAGGAGATGTCGCATGCCACAGACGGCAACGAAGTGCAAACATGGGAATAACCAGTTCCCGATCCACTACGAGGGTGGCAGTCTGCTGGTTTACACAAACCCGTCAGGCGAGCTCTTCGTAGAGGACATCCGTACGGGTGTCAAGATGAGGATCAGCCCGTCTTATCCCGGTAGACTCCAGTTCACCACTGATGGTCGGGTCGAGCCCATCCAAGTCACCAACATGATTGGCTGGCGCATCACTCCTCGCTGAATCCGCGCCGCCAAAAGCCGCTCACCATACCCGCTATGTCTTCGGACAGGCGGGTTTTTCTTTTGGCGCTTTTTAATTTTATCTCTGCGTCTGCAAAAAATCATTCCAACCAAGATGAATAGCGTCTTTATAAAATTCCGGCAAATTCAGCTTTTCTATCTCATCCAAGCTGAATTTTCTGAATTCTGACTTTCCGGCTTCACCTTCCAGCTCAAAGGTGTCAGTTTTTGATAATAATCTGCATAGATAGGACAACACCAATACGCCCGATGATTCATCCTTTGACTTCTGGACTTGGTGCATCCAGGCATGAATTATTTTTATAACTTCAGCCTCAAATCCCAACTCCTCTTTTAATTCTCTTTTAACGGTTTGAGTCGGCTGTTCTCCTCGGTCAATCTTACCGCCTGGCAATTCCCATTCGTTTCGTTCATTTTTCCTCAGCCAAACTGAATTCTCCTCAAACACTATTCCTTTGACCGAAATTGGCACTTGGTATGATTTCATATTGGTATTGCTACTTCCCATGGCACTTTTTTTTTAAACTTCTTGCTGATTTTCCCCTCTCCGATCACGGAGAGGGCGCCCCGAGCTTGTTGATGGGTGGGTGAGGTTACGGAGTTTGTTACCTCACTCCTGTCCTCTCTCCCTTCTGGGAGAGAGGAACGATATTAAGTTTTATGTATTAAGTTTAAATGAATAGAATTTTTAAACTTTTTACTCAACTTAAGCTATGTCCAACTCCACGCCAAATGTGAAAATCAGAACTAAATATCAAAGAATAATAGGAAATTTCTCCTTACCATTTACATAGTTATTAGCATCAAAAATGCATTTTTTCCATTTACTACTCAAAGATTCCGGCAATGTACCAAAAGAAAAAAAATGAAGATCTAAGGATTCATGATCAAATCGCAGTTTGCCTGAAAAATCTCTGGTTATAAAAACAATTTGTACTGGAGCAGTTTTATCTCCCGAAGGATAAGTTGCATAATATTGAGGACCCGAATAAATACCAAGCAACTCAACGCCTCCAACTATTAAACCTGTTTCTTCCAATACTTCCCGACGCATACACTCCGTTACTGTTTCACCTAAATCCATAATGCCACCGGGAAACCCCCATTTACCACCATCAGATCTTTGCTGAAGTAAAATTCTATTTTCAGCATCAATTATTGCACATCCAGTGGTTGGCACAATCAACCTTTTATCACCAATTAAATTTTGAATTTCTTTAATATATTCCATTTTGATAATTTATCTACCATTGCACTTTTTTACTTTCTTAACCGTCACGCTGGGATTTTCTTTATTTTAAGGGATTTTCTGCAAAGGTGGAGTTTCCACTAAGACTCCACTTGACAAATCCTGTGAATCTGCTATAATAGAAGCACAATTAATGCTGGATAGGACTTTCGGGTCTGAACGGCAGGAGGGAGCGATCCAGTAGAGCCGTAGCTCCAACCAATGTGGGAGTTTGTCTTCGGACGAACTCCCTTTTTCTATTTCCTACGCCCCATGACACTTTTTAAACTTTTTCCCTGAACCGCAAGGGCAGAGGTCATTTCTGCCGACTTTTTGGCCTTGATAATGGGTCTGGCTGTCTTCCAGCGGCCCTTGACCGGCGCGGGCCTGGACTTCCTTTTGCTGCGGAGTTGCTGCCTGCCGTTCACCAGCGGCGGCTTGGGCGATGCCGGATAAACCCTTTTGCATGGTTTTGGCCGGCGCCTGAAAAGTCAAACCCGGAATTTGCTGCATCATTACCGGGGCCAATTGCTGGGCCACCCCAACTTTATAAATGCTATAAACAACTTGTTTTCTGATTAAAGCCAAAAGTTCTCTAAATAAACTGTAAGCTTCTCTTTTATATTCAATCAGCGGATCTCTCTGGCCATAACCGCGCAGGCCGATGCCGGTGCGCAAATGGTCAAGGGCTTCCAAATGTTCAATCCATAAAGTATCAATGCTGCGCAGCATGATGCCTTTTTCAACTTGGCGCATGGCGTCAGCTTTGCCTAAGCCTTCAGTAATTTGTTTTTCCAAACTGTTATAATGTTGAACCGCCAACTTATATAAATAACCGATTAATTTACCGCGCGAGCCTTTGTCTTCAGCGCTGGTGCCGGCTTCTTCTTGAATATCTTCAAGCTTTAGCCGGACGGCCGAAACAACCGGGAAAATAGTGTTAATCACTTCATAGATTTCTTCAATATTCCAAACAGTTTCATCGGCAGAATTGGTATGAAAACCAACCACTGCTTCAATTTCTTCCTGAACCATCGCCAAAACCTGATCTTTTAAACTATTGCTGCCGATAATCTCGCGGCGCTTGCGGTAGATGGTTTCCCGATGTTTATTCAAAACATCGTCATATTCAACCAAATGCTTTCGGGTGTCAAAATGGTAACCCTCAACTTTTTTCTGGGCGCTTTCCAACGAGCGGGAAATCATTTTGTTTTCAATCGGCATGTCTTCCGGCACCTTTAAAGTCTGCATCACTTTTTTGATCCGCTCGGCCCCGAAAATTCTCATCAAATCATCGTCTAAAGAAACATAAAATTGGGAAACCCCCGGATCGCCCTGCCGGCCAGACCGGCCGCGCAGCTGATTGTCAATGCGCCGTGATTCGTGCCGTTCCGTGCCGATGATCATCAAGCCGCCCAATTCTTTAACTTTTTTCTCTTCGGCTTTGTCAACCGGATCGCCGCCGAGTTTAATGTCCACGCCCCGGCCGGCCATATTGGTCGCCACCGTCACCGCCCCTAAGCGACCGGCCTGAGAGATTATTTGCGCTTCTTTTTCGTGAAATTTGGCGTTTAAAATTTGGGCAGCAACTCCTTCTCGGGCTAAAAACTCGCCCAGCATTTCGTTTTTCTCAATTGAAATTGTGCCCACTAAAACCGGCTGACCGGCTTCACTTCTGGCTTTAATTTCTTCAACCACGGCTTTAAATTTCGCCTCTTCAGTTTTGTAAATCCGGTCGGATAAATCTTTCCTGATCATCGGTTGATGGGTCGGCACCACGGTGACGTCAAGGCCGTAAATTTTGGCGAATTCTTCGGCTTCAGTGGCGGCGGTGCCGGTCATACCGGCTAATTTTTCAAAAAGCCGGAAATAATTCTGGAAAGTAATGGTCGCCAAAGTCCGGCTCTCCCGCTGGACAACAACGCCTTCCTTGGCTTCAATGGCTTGGTGAAGGCCCTCGCTGTAACGCCGGCCAAACATTATCCGGCCGGTGAATTCATCAACAATAATCACCTCGCCGTCTTTGACCACATAATCCCGGTCTTTCTTGAATAAAGTCTGGGCCCGCAAGGCCTGCTCAATATGATGAACTTCGGAAATCCCCCGCTCAGTATAAATATTTTCCACGCCGAGCCATTTTTCCATTTTGGCAACGCCGTTTTCCGTCAAGGTGGCCGCTCTCATTTTTTCGTCAATATTGTAATCCTCGTTTTCTCTAAGTTGAGTGACCAATTTGGCAAACTGGTGATATTTATCGGTTGATTCCATGTCCGGCGCGGAAATAATCAAAGGCGTTCTGGCTTCATCAATTAAAATGCTGTCAACTTCGTCAACAATGGCATAGTAAAGCTCGCGCTGAACCATTTGGTCAAGATTTTGAACCATGTTATCGCGCAGATAATCAAAGCCGAATTCGTTGTTCGTGCCATAGGTGATATCGGCCTGATAGGCCGCTTTTCGGGAAACCGGCTTTAAATGAGCTAGTCTCGGGTCAGTGGCGTTTTCGTCGGTAAATTCCGAATCATAAACAAAAGCGGCGTCATGAATAATAACGCCAACGGTTAAACCGAGCAAATAGTAAATCGGGCCCATCCAGCCGCAGTCACGCCGAGATAAATAATCGTTGACCGTCACCAAATGGCAACCTTTACCGGCCAAAGCGTTCAGATATAAAGGCAAGGTGGCGGAAAGGGTTTTTCCTTCACCGGTTTTTTGCTCGGCAATCTGACCCTGATGAAGGGTGATGCCGGCCAAAAGCTGAACATCATAATGCCTTTGGCCCAGAGTTCTTTTCGCCGCTTCCCGCACTGCCGCAAAAGCCTCGGGCAAAATATCATCTAAACTTTTATTTTTTAACTGCTCTTTAAATCTCTGGGTCTGATCTTTCAAATCCTGATTAGAAAAAGACTCGAATTTGGCTTCGAGTTCATTTATCTTTAAAACCAGAGGTTGAAGTTTGTCGAGATACCGCTTATTGGTATCACCGAATAACTTATCAATAAAACTCATAAACGTTGAAGATAAAACGGCAGAGCGATAAAGTGAAGTACCCCTGCCGACTTTATCGCTTTATTAACTCTGTTGCTAGCATCAAAATACCCTAATATCATAGTACTTCTTCAACAACTTGACAAGGAGCAATTTAAAGTGTAAAAAGTCGCAGTAAAACAATAGGAGAACTGGATTGAAGGAGGGCTAATAATGGCCAGAATTTTATTGGCTGACGATGATGTTGAATTCCGAGAGATATACGTAACTGCGCTAGAAGCAGATAATAACACCGTAGTGGCGGTGGCAGACGGCGCTTTAGCGCTTGAAAGGTTCAAGCAAGAATCTTTTGATTTAGTCATTACGGATAACGAGATGCCCAACTTAAGCGGCGTCCAGCTAACGGCTGCCATCAGGGCTCATGAGGGAAATAAAATACCTAGCACCCCGGTCCTGATGATAACGGGAAAAGATTTCAGCTGCGACGCCGTGTTGGTCAAGCCATTCTCGCCCAGGGTATTAGTACTTTTGGCGCAAGTTCTTCAAAAAAAACATTAGAGCGTTAAAGCAGCCTCTCGGTTGCTTTTTTCTTTTTTAAATTAAAACCCGACATACTGGACTTCTTCTTCCAACTGAATCCCCAATTCATTTCTCACCCGCATCTTTAAATCGGAAATTAGCATAATGACGTGTTCCGCTTTAGCCCGGCCGGTGTTAACGATAAAAGCGCCGTGCTTTTCCGAAACTTGAGCGCCGCCAATTTGTTTACCTTTCAAATTCAGTCTGTCAATAATGAAGCTGACCGGCAATTTTCCAAATTTAGTTGCTTCCTGAAATTCCTGATCATTAATATCCAAAGCCTTTTTCACCTTAGCCTGATTAATTTCCACTTGAGATAAATCAACATTTTTAAAAACGCAGCCGGCATTGGGCAGCTCCAAGGGCTGGGTTTTTTTCCGGTGATCATTGTATTTTTTAACCAACGCCTCGTCGGCGGAGGTGTCCCCTGGTTTGAGTTTCAAAGTTGCCGAAATAACCACGAGGTTTTTTTCTTTGGCAATACTGTGGCGGTAGGAAAATTTCATCTCCTCACCAGTCAACTTGTTAACCTTGCCTTCACCATAAATTTCCGCCTCCTTAACGATATCGGCCATACCCTGGCCATAAGCGCCGGCATTGCCGCGCACCGCCCCGCCAACTGTTCCCGGCAATCCGGCCGCCCAGGGCCAGCCCACTAAACCGGCTTTCAAACTGGCGGCCAAAACTTCGGTCACTAAAGCGCCGGATTCACAAAAAATTTCTTCCTCTTTTATTTCAAAACTTTTATTGGCTTGCTTGATAACCAGCCCGTCAAAACCGCTGTCGGCAACCAAAACATTGCTGCCGCCGCCCAAAATAAACCGTTTGACGCCGGCGGCATCAGCCGCTTTTAAGGCCCGGACTAAATCTTGGTTGTTTTTGGCTTCAAAAAAATATTTGGCCGGCCCGCCGATTTTAAACCAAGTATGTTTAGCCAAAAGCTCATTTTCCCTTATCCCGTCCAATTTTTGAATTGATGACCGTGACATTACTCGCGAATTAGGAATTAGGAATTAGGAATTAGGAATTTTGCCTAACCCCTACTTCATAATTCCAAATTCATAATTCCTGAACCAGCTTATCGCGGATGCGATAGACATCACCGGCTCCCATGGTGACCAAAACAATGCCCGGCTTTATTTTATCTTTCAGGTAATTCAAAGTTTGATTCAAATCGCCGACATAAATGACAGCGGTATGATATTTTCTGGTTTCTTCGGCCAAGTCCTTAGAGGTAATGTCCTTAGCCTTTTCCCGGGCCGAAGCAAAAATATCGGCGAAAATGACTTGATTAACATCGCTGAAACTTTGAGCAAATTCGGCCAATAACGCCTTGGTTCGTGAAGCCATGTGCGGTTGAAAAACACACCAAATTTCTTGATGGGGGTAACGGTGACGAACTGCCTTTAAAGTTACTTGAATCTCGGTTGGATGATGGCCGTAGTCGTCAATAAAAGTGACGCCATTTCTTTCCGAGACATCAAATCTTCTTTCTGCACCCTTGAAATTAGGCAAAATTGTTCTGATTTTTTCCAACTCAATACCTTCATTAAGGCCGACAATAATGGCCGCTAAGGCGTTTAAAACGTTGTGCCGGCCAAAAAGTCTAATTTTAAATTCATCCAAATCCACGCCTTCTCTCCTGACTTTAAAAATTGTTTGATCAAATTCTTGGGAAAGATCATAGGCTTGCCAAAAATTACCCGGCTCCAGGCCGTAAGTGATGGTTTTTGTTTTATTACCACTGACAATTTTTTTAATACTCGGCCAATCGCCGCAGGCAACCACTAAGTCGGTGGTTTTTTGCACTAACTTGGCAAAAGCCTGCTCCATTGCTTGCAAATCTTGATAGACATCAACGTGCTCCCATTCCAGGCTGGTAATAATTGAAACGGCCGGGTTTAAATCCAAAAATTTAGGCGTTTTATCCTTAAAACTCCTGACATATTCATCACCCTCAACAATAAAATGTTTGCCCGCAGCCCAATTGCCATTTTTGTTTAAATCAGGAATATTGCCCGTACCGATCAGAAAACTGGGCTCTAATCCGGCCTGAGTAAACAGATAGGCAATCAAGGCGGTGGTGGTTGTCTTGCCGTGAACGCCGGTAACGGCAATGGTCTTTTTCTCCCGGCTTAAAATACCGCGCAACTGCGAGTCAGTAATAATGGCAATTTTTTTCTTTTTTGCTTCTTTGACTTCAATGTTGTCGTCTCCCCAGGAAGCGCCAACCACCACCAAATCTGGCTGGCTGGCGAGATTATCAGCGGAAAATTCTTCAAAAACTTCAATCTGGTGCTGACTTAAAATTTTATCGGTGATAAATTTTTCGGAAATATCAGAACCAAAAACCTTCATTCCTTTCTGCTGGCAAATGACGGCTAAACCAGACATTGCCACGCCTTTAATGCCGATAAAATAGATTTTCTTTATTTTAGCCAAATCTATGTTCATTGATATCAAATCTTAAGTTCCAAGTATTAATAAACGTTTTTGGAATTAAGAATTATGAATCAAGAATTAGGGTCAATTTTGCCCCCATAATTCGTAATTCCTAATTCATGATTCAACTCTCAGCTCTTTCAACTATCAAAAAAGGCTTCAAATCTCTCCAACTATAGTCCCAAATCTCGCTTGATCTGGGGCAGAGCTTCAAGGGCGGCCTTTCGGCCCTGACTGATAATATAATCAAGTTTGCCAACTTGCCAACGCCGGACATTAGTTAAACAGGGAGTGACTAAAACATCATAGGGATAGCTGCTATGATAGAAATTTTTTATCTGGGTGGCTGAAAGACGGATTGCCCGCCAGCTCAATTCAAAAATATTATAATCAGTTCCTGCCCTAGGATGCTTCTCAATATATTCATCATTGATCATTAAACGTTTGAAATTAGACAATAAACGAGTTAAAGGATTGGGGGCGCGGGAAAGATAAACCGCAATGACATAATCAGCGCCGGATTCATAAAGAACTTTGGAAGGAATCATATTAAAATTGCCGCCATCAATTACGGTTTTACCCTGCCACTTTAAAGGAACAAACAGCCCGGGCACCGCCGTGCAGGCCTGGATCGCTTTACTAATTTGGCCTTCTTTAATGATCAGTTCCTTAATATTGTCCAAGTCAGTCACGGTCATGACTAATTTTTTTTCAGTTTCACTAAAAGTCTTTTGACCGACAAATTTTTCAAAAAACTGACGATTGCGCTCCCCCTTTAACAAACCTTGACGAGGCAAAGTGGGCTCAAAAATAACATCCCACCATTCCTTTCTCGGAGCACCGGTCATATAATCCTTCAATTCTTTTAAAGAACCGGCGGCATAACAGCCGGCGATTGCCGCTCCGGCGCTGCAGCCGGAAACCAGATCAATCACAATGCCATTTTCCTCCAAAACTTCAATAACGCCAATTGAAGCCACGGTTCTGATAAACCCCCCGCTTAAAGCCAGGCCAACTTTTTTTCTTGGTTTTAAACTGTTGTCTGAATTCATAAAATCATCGCCGCTATTTTTTCCGCGGCATTTCTGGGCATTATTTTGGCCATATTCCGGCTCAAATTATCCAACTCGGGCCGATCAAATAACAGTTGTTTAATCGCTGCTAAAAAATTTTGAGCGGACAAACTATTTTCGTTTAAAATTTTAATCGCATTATTTTTAAAAAATTCAACGGCATTTTCTTCTTGATGACTGCCGGGAATCGGAATGACGATCGCTGGTTTTCCCAAAACTGCCAGTTCGGTCAAAACCGACATGCCAGCGCGGCTAATTACCAGATCAGCGGCCGCATAGGCGTCTTTCAGTTTGCCGACTAAAAATTCAAAATTATGATAACGAGGATGACTGGCAATTTTATCAGTCCGGCCGCCGGTTAAATGAATTACCTGGCAAAATTTTACCAATTCACTTAAGCTGTCCAAAACCAAATTATTTAAAGACTGCGCTCCGGTCCCGCCGCCGATAACCAAAATGGTCGGCAAGCCTAACTCAAGCTTAAAAAAATCATCAGCCGCCTTTTTGTCGCCTTTTAAAATATCAGCTCGCACCGGATTGCCTAACCAATGGGTTTTTTTGGCCGGAAAATCGGCCAATGATTTTTCAAAACTGACGGTAATAATGCTGGCAAAAGGCGCCATTAGTTGATTGGCCAGGCCAAGTCTGATATCTTGTTGGTGAATTAAACTTGGCCGGCGCAAAAACCAGCCGGCCCAGACCACCGGCACGGCCACAAAGCCGCCGGCGGAAATTATAACTCGGGGCTTGAATTTAAAAATAATCAATAATGACTGAAAAAAACCAAGTAAAACAAAAAAAGGATCCAAAAAATTTTTAAAGCTGAAGTATCGGCGCAGTTTGCCGGCAAAAATTTTTTTCACCGGAATACTATAACTGGCGATCAATTTTTCTTCCGGGCCGTCTTTAGTGGCCAGCCATAAAAATTCAGCCGGCGGCTGTTTTTGCTTAATTGCTTCAAAAATGGCAATCAAAGGGCTAACCGAACCCATTGTGCCGCCCCCTGAAAATATTATTCTCATGGATATAAAATAGCAAATTTTTGCATAAAAATCAAGGCTATTTTACGTTTGTCGAGAAATATTGATCAAAATTCCGGCTGCCGCTAAAGAAGTTGCCAATGCCGTGCCACCGTAACTAATAAAAGGCAAAGGAATGCCGGTCAAAGGCATTAAACCGACCATGGCCGCAATATTGAAAAAAGCCTGAAAAACAAACCAGGACATTATCCCGACGACCACCAGCCGAGCATAATCATCCGACGTAGCCTGAACTAATCTGAGGCTCCGCCAAACAAACATTAAAAATAAAATAATCAAACCAGTGGTCACGATAAATCCCAATTCTTCGGCAATAACGGCAAAAATTGAATCACCCATCACTTCCGGCAAATAAGAAAATTTTTGTTGAGATTGACCAAAACCCAAACCAAACCAACCGCCAGAACCAATGCCGATAAGCGCCTGGCTGATGTGGTAGGTAATGCCCTGAGGATCAAGATCTGGCTGAAAAAACGCCAATAGCCGAGCGGCCCGATAAGGAGCCATGACAATGGCAATTCCCAAAGCGCCAAGACCGGCAATCGCCAAACCAATAATATGGCTCAATCGCCCGCCGGCGACAAAATAGATGACAAAAGCAATAACCGCGACGATTGCCAAAGTTCCGTAATCCGGCTGCAGAGCAATCAACAGGCCAATTGCTCCTAAAAATATTACAAACGGCACCAAACCATTCCAAAAATCTTGGTTTCTTTCCTTGCCCCGATAAGCAAACCAGCCGGCTAAAGATAAAATTAATAATAATTTAACCGTTTCGGCCGGCTGAAAAGCCAACGGACCAAGTTTAAGCCAGCTTTGAGCCCGGCCATAATTTTCGCCAATGCCGGGAATAAAAACTAAAACCAATAAAATTAAAGAGATGGCGAAAAATAAAACTGAAAACCTTTCCCAAAAACGATAATTAACGCGCGACAGGAAAAAAAATAAAGCCAAGCCGGGTAAAAAGCCGCGTAAAACCTGGCGCCAAAAAAAATGATAGGTGCTACCAAAATCACGAAAAGAAATATCATTACTGGCCGAAGAAAGCATCGCTAAACCAAAAACAACAATAATTAAAATAATGGTTAACAAAAAATAGTCCGGCCGACCAGAAGATCGGTCAGAGTCAAAAAATTTAGTCAACATATTTCTTTTCCTCAATCTAAATCTGGGCATAGACTGCTTTAAAATTTTGCCACGATTTTCTCAAACCGCTCTCCCTGGTCAAAATCATTGATAAATAGGCCGAAGCTTTCTCATATTTTTTTAACCATCATTTCAAATTGATCGCCGCGGTCAAACTCATTAACAAATAAGCCAAAAGAAGCGCAGGCGGGGGAAAGCAGAATCAAATCACCTTTTTTTGAAAAACTCTTGGCTAAACTCACCGCTTCTGCCATCTCGGCCACCCGAGCGGTTAAAGGCTTAAACCTGATTTTTTTTAGCTGGGAAAGCAACTGATCGCTGCCGGCGCCGGAAAATAAAATCACGGCCTTGCATTTCTGCTTAATCAACCGCGCTAATTGTTGATATTTAATCCGAGGAATATTTTTTGAAGCGCCGCCGGCGATTAAGACTATGTTTTTTAGCTCTGGGTCCTGAACTCTGAGCCCTGAACTAAAAGTTCGAAGGGCCGCCATCGTCGCATCAGGAATGGTAGCGGTGGTATCGTTGATATAATTCCGGCCGGAATAAATACCAACCGGCTTTAATCGGCCCGGCAGGCCCGAAAATGACGTTAACACTAATTTTACTTTTTCCGGACTAACCTGATAAAGCCCGGCCACGGTTACTGCCGCCAAAATATTTTCTAAATTATGCTCGCCAATCAACTTAATGCCTTCTAAACTAACAACCTTAGTCACCTGATTATCCCGCCGGAAAAAAACGTGATTATTGCCAATAAAACAGCCGTTTTGCTCGCTAAAATATTTTTTAGAAAACCAAAAAAGCTGGCTTGCCGCCGGCCGGCCTATTTTTTTAGCGGCCGGATTATCCCAATTTAAAATTGCCAAATCATCGTGATTTTGCCAAAGAAAAATATTTTTCTTGGCAGCGATATAGGCGGCCATTGATGAATAACGATTTAAATGGTCGGGATAAATATTGGTCAAAACGGCCAAATGAGGGCTTATCTTTTTTTGGCCTAAAACTTCCAGCTGCCAGGAAGAAAGTTCCAAAACAACAATATCGCCGGCTTTAACTTGATCTAAAATCCCCATCATCGGCTGACCGGGCAAACCGGCTAACCAAACATTTCTGGCCTGACTTAAATACTGCCGCAATTCCGAGGCTAAAACCAATTTAGCGCTGGAATAATTTTTTAACAGCTCGTAGATTAAAGTGGCCGTCGTTGACTTGCCGCGCGTGCCGGTGACCCCAATAATTTGTCCCGGGCAGTTTTTGAAAAACAAACTGGCATCGTTTTCAATCGGCACGCCGGCCTTTTTGGCGACTTTGAGATATTGAGAATTTCTCGGCACCCCCGGATTTTGAACAACCAAGTCAGCGGTCTTAAAGTCAACTTGTCGATGGCGGCCCAGGACTAGTTTGCAAGTTGGTCTCTCGACGCCGCTTGAGACAGGCAAGTTGGTAAGTTTGCTAAGGGAAGGCTTAAGCTCCTGTTTAGTCTTCAAATCAGTCACGGTCACTTCGGCCCCGTGTTTGATCAGCCAGCTAACGCAAGCGACTCCACCGCCGTGGAGTCCTAGACCCATCACTGTGACTTTTTTGCCTTTAAAATCCATGCCCTTGACAAATATATTATATATGCTAAACTATAATTAATCACTACGAAAAAGACCCTTATAAGGTTTTGTCCTTATTGGGGGCTTTTTATATATGACAAGTTATTTAGCGATTGATTCATAAAAAGCGTAATTATTTTCTTTGGGTTTCATAAAAAATGGTTACCCCACTTTAGTGGGCGGTAAAAGATTGGTCGCCCCTTTAAAATTATTCTCCCCTGCCACCATTTTTATCTCGTCGGCGGTCAAGCTGGATAACTGATAGAATTTTTGGCTAATTTTAGACATATTTTATTAAAAATTATCCACAACTATTGACTTTTAAAAAATATGGCTTATAATTAAACTGCAATTGAGAAATCAATTGTCCTGCTCGCGGATGCGAGTCCGAGATCAAAATCTCGCCTTCAACAGGCGAGATTTTTGTTTGATAAAAGTAATATCCTTTTTTATTTTCTGGGCATTTACATTTAAATCGGCTTTATCGGTCAGCCAATGGGAAACATAACCGGCACTGAATAAAATAACTTTTTTGCCTTTTCCTCTTAAAAATTCTACCAGGGCCGCAAAATCGGCATCGCCGGAAAATAAACAAAAAGTTTCATATTTATCTATCAGTCTGATGGCATCGATGCAAATTTCAACGTCAAAATTACATTTAGGAATGTAAACATATCTGCCCTGCAGATCCTCTCCGACCGGCCTGGTAATATTTTTTGATTCTATATCTTTTAAATAATGCCTGATTTTCTGGATTGGCTTAGTGATTGTTTGATTAAAAAAAGATCTCGCCTTAACGACAATATGGAAAGACTTTCTATTCTTTGGATCTAAGCCAAAATAAAATCTTTTGTGTTCAGAAAATAAATTAAGAAAATTTGCCAGCCTCTCTACATCGACAATCAGCTTGCTCCCAGCGGGCAAATCATTATTATCACCATCCCTAATGTCATACTCAAACCAATAATTAACATTGCCAAAATCAACAAAACTGTAAATCTTACCAAAATTCTCTTTGATAATACCCAGGTTTTTTAATTTCAATTCCTTTAAATCCATATTTACATTTTATTCCCCTTCCACAATCTTTATCTCCTTTGCGGTCAAGCCGTATAACTCATAAACTTTTTGGTCAATTTCTTGGTCGGTTTTTTCAATTTCTTTTTTCTTTTCCTCATATTCTTCTTTGTATAAAGTTGGGTCAAATTTCTGAATTTCTTTATTTAAGGCGAGCATTTTGTCAGCTAAATTGGCTAACTCATCATGTTTAGCTTTTTCTTTTTTATTAGAAAAATCCAATTCTGGTATTGGTATATTTTCTAATTGATTTATTTTTATCTCAAGCAAATTATTGAAAGTCGCTTTAATCCAAAAATCTATTAATTTTGAGTTAACTACGCCTAAAATAAACTTTAATGAAAATTTATTAACATAATATAAAATATGAACTTTATCATTAGTTAAAAAATTTGTACTATCGAAACTGGCCATAACTTTCCCGCCGCTAATAGATCTAAATAAAATTTTATCTTTCAAGAAATATTCTAATTTTCTTGGTCCGGCCCCGATTTTTTTCATCATTAAATCAGGTCTATACCAAAGCCACTTTCTAGCCCATTGGTAGTTGTATCGAATAACATCTTTACCTCTTAAAAGTTTATAGCAATCATCATTTTCTTTTTTATTCAAAATAAATTTATCATCATCACTAGTTTTAATTCCCAAAGAAAGTTTACCAATTTCCCCTAAGTTGGTAGTAGGAATTTTTATTTTAATTTCAGGATTAAAAGAAAAATTGAAATTTGGTGATTCTGCTATTCTTTTATAGCTCAAATCATATGGCAATCTTTCAATTTTTTCCTTTTTTAGCTCAAATATTTTTATTTTATGATTTTTATCAGCCTTACCTTTTCTTAAAAATATTAATACTGGAGTGACTGTAGCATCCTCGAAAACACCAAGAGAAAGCCTTACCATTTGATAAACGATCGTATTTTTTACTAAATATTCTCTAAATTTGCTAAAACTATCGGTACCCAGCCAGCTATTGGAAAATATAAAACCTAAAACGCCGTTATTTTTAAGCAACTTGGTTGCCTTCTCGGTAAAAAAACTGTATAGATCTGATTTGTTTTTAGCTGTTTCAAATTCCGATTTTAAATATTCTCTTTCAGAGGCATCTTTAATATTCGCTAAATTAACATATGGTGGATTGCCAATAATCACATCAAATCCGCCTTGCTTAAATACCTCTGAAAATTTTTCTTGCCAATTAAACGGCTTTCTGGCTTTCCAATCCTTGCCGAAATATTTTTCTAATTCTTTAGGCGTGCCGGAAATTAAGGAGTTGCCGACGCAAATATTGCTTTCTAACTTCGGTAATTTTCCCCTTTGGCCAACCATTTTTAAAAGCAAATTCAGTCTGGCGATCTCTACTGCTTCCTCGTCTAAATCAACGCCACGGATATTATTCAATAAAATCCGCATTTTTTCCGGCGCCGATAGTTCTATGTTTTTTCTCTTTTTAAACTCCTCGGCAATCTTTTTAAATTTTTCATTCTGGCTTTCAGTTGCTTTTCCGAAATTATGTTTTTGCCAATAATCAATTAAGGTCTGATAAGCAGAAATTAAAAATGACCCCGAACCACAGGCCGAATCCAATATTTTTAAATTTTTAATTTCTTCAGGCTTTTTTTCTTTTAAAATCTCGCCCAAGGTATTCCTGACGATATAGTCAACAATATAGCGAGGTGTGTAATAAATCCCCTGCGATTTTCTTTTACTGGTCTTTTTTTCTTTGCCGTCTTCCTTTTGAATATGGCCGAGATACTGTTCATAAATACTGCCGAAAATATCAGCCGGAATATCGGCAAAATTGTATCTGATTCCTCTGCCTTTGGTTTTGTAAAGTTCCTCAATAATTTCTACAAAAACTTGGTCCTCAGCGTCAATCATCTCGCCTAAATGGTCATAAGCCGCTTCCTCAAAAAGGCCGCTATTGTATATTTTGTCAACTTTTCTGAATATTTTGTTTATTTCTTTTAAAAGCTCGTTGGCCTTGCCTTTTTCTTGCCAATTTCTTGCTAACGGCTGAAGAATAATATCTTCAATTTTCCTGTCTTCCAGGGTACGAATAAAAATGAGACGATCTAAAATTCTTTGAACATACTCGGAAATTTTTCTTTCTTCGATTTTATTTTTATTATAAGCTAACAAATTATCAAAAAGCAGATTGCGCCACTTCACTAAATCGCTGGCTAACTGCTTATCAATCACTCTTTTCGGCTTGCGTCCCAATTCCTCGGCTTTTTTATCCAAAATGCCTTTCTCAAACGCCTCGCGGGAAAGCCACCACAATCGCTCGTCTATTAAATACTTATCATAAGCGATTTCAAAAAACTGGCAACTCTGGATGTTGGGCTCATCCCATTCGGTATTATAGATTTTAATTGCTTCAAAGTCGGTCAAAATAACCCAGGGCACTGATTTGTGCCAGGAATAATTTATTGCTTGCTCGGCCCATTGCTCTTCGTCAAGATTAACTGAAATAGCCTTGGCTTCAATAAAAAATTTATTGTTGCTGTTTAACTTAACGGCATAGTCGACGCGTTTACCCGATACGTCTGTCTCAGGCCAGACATCATGCTCAAAATCCCAGCCCAGCGCTTCAAATAAAGGCCTAATAAAATGGTCCTTGGTCTGCTGCTCATTGTATTTTTTCTTTTCCGCTTCCGAAAGCGCTTGATATCTCTCAACCAACTTTTTAATTTTTTCTTTAGCTTGCTCTTTATTCATAATTCCTAATTCATAATTCCAACTTTACACCTTATCCACCAAAAATAAAATCAAACCGATAATGGCAGTCACCGCGGCAATCACCCAAAAGCGCATCACGATTTTTGGCTCGGGCCAATCCTTGGCTATCCTGCCTATTTATCTTCTTCTCGTTTGTGACAAATGTTAAATCTGACCTCATACTCTAAATTACCTTAAAACATAAGCCGAAGCCGGGCCTTTGCCGACTTGCTTGATTATCTTTAATTTTTTGAGCCGCTGGAGATGGGCTTGCGCGGTTCGTTTGGGACATTCCAGAATAGTCACGACATCACTTACGGCAATCCGGCCCAGCTGGTCCAGAAATTCAAGAATTTTTAGCTGGTCTTGATCAAGATAAATTTGGGCGTGGAGTTTATCGTCAACCTTTCTTAAAGCCAGAGAGATGACTTTTGCCTTCACCTTATCAATTTCTTCTTTGAAGCCTTTCACAAAATACTCAAGCCACGGCGTGATATCGGTTTGGCGCTGTTTATAATTCTCGCCGACATTAATTGCTCTATAATACGCCGGCCGATCTTGGTTGTAATAATCCTCAAGGGCAAAGAGCCGTCTGAAATCAAAACCTCTTTGATAAAGAACAAGGGTGGCCAAGGCCCGAGCGGTCCGGCCATTGCCGTCAGTAAAGGGGTGAATGGCTGCTATTTCTTGGTGGATTGCCCCAGCAGCGATTACCGGGTGAACATCTTGTTTTTCGCTTTCATGGACCCAGACAAGTAAATCAGCCACCAACCCCTTAACTTTTTTAGCGTCGGGTCCGGTGTACACTCTCTTATCGGGAAAGCCCAGCCGCCGCCTGACAACATACACCGGCCCCAGGCGATACTTGCCGCACTGCTCATCCGGCAAGGTTTTGTCAGTGACGAGCTGATGGATTTTTAATGCCACTCTTTCGGTCAGCGGCTGCTTTTTCTGAACAACCTGTTCAATGTATCGGAGGGCCTTGAGATAATTCTGCACCTCATAGATATCGCGGTTGGGCGCCTCAACTTTTTTACGAGCATATAATGCCTCTACCTGATGAAGGTTTAATTGATTGCCTTCTATACTGGTGGAGCTGTGAGTCATCCGAATCAACGCCTGCCGCCGGAGACGCAACTCCTGTTTTGGCAGAAGTTTGGCACGATCAATTGCCGCCTTTGCCTCGGCAATGGCGGTGAGCATGCCAACAATTTTATCAGTAAGTTTATACTGCGGTTTGAACCCCGTTAGAAATTTTCTCTTTTTAATAGATGACTTCTTCATAATGTTGCCAATTGTGAATTTCATATTTCACGCCCTGTTAGTAACCATATTTCTAACGTGGTGAACATATATTCCCATATTACCATAGACAAAATAATCGCGCAAGTATCACGCAGATAATCGCGCAACAATTTTGTGGTTAATCAAAAAGGCGGACTCTGCCCCGCCTCTCGGCTATTCCTCCCTACACTTTGTCCACCAAAAATAAAATCAAACCGATAATGGCGGTGACAGCGGCAATAACCCAAAAGCGCATCACGATTTTTGGCTCGGGCCAGCCGAGCGCCTCCAGATGATGGTGCAACGGCGAAGAAATGAAGACTTTTTTCTTAAATAATTTCTTGGAAGTCTGCTGGATTATTACCGAGGCGGTTTCCAGAACAAAAATAAAACCAATTATCGGCAAAAGTAAAGCGGCATTAGTCAGCATCGCAATAATGCCCAAAGTGACGCCCAAAGACATTGAGCCGGTATCGCCCATAAAAAATCTGGCCGGATTGATATTAAACCAGAGAAACGCCAACAAAGCGCCGACAATGACGCCGCAAAAGGTGGCCAAATCATAACGGCCCTGAGCGAAAGAAATCGCGCCATAGGCGCCGAAAGCGGCTAAAAGAGTGCCGCCGGCCAAACCATCAAGGCCATCGGTCAAATTAACCGCATGAGCCGTGGCAATAATTATAAAAATAAAAAATGGAATGTACCACCAGCCGATGTCCATATATCCGATAAACGGGACATAAAGCGTTGTCCATTCCAATTTAAAGAAAAACCACCAGGCGCCGACCGCGGCAATCAAACCGTAAATAATAAACCGATGACGCATCCTTAAACCGCCGCCGTCCTTACCCATTTTCCAAACGTCAAATAAATCATCAATCAAGCCGACAATCGCTGATGCCACCAGTGCTCCCAGCGGCAATAAAGTTTCCTTGCGGGAAAGGAAGTTTAATTGATCAAAAATTCCGTCAAAAATCCTGGCCAGCGCCGAAAAAGTTAAAATCAAAAATAAAACGGTTCCCCAAATTAAAATTCCGCCCATCGTCGGCGTGCCGGCTTTCTTCTGATGCATTCGGGCAAAAATCGGCGCCGCTTTAGCGTCCCGGATGCCTTTACCTAAACGATAACTATACAAAAAGTGGGTTAAAATCGGCGTCCAAACTAAAGCCAAAATAAAAGCGGCCGTTGCCAAAAAGAAAATTTTAATAATATAAAAATTAGCCACGCTTCCTTATTGATTAATAAAAATGATAAAAAAAGCGGCGACAATTAATAAACCCTGGCAAAAAGTGGCCGCCGTTGCCAAAAAATAACTCAAAATTCTCTCCCGCCGATAAATTGCTGCTCCCGCTAAAAAATTAACTGCTAAAAATGCGAACCCAATGAGCGGCAATAAAAAAACCCGATACCAAGGCCCCAATAAATCAATGCCGAAATAGATATTATAGTGAAGCGGCGTAGCGGCAATAAAATTCTTAGCTTGGCCCGCTAAAAATAGCCAAAGGCCAAGATTTAAAAATACACTTAAAAATAGATTAATTTTAGTAAATCTATTGCCAAAAAATGACAAGGTTGAATGAGGATAAGGACTAACCATAATAACGCCGAAACAAAAGCTATTTTAATAATAATGATTATTTGAAGTTTTGTCCACTTTTTCCTTTTTAAAAATTTAATTCTATGTTATAATAAAAACACTAAAGCCACCTTAAGATAAAAACAAAATAGTCAGTTGCCCAAAGCCAAAAACTGGCTAATTCAAACAAAAATCCTATGTTTAACGAAAATCAACTAACAAAAATCCTGCTCCAAACAAAGGCTTTTGATAAGAAAGAACTAACCCGGCATTTGGCCGAAGCCCAAAAAAGAAATCAAACGCTGGAACAATATCTCGTCAGCCAAAAAATTCTCGGCGAAGAACAACTCTATGAAACTGCCGCTTCATTTTTTAACCTCCCTTTTATTAACCTCAAAAATGAAAATATCCGTAAGGATATTCTTTTTTTAATCCCCGAACCGATTGCGGCAACTCACAAAATTGTCGCCTTTGATAAAACCGATCAAGAATTAAAAATTGCCTCCCTAAACCCGGGTGATTTGGAAATTTTTGAATTCTTGGCTAAAAAAACCGGTTTGGAAATAAAAATCTATCTGACCACTCCCGAAAGCATCAGTGAAGCTTTAAAAAGTTATCACAAAGGCTTAAAAGCCGAATTCCAAGAACTGACCAAGGAAAAAGGCGGTGAGGAAGAAGGCGAGATCGGCGCTGGCACCAAATTAAAAGAACTCGCCCATGATTTACCCGTAATTAGAATCGTTGATACTCTCCTGGAATATGCGATTTTTGAAAACGCTTCTGACATCCACATTGAACCAACCGAAAAAGAATTGACTATTCGCTACCGGATTGACGGCATCTTACGCAATGTCATGACCTTGCCTAAAAGTGTTCACGCCGGAATTATTGCCAGAGTGAAAATCCTTTCCAACCTAAAGCTTGACGAACACCGGCTGCCGCAAGACGGCCGATTTAAAATCAGCACCAATGAATACAAAGTATCATTCCGAGTCTCAGTGATCCCGACTTACGATGGTGAAAAAATCGTGCTGCGGGCTTTAAACGAACAAACCGGAATCATCACCCTGGAGCAGTTAGGATTCCAAAAAAAATCGCTGGAAAAAATCAGAAGAAATATTGTCAAGCCTCATGGTTTAATTTTAGTGACCGGCCCGACCGGCTCGGGAAAAACGACAACTTTATATGCAATTTTAAACATTTTGAATCAACCGGAAGTTAACATCACCACCATTGAAGACCCAATTGAATACCGCATGCCGGGTTTGAACCAGAGCCAGGTCAACCCTAAAATCGGTTATACCTTTGCTTCAGGCCTCAGGTCATTTCTCCGCCAAGACCCGGATATTGTCATGGTGGGAGAAATCAGGGACCAGGAAACGGCCGAAATTGCCATTCACGCCGCGTTAACCGGCCACTTGGTACTTTCCACTCTCCATACTAATGATGCCCCAACCACCCTGCCGCGGTTAAGCGAAATGGGTATTCCAGCGTTTTTGGTGGCTTCAACCTGCAACGTTATCGTCGCTCAACGGCTGGTGAGAAAAATCTGCCAGGAATGTATCGAAAGCTACACTTTGGCCAAAGATGAAATTTCCCGGTTGGAAAAACAAATTAATTTGGAATCAACTCTCCAGGTTTTGGAAAGCGAGGGATTAATCACCAAAAAACAAAGCCGAGAGTCGCTGCTCTTTTACCGCGGCCGGGGCTGCAAAAAATGCGGCAAAAGCGGCTATAAGGGCAGAATCGGTATCTATGAAACCTTGGAAGTAACCCCGGCAGTTTCTGAATTAATCCTGAAAGGCGCCCCAGCCAAAGAGATTCAAAAAACCGCCAAAGACCAAGGCATGCTCACCATCTTAGAAGATGGCTTCATGAAAGCGAAAAACGGCATCACCACCATTGAAGAAGTGCTTAGGGTCACTAAAGATTAGCTAAAACAATTTTTAATCAAAAAAAAATTATTCTTTAACATGGCAAAACCAGAAACAATAAATCAACCGACCAGTCAGCCGGCGGAAACAAATAAATTTATCAACTGGCTCAAAAAACCCAGAAAAATTTCTCTGACCCAAAGAATATTTTTTGTCCAGCAGCTCGGGGTAATGCTTAAAGCCGGCATTTCCTTATCAGTCGCTTTAAAAACCCTCGCCCAACAAACCACCTCCAAAAGTTTCGGCCGGATCTTGAACGATCTCCAGCAAGGGGTAGAAAAAGGTAATCTTTTGTCTAAGGGCCTGGAAAAATATCAAAAAATCTTTGGCGAATTATTTATTAATATGGTCCGAGCCGGCGAAGCCTCCGGCAAACTGGAGGATGTTTTAAGACAACTGTTTGTTCAGATGAAAAAAGATCATGATATTATTGCTAAAGTCAAAGGAGCAATGATTTATCCGGCGATTGTCGTTACGATGATGATTGTTATCGGTATTCTAATGTTAATTTATGTCATTCCGACGATCGCCGGCGTCTTTAAGGAAATCAATGTTCCCCTGCCCCTGGCCACCAGAATTTTAATTAGCACCAGCGACTTTGCCGTCAAATATGGCTTCTACCTGGCCATTGGTTTAATTGTTCTGGTAATAATCCTCGGCCGGATAGTTAGCCTGCCCCAAGGCAAACATCAATTCCACCAGTTACTTTTACGGCTGCCGATCGCCGGCAGTATCATCAGGAAAGTTAATCTGGCCCGCTTTTGCCGATCTTTAAGTTCATTACTCAAAACCGATATTCCGATTGTTCAATCGTTTGAAATTACTTCAAGAATCTTAGGCAATGTTATTTACCGAAACGCCCTGATGGAGGCGAAAGAAAAAATCAAAAAAGGAATCAGCATTCAGGAATCTTTAGCCCCCCACCTTAAACTATTTCCGCCGGTAGTTTTGCAGATGATTGCGGTCGGCGAAGAAACCGGCGCCCTGGATAATATTTTAGAAGAATCGGCAATTTTTTACGAAGAAGACGTCGCCCAAACCATGGAAAATCTGCCTTCAATTATTGAGCCGGTTTTAATGGTAATTTTGGGTGTCGGGGTTGGCGCCATGGCGGTGGCCGTGATTATGCCGATGTATTCCTTAAGCCAAGAAATATGAACCCGACCACCCCGCTTTTTAAAAAAATGGAGGGGCTATTCGGGCAGCAACGTTATATAACTCCTATGAAAAGCAAAGGTTTTTCGGCGGCGGAAATCTTAGTGGTAATCGGCATTATCGCTTTAATCTCTTTGGTCAGCATTCCCCTCTTAGCCAACTACCAGAAAACGACTAAATTAAGAAATGAAGCCCGGCTCTTAACGACTAACCTGCGACTGGCTCAGCAGCTAGCGATTACTGAACAAAATATCTATCAGTTAAAACTTTTTCCACTGGCAAAAAGTTACCAAATCATTAATACCAAAACCGGCCAAATCGTTAAAACGGTTGATCTTGATCCGGAGATAGCAATCAATGAAATTAATGATTTCACTGACGACGCGGTTCAATTTAATCCAACTGGTGCCGTCCTGGAAACTGGTTCTATTATTTTAATCAACAGTAAAAATCAAATCTCTACTTTAGATGTTAAGCCTTCGGGCTATATCGAAATCATTGAATAACGATATGGAAATACACTCTCAGGGTTCCCAACAGCGAAAAAATGGCGCTGGGTCTAAATTTAGATCACTAACCGCTGGCTTCACCTTAATTGAAGCCACCGTTGCGATTCTGATTTTAATCGTGGGTCTATTGGCCGTAATCCAATTTTTTCCTTTTGGCTTAAGAATCATTGGTGATTCCCAAAGCCTGACTGTGGCTTCAAATCTCGCCTTATCAAAAATTGAAGAATTTCAATCTCTAAATTATGAAGAAATCGGTACGGGAACCGTGGAGCCGAAACAAAGGCTCTCAGCCGACCCGGCCGACTACCTATACCATTACCAAAGACAAACCTTGGTTGAAACCATTGATGCTGATTTTAACCCCAGCGCTAGTGACGTTGGTTTAAAAAAAATTGTTGTTACTGTTTTCTGGCGATCACCGATTGGTTCAACTGAAAAATTTACTCAAATCAACTCGATTGTTGCTGATTACTAAAAAATGATTAAAATAATAAAAACTGGCAAAGAGCAGGAGGGATATTTATCAGCTTTGAAAAAAAATGCTGGGTTTATCCAGCACCACTTTCAAACTAAGCAGCGGAGACCTATTTATAAAATATTTAAAAGTGGTGCTGGATTTACCCTCACCGAACTTTTAGTAGCGGTCGTCATTGCTTTACTGATTCTATTAATCATCAGCTCGGTCTTCACTTTAAATCAAAGAACGGCGAGAAAAAGTAACGTCAAGGCAGAGCTCACCCAAAACGCCAGGATTACCCTGGATCTAATGTCGCGAGAAATCAGGCAAGCCGCGGAAATTGTTACTGTCCTGCCGGCCGACGACTCCAACCCCGATTTAATCGCCCATGAGCTCCAATTTGAAGACGGCCACGTCAGTGACCACATCCAATACCTCAGGTATTATCTTGAGGCGGGCGATTTAAAAAGGCAGATTATCGCCTATTATTTTTCCACTGCCCCATCAACCTATGTCCACTGGAATGACGTTGACGCCTTTGGCCCACCCGAGCAAACCACCTTAGAAATTAAAACCATCGGTGAAAATTTTTCTAATATTGATTTCTACGGCGGACAAAACGTCAATATTGAATTGATTTTGGAAAAAAGAAACGAAACGGTAGAAATTAAATCAATCATCGCCCCGCGAAATATTTAGCCAATTTTTAAAAACGATGTCCAAAAATAAACAGCCAATAAATTCAAATCAGCAAAAAGGATTTGTTTTAATCTTATCGGTTTTAATCCTGACCACGCTTTTAATGGTTGGTTCCTATCTGATTGCCAGCGCCACTTCAGAAAATAAAATCGCCCACGCCCAAGCCTTAGCCACCAAAAATTACTATTTGGCCGAATCAGGCGTCAATGAAATGATCTGGAAAATCCAAAATGATTCGGCGGCCGGCCAAGCCTTCTTAAACGGCAGCCTCAGCGCCAGCCATGACATTAATCGAAGTAGTGTCTTTGGCGACAGTAATGCCAGTTATCAAGTCAGCGCCCGAAATACGGTTGATACCGAAGCTTGGATTATCGCCACTTCAACCTATCAAATCGGCAATAATGTTTCCCAGCGAGTCGTCAAATCATATGTCACTCAAGCCACCGGCAGCGGCGCCGAATGGAATTTCAGCAGTTTTGCCGGCGGCCGCGGCTCGCAACAAAATGGCAACTTTCGGTTTGATGGCGCCGGCGTGGTGCTGACGGCCAATGGCGGCCGCTTGCATGCTAACCAGGAATTTAAGGTCCAGGGACAGACCGTTGAAGTGATTGTCAACGACGGTGCGGTCACTTCCAGCAATGTCATTAATGTGGTGGCCGGCGGCAAACTGACCCTTAACAACAGTTATCAGGACGCGCCGACCACCACCATTGAAATGTTACAGATAGACTTTGATTCAACCAGCGCCAATTCCTGGAAAAATCGAGCAACGACCACCTATACTGAAAATCAATTTAAAAATCTACCCAACAATACCACCCTAAACGGCATTATTTACGTCACCGGCCAAGCCGAGATCATCAATAAAAACTTCACCATTAACGGCGTCTTGGTGGCCGAAGATGACATTAAAATCACGACCGACGACAATACCGTCGTTATGACCGCTGACCCCACTTATGGTGGCGGCGCCTTGTCTAAATCAGACGTTGAAATTACTACCGAAGGCGGAACCGTCACCATTGACGGCCTGATTTATGCCTCTGACGACTTAAAAATAAACAGTACGGCAACCAGCTTCACCATTAACGGCAGCATTACCGGCTTTGACGCCCAGGTCACTGCCAGCGGTGGCTCAATTATTTTAAATTTTGCCCCGGAAAATTATCAAGCGGTGATTGATCCATCATTTAATCCCTCATCGCCGCTAATTCAAATTGACCATTGGGAAGAACAATACTGAAATAGGAATTAACTGTTTAATCTGCTATAATAAAAAATATTAATCAAATGCCCTAAGCTATGCTAGTTGACACGAATAAAAATATTTTTGGCCTTGATATCAGTGAACGAGCTTTAAGATTAGTCCAATTTAAAAAGAAAGGGAAAAAAATCGTTTTAAGCTCCTACAATGATATTATTGTACCGCCAGAAATTATCAGCCAGGGAGAAATCAAACAGGAAAAAAAATTGGCTGAACTCATCAAAAAACTCATTAAATCGGTCAAGGGCAATAAAATCAACGGCAAAAACGTGGTTTCAGTCCTGCCGGAAACAAGGACATTTATTAAATTAATTGAGATTATTTCACCCCGAGATAAAAAAAATGAACCGGGGCTAGCCCCGCTCATCCAGGAAGAAATAAAAAATCATATCCCCTTAAGCTTGGATGAAATTTATTTAGATTGGCAGGTTTTAGACCAAACTTCAGAAAAAACACAATTATTAATCGGCGCCGCCCCGAAAAATATAGTTGATGCCTATTTGTCAGTTTTGGAAAACAGTGATTTAACCCCAGTCGCCCTAGAAATTGAGGCGGCGGCCATTACCCGCAGTCTCGTTACTAAAGGTGACAACAAGGCAAAAATTATTATTGACTTTGGCGCAATTCGCACCGGTTTAATTATTTATGACCACGAAACCGTGCCTTTAACCGTCAGCTTGCCGGTCTCCGGCAATAAAGTGACCGAAACGATTGCTAAAACTTTAAAATTAGATTGGCAAAAAGCAGAAAAGGCCAAGGTGGTCTGCGGCCTGGATCCGGCCAAGTGTGACGGCGCCTTGCTAAAAATTCTAATGGGCTCAATCAATAATTTAATCGACCAAATTGAAAAGGCAATGGTTTTTTATAAAAGTAATTTCTCCAACAGCAATCCGATTTCAGAAATCATTCTTTGCGGCGGCGGCGCTAACTTTTCAAAAATTGACCAGGTTTTAAAAGAAAAATTAAATTTACCGGTTAAAATTGGCAACCCCTTCACCAACGCCAATCAAACCAAAAAACTCCGAATTCCCGGGGACCAAAACCTTTCTTACACCACCGCTATCGGCCTAGCCTTGCGGCCATTCCAGAAAAAAAACTAATATGATTACCCTCAACATCTTACCGCCGCGAAAAAAACAAGAACTGCAATTAACTGAGATTTATATTATCATCAAAAATTCAATTATTCTCATCCTCTTTTTGACAATCATGGCGGCAATTATTTTACTCTTGGCCAAAATAACCCTGCAGAATCAATTTAATAAAGTAATTGAACAGGGAACTCTTACCACCAAAGTGGCTAGAGTTTTTAATCAGGATATCAGAGAATTTAATCAAAAGCTCACTGCCGTCAGCAAAATCCAAAAAGATTACATTGATTGGACAAAATTTCTAATTAGTTTGACCCAGCTAATCCCTGATGATATTGACATTGACAGTATCACCATTGACGGCAACAAAATTCTCATTAGCGGCCTGGCAAAATCACGCACTCAGTTTTTGGCCTTGAAAGATAATCTGGAAAATTCCGAACTCTTTTCCAATGTCGTTGTTCCCTTGGAAAATTTGCTCAAAAAGGAGAATGTTGATTTTGATCTTAAAGCAGAAATCAATTTAGATAAGATAGAATTATGACGGTTAAAAGAAAAATTGTAATTTCAATAACAATCGTTTTAACGATAATGATTTTAATTGTTTATTTTATTATCTTGCCAACCATCAGGGATATTAAAAAAATCAGTACGGCAATCTATCAGGAAAGAGTGGACCTGGAAAAAAAATATCTCCAGGGACAACTGCTGCGAAAAACCATTGAAAATTTTGAAAAAATTAAACCGGAAGAAGATAAATTGATTAATGCTTTTTTGCCAGCCGGAGAAGAACTGAAGTTTATTACGGCCATTGAACAAATTGCTGATCTCCACAGCCTTGAGCAGAAACTCCAGCTCCAGCCAAACCAAAACAAAAGAGAGGGGCAGGGATTTTCTTCTTTGCCGCTGGATATATCAATCAGCGGAAAATTTATTCCGGTTTTACAATATTTAAAAGATCTTCAAAGACTAAATTACTATTTTAATATCTCTTCGCTGACCTTGACTGCCGGCAACCAACCAGGGACTAATCCGGGAGTAACCGCTGTTTTAAACGGAAAAATTTACACCCTGCCGGCGGAAAAAAAATGAAATTATGAAATTAAAGCTGCCTAAAATAAAAATTTCTCAATCGTTTTTCTCTCCGATTTATATTTATATCATAATTTTTGGGTTAACTTTCGCCACCATCGCCGTTTTAAGCTGGTTTCTTTACCGCAACCTCTACCAGACCATCACCCAATCAGAACAAATTATTCTCCTCAAACAGGAAGTTGCTCCGGACACGATTGACATTAAAACCGTTGAAGAGGTTTTAAAGGCTCTTGATCAAAAAACTGCTCCTGCCGATGGCATTGATTGGCAAAAAATAAAGAATCTTTTTAACCCAATAGCTGCTTCGCCGGCGGTATCATCTCCGATCCCAACGCCAACCCAATGAACTCAAAGTAATCTTCAAAAGCCGAAAGCATTACGCTTTCGGCTTTTGATAGCTAGCTGATTAAAATTAAACCGTGAAAAGAACTATTTTTCAACGGCAATCATCACCTTTCTGCCCTGTTTAATCTCCTCGGCTGTCATGCCGTCTTGGGCCAATTGCCAGTCCCAATCAGCAATTGCCTTAAGCAAAATTTGATAATTATAACGAAAACTCTCTCCCCTTTTGGTGCCGGGATCATTGGTGATAAATTCTTGCTGATCGTTGTCATAGCCGCGAATCACTAACATGTGATAAATCGGACCTGGCTGACGAAAATAGGGATTACCCAGTTCTCGGCCGGCGGCCGGTACGATAATTAAATTGCCTTGGTTTAATTGAGCTTTAATCTCTTCAACCGTGACTGTTTTAATAATTTCCGCTTCCAGTTTAAAATAATCCTTTAGAATTTCTCCCACCTCCCTAGCGGCCAAGTCAACCTGATAACCGTTATCTGCTTGCCACTTAACCAAATTAAGAATTTCCTGCTCCATCAGATGGGGCGTCAAATTTTGATGATTATAAAACCGGCTGACCATAATCATTGATGCCTCCTCACAGGCTTCCTGATGCAGCTCATCCCAATCTCCATAGGGCGCCTGCGCTGCAAAAGGCACTGGATAGTCCAAAAAATCCGGCTCGGCTGACTTAGCAACGTCAGTTTTAGTTGAACTCGCTTGATTATCCATTTCATTAGCCGTAATTCCGCCAATTTCTAACTCATCCTGCTTATCCAACTCGTCTTGATTATCTGCCAAAGTCTCGGTCTTCGACTCTGAGGGATGAGCCCTCAGGCTCAAACTCGAATGAGCGGAGGCGGTCTTATCTTGTTTTATCTCTCCGCCTGAACTTAGCTGGACTCTATCCCCTTTAATTGACTTTTGACATGCCCCTAATAAAAAAAATAGGGCTAAAATAAAGAAAAAATATCTGAATTTCATACTTTGTCAGTATATCCTAAGCAAAGCTTCTTGACAATTTTATATAAAATCGATAGAATTAATAAAACGATAAAGTACGGAGTAATATTGCCAGTAACTTTATCGCTTTATCAACTCTATTAACTATATTCAATTCACTTTATTAACTCTATCAACTTACACTTATGGCACACAAAAAAGCCGGCGGCTCAACAACGTTAGGCCGGGATTCACAAGCTAAAAGATTAGGGGTTAAACTCTTTGCCGGTCAGTTTGCCCAAGCTGGCAGTATTTTAGTCAGACAAAGAGGTTCCAAAATCAGAGCCGGAAAAAACGTGAAACAAGGCGGCGACGACACTCTGTTTGCCGTCACTTCAGGATTTATCAAATTTAGCCAGAAAAAAATAAAAAAATTCACTGGCAGTTTAGAGTGGGCGAAATTCGTCAATATTGTTCCCAAAAAATAACTAAAAACCAGATGCTGGTTCAATCAGATAATAAAAAATTAAACTCGCATCTGGTCTTTAGTTGAGCAAAAAGGAATCTTCAGGAGGGAACACCGGTGAAAAAAATTTGGCTATTTCGATTAATCAAGTTCTACCTAATCTACACGCTCTTTAAATTAACCGCGTTTTTTGGTCTAATGGCTTTGGCCGTACTTCTCACTCTACTGGCTGAGTACCACCACTATTTATGGCTGACCGCCATTATTCTGGCTTTTGTCTTAAGCTGGCCGATTTACCTGATTTTAATCGGCCTGCGCGATAAAGACTTCAAACCAGGGTTAGTCCAACGACTGGTTACTTTAAGTGCTATTGTCGCCATGATTTTTATCACCCCGCTAACAATAGCGATGACCGCCCTAACCGTCTTATCGGCGCTACTTGCTACATCTGTCCTGCGAATAAAACCAACCGACCAACCTCTCTAGCAGCAAGCCTGGCTTGCTGTTTTTTTATTGTTTAGGGCTTCGTTTCTTGGCGGCACTGACAAATTCCCTAAATAAAGGATGAGACTCTAGGGGACGAGATTTAAATTCTGGATGGAATTGAGTACCCACAAAAAACGGATGAGCGGGCAATTCAATAATTTCTACCAACTTTTTGTCGGGCGAAAAACCGGCCAGCAGCAACCCTTTTTTAATCAGCCGGCTACGATAATCATTGTTGAATTCATAGCGATGGCGATGACGTTCGCTGATCCGTTTTTTGCCGTAGGCTTTAAACGCCTTTGAGCTTTTGTCAAGGACCGCCGGATACGCTCCGAGGCGCATGGTATTGCCATACTGTTTTTTGGCCAACTTTTCGGCTTGGTCAGGCATAATGTGAATCACCGGATATTTGGTTTTAGGATCAATCTCGGTACTGTTGGCATTTTTGAATTTAGCGACATTACGGGCAAATTCAATGGTGGCCAACTGCATCCCGTAGCAGAGCCCCAAAAACGGAATTTTATTTTCCCGGGCGTATTTAATGGCCATAATTTTTCCCTCCACCCCTCGCTTGCCGAAACCGCCGGGAACAATAATGCCATCATAATTTTTTAGTTCCTTAACCAAACCGGGATTTTTCTCATAAGAATCGGAGTTGAGCCAATCAATTTCGGCCCGAACGCCGTTAACCCAGCTGGCATGTCTAATCGCTTCAATCACCGAAATATAAGAGTCGGGCAAGACAAAATCACCCGTCGCAAAATATTTGCCCACCATCCCGATTTTAACCGCTTTTCTGTTGCGTTTGATAATCTGAACCATCCGCCGCCAATCTTCCAGATTCTTGCTTCTTGGCTTCAAGCCCAGCTTTTTAATGATCTGATCGCTTAACCCTTCCTTTTCCAAAGTCAAAGGCACCTCATAGATTGATTCCGAATCGGGATTGGAAATAACGTCTTGCTTGCTGACGTTACAGAAAGTAGAAATTTTTTGCTTACGCGGATCGTCAACCGGCCGGCTTGAACGACAAACAATGAAATCCGGTTGAATTCCGGCTTCATTAACCTGAGAAACAGCATACTGCGTAGGCTTGGTTTTCATTTCACCCAAACTACTGGGCACCGGCAAATAGCTGACCAAGACAAACAAAACGTCTTGCGGATTTTTATTATGCATCAAACGAGCGGCTTCCAAGAATAAAATGTTTTGATATTCACCCACGGTTCCGCCCACCTCAATAATGACAATATCGGCTTTGGTTTTACCGGCCGCTTTTTTAATCCGCCTGATGACTTCTTCCGGGATATGGGGCACGACTTCAACGCAACGGCCGCCATAAGCCAGATTTCTTTCCTTTTCAATCACCGTCTGGTAAACCCGGCCGGTGGTCATATAATTATCCCGAAAAATATTGGCATTCAAAAATCTTTCATAATTGCCAATATCTTGATCGGTCTCATCGCCGTCTTCAGTCACAAAAACCTCGCCGTGCTCGGTCGGATTCATTGTCCCGGCGTCAACATTGATATAAGGATCAATTTTAATCGCCGTTACCTTATACCCCCGGGCCTGGAGAATTTTGCCGATTGAAGCCGAAGTAACGCCCTTGCCCACTCCGGACATCACCCCGCCCATGACAAATATATATTTAGGCATAGTGTAATATTAAAATGACTGGTTTATTCGGAATTAACGATTAAAGTAATCTTGGCTTCCAAACTATGATCAAGATTAATAACAACTTCATGTTCACCGATTTCCTTGATGTGCTCGGCTTTGATCTGATCTTTTCTGACATTAAAGCCTTTGGCCTGCAAAACCGCCGCAATTTTGGCTTCAGAAATTGCCCCATACAAAGATCCTTGATCACTGGCTTTCGCCCCAATTTCTATTGATTGGCCTTCAAGCTTTGAAGCCAATTCCTCGGCCTTTTTTAAATCCATTTCCGCGTCTTTGGCCATTTTTTCTTTTTTAGCCATGGCTTCGGCCTCGGCTTGAGGCGTGGCTTCAACCGCTAAACCATGGGGAATTAAAAAATTTCTGGCATAACCCAGTGCAACTTCCTTGATCTCTCCTGCCTCGCCTAAATTTTTCACGTCTTTAAGCAAGATCACCTTCATGGATTTCTTCACAGAGCTTAGTTATAAAGTTAATAAAGTGAATTGAGTCAATTAGAAACTTAAAAGGCAAAATGTTCTAACCATTAAAGCATGAAAACACAAGAACATAAAAACACGCATTGCTTTAATGTTTTCATGTTTTAATGTTCTCGTGTTTTAATAATCACTTACCTTATCACAAAATCAGAAAATTCGCCAGTCGCGGTTGACCAGCTTTCCTCAATTTTTTGAACCATTGCTGGCCCAACTCCATTATAGCACCAGACAACAAAATCTTTCAAGTCTTTTTCCTCACCTTCGACTGCTATCTCTACTGTACTATCAGCTAAATTCCTGACATAGCCGGTAAATCCTCTTTTTTTAGCTTCATTGCGGGCAGAATAGCGATAACCAATGCCTTGAACCAGGCCGTGGATTTTTAAAGTTAAACATTTTTTCATAAAGTGGTGATCGGCCTTGATTGAGTGATATAGAACTTGCCTTTAGTATAAGCCCACTCAATGTCCTGCGGCTTTTTGTAGTGCTTTTCAATTTTGACGCAAATTTTAGCCAGCTCAATTATCTGTTTGCCGTTTAACACTTGAATTTCCTGTCTGGCTTTAAGCACCGGCTTCCAAATATTGCCACCGCCAGCACCCTTGCGAACAAGCATCTTTTTTTGCTCGGAAACGTTGATATCTAAAATTGATAAATCCCGCTTGTCAATCACATAGCTGTCCGGCGTGATTTGGCCGGAAACAATGGCTTCGCCTAAGCCAAAGCCGGCTTCAATAATCATCTGGTTTTTGTCTTTGGTGACCGGATGAACCGTAAAAGCAATGCCGGAAATTTCTGACTCAACCATTTTTTGGATAACCACGGCCACGGAAACTTTTTGGTCGCTTAATTTCTTTTCATAGCGGTAAAAAATGGCCCGCGGCGTAAAAAGCGAGGACCAGCAATATTTAACGTTTTGCAATAAAGTTTTTTCGATGGTATTTAAATAAGTTTCCAATTCACCGGCCCAAGAAGCGACTGAGGAGTCCTCGGCCGTGGCCGAAGAGCGCACCGCCACATATTTGGCCTTTAATTTTTTGAACTCTTGTTTAATTTCATCGGCCAAAACTTTGGGAATTTTGGTGTCGTTCATAATATCGCGAATGACGTTTGAGGCCTCGTCAATGGAATTGGTATCTTTAAAGTTAACCTTTTTCAATTTGGCTTTAATTTCCAAACCAACTTCAGCGACCTCTTTTCTGGTTTTTTGGCTGATAAAATAATCAAAAGCGGTGGCTAAAATAACAAAGCCGGGGGGAACGGGAATTTTAGCGCGCGTCATTTCGCCAAGCGAAGCGCCTTTGCCGCCAGCGATTTTCACGTCAGCTTTGAAAATTTGCGAAAATGGCTTAATGAATTTAGCCATAGTTAATTGATTATTTTCTCGCTAACAAAGCAAAGGGCAATAAATAATCAAAAATTTCCCAATTATTTACCCTAGCATTTCACTGCTAATATTACCTATTACCTAACTGCTCAAGTAAAGAAATATTTTGCCAGTACTCCAAATTCATATTATTTATTTCTTAAAATCTCCAGGGCCTTATCCAGCTGCGGATCTAAATCCGCCTCATAATCTTCCCGCGTCATTTCCACTTCAATATCCGGCTTGATCCCCTCTTCGTTGATATTTCTTTCATTCGGCGTCAGCCATTCGGCAATGGTTAATTTGACCGATGAGCCGTCTTTAAATTTCTTTAAATCCTGAACTGAACCCTTGCCAAAAGTGGTTTCACCAACCAGGGTGGCAACGCCATAATCTTGAAGCGCGCCAGCCACGATTTCCGCGCCCGAAGCACTGCCTTTATTAACCAAAACCACGGTGGGAATATCAACAAACCGCGCCTGCCGGTTGGCTTGATGAGCGATTTTAACCCCGCTGCGCAATTGTTCCAAAACAACGGTCTTGCCATTAACCCATTCTCCGGCAATTTCAATGGCGGTGGTCAAAAAGCCGCCGGGATTGTTGCGTAAATCTAAGATGATTCCTTGGGGATTTAAAGCCAGAACTGCCTGGATATTTTTATTCCAATCAGCCAAAGTATTTTCATTAAAATAGAGTAGCTCAATATAGGCAATATTGCCATCTTTAAGCGAAAATCCTTCTTCGCCTTCATCCTTGCCGAGCGCATCTTTTCTTAAAAATCTAACGCTGTCAATTTCAATGGTATCGCGAACAATAGTCACCTCCCGCGGCTCCGTATCGCCATTACTTAAAATCGTTAAAACTACGGTGGTGCCTCCCTTGCCGCGAATAATGCTCACCGCATAATCCAAAGCAATACCGCGAGTGTCCAAACCGTCAATCGCCAAGATCTTATCGCCGGCACGAAGCCCTGCTTGATCAGCCGGCGTACCAGGCAAGGGAGCAATAATCGTCAACCTTTCCTCCTTAATGCCAATTTCCGCCCCAATTCCCTCAAAACTGCCGGAAAGCTCCTGCTCAAATTCATCGGAAATTTCCGGATTCAAAAAGACGGAATAAGGATCGTCCAAAGAAGCAACTAGGCCGGCCAAAGCGCCGTAGAAAAGCTTGGTATCGCCAATATCGGCATTAACATAATT
>Ga0209541_10002558_pt1 | contig 34293 bp, 28 predicted proteins | sample RifCSPlowO2_01_FD_184027 | JGI IMG/M metagenome (GOLD analysis project Ga0209541, IMG submission 184027) | Groundwater microbial communities from Rifle, Colorado - Rifle CSP2_plank lowO2_0.1 (SPAdes) (version 2) | ecosystem: Environmental > Aquatic > Deep subsurface > Groundwater | place...
AGTAAAAAGGAAAATAAAAAATCCAAGCATAGCATAGAGGAAGACATAAGGATAATAGTAGAAAATGAAGATAGCCTTGATTGATGTAGAAAACAAAAACAAAAGAACTGCCATGAACAAAGACTTGAATGGTGGCTTTGGAACCTGTGATGAATATGGTGAAAGTATCTCTTCAAAGATTATAAAACTCATTAAAAGAAAATCAATAAAACTACCTATAGTAAGTTTCGCATTTCTGCAGGCAATATTAAAAGAAAAAAGGCATGAAGTAAAATATTTTGAAGGAGACCCGTCAGAAGAAGACTGGGATATTATTCTTATTTATGGAACAATTGTAGACTACAAAAATGAAAAGGAAACCTGTCAAAGACTTAAGAAGAAGTTCCCAAAAGCAAAAGTAGGAATATGGGGCCCATTCCCATCAACGATGCCTGAACTCTTCAAAGAAGCGGGAGACTTCATTTTGATAGGAGAAGCAGAAGCCTATTTCATGGAAGAATTTGAAAACAAAGAAGAACTGCAGGGAGAAATAAGAATAAAACAGATAACAGATATGGAAAAATTACCAAGTCCAGACTACGAAGGATTTCCAATAGAAAAATATAGTTATAAACCAGCAATAACAAAAAAACCATTCCTCGTATTACAGGCAAGCAAAGGATGCCCATACAGTTGTCGGTTTTACTGCGTCTACGGGAACTATCAGGGAGCAAAAATACGACAAAGATCAGCAAAGAGAGTAGTAGATGATATAGAGCTCTTACAAAAAAGACATGGTGTTAAAGGAATTCAGTTCAGAGATCCTGTCTTCGGTTTACACAAAAATTTTATTAATGAATTTTGTGAAGAAATAGAAAGAAGAAATATAAATATTGAATGGGGAATGGAAACAAGATTAGATTTGTTAACAGAAGAAATAATAAAAAAGATGTTTAAAGCTGGGTTAAGAAATATTAATGTTGGTATTGAAACAGTAGACAAAGAAATCGCAAAAATAAACAAGAGAGCTTTAGTAAATGAATTACATCAAGAAAAAATAATAAGGTTTTGTAATGAAAATGGAGTAAACATCTCAGCATTCTATATACTGGGATACGAAGGAGATACAGAAGAAACTATGGAGAAGACGGTACAATATGCAATAAAATTAAACACCCCTTTGGCAAGATTTGCTATTGCAACACCATACCCGGGAACAGGATACTATGAACAGATGGAAAAGGAAGGAAAGTTGTTGACAAAAGAATTTGAAAAGTATAATCAGTTTACAATGGTATATGAAAATAAAAATATAACACCAGAACAAGTAAAGAGAAAATTAGAGGAAAGTCTGAGAAGATATTATTTCAGACCATCATATTTCTACAATCTTATAAAAATAAAAACAAAACAAATAATCTAAAAATTTTCAGAAGAAAGAGATTTCTTGAGATAGTAAAAAAGTAAAAGAACGCTAGCAAAGACAAAAATAAGAGAAACATAAAGAATCAACCTGGAAATGAAATAAAGAAGAGAAAGAAAACCTCCTGGATGAATCTTGTCAAACCACTCTTCTTCATGATAACCAACAGGATAAAGGAGAAAGTAATGAGGTAGATACATATAACGAGTAAATCCATCAGGAAGAATTAAATTGGTTTTATAGACTCCTAAATAATCAATATAAGAATCCAAGAAAGGAAGTGCAAAAATACTATGATTGGAAGAGTAAAGAGGAAAGGAGGCAACTAAGGTGCTGGATGGATCACCACGAAAGAATTCGGAGGTTGCAGCTACAGAACCTTCCACAGGGCTGTCTTCCTTAATCGTGCCCCAACCACAATCATGACGAAGACAAGCTAAATAATAAATTTCTTGAGAAGAAACTTGTGAAGATAAAAAAATCTTCAAGCCATTTATTTCAACAAGAACAGAACCATCAGGAAGGATATTGCCGGAATTGAGATTGGAAAAATATTGCTCTAAAAGAGAAGAAAAAAAACTATCACTAAGAAAGGGATGCCCATAAAGAAGCCATTCCGATTGTGCAGGATAAATTCTACTATCAACAACAAAGAAAGCATCATCAGGAAGAGAAAGAGAGTCAAATCTATAAAGAGGAGAAGAATGATAATAATACTGATTTGAAGAGTAAGGAGTTGAGGCATAGACTAATGAAAAAAGGAGAAAGAAAGAAAGAAAGAAAAACAATTTTCGAGAAGAAAATTTCTTGAAAAGATGATAAAAAGCATAAGAGGCAGGAATAATAAAAAGAGTGGTAAAAAAGATAAAATGTTTACTAAGAAGAATAATAGCTGAAAGATAAGCAAATGGAATAAAACAAAGGATAAAATAGCTGAGAAAATGTTTTCCTTCTTTGAAGCGAGATAAGAAAAAAAGACCGAGAACCCCAAAGAAGAAAAGAAGAGGATTAAAGAAAAAGAAAATCTTCAGAGCAGACCAAAGCGCTGGAGGATTCCCATCTTCGCCTAAGAAAAGTCTTGCAAAACTAAACTTCAAATTAAACTGAGCATCATAAGAATAAAAAGAAGAAGAAACATCCTTTCCTAGACCAATTACACGAGTAAACTGCAAATCTAAGAATCCTTTCTCAGAGTAAAGAAGAAGATTATGAACAAGAGTTGGAATGAGAAATACAAAGATGATCAAGGCAGCAAAAAGAAAAAAGAAAGAAACTTTTTTCAAAGAAAAAGATTCTTTCTGAGAACGGTACCAATAAAACAAAAGAAAGAGAGCATGGGGAAAAAGAAAAAGAATAGCATACACCTTAGCTAAGATAGCAACGCCTAAAAGAAAATAACTAAAATAGAGAAAGGAGTTTTTCTGTTCAAATGCACCACGAAAAAGAAAATACAAACTAAAAAGAAGAAAAAAAAGAAGAAAGGAATCCATTTCAGAAAGAACACTTTTGAAAGCAAATGGACAAATCGCCAAGAAGAAAGCAGAAAGAAGACCGAGATTTTTTGAACGAAAAAGATAAGAAACTAACAGATAAAAAACTAAGATAGAAAAAGAACCAAATAAAACAGCAGACAAACGAGAAACAAAAAGACTAATCCCAAATAGAGAATAAAAAAAATCAGTAAGAAAAAACCAAAGTGAAGAAGATTGGTTAAAAGTTTCAAGCTGTCCAGAAGAAATAAAATTAATAGCATGAAGGGCAAATTGGAGATCATCAGGAAGTGCGCCTAAGCGTAAAGCACCAATAATACGTAATATCAAACCCAAAAAAAAAATAAAACTAAGATATACTAAATGTCTATTCTTCTGAGCAAAAAGAGAATCAACAAAAGAAGCCCACGATAAAGAAGAACCAGACATAAAAAGAAGAGAAAAAATATCTATATAAAGTTTTACCTGCCAAGAACTTTTTCAATAACGGCATCTTCATCCATATTGTTGCGTTCAGCTTCAAAATTTAAGATGATACGGTGTCGCAAGACAGGATATGCCATAGCCTGAAGATCTTCCTTGGAAACATGTTTCCTATTATGCAACAAGGCTCTTGCTTTCGCAGCTAGAACTAAAGAGATACTAGCACGGGGAGAAGCGCCATATTCTATAAGTTTTTTTTCAGTGCGGGTTCTCGTCACAACATCAACGGCATATTTCTTGAAGTCGTGAGCAATAGGAACTTGACGCGTTAAAGCTTGTAATCCCATAATAGTTTCTTTTCCAAAAACAGCTTTGACAGAAGGAAGAGCTTTTGCTTCAGTAAAACGCTCTAAAATCTCTAATTCCTCTTCATACTTAGGATACGTAACAAGAATTTTAAATAAGAAACGATCAGCCTGTGCTTCTGATAACTTAAAGGTTCCTTCCTGTTCAATAGGATTTTGTGTAGCTAATACTAAGAAAGGAGTATCTAACTTAAATGTAGAATTACCAACAGTTACTTGTCTCTCTTGCATAGCTTCTAACAAAGCAGAGTGTGTTTTAGGAGCAGCACGATTTAATTCATCTAACAAAACAACATTCGCAAAGACAGGACCTGGTTGAAACTTAAACTCCCTTTTCTTGGCGCTATCATCAATAATATAGGTACCAGTAATATCCGAAGGTAAAAGATCGGGTGTTCCTTGAATACGGCTGAATTTCAAATCTAAAGCATCAGACAAGGTACGGACAACAAGTGTTTTAGCCAAGCCAGGATTACCTTCCAAGAGAGCATGGCCATCACAAAGAATAGCAGCCATCACCTGTTCAATAACATCCTGCTGGCCAACAACAACTTTATTGACTTCACGAAAGAGAACATCAAAGCGTTTTTGGATTTCCTCAAATCTCATTATAACTCACCTCTGTGATATCCCTTCAAAATATTTCTTGACAATATCTTTATTTTCCTTGGGAATATCGTCACTGAAGGAACTATCATAACTAGTATATATCTCTTTTGGGAACTGAGGGATGTCTCCATAATCACCAGCATTACTTTCACTAATTTCACTAATATCAATCTCACTAGCCAAAGGATTGACTTCTAAAAACAAAGCAGTGTCTCCAAGAGCTGCTAAGCTTCTATTGCCTAGCACTTCAGAAAGATTCCCTTGATTATACAAGATACTTAGATCATAGACTTTCTCAGGAGAAGCAAGAACAGGACTAGAACTAGATTCAGGCAATAAAAAAGTATAATCAAACTGCACATTGAAGAAAGCAAGAAGAAGAACAGTAAAGGCGAAAACAAGAAGAGCAAGGCACTCAAACCACAGAGAACGCAAAGTTGCAAACGAAGAAGTATCTAATGTACGCAAACGCTGAAGAACATCAGACTTCAAAAGATTCACCACAAAATTATCTTTGTCAACATTGTCAGAAACAGTTCTTAACGTCTCACTTAAGGAAGGAACATGATATTCAACATAAGAAAGCCTATTCTCGCGAAAGGAGCGATAACTAAAAAAAAGGAACGTAACAAAAAAAGGAATCAAAGCATAAATCCATGAAATTTGGAAGAGAACTAAAAAAATAAGACTCAGAAAGAAAGCTAAAAGAGAATGAAGAAAAAAACGAGAAAGATCAAAAATGAAAAGAAATCTCTTGAGTTCATAGAGAGCTTTTTTGATGAATTCCATAATCTTAGGCAGGCGATCCTTGTTTAAGTAACTCTTGTCTATACAGTTCCTTCCACTTATTGACATCTTCTTGTAAATTTTCAACAGTGCTATTTAACTCATCGACAAGACGTGCTTTTTCAATAAGTTCTTCATTCTCCTGACGCAGTTGCTGCATCTCTCCACGTAGGTTTTTTAATTCAGACTGCAAGTCTTGATAACTACCAGTTAACTTATCTTCACGATCTTCTTTGAGTTCAAGTTCTTCTTTTGTTTTATTCAATTCTCCTTGATACTTCTCAAGACCAGCATAGACATTATCCAGTTCTACAAGTTTGTTAACATATTGCGAATTAACAGAACGTATGGTTCCTTCATAAACAACAGTCAGAGCAGCAAGACCAAGAAGTACCACTACTAATAAAGGCCAAAACCCTAACCGAATACTATCTTGTATGATTTTCATGGCTTGAAAGAACGAAAGAATCGTCCTTTAAATAGATTATCTTGAAGATGAAGACGTCTCACCGCAACTTCTAAAAGATAGAATAACAAAGCAACGAAGAGAAATATCCATGCATAACTCTTTCTGTCAAATACTTCACGACGGCTGTTGCTTTTGACAAAGGAAACAATCTCATCTAACTTTTGAGAATCAAAGACTTTTCCGCCACTAAGATGAACAGCACGCAGCAATTCTTCTGAAACACCAACACCTTGATATTCCAAGGGATAATTAACAGCATACGTAGCACCATGCACAGGACTAAAACCTTCACCACTAGAAACAAAACGAGCCTTATACAAACCTTCGTCAACCTTAGTAAAGCGCAAATGATCTGACTGTGGAACAGCATCAGACTTCACCAAGACTTCTACATCATCACCACGGCGCACATCAGAAACATCAATAAAATAAGGATTATTTCGTTCAGGATCACCAATGACCCAGTTCATAACTCTAGTATAAAAGAGGGAATTATCTTGATTCAAAAGATCAGGAGAAAATAAACTTCCATCATCTAAAGCTAAGGAAGCAACACGTCCTAAACCAAAGCGCCAAACAGTAAGGAGAGGATCACCAGTATCAGTAGTCAGAAGAAGTTTTGCACTAGTTTTAGGAACAAAGGAATTAAAAGCAAAAATACGGGCATTCAAGTCTAAACCCTGAGTAATAAAATGATTATCATCAAGAATGATAGGAGAATACAGATCTTTCTCAGGACGATCTTCTTCCAAGTCTCCAAAAAGAATTTTCAATCGCTCATGCCTCTCAGGTTTAAAATAAGAACCACCGGTGCTGGAAGCAATACTTTTCAATGTTTCTTCTCTTGTATCACCACCAACACCAACACTATACACAGTAATGCCTTTTGTAGCAGCATAAGCAACAGCAGGCCAAAGATCATCAGTATCCTGTGCCTTGCCATCACTAATCAAAATAATATTTTTTCCGCCGGCATACGGCTCTAATAAGGAAATAGCTTCGCTCAAACCAACAGCAATACGTGTACCACCCCCATCTTTCAAGCGTGAAATCTTGTCAACAATCTCTTCTCCATGATTTTGAAGCAGTGTAAGATTAGCAACTAAATAAGCTTGAGTATTAAAAGCAACAACACCAACATTATGCACAGAACTCAAGTCTTCAAGGACGGAAACAGCAAGAGCTTTTTCAACATCTACTTTTTTATCGCCGCCAAACGTATCACCAGTGCTACCAGAAATATCAATCAAAAGAATAATGTTCACACGCCCACCGCGACGGCCAGCTTTCGCAACAGAAGAAGGCAAGAGTTGTTCAAACTGACTTCCTTTGTAAGCACCAGATTCATAGGCATTCGGACCTCCAACGACAGCTAAACCATTTCCTTCACTCACGAAATCAGTAAGCACAGGAGCAAGACGATCTAAACCAGTGATATCATGATTATTCACTAAAACAGCACTTGCATCAGAAAGACTGAAATTGCTGCCAGAAGAACGAAAAACACGAAGATCATAAAGAGAACTAAAAAGTTCTTCAAGAGGAGATTCATAAGGAGAAAGCAAAGCAACAAGAGGTTTAGGAACAACCTTCACAGTCTTGTAATAGACATTATTCTCAGAAAAAAAATCATTGTCCAATAACCTGGCAGTAATGCGATGATAACCATCTTGGAATGCATGTGTAAAGCGCAAATCACCTTCGACAAGTCCTTCATAAACAACACGACCATCTACTTCAACAACTACACGAACAGCTTTCTCATGTGTCTTCTCAAGATGAACAAAAAATTCATTCTCTGCATGGGCAACAGTTTTAGAAGGCCCTAAAATAGAAACAGAAGCGTCAAAGTAAATAGGCTCTAAAGTAAGTGTGCTAAGAGTAGCATTCAAAGACTGTGCATGTAAAGCAACATCACTCAAAGAGCTACCATGAGTAACATATCCATCAGAAAGAAGAAGAAGATTGCTATGCTTATCTAAATCTTGTAAGATACCATCACCAAGAGCAGAAAACTCACCATGAGAAAGAGTAGAAACTTCCAAAGGTAAACGTTCACCTAAATCATCAATCACATTCGTAATTAAATCAGCATTGAAAAGAGAAAAGGAGCTGGAGTTGTCAACAAGAATACGTAGCTGAGGATCTCCTTTAATGAAATGAGGAGCATCAACAGAAGGATTGGCAAAGGCAAGAAGTAAAAGTGAAAAAACAAAGAAACGACTAAAAAAAAGAAAGAATCGAAGACGTGAACGTGAATATTTCTCTTGTTCTTGCTCATGAGGTACCTGAAAGAAATTCCTGCTTAAAACAAACCACAAAAGAAGCCCAAGAGGTAAGATCAATAATAAAATCCAAGGATGTTCAAAATAACGATAAAACCAATCTAAAAAAATCACCTTATAATTCACCTCGCCATTTCAAATAAGCTAATTCAAAAAGAAGCAAAGCAACAATAAAAAATAATAAGGGTAGACGAAGATCTGTATAGACTTCTTGTATCACAGGTTTCAATGCAAAACGAGAAACAACATCAGAAGAAGAAAGATCTTCATCAAGAACAAAAGAAAGATCAGACTCACGTTCATGTAAAAGATTAACAGCAAGAGTAGCATCTTTGTAAGGATATAAACCAACACGATCTAAGACAAAATCTTCTTGACCTTGAAAAATAGTTCCAGTCTTGACATGAAGATCTTTTAAATCTTGATAGTCAGCAAGATATTTCACAAGACTCACCCAAAACAAAGGATAAGAAGGGCTTAAAGGAAAATCACTCTCTGCATCAACGAGCCCATAATAAAACAAGCGTCCATCACCTTCTTGTTTCAAACCAAATAAGATTTTTTCATCAATAGAAACCAAAGAAAGGAAAGAAGGATCAGATAAGAAAAAATAGTGAGTCGCAGAACTTAAATCAACGTATTTAGTGAAGCTAGTAGTTTGATCTAAAAATACTTCTCCAGGACTCTCAACTTCTTCAATACTATTAACTAAAGAACCATAATCAAAAGAAGAGCTGGAAGAATGAAGATATAAAATAACGGAACCACCTTGGTGCATATAAGAAAGAAGATCAGCATCCCATCCAGGAAGAAGTTTTTTATCATCCATAGCACCAACAATCACCACATCATAGCCTTCAAGAGAAACGAAAGGAGGTTCAAGAATTTCCAATTCAATCTGCTCAAAGGAGCGTAAAGCAGATTCTAAAAAGGGATCTTCTTTATCTTGTAATAAAAGAACGCGTAAAGAATGACCTTCAAGTCCGCTAAGATAAAGAATATTATCAACAGCAAGAGAATCCTTAACATTAAGAACTAACTGGGAAGCTTCCTGAGGGGTCTGTATCAATAAGTCTTCAATGTCACCAGGACCAATTTCTAAAGAATAAACTTCATTTCCTAAAAACACAGGAACAGAATGAGTAAGAGTATCATAATTTTTAATATAAACATGACTGAATTCTTTACCAGAAATAAAATGAACAAAACCAAGATTAGAAAAAGAAGTCAAAGGGCTTTGAATGAAGTCAACAGGAATACCTTTACTTTCTAGAATATTGCGTGCAGTTAAAGGGTTCATACCTTTCGTATGAACAAAATCACTAAACACTAAAACTCTTCCTTTCGACTCTTGCAATAAATCCCCAGCAAGAAGAATAGCAGAACCCAAATCACTTTCTGTATCAAACACTTCAAGCTTTTCTAAAAGACGAAGAAATTCATCACGCGAAGCATCTTCCACAACAAGAACGGGTCTACTTTTCACAAGAATTAGGGTATTACGTTCCTCAGCAAGATTCTTCATTTCTTGAAGATAAAAAGCAAAGCGGCTCACCTCATCACTGCCTCTTGCTTGAGAACTGGCAGAAGCATCAAGAACAAAGACTAAGTGACTACTCACTACATCTTTCTCACGAATGAACCAAGGATCTGTTAAAGAAAAAGCAAGAAAACACAAAACAAGAAATTGTAATAAAAACAACCAGTCGCGCACAAAATAACGTAAAAAAGAAGAAGTTTTTTTAAAGCGCACACGCTTGCTGAAGAACTCAAGAGAAGGAATAGCGAGTTGTATTGTTTTAGGCTTGATAAGATACAAGATAAGAAGAGGAATCAAAGCTAAAAATCCTAAAAATCCTAACTGGGCACCAAAACCAAAAGCCATGAGAGAAACAGAAAAATGAGATTTAAATAGATTCCTAAAGAAAAGATTATAAAGAACAGCAAACTAGCAAAACAATGAAAAAAACAGTCATCCTAGCGCTGATGCTTCTTCTCATTCTACCAATTCTAGAAGCAAAAGGAGAAACAGCATCAATCACTTTTGAAGAACAAAACCCTGTCATCGTAAAAATTAATCTGCAAGACAGAGTGGAATTCGAGACAGATGATCAGTTAAGAACAATTATCTTAACAGAAATTTTTGATTCTGGGAGAATAGGAATTACTACATTTGGAGACAGAGAGAATCTTTCTCACAATTATTTAAAAGATAGAAGTCAAAGAATTGAAATGGACTTCGATAGAGATAGAAACAAAGATTTAATTGTACGGTTAATTGGAGTAAAGAACCAAGAATACGCCGTGATTTCTATAGAAGACACACATCGAGAAAGAAAATCAACAATCATACCCGTAGATATTATTGAAGGTCTGGAAGAAGGAAACAAAAGATCGTATAACACCACGCCAATCAAAATAGCAATCGTAGTTCTTTTGATTCTTACAATAGGAATTCTTGTTCTTTTGAAAAGAAAGTAAAACGCCGAGGGCAGGATTTGAACCTGTATGTCCTTGCGGACACTGGTTTTCAAGACCAGCGCACTACCGGATTATGCGACCTCGGCACAAAAGAGAAGAAAGAAAAAAGAGATTATATAAATCTACTGTAAACTCTTAAAACACACCTAACAAATAATATCCTAGGACATCAGCAGCACGAATCAATTCTTGATCATTCTTTCCTTGAACAATCACACATCCACCTTCAACACTAAGAGAAGTAGAAGAACCCTTCCTCAAAAGAACCACGGCTTCTTGAGAACTTACATCTTCACAAGTGCGAACAGAAATACCTGAATTTTCAACAGAAGGGATCATCTCTGTAAAAGTATGCTCCACATTCAATTGATAAACCCCTGTATCTCCTGTGCCTAAAATACGACTAAACTCCAAGCCAGCAATGAGGGAATATGATTTGCTTTCTTCAATAAGGGAAGGATGCTGCGTTACAAAGACAATTTCTTTCACAACATATTGAGACAATTTTTCAGGTAAATGAAAACCAAGATCTTCGACAGCAACGGGAGAATTTCTCATCGGATAAATAATATTGCGCCCATCAGGGCTCCTTACATGAATATCATAAAACGTTACAGTATCACGCACAACACGTTGAACAAGATAATCTCCCCCTTTCCCTAAATACAAAAAAGAATCAGGAGGAATATCTAAACCAGATTTTTTATTCAAACCCTCATAACGAAAAAGAGCAATTAAAGAAAATACTAAGAGTACAACAACGAACACAAAAACAGGAACCAACCATCGTTTGTAACGTTTCATCGTTCTATAATATTAAAAAGCTGGAAGAGAAAAGCATGAATAACTAATCCAAAATCTCCATCAGCACTAAGAACAACACAGCGACCTTCCTTATAAATCTTTGTTTCATCATTACTTTGAAGAAGAACACAATCTCCTTGTTCTTGATACAAAGGAAGATCTCCGCATTCCTCGTCAACAGAACAGGAAGCAGAACTTATATAACCAGCAAAGCGTAAGAAGGAAAGAAGAGTTTGTACTTCAGAAGAAGATTCAGAGAACTCCCGAGGATCGAAAACCACATAGACTTTCTCAGAAAAAGAAAAAGATTCAGAAGGGATCATCTCAACATCAGAAGGAAGATACTGAAAGCCTATTTGTTCAGCTTGTAAAGAAGTGTACCATCCACCATTACGAAAAAGAAAAGTATGTTTGTTGTATTCCACTTTTTCTTCATTTGTAGTACCACCTAAAAAGACACCACCTAAAATCATCAGTCCGATAAGAAAAAAACCAATGAGAACTAAATACGGCTTTTTTTTGCGCATCGTCAGAACATCAGGATCTGAAGAAGAAGAATTAGAATAACGACGTGCTTTCATAAATCTAAATGAGATACAAGAAGAATAAAAATCTTTCTAAAGAAAAAAAGAAAAAGAAGTGTGCTTTTATGCAGCACCACTTACTTCAATACTAGCGACATCTAGTCCGCCTCGAACACTGACTTCCGTATTGCCAGCTAATTCCGTTGCAAAGTCAGAGTAGTTCTTGAGAACAGTAGCTGCTCTCGTTGTATCCTCTGCTTCCCAACCAGCAACAACAAGATCATCGTTGACAGATTTGACGTAACCAACACCCTCTTCAAAACCACTTGCAGTTCCACAGGAACTAGAAGCAACACCTAAGAGCATGGCTGCAACGCTATTGACACAAGGTCCACCTACAGCAACAACTTTACCATCAACAGAAGTAACTTCTGTATCAGTCATAACAGCAGCAGCAGTAGATCCACCTTCTTCACCACCACCAGTACCTTGAAGAGCACGGGCAGTCACACGAACAACACCATAGACTTGTTCAGTTGGAATCAAGAGTTCAATCCTTTCATTCTTGTTGTTGTCCTTAGGATTTTTTAAAATCCATCCATAAAGACCAAGAAGATCCTCTTCCTTTGCACTAAGGTCTCTAAAAAGAGTCTTGTCTGTAGACCAGGTAATAACATTTGTTTCACTTTCAGCAGTATCTTCAGAACCACCAACAGATACAGTCTCATTGGAGTTATCATTAAGACCAAAGACAAAGGTTAAATCATCACCACTAGTTACTAAGTCATTAGTATTCTTACCTTCCACCATCATAGTAATATTCATTCGCGTAGTATGAATTTGCGAAATATTAAATTGAACATTACTTGCCTTCGTATCTCCATAATTAACTCTAAAGAGAGTTTTTGCACTGCCCCCTAATAGATTACTCATATTGCTAATCCAACCAGCATATCTAATTTGACCATTAGAGTCTCTATAAAAGACATCGTAAGCAAAATTGTTAGCAACAGGAGCGGCAGTTGAAGAATTGGCGCTAATCCAGATCTTATCAGTCTTAGTATTACTAGTAATACCTGCAGTTAAGTTAGATCCACTAGATAAAAGTTCAAGACCTTCAGGATCATCACTCTCAAAAACAAGAGCTCGTTCTGCACTTTGGGTACCGAAACCACTAAGAGTATTCCCAGAGGTATCTTGTACACTGGAGAAAGACTCTGAATCCTTAACTTTGATAGAGAGGCCCATATAACTATCTTCACTTTCACTAACAGAATCAAAACAGATACTAGCAAAATTGTTAGGGAAGTTGATACACTCACCACCAGGTATTGGAGGATTATCATCTTCATCATTGATATCAAAGTCATTGACTACACCGATGTAAGGACCACTAACGGTAACACCTTGTCCAGGAGTATTTTGAACAGTAGTAGCAGATTTTGCTGTTAAGTTACCTATAAACCAATCCCAACAATCAGGATCATTCCAAACATCTCCTCCACCAGAAGGACAAGAACTATCTCCACCATAGAAACGATCTCCGTGCTTCCATGTACCGGCAGCATCTTGACCACCAACAAAGAGTTTTGCATAACTGTCAGATCCTGTACGAGAGGTATAGAATCCTAAATTGTTAGAGATTTCCAACCCATTCACAGTTTTCGTATTGGCTTGTGTAATAGTATTAACAACACCATCAACATCTACACTAACAGTTCCATCACTAGCAACGGAAAGAAGTTTCATAGTCTTACCATCAACAGTAACAGTTTCTCCTTCTTTCAAGAAGAACTCATTACCAACATAAGCGGAAAACTGAGTGTTTTCATTGGTATCAATAACACTAGAGGTATCTCCTGTAAAACGAAGTTCAAAAGACTTACCAAGGAAATTCATAGTCAAGGGATTGTCAGAAGTAGCCTTAGAAACATTGATAGCTTCATCCCAACCTACGATATAATACATAGAAGAATCTGCTACATGTAAGCGAGGAACCGTTTCATAGGCATCACGAGCAGCAACAATACTTGTGACAACGGAAACATTGCTGTTCTCACTAAAGGCAAGATATTCCCTATAATCATAATTCGTATTCTGAAAGTTAACTTCTCCATCCTGAAGAACTTCCAAATCAGAATCATCTAAAATAGTATCAAATCCATCCCAAAGAGTACTGACAACATTTTTACCTAAAGGAATATCTTTCGTATCTCCACCTTCGGTAAGCACAGTACTACCGGGAGCACTTGTTCCAGTTCTAAAAGCATCCAAGCCAGCGATCATATTTGCTGCACTGGTATCAGAACCTGCTGCACCAGAACCAACAACAAATTTAGCACCGCTGTAAGCGCCTGGGAAAGAACCTAAGTCAGCAGCTAAAGCGCCACTTAATGTCATTCCAAGCATAGCAACACCTGTACCTAAGGCTGCTACACCTTTGAGAGCTTTTCGCAAAGCATATTTTTCTTGCATAGTTAGTTACACCTCCAAGTGTAAGTAGTTGTATTTCTTTGTGTCCATGGACTGGATACTTCCTTGTAAAACCGATTCAATAAGGTACAAGAAAGACCAGCATATCTGACTAAAATCATCCCAAACTTCCCTTATTGCTCTTTATAAAGATATATATGATAGAGTAAAATAATAAGACTAATTCTTAAGAATTCAATGGAATAACGCCATAAAACCTAAAAAGAAGAAAAGAATAAGAAAGGGATGTCACCACTTCCTGTACATTAAAGTTCACAAATACGGAAATGAGCTTCATAGCGTTCATTTTCAGCAAAAAGAGTATAAGTTCCAGGTTCTATACCTAAAGAACAAGCCCCTAAATGGAAAAAAGTATCATCTTCAAAGACCACCCAAAAGAAATAGTCTCGAAATCCTAAACCCCGAATTAAAGGATCTAACTGCTCTTCTAAATAGCTACAAGAAGAAACACCGCAAAAGGATTCCCCATGAGCACAACGGACAAGAAGGGAAGAAACTTCTTCACGTTCTTCTTTACAGGAGAGAGAAAGATGAGAAAGGGCAACGAGTAAATTACTGGCACGCACAACATCCAAATCAGAAGGAGAAGATACAGAAGTAGAAGGAGAGAAAGAAAAGCGTAAATAAAACAAGGCGCCGACAAGAAGCAGAAGAACAACAAGTACCAATCCAATCATTTCAATTTGTCCTTTCTTCATCGTCCATACACCTCAACAACCAAAAGTCCAACGCCATAGCTATCCGTATCAGGAAAATATAAGGAAACAGGACTATCAAGAACTTCCTTACCAAGAATTAAATGCTTGTCTTCAGGTAAACGAGAATAGATCGTCCACACACCACAAGAATTGAACTGAGAAGAACTGCAAGGAACAGAAGAAGAAGGATATAAAGAATAGACACTAATATTCATGTAGCCAAAGCGCTGGAAAAAAGAAGAATCTTTTCCACTTACTTCAGAAAAGGCAAGAAGTTTAAACGTATCTAAACAATGTCCTTTCTCTCCTCGAAAAGAACAGCTAAACTCAGGGGACTCAGGAAGACTGACTAATAACGTACTTAAATGATCATGTTCATACTCCTGAATCTCACTCTGAATAGACTGCAATTGAAAGCGATAAAAGAAGACTAAGCCTAAAGCAATAAGAACAATGAAAATAAACACAACTAAAATTGTCTCTTGAATCTGCAGCTGTCCCTTCCTCATGTTAAAAAACAAGCATACACGCGCTATTCTCCCCCTCTAATGAAGACAACAGATCATAGTCCCCCTTGCCAAAAGAAACTAATCTTTGAAATAATAAATCATACGAGCATTCAGGACGGCGATCAAAGAAAGAAAGCAAATGTGCTTTCTGTGCATAAACTTTACTTAAAAAAGAAATTCTTTCTTCACTCTTCTGCACTAAACAGGAAAACAAAGAAGAAGAATCACTAAAGACAGCCCCATACACAAAAGCATCAGAAGGAAAAGAAATCTCATCGCTCCATCTTCCCTCTTCATAAAAGCGAACATTCTTTTCAGAAAGAGAAATATGACTAACAGAAGAAAAGCGATCAAGATCAGAACGTGGTAAAGAAGAAGTAAAATAAACAACACGCAGAGAAGAACGTTCAGGAAGAGCATCGTTGATAGAAACAGTTTTAACAGTAAAAATAGAAGGAATATCTAAAGACAAAACCTCTTCACGAGTAGAAGCATCATAGACGAAATAAAACACATCGTCAGGATCAGAAAGAAAAACAAAATTACCAACATAAAAAGGAAAGAACCAAGGCTTCAGCCACAAGTCCAAACTATCGACACGAAGAGAAGAGCGAGAGAAAACAAACTCATCACGAAAGCGATACACAGCATCAGGATCCTCATTCACACGCAAAAGAAGCTGATCATCTGTGCAGGAAAAGTCTAACAAAGCAGTGCTGCCAATCTTGAAACCTTCAGAGCTATCTATTGTAGAAGAACTACCAACAGAAGAAGTACTTAAGACTTGAAAGGCATTGCTTAAATCCTGAGAAATGCCAATATTGAAACGTTTCTGCTGTAACTCCACATACTTAAAAATAAACAAGCTAAAGAAACCTAAAATAATAGCGCCAGCAACTAAAACAAAAATCCAATTGAACTGTTCCGTTTGTCCTTTATGGTTCATAGTTTCTAAGAACAACAAGATCCCCTCTATTTTCTAAAACAAAAGAAAAATCTTTTCTTAAACGAAAATCAAAGCAAACAACACCGTCAGTTTCTAAATGAACAATTTTGGAAGCAGGAAGAGCATCTTCGCCTGCATGAACAACATAAAAAATATTTTTGCTGCTAGAACCTAAGAGACGAAGATCTTCTCGTAAACTATCAAAAGGAATCTGTGACAACGCAATAGGGTTTGTAGCGTCAACAAAACACAAGCCATCAAGAGTGGAAGGAAGCAAAAGATCTTTTTTATCAACGAGCGTAGAACTTCCAGGACTCAAAGAATAAACACGGTCAACAATCTTTTGTAAATCATTTTCAAATTTAACTTCTTCTACATCTTTGCCAAAATCTAAAACTTTTCGAACTTGTAAGAAACCAAACACCAAGATAAAACCAATAACAAGAAGAGCAAAAATATACATAAAAGGCTGACTCATTAATTGACCTCTTTTCATAAAAAGTAAAATAAAACTTAAGATATTTAATACTATCTAAAAAAGAGAAAGAGGAAGTTCTTTGATCTGTTGAAAACTTTTATCACAACTAATAAAATGAAAACCGTGAAAGAGACAGGAACCTGCTAAGAGAATATCAACCTTTCCAGGAGTCAAACCCTTCTTTCTCAAATTCCTTTCTAGAGAAGAACTTTTCCTTGTTGACCCTTCATCAAAAGGAACAACATGGACCTCCTGCAAAAACTGTTCGATAAGAACTTGATCTTTCTCAGAAAATCCAATGAGAAGTTCGTGAACAACAAGAGAAGAAAGAAACAGAATATCTTCTCCCAAAAGATCCTTAATAGCTTGACCTTTGGAAGTACCTGACAAGAGTTCAATAACCGCACTTGTATCAAGGAAATACACGTTTCCTTCTCCTAAAATCTTCGTTAATATCTTTTCTAAGTGAGAGAAGATGTTTTTGAGTTAAGGCGACAGAATCTAAGTGCAGACTACCAAAATAACGCTGAGCAACACCTTTTTTCTTAGCAAGACGAAGGAAAAGTTGGCTAAAGCTTTCATCCTTATGTTTAAGTTTCTTAAAGAATTCATAAGCTTCTTCAGTAATAGTAATAGTTTTTGTGGACATACTAAACATAAACATACTTATAAATATTACGATCGTTTTCTTAAAGATAATACATCTTAAACAAATTGAATTGTCGTAATAGGCATCCTATTGCCATAATGATCTTCACACTGCACGTAATAGACTTGAGCGCCAACGTGAGTGCTAGTAAACACCGTACCATCCTTACTCATCACACTTCCTTCTTCAAAAGTAAAGAGAGGATCTTCAATACTATCACGACAACCAGCTTCTGGTAAGTCTTCATTCACTTCGATTCTAAACTCATCTGTGCCTAAACGAGCATCCAAATATGCACGAACGATCTCAGGAGCATTCACATCATTTTCAACACTAAACGTTGTATTAGTAAACGCAGTATTGCCCGCTAAATCAACACAACCAACATAAAAGAGATGTGTACCTGTAGCAGGAGTTAATAATTGGGTGTGAAGAGAAGTATTTGTATTTCTAAAGGAAACCATGGAAGCTAAATTAAATTGTTGTGATTCCTGTTGTGTAAATTTACAAAGTGATTGTCCTCCTAGCTCAGCCCCGCGAGACGTAGAAACTTTCAGAGTAACATTTTCAACAGCCATACGTGTTTTCAAATTGGTACCAGAAACAGGTTCAATGCTGTTAATAACTAAAGGAGCAGAACCTTTCAAAACTAATCTAAATGCTTCAGCATTAAAATTACCAGCTTGATCTTCACACTTGAAATACACAGGTAATTGTTGTCCAGCAACAGAACTAAATCCGTGAATATTTTGAGAGTCGGTAAAACCACAGAGATAATAACCAGTATTTGGATCAATACTTTGAGTCACGCAACTTCCTTCTGAGAGAGAAGCATAATCCAAAGGACTAAAGCCGTACTTGCAATCAGCAGCTTCATTCAAGAACAAATACACATCCGTTTGATTAGCGCCAGCACTCAAATAACTTGTTTCTCCAATACTTGTTCCAAAAATCGCTGGAGCAGTTAAGTCAGGTGCATCACACACATCAAACTCAACAACATAATCAACATCATTAGTATTGCCAACAGCATCAGCACATCGAATATACAAAGTATAATCTCCAGAACCAGATAAACTTAAACCGCTTGTTTTATTCACAGAAGCAGGATAGAACATCTGCTGTGCATGGAAATAACTGTAGAGAGAACCCCCAAAATAATCCGTCCCCATATCTTCAAAACTCTTGCTGTGTTCCCAGCCCATTTTACACTGGGAAGGTTCATCTGTTTGTAAAGTTAATAAAAATCGATCATAAATAGGTAATTTACTAGTACCAGTACTGCACTGCTTCTCTCCTTTGTACACTAATTGAAATCCTCTCTTGAAATCTCCTCCGCTTGGTAATTGTACTAAGTCATAACCAGGAGACAACCCTTCTTGCCATGGTGTAATAATAGGACTATTCACATCTCTTTCTCCTAAATACACACAACGTTCTTCTGCACTTCCTTGATTAATCAAATCGCATTGTGCACCTAAACTTTTACATCTGTATTCAGAACACGCTTTAAACGCATTGACGCTTAAAGGATTACCACTCGTATCTTTGTATGCATCATAATCTCCACCTTTGTAATCAGGATTGCATAATTCACATTTTTCTTTCTCAGCAACTTGCAGCTTAGGAGCTTCCCATGCTAAACATTCTGTTTTGACCAAATGTGTTTTGGATTTTTCTGCAACAATATTTAATGATTCATAAATAAAATCAACCCAAAGAGCTGCACTGACAGCTGCACCAACTTGCAATTCACCAGCTTTGGTAGCTGCTTTGGTATTTTTTGCAGCATCAAGAGAATCTTTTGCTTCTTGAATATTATTATCAAGTTCATCCAATTGTTGAGTTGTTGTATATTGAGAACTAACATAAGTTTGATGTTCACTCGTCGCTTCTGATAATTCTTTAGTCAAATCTTCAACACTTTTTTCAAAAAACCCTTTTTGTATCCCTGTTCCAACAAAATGAACTAATTTACCATAAGGGCCAATACCTGTAGCTCCCCCTTGTGGAAGAACATCTCCAAAGCCAAAAGCAGTATACACACCAGCACCAGCACTTACAACAGTAGTAAAAGAACGAGTCCAGCCCCTATTAGAACTACCTTGAGTATCCCAAAAGAAACGTTCAATAAAACTACCTCTTCCGCCAGCCTTCTTAGAACTACTCCAATATTTTTCAATAGCTTCATCACTTCTTAACGTAGGATCTTTTAAGAAACCAGGGCCACCAGCAACTTCAGCAAAATCAGAAGATAAACTCTCAGTATTTTTAAAACCAGAATAGACTTTTTGTTTATCAGAATTAAGAGTATAGGAAATATCTCCTAAATAGTTCACCGCAGCACCACAATCACCTTGCATACTACATAATTCATTGGAAGCTTGCAAATATTCTTGACTCAAACAATGTTCACCAGCAATCAACTGCCATCCACCAGCAGTAGCTTGTTTCAACGCAATATCCCCAGAAGCTAAACCAGCAGCCAACCATGCAGTACCTCCACCCGTCCCAGTAATTAAAGCAGCGCCAACACCTGCGCCAACAACAGCAACAATGCTGCCAATCACACCACCAGCAGAATCAGCATCACAGGTACCAGTCAAAGCATTCCACCCATTACAAACAAAAGTCACAGGACATTCTTGATTCGCTTGGCTGCAAATATCACTTCCTTCACCTTCATAAAACTGAAAACCTGGAGCAACTTTAGGAACACATTTTCCAACCCAGGAACAATCTCTTTGTGTAATATCCAAACAACACGCTTGATCATCGCTTAAAGCGCGTTGATACGCACCTTCACCCATCGTAAAGGGATCAGCAGTATTACAGGAAGAACTACATTCTTCCCAACGATTCTCCAAGCAGCGTGCTTCCGTGAAATCAACTTCTCTGCCATCACGATTAATCGTAACCGTACCATCAGCACACCACTCTTGTCTAAAGTCTTTACAAGGTTCAATCAATTCTTTTCCATTAATACAAAGAGAACGATAGTAACGAGAACCAACAGGATCTTTGCCACCAGGTTCTGTATCATCATCTTGTAATGCTGAATCATACTGACACCACGACTCACCATTACGAACCACATCTTGCTCAGTTATTTCAGAACTGCCAACGAAATCATCTTGTAAAAAGCTATACGCATCACCAGAACAATCTAAACGTTCACAAGTAAATCTTCCATCAGAATCAGAATCGCCACATAAACTTCCATCTAAATAACTGCATGTTTCTTTCAAACCCTCAGGATTCCCACACGAATCTCTCCAATAGACAGAATCATCATATGCCAAACACGTTGTAGCTTTTGCATCGCCACTTCCCCCTAAAGAAGGATTAGAAGCAGCACAATCACATTCTGCAATCTGGCTACAATACTTCCCACTAAAGAACTCAGCACTCTCAGAAGGCTTCTCAGCATGAGTAGAATAAGCACAAGAATCCTCATCAACCCAGCAGCCTTCCTCAGAATTACGAGATAAAGAAATACATGCTTGTTCACTTTGAATATCAGTTCTAAAGTCCATCGCTAAATCAGGAAATTGTTCCGTAGCTTCTTGACAGGCAACACGCGTAGTAAAAGCACTTTGTGTTCCTAAGACACAACATCCTTGACTGCACTCTAAGGTTTGAGAACAGGAAGCATCATCACTAAAGCGTCCATTAAATTGTTGTTCACAAAGAGCTTTTGGATAATTCGCATAACACAAACCATCTCCTTCTTTGTCAAAACAACAGCCAGGTCTACAAAAAGAAGTTTGCTCACAGGACGTAGGAGCTTGCAAAGAACCAGGAGCACAAGCAGAAGAAGGAACTTGCTGGCAGAAATCACCGCTTAATGTCTGCTCACAACACACAGAAGTCTCAGCTGCAGTAACGGGAGAAGAAACAAAACTAAAAGGAGTAAAGAAAACTAAACTCATCACTAATGTAATCTCAAGAAGAGAAAGAACCTTAAGTTTCATGCTTCACCTTCGACAGCAAACCAAAATGAAAAATCACTGTCTTTCATATTCAATTTATAGACAATATGGGGAAATGGCTTATCAACGTGAATTTCATACAAGCCCTTGTAATCCAACATGTAAATCAATTGATAGAAGTATCCATCTCTTGCATGACCATTCACAATATCATTACTAACTTTATACAAAGAGCGAAGAGGAAAATCATCTAAAGATACATGGAACGGATCAAATTCTAAAGAGACACCTTTGCCACTAAAGACAAGGGGATAATTAATGATAACAGCAAGATTTTCTTCAGAACTATCAACAGAAACAGTCAACGAAGCATCGCTAACATCGTAACCAAAACCACCTTTTGTTTCACCAACACATTCTTGAACCTTTTCTTGTAAAAGAGTAGCAAGATTTTCTTCTAAAAGATTTAAAGAGGGCATATGATTCAAGCAGCGTGCATCACCATCGATATTCTGACAATAATAAGGAACTTGATAACCTTGATACAACAAAGAAGAAGGAGAAGAAAAAAATCCACCTTGGTGTGCAAACAAATTCAAACTATCTTCTAAAGCGGTATCAACACAGCTTCTCAAATGTTCACGCAATGGCTCTTCTTTGGAAGCAAGGAAATCTAAAGGTGGAACTCCAACACCAACTTCACTTCTCAAAAACCAGAGTAATGCAACAAGAATAAGAAGCACTACACCAATAATAACAAAAACTCCCACCTGTCCTTTTTTTAACATTATACTTACAAGAAGCTGACGATTTATAAATATTTCCTAAAGAAAAAAAATCTTCAGAAAAGAGTAAGAAAACCTTTTGAAGAAAGATGATAAAAAGAATATTCATAAAAGGTTTAAAGAAAAGAAAGAATAAAAAACTACCGATGAAAATAATTTAGCGGACAACATCCAGATTAAAAGGTCCTAATGCATTGCCAAAGACATCAGTGCAAAGAACAGAATAATAAGTTCCTCTGTCTTCACTCATTTTATGTTCAGTCCCATCAGTAAGATCAAATACTTTAGCATCATCAGGAACATAACGTTGTCCAGAAACATACTGGCATTCCGCTTTCTCATTTGTTTCTAAAACTAACAAACCATTCTCAGAATACACTCTCTGCAACACGGGAGCTTCTTTATCTACAATGCCAGTAAAATTCACAAGAGTTTTCACAACATTACCAGAAGGATATGCAGAATCACGACAATAAACAGGAACTTCATTCAATCCTTGCTGCACATTATAAACTTGCTTATGAATCGTAGATCCGGTCTCTAAGAAAGGATACGATAAACTGCTCTGACCAACACCACATGTAACATCACCATAACCTCCAGAACTCGTAACTTCCAAACTAACATTAGAAGAAGCAATGTCTTGATCACAGCCACTGCCATGTTCCCAAAGACAACGAACACCATCAATCTTTAAAGGATCAGAAAGAGAAAGACTAAAACCTAAACTGATGCTTTGTTTGTTGACATTGCCAGCAAGGTCTTCACAGCGGAAGAAAAACAAATTCTCTTTCTTAGTAAGATTCACAAGTGCATAACATTCCTGATAAGAACCAGAAGAAGCTTCAGGACAAAGTAATTCTTGCTTCATATTTTCATACACAACATCCACATCGCTCCATTTGCAGGAAGAAACTTTCTCATTCAAGAGAAGAGTAACCATAGTGCTATTACCTTCACTCACAGCAACAGCAGCACCGGAAGGAGGAATACTATTAAGCAAACGAGGAGGACTTAAGTCTGGTCCTTCAGCAACAATAAAAGAAATTTGATAAGGAGGAAATCTACCACCTTGGGGATTACCACATTTATCCATACAACTAATATAATAAGAATACTCTTGTCCTGGAACTAAATCGGTGCTTGGTTTCAAACTTAAGTTATGAACAAAACTTGCACCGCCTGTTTGGAAAGAGGAAGGATAAGCATCAAAGGTGTCTAATAACGTAGTACCATAACGACACTCAGCGAAATCAAAAGAACCACAATCATTATCTTTGCAGGTTTCTACACCGATCTCAAGTTCTGTATGTGCTTTGACAAAAGGACCAATAGTGTATCCTTGATCTTTTTCAGTAATCTCGCAATCAACTTCAGGACTAGAATCATCAGAACTTAGTCGGCATTTTCCTTTCAGATTTTCTTCTAAAGAAGGAAGAGGTTTCAAGATAGGGGAATTGACATCTCCTTCAGCTTCACAACTATTCACACATTTGGAACCATCATTCGTATGATACAATTCACATTCTGCACCCAAACTTTTACACAAATAACGAGTGCATTCATGCAAGCCGTCAGCTGTTAAATCAATACGTGTGCCATCAGAAAGAGTGCCAGCTTGATGACAAAAATCACAATAACTTTGCTCAGAAGGAAGAGGAGCCTGCCATGCGCTGCATTGAAATTCTACATTGTAAGATTTTTTGTCTCCAGTAAGAAAAACAATTGAAAGAATAATAGCAGCCACTACTACAACAGTGGCAATAATAGCTACAGCAAGAGCAGTTGTAGAACTAGTAAAAGCCAGACTAATGATCTCTAAACCTTCTGCAAAACCTGTAATAGAAAAAAAAGCAAAAGTAGCAACCCCTATACTAGCAAGTGTAATCATGCTTGCTAATTTAGCATCATCAACATTAAATCTAGCTTCGGGAGTATATCCACTCAAATCCTCAACGAAACGAAAGGTATTAGTATAAAAACGATAATTGCTAAAGGAAGTATTTGCTTCTCGATAATTCTTTTCCAACTCAGGAAGACGTTTCTCTTCAGGCAAATGAGTATAATCTTTACACCATCGAATTAAATTATCAGCATCATCAACTTTAAAATTCTTTCCAAAATCATTCAAACCACCATCAACATCACCACCCGCTTTATCGCCACCAGATATAGCATGGGGAGCAGGACATGTTCTTTCAAAGCCACCATTGGACCATACACCAACTAAATTATAATGAGCGCCACAATCACCCTGAGCACGACATAAAAGATTTTGTGCATAAGCAAATTCAAAACTGTAGGCTTCTTTATTGCCAACCAAATTATAATCTGCAGCTTCAGTAATTTTTTGCCATACTGTCTTCACTTCCAAGTCTACTAAAGAACATTGTTTGTCATCGCCATCCCAAAATTGTGTACCAGGAGGCACAAGAGAGATACAAATACCTTCTTCACTTTTTTTAGAATCAGAAGAAACCCACAAACAATCGCGCACAGAATTATCCTCACAACAATTTTGATCTTCACATTCAAAACAACTAATCCCTCCACCATCAAAACGATTAGCACTACAGCGTGCAGCAGTCAAACTTGAAGAACTATCTTTCACTTCAAAACAAAGTTCATCACGATAATCTTTGCACTCTTCTACATACTCTGCACCATTGTAGCAATAATGGCGAAAATGCCTCGATCCAGGCAAATCAACACCAGGACCCGCGTCGGCATCGTACTCACACCACGACTCTCCATTCACTCGAAAAGAATCTTCACTTTGAAAATCGCCAACTAAGTTGCCGTCATAATCTTCATCAACAAGAGTATTATCCCAAATGTCATAACAATTTAAATCAACACAACGTGCCTCTCCACTAACATCACTACAAGAAAAACCAGAAGAATAATCACAATGTTCAGCAACGTCTTCTAAATTGCCACAAGAATCCTGCCAGTAGATATCAGAACTGCCTTCAACACAAGTCTTTACTTTTTCACCTTGACAGGAAGGACAGAGACTAGTATCTAAGATAGAACAGGAGTCACCAGAAAAAAATTGTCCATGACAGGAAGAAGAGCTTCCCTGCACACATTGTCCATCCACAACACAACATCCTTCTTGATTTTGTAATGCTAACTGGCTACAAGCCAATTCACTGGAGATATCACGGCGAAATTCCATATTCAAATCACCACCATACTGATCTGTTAAATACGCACATACATTCTCGGTGACAAACTGATAATCATTTCCTACGAAACAGCATCCTTCTTGAAACTGAGGATAATTGCAGGAAGCATCAGGTAAAAAAAAACCACCTTCTTCATCACAAAATGATTTGCTCACAGAAGGAAAAGGACCTTGTTCTCCTAAATCGCAGCAACCAGGACGACAAAAAGAACTTTGCGCACAAGAGCTTGCTTGTGTTAAAGAACCGGGACTACAGAGATCACGCTGACTCTCTTCTAGTTCTTGACAAAATTGCCCATTTGTTGTTTCCTGACAGCAAAAAGTATTTTCACTTCCAGAACTTTCTTGAGCAGAAACAGGACGAAGACTCAAAGCAGTAAAAAAACTCAGAGTGACAACTAAAAAAATCTGAAACAAGGCCTTGCTTTTCAAAAATCTATTCTGCCAAAAAAGGAGCTTCATAACGCTCATACCTCCCTTCACCTTCGACAGCAAACCAAAAATGTTTCTCAGGATATGCAGGTAAGGATACAATATAAACTTTGTCAGGATAAGGTTTCTTGATCTCAAGAGTAAAACGCCCAAGACTCAAAAGATTTTCAATCAAAGGATCAACAGGATCTCCAAGAGCTTCTTGTCTCAAAAGATCATTCACTATATCTAAATAAGAACGAAGGGGAAAAGGATCAAAAAGACTTAAAGGTTCACTAGAAACAGAAAGCTCTTGACGGGAAAATGTAATAGGGTAGGAAACAAGAAAAGAACTTCCCACATGACTTAAATCCAAAGCAACAGATAAGTTTCCCTCTTGAACAAAAGAATACTCTTCCTCCTGATATGCATCTAAATGCAAACAGGAAAGAACAGATACTTCAATGCGTTCAGCAAAATATTGTTCAACATGAGAATACACTAAAGGACTGCTCAAACAGCTACCCCCTTCTAAAGATTGGCAGAGAAACGTAACCTTTCTTCCTTGATATTCTAAATAACGAACAGGATCAAACACACCACCTTGTTCTAAAAACAAAGAAACTTCTTTTTGATAAGACTGAGAAACACAATCTTTCAGATCATCTTCAAAGCTTGCAAGACGCAACTCCAAAAACTCTTGAGGACTTTGCTGTTGTCGCAGCTCACGTAAATTATCTTGAAAAAAGAAAAGCAGAACAAACGCAGCAAGAACAACTGCCCCTACAATAACAAAGACTCCCACCTGCCCTCTTTTTTCCATACCAATTCAAAGAAAAAACACCTTATAAATATTATGTATTAAAAAAGAGAAAGAATCCATTGAGAGCTTAAAGAATAAAAGTATACAACAAGAGCACGAGAGTCAGAATACCATGAAAAGAAAATCTCTGGAAGTCTAAAAAACCATGTTTTAACAAGCATCCAGTAAGGATAAATTAAATCTTTAAAGAAACTCAAAGGAAGTAAACCAGAAACAAGAAGATACACAAAAATAACGACTAATAAAACAAGAAGAACAAAAAGAAGAAGTAAAATACCACGATGACGAATAAACCAAGGTTCAGAATATTCTTTCCCAGCACGATGCCCATGTAAGTAAGGATACAAGAACAAGAAAGCAACGAATAAAACAAAGATCAAAGAACCATAAGCAATGTAATCACGATAGCTATATCCAACAGAGAAAGGTTCAATAATTGTTTCTTCACCATTTTCATGTTCAACAACAACACGTAAGCGGTAAGAACCACCAAACAAGCGGGAAGCACTTTCTTCAAGTTCAAAAGATTTATTGACTGTTAACGTCCTATCACGAGACCAAACAGAAACAAAAGGAAATTTCTCAATATCTTCTTTAAGATGAACAACAGAAGGAGTATCTTTGTTAGAGGAAATTAAAACAGAAAAGTAAAGAGTTTCATGGGAACTCACTTCAGGAATAGGTAACACATTAATGGTAAACGTCAAGGGAACATTATGGGCAACTTGAACAATACGTTGAGAACTAGCATGATAGCCCCGATGGCTAACCTGAACATGAAAAGAGTACGTGCCAGCAGGAAGGTCACTGGGAAGGAAAATGCTGGAATGTTCAACCTTTTCTTCATATCTTCCTAAATAAAGAGTATCAGAACCAGTAACAAAGCGTTTTCCCTCTTTCTCAAGCCAAAAATTAACAACGACATCATCGTCGATATCAGCCATTCCTTTCAAGAAGTAAGAAAAATCTAAAGCTTCACCGGGTTCAACAGGAGAATCAACCTGTTCTAATTTAATATCAAAAAGCTGAACACAGAGGCCATCAATACAACTCTCATCAGAACGACAGTCTAAATCTTCTCTACAAAGAACCGCAGTTTCAGGATTAGTAATAACACGACCTCCTCCGCCCCCACCACCTCCTCCGCCCCCACCACCAGAACTAATTGAAGGTGTTGTAGAATTTATTAACTCATAGCCAATGCTCACATTATACACCTCAGCGCTATAAGGAGAAAGAACACTAGAGAAATTAAAACGATACTGAATATATCGGCTATCGGAATTAGATAAATTTTGAAAAGAAAGAGTAGTATTAAGATCGCTAAAACTTTCTGTATCACAGGAAGCATCATCACAGCTACGCAAAGACAAGTTCAAATCAATTAATCCACGTTCATAATGAGTGCGAATTTCATCAGCGCTTAAACTGCGATTATAGAAGGCAACTTCATCAATAGTACCGTTAAAGAACACATAATTACCAGACCCCCCACCAATATAAACAGGTTGATTATTAAGACTAACAGGAGCAGTATTAGTACTATTTCCGACAAGTGCACCATTAACAAAAGCCTGCATTCCGTAACCAGTAGTATTAAAATCATTAAAGACGCAAGCAACATGTGTCCAAGTTTCAGTGCTATAAGCATCAGCGATGGAAAAATCAGCAACACCAAATTTAGGACAACGGAAACGATTGACGGTATTTAATTGCATTGTCCAGCCAGAACTACCACCATTATCTCCTTTGGAAACAATAAACTGTGCTTTATTCTGATGAGTATAAATCCATGCTTCAACAGTAAAGTTATTAGTAATATCAAAAGAAGCCTCATCAAGCACTTGAACATAAGAACCAGTTTCATTAAAAGAACGACCCCCTTTAATACGTGCGAGAGGGCTAACAAGAGTAGAATTCACAGTAGCATTAAAAACACCAAGGCTATAATCATACACATGGGTTTGATTCTCACCAACACTAGAATCATTATTAAGATGATAAAGAAAAAGACTCCTACTCATATTCGTATTTAAACGATAAAAGGTATTTGCATTAATCTCATCTAATTGGCTAGAAGGGAATTCTCCGAAAGCACTGGAGACAAAAGAAAAGTTAGACCAATTCACCACTTCACCTAAATTAAAAATCTCACTTGTATAAGAACCATTAAAAAAAGAAGAAGCATTCAACTGAGTAAAGTTAGAACTATTGTAAAAAGTACGAAAATAAGTGCCGCTGTCAAAATCAGATTGGTTGCTAGTATTCAAAGTAGCCAATCCAGTCATAAAAAGAAGTCCGCTGTGTTGGCTAAGAAAAAGAAAATAAGCTAAAAGAAAAAGAAAACTTAAGCCAAAGATACCAAACTGTAGCTCTTTTTTATAGGAAAACATAGTACAGTATAAAAAGAAAACTTTAGTATATAAAGCTTATTTAAGTGCTCACGCGGGGAGCCAAAATAAAGCTCAAACTTAATTTATCTAAAACGCGATATTCAGCACGCAGAGGATAGTCATCAGAAAGATTAGACTTGTTTCCTAATTGAAGGATTACAGAATGAGAAAGCTTACTTCCTTTAATTATTTTCTTCAAATACTCAACAGAAAAACGTGCTTTCACTAAACCAGGCAACTCAGAAAGAATGCTTGTCTCATCATCGGAACTGATCATGATATGGCCTTTGCTGGTTGTTCCACTGCTGTAAATAGAAAAATGAGAACCATCAACTTCAAGAGTAAGACTATCAGCAACAATGTCCATGTCTTCAATGGCTTCATTAAAAATAAGATTATTGGTCTCTATTTTGCTAGCAAAGGAAAGTTGAGGAATACGCTGTTCAGAAGCATCTACAGAGAGTAAACTTAAATGAAAGCGACGAGTAGTCATACCCTTCACAACAATTTCAAGCTGATTTTTTTCTTCATCAAGAGAAAGTTCAAGAATATCAGAAGGCTTAACACGCTTCAAGATTTTAGTAAAATGAGAAAGATTAAGAGAAATGACTTTTTCTCCATCAAGATAATATTCAGAGAAGGCACTGGAAAGAAGTTTAAAATCAACAAGAGCAACAGAAGCAGGATCAGTAGCAATAATTTCCATCTTATCTTTATCAAAGCGAATATTGACATCAGTAACAAGCTCGGAAAGAATGAGAATGGCATCTTTCAAGTAACGTGGCTCTTGTAAGCTCAACCTCATAGTACTGTCCCGAAGAAAGGAACCTACTTTTTAAGATAACGGTAATAGAACATAGAGATTAAAGAATTAAGGAGAAGAACTTCCCCCGGCCCAGGAAGGTAAGAACTGAACAAGAAGCGGCCAATACAGAGGTGCTAATATAACTAAGACGCTCACAATCGTCGTATGAGTCCAATGTTCTGCCATGCCACCCGTAGTACTTCCACGCAAACCACCTTTAATGACAGCAGAAGTAGCGTGCATTTTAATATTCAAAATTAAACCGATGATAATGCGAACAGCCCAAGGATTGCTAATCAAAGGCCAACCTTTCTCGCCCAAACCAGTAACCGTCAAGAAGTATTCTGTATTATACACAAAAAACAAAGCAACAATCATAACCCCAACAGAATGTAAGCCATGACCAAACCAATGACTACCACGGAAGTTTTCATCACGATGAATAAGAATAAGTTCATACAAACCTAAAAGAACACCAAGCGTAAGAATAGGTATAAATTCAAGTTGTAATGTATCAACAGCAACAGCCATACTATCAACCTCTTAAAACATTCAAGAAAATGCAACTATTTAAGCATTGTCGTAAACATTAATCATAATCTCTCCAAGTATGACTGCATTTAGTACAGCGATAAAAAACAGTTTCAGGTTCATCGGCAGCACGTGTTTGCAAGGTCCAAAAAAATACTTTCATATGCCCACAGGATTCACACTCTTTTTCCATCTCAGGAAGATTTTCTTTTTTACTAGTAGACACTTCCACTTTCTGAGAACTCTTCACTTTGCTCTTGAGAGTAACATCTCCTTTCTTTTTTCCACAACTGAAACAAAGCATAACTTCGCCAGAAGGTACCAACAAACCACCACATGACTCACAAAACATACAAAAAGAAACATGAAAATCTTTATAACACTTGCGAATCAAAACGAAGAAAGAAAAGAAACAAGTCCTACTTTCAACCAACCAAGATAAGGAACTCGTAACACAGCCTTACCAATAACATTCCGAGGAGCAATAAACAATTCATCGGGACGCGACTGAGGATTCGTAGCAAGATTATCACCTTTTGTTTGATAGCTCCCATCTTCATGAACATCAACAATGCGGTGAATAATAGGATCGGAAGCAGAACCCCAAAACACAATAACATCTCCACGCTGCAAAGAATCTGAACCGAAAAGAACAATCAAATCTCCTTTGTTAAAACCATTCTTAAAACGACGAATATCACCCATAGACATATTTTTCTCAGAAACATAAAAGGAATTTCCACCTTCCCACCATGTTTCAAAAGACGCTCCTTGATGATCCATGCTCGAAGAAACAACAGCAACAACAGGATGCGTTGTACTAAAAGCAAATCCTAATCCTGGATATAACAAAAATTTAACAAGAAGAAAGGCAAGCAGAATGTTCACAAGCCAGCTCAGCAAACTATCATCATGCCACAAAAAATGCCAGACTTTTTTTAAGAAAGAATAAGTATTCATAGAAAAGAAAAGAAAAGAAGAACAATAAAAAGCTTCCTACTTTATTTTGGAAAGAACTTTGTCAACAAATTCTTGTGGCCACTTTCGATTAAGCAAACTTTTACGAATCACTTCTTTGCTAAATCCTAAACGAAGTTTCTCATTAATAAAGGATTCTAAACTTAGTTCATTGACCTTCTGAACAACAGTTTCTTTAGGCCATCCAGCATGTAACAAGTCACTGCGAATGCGATCTGCCTTTTGCTTCTGTGCCAATGCTTTTCGAATATAGGTATCAAGAGAAGAATCATCATTGGAAGAACTAGTACTGATAAGTTCTTTGCTCAAAGTATCTTTAGCCCCGCTTGTTTTTTTCTTAAAATCAAAAAAGCTCTTATGTTCTTTACGTGCGCGATACACAAAATAAATAACACCACCTATCATTCCTAAGAGGGCAAGAAGAACAAAAATTAAAGCAACAACACGACCAGTGCTAGCAAACAAAGGTTCTTTTAGCTGAATTTCACCCTGAAGAGAAACAGAAGGTCCAGAAGAAGCACTACCCAAAGAAGAATTTTGATCACAAGGTCTTGTTAAAGAAGGTCTTCCTTCTAAACTGCTGCAGGAATTCAAATCAGTACAGCTTCTTGTTTGAACAGAACTAATACAAGCTTCAAAAGGACTACAGCTCCAAAAAGGACTACAAGAAGGAGAAGAAATACCGCTGCCGACAATAACAGAGAGAGAAGGAGCAACAACTTTCTCGGCATTGTCAAAGGCGTAGAATACTAATTCTTCTTTGCCTTCATAGTCGAAAGGAACAATAAATGTAACATCACCATCGCTGTCAATACGAACATCAATAAATTGATCTCCAGAAACACGATATTCCAAACTATCATTGTCAGGATCATCAAAATAATTCTCCAAATCTAATATAAATCCAGAATGATAGTCTTCATCTCCTCCTTCAAAATCAAGAATACTGCCATTGTTAGACAGCGTAATCACATCGGGAAGATCTGCAATCAAGCGAGGAGCATGAAGAGTAGATTCAGCATTACCCAAAATAAAACTGGAGCTGGAATTAAGGAAAACTTCAGTAGTGGAATTCCAAAAGCGCAAAGAACAAATCCACCGTCCTTTCTCAGCGTTGGAGAGAGAATAAAATCCAACACAGGAGAGACTATCAGAAAAACAAAAAGCACCATTGCTATCAGAGAAGTCATCATAATCTCCTTCTGTTAAATCAGTAAAGCGTGCTGCAGGAACAACGCTGTCATTGCGCAAGAAAAGAAGATCAAAATGTTTCTCACTTTGAGAAACAAAAGAAGAATAATTAAAGGAACAATAAAAATCAGCGCCACCTTGAGGAGAACTAAAAAACTCAGTCACAGAACCGTCAGAAGAGCGATCAGCAATCTTAAACTGAAGATTGGAAAAAACATCAGAAGAAGAAACAATATAGCCCGTGATAATTCCGACATCACTTTGATCTAAAAGAACAAAAAGCAAAAAAATAAGAAAGAGAGAACCGGCAACTAAAACAGACAAATCAGATTTTCCCATTATCTACCTCTATGAGAGTAGAAATCAGAAAAGAACTATATAAATCTTGCTGACACAAGAAAATTCTTAGAACTTCTTAAGAAGACTCTTCAGCTCTTTATTCTTCTTTACTAAATTATCTAAAGCTTCAGCTAAGATTTTGCGAGCCTTTCCCTTCTTTACTTGAAGAAAAAATATAGGATGTCCAACTTCTGGATGCTTAATTTGATAACTTGCATGCTCCACAGAATCCAAAGACCAAAGTTCATGACGCAAGGCATTCAATAATGTATGCTTATCTCCCGACACTTCAAAAGAAATACTAGTAGTATCTTCCTTAAGAATAACAACATCCATAAAGAGAAGCAAGAACAAAGAGATTTTAAATCTTTCTATAAGAGCGAGCATAATAGAAGACAAGAACAAAGAAGAGTAAACTTAATCCAAAAAGACCGAAGAAGGGGCTGTCTCGTCTTTGACCCCCTAAATCAGGATAACATTCTTCAAAATATATAAGAGTATTTCCTTCACTAACAAAATTTGAAGGCAGTCCTAAAGCCAAACGTTCATCCTGACTGAATGCCTGATTGTTCTGTTTTGCAAGAGTTATTTTTCGTTCACCAACGCTATCACCATCGGAATCTTTGCAGTCGCCTTCAGTCCGTGTCGTGACTTGCCCAAGGAGGGTATCATAAGCTTCTGTTGTACAAACCGCATCACCATTTCCAATAGGAACACAACACAATAAAGAGTCATAAGTGTTTCTATTTCCATAGCCTTTACCACAAATACCTGTACTGCAATCTACACCATCCAATTCATCACAGGAAGGGAGACCATAACGGTTGCTGTCATTACAATCATTATTGGGATGAGAAGGACAACTATCATTGCAGTCAAGACTACCATCACCATCGCTATCAGCACTACAAGGACTACAAGAACCGCCAAGACAAAGAGTATTTACAGGACAGTCACTTTGTTCATCACAACTAAAACCAGGAGGAGGGGGCGGAGGAGGTGGAACACTTCCTTGAACACAAACACCTTGACCCTGAGCATCAATAAAAGAGCAGACTTGATCAGTAAGAGAACAGTCAGAAGAAGAACTACAAGTATTAACACTTCCAAGAGGAGCACAACCACCGCGTGGATCACAAATCATTTGATTTTCAACACAACGTGAATCATCCAAACAAAGATCAGCAACACATTGCTGAATTAAAACATCACAACGCTGTTCAGCACTACATCGAGTACCGCCACACTGAGCACCTGGTCCCGAAACACAGAGCCCTTGAGTACCAGAATCAAAAAGACCGAAATAAGAACAAATCTGTCCTTGAGCACATCCAGAACTTAAACTGCAAGAAACAACACGAGAAGAACTAACACATCCCCCTTCAGGATTACAAATCTGTCCTTGAGCACACTGTATTTGTTCGCAAGTATTCTCAATACATTGTCCACGCACAACATCACAAATATCTCCTTCATCGCAGGAAAGAACAGCACCTGAAAGACT